>Ga0209382_10008371_pt1 | contig 13051 bp, 12 predicted proteins | sample SoiMetdeltSBSDD5_FD_187599 | JGI IMG/M metagenome (GOLD analysis project Ga0209382, IMG submission 187599) | Bulk soil microbial communities from a Populus tree surrounding site in Tennessee, USA - Soil MetaG P. deltoides SBSDD5 (SPAdes) (version 2) | ecosystem: Environmental > Terrestrial >... | reverse complement strand
CCGCGAGATTTTTTGAATGCGGCGGCGAAGATGTTTCCTAATCATCAAATCGAGCTTGGCTCCGGTGCGAGTAAGTTAGGGCGAAGCAAGCAGAGCTATTGTGTATTCGATATCTCGGCGGCAAAGAAACATCTGAGTTACGAGCCGGCCTATGACGTGGAGAAAGGGGTGCGTGATTACGTGGTGACGCTGGACCGTTTGGGGCGATGAAACGATGTTCAAGGTTCAATGTTCCAGGTTCAACGTTTTAACTCGTTTCGGACCTTGAACATTGAACTTTGAACCTTGAACTCTGGCGAAAATGACATCCTAACGTGTAGGGAGGAAGCATGGCGGAACAAACAAAATCAGGAACGCCGGAAGTCTGGGCGGCGGGCATCGGCCGCAAGAGCCGAGCGGAGTACGGCTCGGATCTGATGGCCGAGATGCTCCGCGAGTTGGGAATCAAATACATCGCATTGAATCCTGGAGCCAGCTATCGCGGCTTGCACGATTCCATCGTCAACTTCGAGGGAGAAAACGGCCCGCAGATGATTCTATGCACCCACGAAGAGATTGCGGTGGGGATCGCCAACGGCTACGCGCGCGTGACAGGCGAGATCATGGCAACGGGGCTCCACGATATCGTCGGATTGCAGCATGCCAGCATGAACCTTTTCAACGCCTGGTGTGATCGCACGCCGATCTTTAACCTCGGCGGCGGCGGTCCGCTCAACAGTACGAACCGCCGGTCGACGGATTGGGTTCATACGGCCTTGATACAGGGCAATATGGTTCGCGAGTTCGTCAAGTATGACGACCAACCGAATTCCGTCGAAGCCGTGCCGGAATCTTTTCTCAAGGCCTATCGCATCGCGATGACCGAACCCAAAGGGCCGGTCTATGTTTGTCTCGATACCGATGTGCAGGAGGCGAAAATAACGACGCCGATGATTGTGCCGGATGCTCGGCTGTTTCGACCACCCGGAGCGCCGGGGCCGAACCCCGAAGACCTGAGCCGCGCCGCCCAGCTTGTTGCCGGCGCCGATTGGCCGCTTATTGTTGCTGGAGAAGTAGGGAAAAATCCCAAAGCGTTGCCGGCGCTGCTGGATCTGGCTGAACTGTTGGGCGCGCCGGTCATCGACTCGGATGGGCGTTATGCTTTTCCCAGCACCCATCCATTGAACTTGACCACGGCGCGGGACGAAGCTTTGCGCGATGCCGACGTGGTGCTGGCGCTCGACGTGCCGAGCCTCGGCGTCCCACTGGGACCTACGGTGCGTGAGCGCGGCAATTTCGTTCCGGGGGTTAATCCATCGACAAAGATCATTCACATCACGTTGCTCGATCTTGAACGGCAGAGTTGGGTGAGCGACGCGATGTGGCTCTTGCCGGTGCACGTGCCGATTGCGGCGGACACGGCTGTCGCGCTGCCGCAGTTGGTCGAGCAAGTTCGTGCCCGGTTCAATGCTACTCCCGGCGCTCAACAGCGGGTCAAAGAGCGCCGCACCAAAGTCGAAGCGATCTACGCCGAAGCTCGCAAAAAGAGTCAGGCTTGGATTGAAAAGAGCTGGGATGAAAAGCCCATTTCCCAAGCGCGCTTCTTCGGCGAGATCAACAAACGAGTGCAGCGTAGGTCGTGGGCGCTGGTATCATCGCACGGCCGGCGCTGGCGCGAAGCGATCGAAGTTACTGAGCCGGCCCACGGAGTCGGTGGTGGTAGGGGAGGGGGAGTAGGCTACGGCCTGCCATCGTCCATCGGCTCGGCGCTTGGTCACAAAGGAACCGGACGGCTCTGCGTCAGTATTATCGGAGACGGCGACTGCATGATGACTTCCAACGCTCTTTGGACGGCAGCGAAATATGAAATTCCATTGCTCGTGGTCGTCTTGAACAACAGATCCTATTACAACGACGAAGAGCATCAGGAGCGGATGGCGCGTTGGCGAGAGAGACCGATAGAAAATAAAGGTATCGGTATTCGCATCGAAGACCCGGCCCCGGACATAGCGGCGATTGCGCGGGCATTGAGCGTAGAAGGCTTCGGTCCGGTCACGGAACCGGATCAACTGGGTCGGGCTCTCGACAAAGCCATTGAGGTCGTGGATAGCGGTAAACCCGCAGTCGTTGACGTGATCACACAGCCACGATAGGGGCGAGGGTGTCGGGTTTCAGGGTTCAGGAGGAAAATCATGGATAAGTTAATCGAGCAAAGTTTGCATGCCCTTCTCGCACGCGAAGGACTCCAGCCCAAAGAAGGCGATCTAGAAGAGTTCGCGAAGATTATCGAACTCTACATGGGAAATCTCAAGACGCTCCATTCCATCGACCTCGGTGCGGAAGAGGTGGCCGGAGTGTTTCGTCCCGAGTGGACTGCAAAATAAACGGCCGTTCAAGGTTCAAACGCTTCGCTCGTTCAACGTTCAAGGCGTGTTCATTGAACCTTCCAGCCAATTGCGGAGAAAGGAGTCTTGCCATGGCGATACCAGAGAAGCCACTCTATTATTTGTCAATTCATGAAGCGCACGAACTCATCCAGAAACGTTCGTTGTCGCCTGTGGAACTGACGCGGGCGGTCCTAGACCGAATTGCCGCCGTGGACGGAAAGTTGCACGCCTACATTAATCTCATGGCGGACAATGCTTTGGCAGAAGCGCGCACGGCCGAAGGGGAAATCTTGCGTGGCAACTGGCGCGGGCCAATGCATGGGATTCCAGTGGCGGTGAAAGATCAGTTGGATGTCGACGGCGCACCCGCGCGCATCCGCCAGCACACGAAGGGAGTCGGGGATGCTACTGCGGTAAGAAAGCTCCGGGAAGCCGGGGCTATCATGATGGGTAAGCTTCACATGAGCAGCTTGCCTGACGCCGAGTTGCCGGTGCCGCGCAACCCATGGAACACGGAACACATCACCGGCGGTTCGAGTACCGGTTCCGGCGCCGCGGTGTCCGGTGGACTCTGCTTGGGCTCTCTCGGCGAAGATACCGCCGGTTCCATCCGCAATCCTTCGGCTTTCTGCGGCATCGTCGGGCTCAAGGCCACCTATGGTCGCGTGAGCCGCCACGGCCTCGCGCCGCTCAGTTGGTCGCTGGATCACTGTGGACCGATGGCACGCGCCGTTGAAGACGTTGCCCATATGCTCCAGGCCATTGCCGGTCACGACTCCAAAGATCCGACTTCGAGTGCGGCGCCGGTGGCCGAATACGCGAGCGCGCTGCGTGAAGACGTGAAAGGGATGATCATCGGCGTTCCTCGTGATTACATCAACGAGTGCGCGCCACGCACGGAACCGGTTGTTCTAAAGCTCGTGGATAAGGCCATCGAAAAGTTAAAGTCACTGGGCGCGCGCATCGAGGAAGTGAAAGTTCCGACTTTGCATCTCGCGACGATCGCCAATGCGGTCATTTACTACAACGAATTTTGGGCGGCCCATAAGAGCGATGCCGCTTTGATATTGAAAAATGGCGCGGCGCAGCGGCGGGCGCGCATCTACCTGGGACTTCTGACGGGTTCGGCGGATTATATTCAGGCACAGCGCATGCGCAGCCGATGCCGAGAGGAGTTGGCTGAGGTTTTTCGCCGAGTCGATTGTCTCGCATTGCCCAACCAGGCCGGTCCGGCGCCGCTGGTTAAGGATGTGGGTCCGATTGATACGTTGTTTAAACATGTCGTGCCTGAGTATCACGGTCCATTCAATTTAACCGGCTTGCCGACGTTGTCGGTGCCCTGCGGTTTCTCGGATAGTAACTTGCCGATCGCGCTGCAGCTCGTTGGAAAGCCATTCGACGAGCTAACAGTTCTGCGCGCGGGTTACACGTATCAACAGAATACCGCTTGGCATGACCAACGGCCGCCGATTTGAGATGTTTGGAGAGATGGAGTGCTGGAGTTTTGGAGTACTGAATAATCGGATCAGGCTAACGACAAGCTTCAAAGGAGTAGCTCGCTATGGACATCGAAAGAATTAATCCGAGGGAATGGAATAGTAGCGCCGTCGTGCATGGTAACGTAGTTTATCTATCCGGCATTGTTGCCGACGACAAGTCCCTGCCGATGAAAGGGCAGACCGAGCAGGTACTGAAAAAAATCGATGCCGTGCTCACCAAGGCCGGCACCCATAAGTCGCGAATCTTGAGCGCCACGGTTTACATGGCTGACGCTGGTCTGAAAGACGAAATGAACGAGGCCTGGATGGCTTGGGTCGATCGATCGAATTTGCCCGCACGCGCCGCGGTGGGGGCGGTACTGACACCGGGCACTTTGGTTGAGATTATGGTCTGCGCTGCCAAGTGACAGGCTCTGCCTGCAGTTCAAGGTTCAAGAGTTCAAAGTTCAAGGTTCGGAATCAATGAGAGCGAGCTTCAGCCGAGCTTTGAACGTTGAACCCGGAACTTTGAACAGCGCCGTTTCCTATGCCGGCGCTTCATGACAAACAACTTCGATGTTGTGGCCGTCCGGGTCGAGGACGAAGGCGCCGTAATAATTCGAATGATAATGGGGTCGGAGGCCCGGCGCGCCGTGGTCTTTTCCTCCCGCCGCGAGGGCGGCCTGATGAAAAGCGTCGACCAGCGAGCGTGTGTAGACCCTAAAGGCGACATGAATGAGAGGGTCGTTCGGGGTCCCCTCGCCGATCCAGAAGTCTGCCTTGGGAGGCTCGCCAAAACCGGCGACGTTTGTACTGCCGGTTATGGATGACGGAAATTCGAGTAGAAGCTTGTAGCCGATCGGCCTGAGGGCTTCTGTGTAGAATTTCTTGCTCTTTTCAAAATTGCTGACTGAGACACCCGTGTGATCGATCATGTTCTAGCCTTTCACTTTTTCGATAAAGCCGCTTTTTTTGATTTCATCCAAAACGCTGCCGTCGAGGACGCGCAGCGACTCCGGTGTCTGGCCTTTGGCTTTGGGATTAGTTTTCGCCGTATCGGCGATGACGAACTCGAGGCCTTTTCGGTCGGGAAGGGTCAGAATCCCTTCGCCGTGGCGGGTCAAATAGTAATCGATGCCGATGTCGATCATGGCATCATCATCGATGCGCAGGTATTTTTTCAAAATTTCCCGCGCGAACTTTCGGTCCTTCTTCAATAGATAAAGCGTCTCGATGGATGCTTTGATGGAGTTGACGATCATCGCGCGCCTCTCGGCCAAGACGCTGCGGCGCACGATGAAGGAATTTTGTGGAAAGGGAACGCCGCTGTCGGCCAGGTCAAGGAGCGAACGCATCCCTTGTTTGACCGCGACGCTGGCAAAAGGCTCGCTGAAGACTGTGGCGTGGGTAGTGCCCGAAATCAGGGCGGCAAGCCGGCTTGGGTTTCCGCCAAGCTGAAGCATGGTTACCTGCTTTGGATCGCCGCCGAGTTTTTCAATGGCCAGCTGGGCGGCGTAATCGGATGCGGAACCAAAGCGGCTAATCGCCAGTTTTTTGCCGTGAAGTTCGGCGGCCGTCTTAATCTCCGGGCGAACGACGAGCTTGAAAGGGAAAAAGTTAATTCCGCCGGCGATAATCGTCGTGTCGCCCCCCTGGAGATTGGCGGTGACTGCGAGAGCGCCGGTGGTGAAAACCACCTGTAGCTCGTTTGCGAGAAGCGTTTGCATCCCGATGGTGCCGCTCTCCAGCGCGATATATTCGGCATCCAGACCGTATTTTTGGAAAATCTTAGCGTGATAAGCACCCGGCAGAATCGCGTTGATGGCAGTGCCGAAGCCGCCGTTGGCGGCGCGAAATTTTTGCAGCTGGGCCCAGGCTCGATTCGAGGTCAGCATTAACAGCAATACCAGCGGCAGCGCCAGTCGATTCATTTTCCGCTCCTTGGTTCAGTATCCGCTTGCGTGAATCTTTTGGATCAGCGAATCGTCGATGATGGTCTCCGGTTTGAATGACTGAAGTTTGGGGTTAGTGCGGGCGAGGATCGAATGAATCTTCTTGACCCCCTCCGGTTTCAGTCTCAGGTCGATGTTATAGGCTGCGACCATAGCGTTGTAACCGTTCTCCGCGTCTTCGGGGCGCGGTAGCCGCAAGACTCTTGCGATGCTTTTCATTACGGCGGGTTTGTTTTCCGGCTTCATAAAGAAGCGCATCGCGTCCAGGGTGCCTTTCAACATCGATTCGTAGAGCTTTGGTTCCTGGCGAACCGAGCTCTTGCGCACCACCAGAGACGCTCCCAGGTAGGCGATCGGTGCGCGTGCCATTTCAAGCAGGACCGTATAGCCCTTCTTTTTTAGCGGCGCGCTAAAGGTCGAGCCCATCCAGGAAGCCTGCGCGCGTCCGGTTTCGAGCGCCTGAATCCGCGACGGTTGATCGCCGAGGACGATGAAGTGGATGTTGTCCCGGTCCGGGTCGAGTCCCAGGTAATCCATAGCGAGCATGTTGTTGGCCCAACCGCCGCCGCCGATGCTTTGGATGGCGAGTTGCTTGCCTTTCAAGTCTTCGGGTCGTTTGATTTCCGGCCGCGCCATGAAGTCGCCCTCGAGCCGGCCGACGACATTGCCGATGACGACGACGTCCAGTCCTCCGGCCGCGACGTTTAGGACATTATTCGAGCTGGTAAAAACCGCTTGCACGTCCGAGGAGGCTAAGGCCGACATCGCCAGGGGGCCGCTGCGCATGAAGATCACCTCGACGTTGAGCCCATGTTTCCGGTAAAAACCTTGATCGACGCCGACCCAAAGCACCGCCGGGTTTTCGCCGCTGGTGCCGTTAGCGACGCGAAATAGAGGCAAGTTCTGCGTGTATGCTGAACATGACAAGATAGCCGTGATGAAGAGTGCAAGTGCAAGATATGCTGACGCGGAAGTCAGGTATCTCATCGTGAGGCGGTAAGCCGACATTATAGTGTTCTCCCAAGATCGAGTGGTATCTAATTATTTCCCGGCAGAGTAGATCATGCCACGCCCACTGTCAAAACTTGAGGGGCCTTTAAAATTGGGAGAAGATGAGTCGAATACCAACGAACGCCAGCGCAACGGCGAGTCCTCGAATAATTGCTTTTCCTCCGGTGCGGTTCGATAGCCAGGCTCCGGCTTGGGCTCCGACTAAGACACCAATGGCCAGCACGGCTGTACGCCGGACGCCGTGAACAAAGACGCCCTGCGCAACATGAACCAGAGTTCCGGTCAGGGCCATGACGGCTAGAACAAAGTGTGAAGTTGCCGTCGCGATATGAACCGGAAAATTCAACAAACGAGATAAAGCCGGCACATGAATGAAACCGCCGCCTACTCCTAGCAAGCTCGAGACGTATCCGACAAAAATGCTCAATACTACGCCGATCCGAAGATCAAAGGCGTAGCGATAATGAACTCCTTCCGCATCAACAAGATGGCGCTCAGTCACGCGTGTTCTGGTTTTTTCAGAAGCTGGGAAGACTTTGGGACTTGGACTTGTCGAGTGCTCTTCCTTCGCCGACAGCCAAAGGAATACTGCAGCAATGGTCATCAAGACTCCAAATATTAAATCAAAGGCGCGGCGGGGAACGTAAGCGGTAGACAAGGCGCCCAGTATGGCGCCGGGAATGGTGGCGATGGAGAAGATAATCCCGGATTTGTAATCGATCCGCTTCATACGGGCATATGCAAACGAGCCGGATAAGGCATTGAAAAACACCACGGCTAGGGAAATGGCGGTGATAACTTCCGTCTTTTCATTTGGATAGAGCAACAAAAGAATAGGAACTAAGATAAATCCGCCGCCGGCGCCGATTAGAGTTCCAAAAGCACCGACTAATATACCTAAGGGGAGCAACCACCAATATTCGATGGGGATGTCCAAGCCGCTATTTCCTTTCAACTTTGAATTCGGAGAAAAACCGTCGAAGTTAAGCAAAATCTAGTGAACAAAAAGCAAGAAACAGAAGAAAGACGCATAGTAGAAAAGTGTTCCTTCCACGAATCCGCCAAAGGACGGATCAGCCTCAGGCTGAAGCAGGAGTCCAGGTCCGGAAAAAGATCTAGATCCCGTTGTCACGGGAATGACGCCCGAAACAAGCGGGCTTAAGCATTCTGTATGGAGGCTTTTAAGTAATTCTCGGATCGCTTGCCCCATCGGCAAACGCGTTTCAGTCCCCGCGCAAGCCGTAAAACCGTTCCGCGTTTCGATAGCGCACCGCGTCCTTGTCTTCTTTGGTGAGCCTGCCGTTTTCGTCGAGCTCTTCGAGCTCCGCCTTGCAGGTCTCGTTGTTGACCTCGTGCGGAAAGTCCGACGAGAAGATGAACGGTTTGTTGCCGACCACGCTGACAGCGAAGGGCAGGGTCAGCTCGTCGCCTTCGACGCCGACGAAAATCCGATCCTCGTCCACGTGGCGCTTAATATAGTCCGTGATGGACTCCTTGTCGCGTAGCTTCAAAAAGCGCCCGCGCGGATCGTGTTGTACGTGGCTGTTCCAGGAGCGCTCGAAGCGCTCGATGCAGTTGACGAACCAACCCGATCCGGCCTCCATGAAGCCGAAGCGGACTTTGGGATATTTGTCGAACACGCCGTTAAAAAGAATGCCGGCGAAGTTGACCATTTGGCCAAACGGATGCCCCAATGCGTTGATGGGCGCGTACGGGCTCATGTCATCCAATCCCATGTGATCGTGGACCCCGCCGTGGATGCCGATACAGCACTCGAGCCGATTGGCTTCTTCGTAGATCGGCCAGTAGCGTTCGTCTCCCAGTTGATTTTGCTGGCCGACGGCACCGGTGCTCGGCAGCATTGCGCCGCAGAAGCCGAGTTCTTTGACGATGCGGCGTAGTTCTTTCACCGCCGCGGCGGGTTCTTGCAAGGGAATCAACCCGAGAGCCTGGAATCGAGAGCTCTTGCTGAGGTACTCATCGTGCATCCAGTCATTATATGCGCGCGCCAGCTCGATGGCCCAATCACGGCTGACGACGCGGCCAAACGACAAACCGTTCGTCGGATAGAGCACGGCGCTGGCCAGGCCGACATCTTCCATGAATTCGATCCAACCCTCTCTGCCGACTTTCGCGAAGGAGCCGGGCGGGAGAGTGTGGGCATTGGCTGCATGTAGATGGTCATTGGGCGGATAGGCTCCCCGGCCGACTCCGAAACGGTCGCGATATTCATCGGGCATCCGCGCGCCGATCGCCGCGTGATCTTCTACCACATGTCCGTCGCCGTCGATGATCTTATGTTTTTTGGTGCTCACGTGTTATCTCCTTTTTCATTCGGGCTGTCATTTTGAAACGAAGCCGAAGAATCTACAAATACAAGATCCTTCGCTGACGCTCAGGATGAACCTCTCGTTACGAGAGGTTCAGCTGATAAAACCGTTGGGAGTTGCGAAACAGAATCGCTTCCTTGTCCTCGTCGGTCAGTTGGGTGTTTTCGCGCAGCTCTTCCAACTCATGTTTGCATGTCTCCGTGTCAACTTCGTGGGGATAGTCGGTGGAGAATACGAACGGCTTGTTGCCGGCGATGCGGACCGCCTCAGCGATGGTCAGCTCTTCGCCTTCGCAGCCGACAAAGATGCGCCCTTCGTCAATGTGCCGGAGAATGTAGTCGATGATCTTTTCGCCTTTACGCAGCTGCAAGAACCGGCCGCGCGGATCGTATTGCACGTGGCTTTCCCAGGAACCGGTAAAGCGCTCCATACAGGTCAACAGCCAGGCCGAGCCGGCTTCCATGAAGCCGATGCGCAGTGCCGGATATTTATCAAAGATGCCGTTGAAGATAATGCCGGCGAAACAGATCATTTGGCTCACGGGATGGCCCAGGGCGTTTACCGGCGCGTAAGGAGTAAGGTCGTCCATCAACATGCCTTCGTGGGCGCCGCCGTGGATCGCGATGGCGCAGCCCAACCGTTCGGCTTCGCCGTAGATTGGCCAATATTTATCGGAACCTAGGTGCGGCATATTTGCGCCGGTAGAGGGCAGCATGGCGCCGCAGAAGCCCAGGTCGCGCACGATGCGCCTGAGTTCGATTACCGCCTCCGCAGGTTCCTGTAACGGAATCAGCCCCATGGCTTTAAAGCGGCTGCTTTTCGATAGATAGGTGTCGTAGATCCAGTTGTTGTAAGCACGCGCCAGCTCGATGGCCCAATCGCGGCTGACGATCTTGCCGAAGGCGAGCCCAGCGCTGGTGTACAAGACCGTGGTGCCGATGCCGACCTCTTGGAGAAAGAGCTCCCAGCCCTCGCGCCCAACGTTGGCGAAGGCACCCTTCGGCGTGAAGTGACGATTGGCGTTGTGCAGATGATCGATGGGCGGAAACGGACTTCTGCCACGCGCATCCGAGAAACTTTTGCCGACATATTCTTGGGGCATGTATTTCCAGATCGTCGCGATGTCTTCCACCACGTGTCCATCGCCGTCGATGATGGTGTTTTCTGTAGCTGTGCTCATATCATCCTCCCCGAGTTCCCTTTAGAGAATTGGTTTGATTCGCTTACAATACAACGTCATGCTTTAGAATTCATCACCTCTTCATAGAGGAGTTGCCAGACCCGATAAACCAGCTCTCCATATGCCGCCTCCTTTCGAAGCTCCATCATTCTTCGAGGACGGCCAAAGCGTATCGGTATGATCGACTTGATTCTCCCCGGCCGATTGGTCATGACAATAACCCGATCGCCGAGTGAAATCGCTTCGTCGATGCTGTGCGTGATAAACACAACGGTTTTTTTGGTTTCTTCCCAGATTCTCAGCAATTCGTCCTGCAGCAGCGTCTTATTCTGCTCGTCCAACGAGGCAAAAGGCTCATCCATCAATAATATTTCCGGATCGTTGGCGAACGCTCGGGCCACACCGACGCGCTGCTTCATTCCTCCCGATAGCTGGTAAGGATAGTAGTTCCAGAACCCTGCTAGTCCCGTTATTTTCAAAAAATGATCCACTATATTTTTTAACTCCGCTCCTTTGACTCCCCGGCGACGTAATCCAAAAGCGATATTCTCCCAAACCGTCATCCAGGGAAATACGGCTTGTTCCTGGAATACGAGATTGCACTTCGGTTTGTTTGGGTTACAGTTTCCGTAAATAACCTCGCCTGAAGTGGGCTCTTCCAATCCGGCCAGCATTCTCAGCAAAGTCGTTTTTCCACAGCCGCTGGGACCAACGATCACGCAAAACTCATTGGTGAAAAAATCCAGTGTAACGTCTTGTAGGGCATGGGTCTCTGTCCGGTTCAAAGAAAACGATTTGCTCAGGTTTTGCACCCTGAGCTTCACGTCATTCTCGGCAGCGTCGTTTTTAGTGCGGTTCAGATGATGGACTCCACAGGTAGCTCACTTCTTATGGGTGCCCAACTTTTGCGCTGCATAGTCGACAAAAGAGTTATCTACCAGACTTTCTACTTTTATCTTTTCCGGCGTTTGAATGTATCCAATGGCGACGAAATCTGCGAACAGGTTTTTTAGCGAGGGGACATTTACTCGGCCGTTAGTATCGAAACCGGGTACCTTCATGCGAGTATAGATATCGGGCTCCTTCACGGTGGTATATTGGGCCAAGATGTTTATGACTTCGCTCTTTAGGCCCGAGTCTTTCCCTTCAAACGCATCGAGGTAGTATCGAAGGCCTTTCAGATACGCAACCATGAAATTTCTGGCGGACTGGGGTCTTTCCTTTGTAAACTGCTCTGAATACATCAAGACGCCGCCAATGTCGTTGGGCCGAAATTCATCGATCCATAGTAGTTTGGTGCCGATGCCCTGTTCGATGGCTTTCGTGGCGTAGGGCTCAATCGTCGGCGCAACGTCTAATCCGTTGGAAGCAAGAGCGGCAGGCACCTGTGGATAAGGCACGGCTTTTATGTCTGCGGTTTTGTGGTCGATGCCGGCCATCTTGAGTAAGGTTCTCAACTGCGCTTCAGCGCCGCTGCCGCCGGTGGCGTTTATGGCAAATCTTGGTTTGTCCAACTTCTTCAGATCCTCGACTCTTTTGACTTGGGGGCTCAATTCTTTCCTGACCAGAAAAGCGATATATCCATGCCCCGGCGTATGGGTTCCCTTATCGGCGACGATTCGAATATTGATTCCCTGCGCGAAGGCATTAAAGGTTCCGGCAGCGGGAGTGCCCCCGGCGACATCCAACTTTCCGGAGGCGAGCAATGCAATCTGATTGCTGCCGCTGTCAAAAACCGGAGTGTCGATCTCTAATCCCTGCTCCTTGAAGAACCCCTTGGCAATCGCTACGTAGATCCCAGCATCGGAAACCGAGGCAACGGTACCCACAGACACTTTTTCAAGTTTTTCGGCTCCGGCGGATTCTTTCGTAGGCAGTAAAATAATCGAAATCAAAAATAGGCCGGCTAGGCTCGTGTTCAAGACTCCGGTAAACATCGGTGACCACCCTTTCTTTATTCGGTCATACCCATCGTTTCGCCTGCAGCAACGGTGCTCACTTCCAAGGAACCAATCTCTTCTCAAGCTCATCCATAAGGATCGTGCTCAGGTAGCCCAACAGGCCAATCACGACGAGGCCGACGTAAAGCCTTGCGACCGCAAAACTCTGCCAGGATTCCCATATTAGATATCCCAGCCCGTTTCGAGCGCCTACCATTTCGGCTATGACAATCAGGATTAACCCCGCTCCTAGGCCCAGTTTTAATCCGGTAAAAATTAACGGCAATGCGCCTGGCAACGCAACGTGAATGATCGTGTCGACATAGCCGGCGCCGAAATTCTTGGCCGCATCGAGATAGATTGGATTGATGTTTCGAACCCCGGCGATGGTATTGATCAGCACCAGAAAGAATACACCCAGGGCAACCGTAACAATCTTGGTCATTTCTCCCAAACCGAAGATCACCATGATCAGCGGCAAGATGGAGCTCTTAGGTATGGGATAGGCGAAGGCGACGAACGGATCCAAAATAGTACGCAGCCAGCGGAAAAGACCCATGGCCAATCCCAAGATCAATGCGGGGATTGCGCCGAGAGCAAAGCCCCAGCCGATCCTTTGAAGACTGATGGATAGATGGCTCAAAATCTCCCCGCTGGAGATCATTTTACTGAAAGTCGCCATGATGGTACTCGGCGCCGGGAAAAAGCGCACATCCATCCAGTTAAACCGTGCGACCACTTCCCACATCAAAACAAATGCAATCGGCGATGCTATTTGTATGATCCTATCTCTG
>Ga0209382_10008370_pt1 | contig 13051 bp, 13 predicted proteins | sample SoiMetdeltSBSDD5_FD_187599 | JGI IMG/M metagenome (GOLD analysis project Ga0209382, IMG submission 187599) | Bulk soil microbial communities from a Populus tree surrounding site in Tennessee, USA - Soil MetaG P. deltoides SBSDD5 (SPAdes) (version 2) | ecosystem: Environmental > Terrestrial >... | reverse complement strand
GAACGCAACGAATGTCAGCGTCAAGTTTGCGCGTTCGGCCGCAGGAGCTCCATCCACCGCAGCCCTGCATCGAGCTTCCAGTCGGTCCAACCGCGGTGCCGATAGAAGCCGTAGGCGCGAAGGGTGGTGTCCACATCCGTCGTGAGCCACGCCCGCGTGCATCCTTTGGACCATAGCCAGTCTTCCGCATGACTCATGAGCCTGCTACCAATGCCCCGGCCTTCGTACTGTGGAAGTACGGCGATTACCCAGAGTTCTGCCGTGGACCGGTCAGCCATGCAGAACGCGACGACTTGACCGGCGTCGGTGCACAGCCAGCCCTTGAAGGACTTCGCGAGCTTCTTCGTAACGCTATCGCCCGTGATTCCGAGATCTCGCAACTCCTCAAGCGTGTAGCTGTTTTCGCGCGTTCTCGTGCGAACGGAGAGAATCGCGGGTACTTCGGCAGCGGTGATTTCGCGGTACTCCACAGGACCAACGTGCTCAGGCTGAGTATGCGGCCTAACGTCCGCAAATCAGCGGCGGCGCGCAGACAGAAGGCCCAAGCCGGTCGGCTCGAACGTGTTGTCAGGCGTCATTCGGGAAGAGTTCGGAATAGCTCGGGTCGGCGTGTTCCCACGTCAAAGCGTTCTCGACCAAGAAGTCTCGAACCGTCGCCAGCTCAACGCGCGGCGGAACGGTGACCGCGATGTAACGCTTGTTGGCACCTTCAAATTCGCAACCGAGGGTCACGAGCTCGTGGAGGAGGCGATCGGACTCGCTGCCCGGTTGAATTGGGTCATCAAAGAACACGCGAATCGTCCTGTTGCCAGATTTCTCCAATACTGAATGATACGTGGGGCGGCCGTCGTCCGGGTCAGCAGGGGCGTACACGACGTCTCCAAGGGAGACGGAGTAGGCATAAAAGGGTGTGTTGTCGAGGCGGTAACGATCGTCACCGAGGTCAAAGGCCCAAAGTGTCTCAACGTTCATATCGCCCTCGTCGCCGACGACTCGGAACAGCACCTTACTTGTGGGGCCGCCAACGTTACCCATGACACCTAACCTCTCGGTTCAGCGGCGGCGCGCTGACCTTCGTGCCTTGGGACCTCATGCATCACCGTCCGCTGCAACCGGTTGTTAGGCATCACCCGCGCTCGGCGCTCTCAGCCGCGCGTTCAAGCGCAATTCGCTCCGCCTCACGCTGCAGATCGTTCGCGTAAGTCCCAAATATCGGACGGAAATCCGGGAGCATGCCCTTGGTTAGCGCAAACATGACGCCAGAGAAAATGTCCGACCTACGCCCGCCGGTGCTGGCACGCGTCGCTCGCCGATTCTCCGAGCGCGAGCGGCGCAAGTCTGCCAAGGACTTCCGCGTCCGCCTGCTGCATGTCGACATCCGTCAGCGTCGTCGCGCTCGCGGTCAACCGCTCGAGAATCGCCGCCTGAATGCGCCCGCGCTCGTAGGCGACGGCGTAGGGGATCTCGTAGTGAAACATCACCATCGAGTACCGGGGGATGAAGCGGTCCGGATGGCGACGCTCGAGCTCGAACGCCAGCTCCTTGCGCAGCAGGAACTTCGGATCGCGAACGGTGTCGCGCATCTCGACGTAATTCTCGAGCGCCATCGCGGCGATCGCGTCGGTGTTGGGCTTGCGCTCGCGCTCGAAAGCGCGGAACGCGCGCGCCCAGTCGCCCGTCGCTTCGAGCAGCCGGTGCAGCTCGGCGCAGTCTTCGAAGCAGCAGTTCATGCCCTGGCCGTGAAACGGCACCATCGCGTGCGCGGCATCGCCGAGGAGCACCGCCTTGTCCATCGCAGCCCAGTGGTCGCAGTACACCGTGCCCATGCGGCCGATGGGGTTCTCGAGGAACTCGCGCGCGACGTTGGGCATCAGCGGCACCACGTCGGGGAAGTGCCTCCGAAAGAAGTCGTCGACCGCGTCGCGTCCGTCCAGCGTCGCAAAGCTGTCGTCGCCGCGCAGCGGCAGGAACAGCGTGACCGTGAAACTGCCGTCGAGATTCGGCAGCGCGATCAGCATGAACCCGCCGCGCGGCCAGATATGCAGCGCGTGCTTCTCGACCTGGTGCGTTCCATCCGGCGAGGCGGGGAGGGTCAGCTCCTTGTAGCCGTGCTCGAGCAGGTCCTCGGTGACGCGCACGCCGAGCTGGCCGGTCATCGCGCGCCGAACGATCGATCCTGCGCCGTCGGCTGCGATCAGAGGCGCCATCCGCAGGCGGTGGGGATCACCGGTCACCTCGTTCAGCATCGTGAGCTCGTCGTGCTCGAAGTCGATCGAGCGCGCCGCGTGCAGGAACTTCGGGCTCATTCCGTAGACGCGCTGCGCGTGATCGAGCAGCACGCCGTTGAGACCGGGCCGCGACACCGAGTAGATGACCTCGTGCGGACGCTGCCCGTAGGGTACGAAGCTCTGGCGCCCGTCGAGATCGTGCAGTATGCGGCCGCGCATCGGGATGAGGAGCGGCTCCACCTCCCCGAACACACCCGCTTCCTTGAGCGCCTCGATGCCGCGCGCCGCCAGCGCGAGGTTGATCGAGCGGCCGGCGTCCATATCCACCTTGCGCACGTCGGGCCGGCGCTCGTAGAGCACGACCTTGCGGGCGTTGCGGGCCAGGAAGATCGACATCAGCGCGCCCGAGAGCCCGGCGCCCAGGATCGTGACGTGCGGGTTCATGCGGCGAGCTCCGCGCGGAGCGCTTCCGCAAAGCACCAGACGTCGTCGAAGCTGTTGTAGAACGGCACGGGCGCGGCACGGATCACGTCCGGCTCGCGCCAGTCGGGAACGATGCCGCGTTTGCGCAGGCCCTCGAACACCGCCCAGGCGCGGTCGCGGTTCACGTGCACGCGCAGCGACAGCGCTGCGCCGCGCGCCTCCGGATCGGCGGGCGTCACGATAGATACCTGCCCGCCGAGCAGCTCCTGCACGAGGGCTTCCAGATAACCGGTCAGCGCGACGGACTTGCGCCGGAGGCGGGTCATGCCGACCTCGTCGAAATGCTCGAGCGAGGCCATGAGCGGCGCCATCGCGAGGATCGGCGGGTTGCTGAGCTGCCAGCCTTCGGCGCCTTCGATGGCGTTGAACTCGGGTCCCATCAGGAACCGCGTCGCCTTGTCGTGTCCCCACCAGCCGGCAAACCGCGGCATCTGGCGACTGCTGGCGTGGCGTGCGTGGACGAAGGCGCCGCCGACCGCGCCTGGGCCGGAATTCACGTACTTGTAGTGACACCACACCGCGAAGTCCGCGCCGCTGTCATGCAGCGGCACCTCGACGTTCCCGATCGAGTGCGCGAGGTCGAAGCCGACGACGCAGCCTTGCGCATGCCCGGCGCGCGTGATGGCCGCGAGATCGAGGCGCTGTCCCGTGAGGTACTGCACCCCCGGGAGCAGGATGGTCGCGATCCGCGCGCCCTCGCGCTCGATCGAGGCGACGATGTCCTCGGTGCGCAGCAGCGCCGCGCCGTCGCGCGGCGCGAGCTCGATCAGGTCGCGCGCCGGGTTGCCGCCGTGAAAAAGCACCTGCGACTCGGCGGCGTGACGGTCCGACGGAAAGGCGCCGCGCTCGATCAGAAGCGCTCGTCGGCTGCCGGAGGGACGGTAGAAGCTCGCCAGCATCAGGTGCAGGTTGACGGTCAGCGTGTTCATCGCCACGACTTCCTGCGGATCGGCGCCTACCAGCCGTCCGAGCGCAGGCGCGGCCCGTTCGTGGTACGCAACCCAGGGTCGCGGCCCGGTGAAATGTCCTTCGACCGCGAGCGTGCGCCAGTCCTCCATGCACTCCGCGACGTAACGCTGCGCAAGCCTGGGCTGCGCGCCCAGCGAGTGCCCGCAGAGATAGACGAGCGGCGCGCCGTCCTCGCCGCGCGGCAGCTCGAAGCGCGCCCGCCACTCACGCAGCGGATCGGCGGCGTCGAGCGCCTTTGCGTGCGCGCGATCGAGTTTCAAGCCAGGACCTCGGCGGCCGCGCGGATCACCGGGCGGCTCGGCGCCGCGTCGCTCGCGAACGGCGCGACCTGCAGCTCGAGCAGGTAGAGACCGTCCAGCAGCCGGTCCGGCACGTAGGCAAGCTCGGTCACGAGCGCGCTTGCGCGTTTCGCCTGCGCGGCGCGCCGGCTGCCCGCCGGCAGGCCCCAGTACGCGCGATGCGCGGCCAGGCTCGCGTCGTCGCCCCGGTCGAGGCTCGGCAGATCCACAACCAGGCTCACGACGTCGCGGCTCACGATCCAGCCGATGGCCTCGGGCAGAAACCACGGCGCCGGGGTCGCCTCGTCATAGTGGCGAAAGCGCTTGTCGGGGTCGTTCGGCATCGTACGGACGATGAGCGCTGTCCAGGGCAGCCCTTCCCAGCGTTCGGCCGCGGAGGCCAACGCTGTTTGCGATATCTCCCGTGTGTCGGGCGGCAGGGTGACGAGCAGAGCGAGCCGAACCGGCTCGGCCGCGTGATCGGCCAGGCTGTGCCCATCGTCGGTGAGATGACCGACGCACTCGGTGTGAGTGCCGTGACAGTGCGGCGCGAAGGTGTGGACGCTGCAATTGCAGCTCGCGCCACGGCTGACATCGCCAGTGAAGCTGCCGACCTCGAGGCGAACCGAGGCGGCCGGCGCAGCGGCGAAGAACCGGGGCTGCGCGCCACCGAAATCGAGCGGGATCGCCAGGTCGACGCCGGCGCCGCTGCCGCGCCAGCAGCGTCCCTCGGCCGAAATCTCCATCCAGTCCATGGCGTAGGCGATCAGGGGGCTTGCATCACCGCGCCGCAGACGCGGCAGGTGCGCCCCTCGGGGCTCGACCAGAAGCGGTCGAAGACCGGCGCCAGCTGCGTCTCGATGTCGCTTACGTGCAGATACTCCTGGTGCAGAAGCGCATCGCAGCGCTCGCAGTACCAGAGAAATCCGTCCTTCTCGTCCGGTCGGCGGCGCCGCTCGACGACCAGGCCGACCGTGTCCGCCTGTCGCTGCGGCGAATGTGGCACGTGGCCTGGAAGCAACAAGATCTCCCCCTGGCGGATCGGCAGGTCGACGCGGCGGCCGTCCTGCATCGTCCTCAGCACCATGTCCCCTTCGAGCTGGTAGAAAAACTCCGCGCCCGGATCGTCGTGATAGTCCTTGCGTGCGTTCGGACCGCCCACAACCATGATGATGAGCTCGGCGTCCTCGAACACCTGCTTGTTGCCGACCGGCGGTCGGAGCAGGTGTCGATGCTCGTCGATCCAGCGCTGGAGACTGAAGGCGATCAGCGGCTGCATCCCGACCAGCTCGTAGTGCCGGCGGTCCCGGCTGGTGGCAGTATAAAGGGAGTGTCGGGCGCGCGGCCGCGAGGCCCGACGGGCGATTCCTGGAGGCAGGGATCCCAGGAGGCAGGAAAATGAGTACCAGAGTCCTGTGCGTGGCTGTGCTCCTGGCGGGCTCGCTGAGCGGACCGGCGTACTCGCAGACGCCTGCCGACGCTCAGGCGGGGGAAGTGCCTCAGGCGTCCGCAACTCCGCAAGCGGCCGCTACGACGCCGGCGCCCGTCGTGCCGCAGGCCCCGGCGGACGTTGCCGAGCAGATCACCAAGATCACGCCCGGCGCGGCGGGTGCCTCCGCCGATGCATCCGACCCGGGCTCGGAGTTGAAGCCCGACGGCAGCGATCCGTCGCGAACCGTCAAGGCGATATGGATCGCACGAGAGGTGGAGTTCACCTACTACTCGACCACCTCGCTCTATTACTGCGACGGGCTCCGGGAAAAGGTGAAATGGGTGATGAAGCAGCTCGGCGTCACGGACGCCTCCAAGATCAACGTACGCTCCTGCTTCAACAGCGGAGCGAACGGCGTGACGTTTGGCCCGATTCTCGACCCCCTCTCTCGGGCGGAGCCCAGCCCGCGAGTGGTAATCGAGGTGGTCGTCCCGCAGCGCGTCACCCCCGAACTGCTCGCCGAGCTGAGCGAGGGGCAGGGTGAGCGCGAGCTGATCGATCGCGTACGCGGCGAGACCTCAGTGGTCGGCAACCCGGAAGCGCAGTTCGCGGCGAGCACCCGACAGGTCACCTTCGATGACGGAGCCCGCCGCGGGCGGATCGATCCGGGCGACTGCGAGCTGATCGAGCAGATGCGTGACGCGGTCTTCGTGCCGCTCGGGTTCAAGATTGTCGAGGACAACCTGTACTGCGCCCCAAATCGCGTCACGCCCGGCAGCGTCAATCTTCAGGTGGAAGTCCTCGAGCCGTGGAAGCCGCCACCTGAACCGGGCCAGACGGCCGATCCAGCCGCAGCGCAGTAAGCGGACCTCCCCACACGCAGCCGGTATCGATCGACACGACGCCGTTGTCGTCGAGGTAGCCGAGCGCGGACCAGTGACCGCAGACGATGCGCTCGCCCGCCGTACGCCGGCCGCCGACGCGAAACCACGGCGCGAGCCCTTCGGGCAGCTGATCGATTCGGCCCTTGAAGTCGAGCGCGATGCGTCCCTCCGCATCGCAGACGCGCAGTCGCGTCAGGCAGTTCACGATAAATCGCAGCCGAGCGTGCCCCTCGAGATCGTCGCGCCAGCGATCGGGCTTGTCGCCGTACATGCGCCGGTAGAAGTCGCCGTCGCTCTGGCTGCGGAGCGCAGCCTCGAGCTCACGCGCGCAGCCGATCGCGGTATGCAGATCCCACTGCGGTGGCAGCCCTGCATGAATCATCGTGACGCCGAGGTCGGAGTCGTGATGCAGCATCGGTCGCGATTGCAGCCAGTCGAGGAGCGATTCGCGATCCGGAGCGTCGAGCACCGCGTCGAGACCCAGGTCGGCGCGCTTGAGCGGCGCATCGCCACGCGCCACCGCGAGCAGGTGCAGATCGTGATTGCCGAGAACGACGATTGCGACGTCGCCCATCGCCCGAACCCGGCGCAGCACCGCGAGCGAGTCGGGCCCGCGATTTACGAGGTCGCCAACGAACCACAGGCGGTCGCGACGCGCGTCGAACCTGATCTTCGAGAGGAGCGCCTCGAGCTCGGCCGCGCAGCCCTGCACGTCGCCGATGGCGTAGACCGCCATCGTGCGGCTCAGTGCAGCATGCCGGGCATGGCTAGCGTGAAGGGCGCGATCGGAGCGTCGAACACGTCGCCGCCGTCGGCGACCATCCGGTAGCTGCCCTGCATCACGCCGACCGGCGTTTCGAGAATTGCGCCGCTCGAATAGCGAAAGCCCTGACCGGGCTTCAGATACGGCTGCTCGCCGACGACACCCTCGCCCTGAACTTCCTGCACCTTGCCGTTCGCGTCGGTGATGATCCAGTGACGGGTCAGGAGCTTCGCCGCGATCGGACCTTCGTTCCGGATCGTGATCGTGTAGGCAAACACGTACCGGCTTTCGTTGGGGTTCGACTGCTCCTCGACGTAGCTCGTTGCCACGTCGACGCGGATACGGTGCGCGCCCTCAGCCCTTTCCATGCGCGGCGGCCGCGGCGCGGCCGTCCCTGGGCAGGCGCACGGCCAGCACATCGCAGGGCGCGGCGTGCAGCACCGTGTCCTCGGTGAAATTGAAAAGGATCGAAACACCGTGGCGCTCGCGGCTGCCGATCACGATCAGGTCGATACCGCGCTCCTGGGCGATGCGCACGACATCCGCCTTGATGTTGCCGGTCTGCACGATGCGCTCGCATTTCTCGAGCCCGAGGCGCTTCGCGAGCTCGGCGATACGCAGCCGGGCGCGCTCGACCAGCTCGCCCTCGATCTGCACGGCCGGCAGGAGCGCTTCACCCATCGGCTCGACGGGGACGTATTCGACGACGTGCAGGAGGGTGAGCTCGGCACCGTACCGCTCGGCCACCCACTTGCCACGCGTCGCGATGGCGTCGCTGTCGTCCGTCAGGTCCACGCAGAGCAGGATCTTCTGATATTCGCGCATGGCCGCCCCGGGGGATCACCGATGGCGGATTATATGACCCGGCGGGCGTGCGACAACTCGCCGGAGGACTCAAGGCCTGATGCGGGCGGCGAGGGTCGCGAATGCGGCCGGCGGCAGCGATTCCGGCCGGGCGCCGGGGTCGATCCCGGCGGATTGGATCGCCGCGGCGTCCAGGAGCCCGCGGAGCGAGTTGCGCAGCGTCTTCCGCCGCTGGGAGAAGGCGGCGGCCACGACGCGCGCGAAGGCCGCACGGTCGCCGAGCGCGAACGGCGGCTCGCGGAGCGGCTCGAGCGCGAAGAAGGTCGACTGAACGCGTGGCGGCGGCGAGAAGGCGCCGGCGCCGATGTCGAACAGCGGCTTCACGCGCACCGCCGGCGCCAGCATCACCGTCAGGCGTCCGTAGTCGGGGGACCCCGGTCGGGCGGCCATCCGCGCGACCACCTCCTTCTGCAACATGAAGTGCATGTCGGCGATTGCGTCGAGCTGCTCGATCAGCCGGAAGAGGATCGGCGTCGAAACGTTGTAGGGCAGGTTGCCGGCGAGGCGCAGCTTGGGGCCGGCGCCGCGCAGCGCCCTCAGATCGAACTCGAGCGCATCCGCGAGGTGAACGCGCAGCTCGCCGCGGCCCTCGCACCGCGCGATGAGCGCGGGGACGACGTCGGGATCGATCTCGATGACATCGAGCGACCCGGCGCCAGCGAGCAGCGCGGCGCTGATTGCGCCACGCCCCGGACCGATCTCCACAAGCCGGTCTCCGGCCTGCGGCGCGATGGCGCGCACGATCCGGTCAATCGTGCCCGGGTTGTGGAGGAAGTGCTGTGCGTAGCGCTTCTTTGGTCGACTCAAGTCCGCTACCGTCCGCGGCCCGACGCTAGCTCGACGGCCAGCGACACGGCCTCGAGCAGGCTGCCCGGGTCAGCGCGCCCGCGGCCTGCGATATCGAGCGCGGTGCCATGATCGACCGAGGTGCGCAGGATCGGCAGACCCAGCGTCACGTTGACGGCGTGGCCGAAGCTCGCGCGCTTGAGCACCGGCAGCCCCTGGTCGTGGTACATCGCCAGCACGGCGTCGTAGCCATCGAGCGCGACGGGGACGAAGGCCGTGTCCGCCGGCACCGGGCCGGTGAGTCTCATTCCCGCGCGGCGCAGCCGGCGGACGACCGGCGCGATGACCTCGCTTTCCTCGCTCCCGAGATGTCCCGACTCCCCAGCATGCGGGTTCAGGCCGCAGACCAGGATCCGCGGCGCGCGCAGGCCGAAGCGCCGGCGCAGATCGCCCTCGAGCACGCGCAGCACCGCCGTGAGGCGCGGCCGGGTGAGCGCGCCGCTCACCTCCGCGAGCGGCAGGTGCGTGGTCGCGAGCGCGACCCGCAGCCCGCCGCCGACGAGCAGCATGACGGGCTGCCTCGCACCGGTGCGCTCGGCCAGATACTCGGTGTGGCCCGAGAACTGGATGCCGGCATCGTTGATGAGGCCCTTGTGCACGGGCGCGGTGACCATGGCATCGAAGACGCCACGCGTGCAGCCTTCGACGGCCGCATCGATGAGTCCCAGCACGTACGCGGCGTTGCGCGTATCGAGCCGTCCAGGTCGCGCATCCCGAGCAAGCGGCCGGTGCAACGTCTCGACGCGGCGGCGGATGGCCCCGCCGGGATCAAACGCCGGCAGCCGCGCGCCGACCAGCCGCGTGTCGCCGATTACGACCAACCGGGCAGGCCAGCGCCGCCGCGTGAGCGCGCGGCAGATCTCCGGCCCGATGCCGGCGGGTTCGCCGCTGGTGACTGCAATCGTGGGGACTGGCGCGCGCGCGCTCACATGCGGTATTCGACGAAGGCCTCGTCCCGCAGGCGGCGCAGCCAGAGCTCGATTTCCTCGTCGGAGCGCGCCTCGCGCATCTGGGAAACGCAGCGGTTGCGGAGCACATCGTCGGTCGCATCGTAGGTGCGGCGACCGAGCAGCTGCACGATATGCCATCCGTACTGTGTCTTGAAGGGCTGGCTGATCTCGTTCTCGGAGAGGGCGTCGACTACCTGCTCGAACTCCGGGACGAAGCTGCCGGGGCCCTGCCAGCCGAGATCGCCGCCCAGAGCGGCGGAGCTGGTGTCCGCCGAGGTCACCGATGCGATCGCCTCGAAGCTCTCGCCGTGGACGATGCGCTCGCGGATCTGGCTCAACTTCTGGCGGGTCGTCTCGTCGTCCTCGATCTCGTTGGTCTGGAGGAGGATATGCCGCGCATGGACCTGCGACACGAGCGCAGCCTGCTCCGCACCGCGCACCTCGAGCAGCTTGAAGAGGTGCAGGCCGCTCGGCGAACGGATCGGCTCCGTCACGTCGCCAACCTGCATCGCGGGAATGCGATCGGCGACGAAGGAGGGGAGTTGTCCGCCCTTGCGCCAGCCGAGCGCGCCACCCTCGAGCGCCGTGCCGGCGTCGGAATACGCGATCGCGAGCTGCGCGAAGTCCTCACCCGCGCGGGCGCGCTCGTACACGCCCTCGGCGCGTGCCACGCGCTCGGCGACGAGCTCGGTGTCGGCCGATTCGGGGATCGCGATCAGGATATGCGCCAGGTTGAACTCCTGGGACTCGGCCGGCGCGCCCTTGCGTTTCACCGCGCACTGTTCGACCTCGCGGGGCGAGACGAAGATGCGCGAATAGACGTCGCGCTGGCGCAGCGCCGTCATTGTCATCTCCTTGCGCATCTCTTCGCGGTACGAGCGGTAGTCGACACCCTGCTGTTCCATCGCCGCAGGCAGGTCGCCGAACTTGATGTTGTTGCGCTGAGCGACGTCGGTGAGCGCCGTGTTCAGCATTTCGTCGGTGATCTGGATGCCGAGCCGGTCGGCGCGCTGCATCTGCAGCTCCTGCAGCACGAGACGCTCGAGCACCTGCTGCCGGAGGACGTTGCGCGGCGGGGCCTGCTGGCCCTGCTGCTGTATGCGGTCGGCGATCGTCTGCGTCTGCTGGTCGAGGTCGCTTTGCAGCACGATGCCGTCGTTCACAACGGCCACGACGCGATCGAGCAGCACGCCGCTGCTCGAGAGCTCCTCGCCGGCGGCGGTCAACGCGCCGGCCAGCAGCGCGCAGCACAGTAACAATCGCTTTGAAAACAAAGACATATCAGGGTCTGGGCTCTTGGGGGACGGCGGAGTATCCACGAATCGTGCTCCGCAGGAAAGCCTCGTTGTCGACTCCGACACTCGACAATCCCTTGAGTTCCAGCTGCAGGCCCACCGAGGTGTCGGTGTCGCCGGTGCGACTGCTGACGAAGCGCCGCGTCACCAGCCGCAGCGCCCAGCAGCACGAGCTGTACTCGAGCCCGACGAACTGGTCGAGCGTCTGGTTGTCACGCAGTGAATAGACCCAGCGACCGAAGCCGCGCCACTGCTCATTGATCGGCCACGCAGCGGACACGTCGAACTGCTCGATCGAGTCGCGCTGCAGACGGTATCCGGCGTTGACCACCCGATCGGGAGCGGGCCGGTACTGAAGTCCGACCTCGGACTTCACGATGTTCGTATCCTCGGGATCCCAGCGTATGCCGAGCCGTGCGCTCCAGTCCTGGAACGCGGACATCTCGAGCTCGCCGATCACGTCCGACGCATCACGCGCCAATTCCGGCTCGTCCGGGAGCCGCACCTGCGGGTCGTCGAAGTAGTACGCCTGCCCGATGGTCGCGCTGACGTACTGGCGCCCGCCGGCCGCGTCGAGGAGGCGCGAGGTGATCCCGACCGCCAGCTGGTTCGCATCGCTCAGGCGATCGGTGCCGACGTAACGATTGGTGCGGAAGAGCTGCACCAGGTTCAGATCGGGCAAGGCCGTGTCGAACACCGGCAGGTCGTCCTGTTCGCGGAATGGCACGTACAGGTAGAGGAGCCGCGGCTCGAGCGTGTGCAGCCGCTGGCGATGGGAGCCGACCTCGCGCTCGAAGATCAGGCCCGAGTCGACGCTCAGAATCGGCGCGGTGCGGGATGGCGAATCGTCGGATCCCGCGGCGACACCGTCGAGCGTATAGGAGGTGTGGCGCAGCGCTGCATCGAGCGCAAGGTACGAGCCGCGACCGTCGACGCGCCAGCCGAGCGCGGGCTCGACATCCACGCGGACACCCTCGGGCCCAGGGTCGCGCAGGAAGCTAACGGCCTCGGCGCGCAACTCGGCGGAGAGTCCGCCGGGCAGATCCCGCCAGTGACCGTAGGCCCCGAGCTGCGGCGCGATCGTGTAGGGCTCGTCGAGCTCGGGGAGCAGCTCGTCGATCACCTGGTAGTCCTGGGCACGGCCGACCAGGCTCCAATGGCGCGTGTCGTGCTGCAGCTCCGCGCTGCGGTTGAGGAAGGTCACGCTCGTGCCTTCGAAGCCGGAGCCGAAGTCCTCGAAGTAATCCGAATCGCTGACGTTGGCGGCATCGATGTGCAGTCGCGTGCGCGGCTGAAATCGCGTCGCGTGCCGAAGCTCGACGAAGCTGCGTGAATCGTCGAACTGGGAATCGTCGTACAGGTACTCGCCGTACAGGACTCCCCGGCTCGACTCGGTCAGGTAGCGGAACTCGGGATCAAGACGCAGCCCGCGCGAGCTGTAGTAGCGGGTCATGAGCGTCGCATCGCGGTTCGGGGCGAGGTTCCAGTAATAAGGGACGGCGATCATCGTCCCCGAACTGCCGCTATTGCCGATGACCGGGAACAGGACGCCGGTCTTGCGCTGATCGCCGACCGGGAACGAGATCCACGGGGTGTACAGCACCGGCACGCCCTTGAAATCGAGCCGCACGCCGCGCCCCGTGCCGATCCGCGTGCGCTGGTCGAGCGCGATCTCGTCCGCGCTCAGTTGCCAGTCCTCGTTGCCGGGCGGGCAGGCCGTGTAGCGAACGTCCTTCAGCTCCATCAATCCCTGCTGCCGTACCTGCACGTCGCCTGCTGCGCCGCGTACCGACTGCTCGAGCAGCTCGAACTCCGCGCCATGGAACGCGGCCGTTCCTTCGCCCCCGAAGGAGCCGCCGTCGCCGCGCACGTGCATCCGCGGATCGAGGTACTCCACATTGCCGCGCAGGCTGAGGTCCCGCTCGGTGGCGTCGATGTCGGCTTCGTCCGCGGTGATCAGCCGTTGACCCATGCGGATGCGGACGTTGCCGCGCAGGCTGGCGTCGCCGTCGCGCTCCATTTCGCCGGCGTCGCTCTCGATGTCGATCGTCTGGTCGTC
>Ga0209382_10008369_pt1 | contig 13052 bp, 6 predicted proteins | sample SoiMetdeltSBSDD5_FD_187599 | JGI IMG/M metagenome (GOLD analysis project Ga0209382, IMG submission 187599) | Bulk soil microbial communities from a Populus tree surrounding site in Tennessee, USA - Soil MetaG P. deltoides SBSDD5 (SPAdes) (version 2) | ecosystem: Environmental > Terrestrial >... | reverse complement strand
TGGAAAATGCGCGCCAGTTCGACGTCACCCTCTATGCCCAGAAGCCGGGAAGCTCAGTCAATCTAGAGGTTGGGCGCGGCCTGCAGCGGCTGACCCTGCCGGTCACCGTCGTGGAGCGGCGGGACCAGACCGACCGCTTCCGCGACTTGGTGACCCCGGACCGGAATCTCATCGCGCGGCTCGGGGTTCTGGCGCTGGATCTGACGCCCGAACTGGCCCGGCTAATTCCGGATCTGCGGGACAACAACGGGGTGGTAGTGGCCGGCGTGGCGAGCGATGCCACTGGAGGCGCCGGACCGATCCCCGGCGACGTGATCTACGGTGTAAACGGCGAGCGGATCCGAACCCTCGCCGATCTCCGCGCCGCCATCAGCCAGATTGCCGCCGATTCCACTGCCATCCTCCAGATAGGTCGGCAAGGGCAGTTCCGGTTCCTGACGGTCACGCTCGAGTGAGCTGGGACGCGATCGTCGTTGGTGCCGGCCATAACGGGCTCACCTGTGCCGCCTACCTGGCCCGCGCCGGTCGTCGGGTGCTGGTACTGGAGAGCCGGCACCGAATCGGAGGCGCCTGCACTCTGGAAGAGACCTGGCCCGGATATCAGGTCTCGCCCTGCGCCTACGTCTGCGGCCTGCTTCACCCCCTGGTGATCGAAGAGCTGGAACTGGTGCGGCGCGGCCTCGAGTGGCATCCGGCCCTGCCCGGCCTGTTCGTCCCCTTCGAGGATGGAAGCAGCGTGCAGCTCTGGGGAGACGATGAACGGCTGGAGACGGAGATTAGCCGATTCGCGCCGACGGATCTGCGCGGGTGGAGGGCCATGTCGGCCCTGAAGGCGCGGGTGCGCGACGCGCTCCGGCCTCCCGGCCCCGGAGACGTCTGGATCGGACCCGCACCCAGCCGGGAACAGATCGAGTCCCGGTTGTGCCATGACCGTGACGCTATCGGGCTTCTCTTCGAGTGGTCCATGGTCGAACTGGTCGAGCGTTACCTCAGCGATGAGCGGCTGCAGCTGGCGCTGCTCGGGCAGGGAGTGATCGGCACCAATGCCAGCCCGCACGAGCCGGGGACTGCCTCGATCCACTTTCACCATGCCTCCGGACGTATGGGCGGAATGCCCGGCATGTGGGGCTATGTAAAAGGGGGTATGGGGCGGGTGTCGTTCCTCCTGGCCGATGTGGCCCGAGAGGCCGGTGTGGAGGTGGCCACCGAGGCCCCGGTGAGCCGGATTCTGCCCGGCGAGGGAGTGGAGTTGGAGAGTGGTGAGCGCCTCCGCGCTCCAGTCGTCATCTCCAATGCGGACCCGCGCACCACGCTTCGCCTGGTGGGCGACGCGGCGGATCCGGCGTGGCGCGCCCGAGTGGAGCAGATCCCCATGACCGGCTGCACGGTCAAGATCACGGTGGCCCTGCGGGAGTTGCCCAACTTCCGAGCTCGGCCGGGGATCCTGGAACCGCATCATTTCGGGCAGGTGAACACGCCGCTCAGCAAGGTGGAATGGCGCTCACACTATCAGACCGCTCAGGCCGGCGAGCTGCCTCCCCGGCTCTGGACCGAGCTGTACTTCCAGAGCTCACACGACCCCAGCGTCGTGCCCGATGGCCGGCACATCATGAGCATTTTTGCCCAACCGGTGCCCTACCGGTTCACCACCGGAAGCTGGAACACCCGGCGTGACGAGGTTGCCCGGGTGGCGTTGGAGTCGATTGGCCGGTTCTGCAGCAACCTGCCCGACGCGGTGTTGCAGCTCGAGGTCATGGGCCCTCCGGACATCGAACGGCGGACCGGTCTTACCGGAGGTCACATCTTCCAGGGCGAATGCCTGCCGGAGTATATGTGGGACCGAAGGCTCCAACCTACCACACCGATGGAGGGCGTTTTTCTCTGCGGGGCGGGGACCTATCCCGGCGGGAGCGTGATCGGGATCAACGGCCGCAACGCGGCCGTGGAGGCGCTGAGGCGCCTCGGTGACGCCCCTCACAGAAAATGAGGCGTATCATATACTTAGGTAGAGTCGGCTTGCTGTCCGGCTTTATGTTTCGGGTCCGCGCGGCAGCTATTTTCCGGGGCTGCGGAGCAACGTGGGTAAGGACTTCATAAACTGAAGGGAGAGCAATTGCGCTGCTGCCGACCGGACTTCAAATTGGTGCATCCCTCCCGGACGGGATGTCTCCCAGCGGTTCAATGACCACGCCCATTACTTGCCTGCAGTGCAACGGCCAGCTCGGCCCAGGTGACCGCTTCTGCGCCCAGTGCGGAGCGGAGCTCTTGTGGTGCGCCAGCTGCGGTGAGTTTCTCCTCCAGGCTGAGGAGTCCTGTCCCAAGTGCGGTACCCCGGCGATCCCGCGTCCCGATTCTTACGAGGGTGACAACCTGGGTGAGGAAAACTCGCCCTGGGCCGAGGTGGTGAGCCGGCTCCGGCGCGCCACGCTGGGCGAATTTGAGATTGGGCACGAGCTGGGGCGGGGCGGAATGGCGGCGGTGTTCCTGGCCCATGAGCTGTCGCTGCACCGCGACGTCGCCATCAAGGTGATGTCGCCCGGACTGCTGATGGGCGACGGGATGATCGATCGGTTCCGGCGCGAGGCCATCACCATCGCCCACCTCAATCATCCCAACATCGTATCAGTGTACTCGGTGCGGGCGGCGGAGGGGCTCCACTTCTTCGTCATGCGCGCAATCCAGGGCCGCTCCCTGGAGCAGGTGATCAAGGATGCCGGCAGGCTTCCCACCCCCATCGTGCGCTCGATCTTGCACCAGGTCGGCTCCGCGCTGGCCTACGCCCACCGGTTCAAGGTCGTGCATCGCGACATCAAGCCGGCCAACATTCTTCTGGACGAAGAGGGGAACGCGGTCGTCACCGACTTCGGCATCGCCAAGGCGGCGGAGGGGCCGAGTAACACGCACACCGGAATCATGGTGGGTACTCCGGCGTACATGAGCCCGGAGCAGTGTGCCGGCGGCGAGGTCTCGGGCGCGTCGGATCAATACTCGCTCGGCGCGGTAGCCTACGAGATGATCACCGGCACGGCTCCCTTCACCGGATCCACCTACTCCGTCATCCAGGCCCACGTGGAGCAGCCTCCTCCTCCGCTGCGCGAACACGCCGAGCACTGTCCGCCGGAGCTGGAAGCCGCGGTGCTTCGCATGCTGGCCAAGAATCCGGAGGAGCGCTGGCCCGGAATGCAGCAGGCGCTGTCCGCGCTGGAAGCTGCTCCGCTCCCGGAAGACGATCCGCTGCGTGCCGAGTTGAGTCGGTTGGCCACCGCAGGTGCTCGCAGCAGCTTCCCCAGCTATGGATCCGGCCGTAACGGGGGCAAAACGTCGGCAGTACTCCAGGTCACTCCGCCGGGGATGATGCGGGCCATCACCATTCTGCCTCCACCTCCGGGGCTCGAGGTCGGCGACAGTTTCCTGCTGGTGGCGCGTGTGCACGACGGAAACGCCGCCCGGCTCCCGACCGGCCCGGTAGAATGGAGCAGCGATTCTCCCGGTGTGCTCCGGGTCAACCCCACGAAGGCCGTAGCCACCGCGATCACTCCGGGCACCGCGCTCATTCGGGCCGTCTGCGACGGGAACGAGGGCCGCCTCCGGGTGACGGTACTGGCTCCCCGCGCCGACGCGATCGTAGTGAAGTCCCTGGAGCGCCCCATCACGGTGAGTGATGAAGTGCGGCTGGAGGCTACTCCGCGCGATAAGCGGGGACGGGTCGTCACTCGGCCGGTGACCTGGCACTCGGACGATGATTCCGTTGCAACGGTCAGCATCGATGGAGTGCTGGTCGCCCGGTCGGCCGGCTCCACCCGGATCACCGCCGAGCTGGACGAGGCCCGGGCCAACGTCTCGATCACCGTGCTGCCCCCGCGAGTGGCCGCGGTGCACATCTCCCCGGCGCCGGACTCCATCGTGGCGGGCGATTCCTTCGCCCTCACGGCCACTCCACTGGACCGGTGGGCCGGACCGCTCACCGATCGCAGCGTGGCCTGGAGCGTCAGTGACGTAAACGTGGCCATGGTAACTGCCGGCGGCTGGGTCATCACCCGGAACCCGGGCCTGGTGGTGCTCACCGCGGTCTGCGAGGGCGTCAGCGCATCGGTCAGCGTCAACGTGGTGGAACGCCTGGCCGCCCCGCTTCCGAGCCCGCCGCGCGCGGCGGTCACAACCAGCGCTCCTCGTTCCGATCCAGAGCCCTGGGAGATGCCTCCCGAGCCGCGCATTCCTGATCCTCGCCGCGCCCGCTCCCGTCCGGGGTGGCTGGTTGCATTAGGCGGTGCGTTCCTGATCGGCGGTGGTCTCTGGTTGGTTGGGGGGCGCCGGCAGGAGCCGGTCGCTCCTGCTCCCGCCGAGATCGCGGTGGCGCCTCCGGATTCAAGCTCGGCCGGCTATTCACCCTCCGGAGCGGCTACTCTCGGCGCCGAGGAAGCCCCCAGCCGCTTCTCCGTAGCCATCACCCAGCGCCCCCCGCGCCCACTCGCCGTGGGCGGCTCCAGCAAGGTCGTGGCGGAGGTTCGCGATTCCTCTGGCAAGCTAAACGACCGGGAACGGGTGGCTTGGAGCTCCACCAATCCCGGAGTGGTTTCGGTCGACTCCAGTACCGGTGAGCTACGAGCCGTGGCGCCGGGCCGGGCTCAGATCATCGCGGTTGCGGGTGCAGGCCGCGACACGGCGAGAGTCCTGGTGCGCGCAGCCGGCCGGGAGACACCGGTCTCGAGTCAGCCGGCTTCGCTCTCGATCGCTCCTATCGAACAGCTCAGGGTGGGTGACACGGCTACGCTGCAGCTCACCGCTCTGGACCAGCGGGGCCGTCCGGTCCGTCCCAGCCGGCTAAGCTGGAGCTCGAGTGATCCCGTCGTGGTGGCAGTGAATACCCGAACCGGAGCGGTGCGGGCAAACGCCACCGGAAGCACTCTGATCATCGTTCGCAGCGGGGACGAGTCCGCTATTGCCTCGATCTCCGTCCTGCCCGCAGCAGTGGCATCGGTCGGTATCGCCGGCGCCCGGGCGCTGAAGGTGGGCGATACACTGGAGCTGCGGGCGGAGGCACGTGACACACGCGGTCGTCCGCTGGAGCAGCGGGAGACGACCTGGAGCAGCAGCGATTCGAGCATCGTGACGGTGGATGCCACGGGCGTAGTGGTCGCGACCGCTGCGGGGTCGGCCAATATCACCGCTACGGCTGAGGGAAAGACCGGGACGGTTCGCATCACGGTCCTGCCCCAGCCGCGCACGGGCCGCACCGATGCCGTCGAGGACCAGGCGCCGGCCAAGGCCGAGAAGGTTTCGGCGGAGCCACCGGTAGCCGATCCGGCGGCCACCCGGCAGCAGCGGATCGACCAGGTGCTCGCCGGAGTTGATCGGTGCTACGTCGCGCTACGGGACAAGGACATGGGGCGGGTCGCAGCGCTGTACCATCCCGAGACCAAAGCCGATCAGGAGAAGCTGAGCAGGCTGGGACGAATCTTGCAAACCAGAGAGTGGAACGCTCAAGTCGGAGAGCGCGAGGACGGTGCCCAACGGCTGGACAACGGCTCGGCCAGCATGGAGTTTGGCTTCCGGCTCAGCTGGAAGGATGCATTTGGCGGCCATCTGAGCAGCCGGCCGGTGTTCCGGGCCGAGTTCACCGAGAGCGGTGGCGGGAAGCTGGACCTGGCCAGCTGCCGGATCGCGAACTCGCCGAAGCTCTAGGATCAGCCGCCCAAGCCGACTGCCAGTCCCAACCGAACCACGATATTGGTTCCTGAATCCGAGTCGAAGGACTGATTGATGGGCGTGCCGTTGCTGGTCTCCCCGGTCAACGTCCCACCCCCCCGCCGGTTGTACCCGAACGTTGCACCGGCATCGAGATTGAGCCTGGGCCCCAATCGGTAGAGCAGCCCGCCGCCGCCGTTGAGCTGCATGAAGGTAGATGAGAGGTCGAGATCGCCACCTGAGAAGCCGGCCTTCAGCAGCGAAAATCTGGCCGATACATAGGGCGCGACCGTGTAGCTTCCGGTGTGAATGCGGTAGCGGGGCTCGACGAACCCGCCGTACAGCTTGATGTCTGCTGGGTCGGGATCCGCGGGAAGCGGTCCCCGGCCGTGCTGAGTGTATTGGAACCCGGCCCCGACCGAGAGCGCGCCGGGGGTATACCGGATCTGTGCCTCTCCGCCCCACCCGTTCTCCAGGTTGGAAAACACATCTCCCTCAACACCGTTATACAGGCCGGAGACCTGAAGCGAGATCGCCTGGGCAGACTGGCCTGGAAGGTCCATAACCAGGAGCCCCGCGGCGACGAGTTGGAGCAGGATCGAGCGGCGTGCGTTCATCTACGCCGCCGGAGCGGGACTGGTGGTGGTCCTCCGGAGTGCCCCGATTGGGATGCTGAGACACCGGTCAGCGGCTCCTGCTGAGACGCTGCTGCAGTCACTCGATAGTGGAAGTCCACGAAATCGGGAGGTTGCGCAATCGCCGCGCGGGTGCACCCTCCGTCTGTCGGCTCCGTGGTCGGCTGGGTCACGGACGAGTACCCGTTGGCATCGGTGTTGACCGTTGGCCCCGCCGTGCCGTCGCAGGTGCCCCACTGCACCGGCACGTCGCCAATACCGTTGCCAAAGCGATCTACAACTCGGGCCACCAGAGGCTGCGGGAGGTCTGATCCAGCAGGTGCCTCTTGGTTGTCGCCCGAAGCGATGACCACATCAGCGGGTGCATCCGGCGTTGCCAGAATACTGTCCCGGAACTCGCGGCCATCCGGCAGTCGCAACACGAGGTACTGGTAGCCGGCGGTCGTGCCTAGTGTCCAGTCACCTACCTGAACGGCTCCATTGGCATCGCTGAACGGCGTGAGTGGCGCGGCAGTTCCTCCGGACGGCACCACTAGCGTGAAGTCCGCATCGGCGACCGGTCGGGTCGAACCATCTCTCAGCGTCCAGGTGATCACTGGCCCGGTGACGGTTGATCCTACCGTTGCGGAGACCGGATGAGAGGGAGCCGCACTCACGGTCTCCACGCTCACGAGGCTTACTGGAGCGGTGGCGCTCTGCAGGTTGGCTGCAGAGAAGGTGAGATCCTTGGGTCCCGGAGGGCCAGTGATCGTGAGACCGGTGAACACCGCCCGTCCGTTCTCGTCGGTGATTGCGGACTCCCCAGTGAGGCTCGTATTCGCTGTCGTCAGCGAGGCTACGACCTGGGTTCCCGCCAGCCGGATCGGGTTTCCGCTCGCGTCCTCGACCTGCACTACCGGCTGGATAACCAGGGCAAAACGGCTCCGCGCCAGTGTCGAAGGCGCCGTGGCTAAGGCCAGCCGAGCTGGGGCGCCAACAGTAATGGTGAATGGAGCGGAGGTGGCGCCAACCAGGTCGGGGGCCCTGAACGACAGGGTATAGTTGCCCACCTGACCGGTGAGGGTCAGCCCCGTAAAAGCCGCCTGCCCTGAGGCATTCGTAGTTGCGGTGGCATTGGCCAGCGAACCGGTCGGACCGGAGGACACCGTCGCAGTTACCGTCACGCCGGCCTGGGGCGCCGGGTTGCCGTTCTGATCCTCGAGCTGGATTACCGGCTGGGTGGCGAACGGCGTCCCGCTCGCAGTCGGAGTCGAGGGCTGCACCGCCACCTGAAGCCGTCCGGCATTGCCCGGCCGAGCCACGGCCGAGAACCGGACCGCAGCGATGGTGGAGGCTTCAATCCGCGCGGTCAGGGTGTAGGAAATGTTGGCCGTGCTGCCGAGGGTCCAGTTCACCTGCGCCACGCCCTGCTCGTTGGTCGTCGCGCTTTCCGGTGAAACCGAGCCGCTCCGATTGGCAGTGAAAGCTACGGCAACACCCGGAACGGGATTTCCGGCTTGGTCCTTCACGATCACCGATGGGCCCGGGGAGACCGAGGAGTTCACGGTGCCCTCGTATTCGGTCGGGGCAACGGCCTCCAGGGTCGCGGGAGTGCCCGCGATCAGCTGGATCGGGCTGGAGGCGATTTCGAGGGCCGGGCTAGCCACGCTGAAGCGGAGGGTCTGCGGTCCCTGAGGACCGATGAGCGCGAGGTTGGCAAAGGCGGCCAGTCCACCCGCGTCGGAAGTGGCAGTCGTGCCGCCACTCACAGTGGCGCCGCCCGAGCTCACCGAGGCAGTTACCTCGACACCGGACAGGGGCTGACCATCGGCATACACCTCGATTACCGGCTGCTGCTCCAGAGGAACGCCGTTCAGCGCGGTCTCGGCCAGCGTGGTGCGGAGCACCAGGCTGTCCGGTTGCAGCGGGACTGCCGTGGCCGAGAGCTGCACGGGCGAGTTGGTCAGGGGTGCGCCGCCGTCGTTGCTGGCGGTGGCCTCGAGCTGTTGGGCTCCCAGCTCGTTTCCTAGCGTCCAGCGAACCAGCGCCACTCCATTGACGTCGGACTCGGCAGTCGCACTCGAAAGCTGTCCTCCACCGCTGGTCACCCCGAAGTTGACCGTGACTCCCGGAACCAGCTTGCCGTCACTGTCTTTCACCACGACACCGATCGGTTGATCCAACTCCCTCCCCGGAGCGCCTTCCTGGCCGTTACCGGGTCCGGCTTCGATGCTGCTGGGCTCCGGACTGGTGGGAGGACTGAAGCAGAACGGTCCGGTGCACAGGTCATCGCCGCCGCCACAGGCAAACAGCGTGGCTGCAGCCGCAGTTAACCCAGCCGAGAGCCGAGGAAGTGGAATTCGCATCATATCGATATGTCTAGTATCCCTGCCCTTTTACGCGTGTCAAGCTTGTGACTTACATCACGTTGTGAAACTAGACCTTGGTCGATCCAACGCGCGCCAAAACTGCACTGACCGGTCAAGTGAATGTCAAGTAGGCAGGGGAAAGCCCCGGCACTCAGAGAGCACCGGGGCGCCGAAATCACAGTGATGCGCTGCTCACCTGGCCGAGAGCACCACCTTCTCGCAGTTGTCTTCCTTGTTCAGGAACATGTCGTAACCCTGCGGGGCCTGATCCAGTGGCAGCCTGTGGGTAATGACAAAGCTGGGATCGATCTCCCCCTTCTGAACCCGTTCCAGGAGCGGCCGCATGTACCTCTGAACGTGACACTGGCCCGACCGGATGGTGAGCGACCGATTCATGATGGCGCCCATCGGAAACTTGTCGATGAATCCACCATACACGCCGATGACCGAGACCACGCCCCCGTTCCGGCAGGCGAGAATGGCCTCCCGCAAGGCAATCGGGCGGTCGCTCTCGAGCATCATCGCCTGCTTGGCGCGGTCGTAGGCGTAGGTTACCCCGTGGCCGTGCGCCTCCATCCCCACAGCGTCGATGCACTTGTCTGGACCGCGGCCGCCGGTCAGCTCCAGCAAGGCATCCTGGACGTTCACTTCCTCATAGTTGATCGTGTCCGAGGCGCCGGCGCGCTCCTTGGCCATCTGGAGCCGGTACTTGAACCGGTCGATCGCGATCACTCGCTCGGCCCCGAGCAGGAGCGCGCTCGCGATGGCAAACTGACCCACCGGGCCCGCTCCCCAGACCGCGATCACGTCTCCCCGCTGGATGTCACACATCTCGGCCCCCATGTAGCCGGTGGGGAAGATGTCGGAGAGGAACAGGACCTGTTCGTCGGTGAGATCCTCGGGCACCTTCAATGGTCCGACATCGGCGAAGGGCACCCGGGCGTACTCGGCCTGCCCCCCCGCGAACCCTCCCAGCATATGGGAATAGCCGTACACGCCGGCCGGGGAGTGACCCAGCAGCTTCTCGGCAATCCACGCGTTTGGATTGGAGTTTTCGCAGACCGAGAAGAGTCCCGCCTGGCAGGCGGCGCAGGTGCCGCAGGAAATCGGGAACGGCACCACCACCCGGTCGCCTACCTGGATGTTCCGCACACTGGGCCCCACCTCGACCACTTCGCCCATGAACTCGTGGCCCAGGATGTCGCCCCGCTCCATGGTAGGGACGAAGCCGTTGAACAGATGTAGGTCGGACCCGCAGATCGCGGTGGAGGTGATCTTCACGATGGCATCCTGGGAGTTCAGGATCTTGGGATCGGGAACCTCTTCGACCTGGACCTTCCGTTTTCCCATCCAGCAGTTGGCTTTCATGATTGCACCTCCTGGGGCTGCTGAGTGGTTCCCAACTCCACCTTATTCAGATCTTCCGGTGGCTGGGCCGGATGAGGACCCCGGTGAATGCTGGAGTCGGAATGCACGATCTCGCCGAGCTCCATGACTTGCTTGAACCGGCGGAGGTCACCTTTGACCTGTTGTTTCGGCTCCTCGCCGAAGAGCTTGGCGATGAGGGCACCAATCTTGCCTCCCGGGGGCTGATAGCGTAGCTCCACCAAGACCTCGGTCCCTCGTCCTCCTGGCGCGTCCCTGAACTGCACCGATCCCATGTTGGGTACCGTCGAATCAGGCAGGGATCGCCAGGCGATCAGCTCGTTGGGGCGATCCTCGATGATCTCGGCCTCCCATTCCACCGTGCTGCCGGCCGGCGCCTTGCCCTTCCAGCGCGACCGCCGCTCATCCAGGATCTGGACCGACTCGAGGTGAGCCATGAACCGGGGCAGGTTCTCGAAGTTGTGCCAGAACCTGTACACCTCACTCCGCGGCCGATTGATCGTGATGGCTTCCTTCACCTGGATGGGACCGCCGATGCGGAAGCCCGGACCCGTGGCGCGGCTGATCGTTCTGCTGCCGTTGCTGGTCCTCGCCCCGTTTCCGCCCTTGCTCAGCTGCTGGCCGGTTATAACATCGAGCAGGGTTACCCCGACCACAGCGGCGGTGACAGCGGCGACGCGGTTCCGATCGTTGTCACCTGAGCTCATGGCCTTTCCCAACAAGGCCAGATCCATGAGGTCGCCGCCCACACGGGTCCAGACCCAGCCCACCGGCCGGGGCCGGGAGAGTATGCCGACGCCGCTGGTGATCTCCCGCAGCCCCAGCGCGAACATGGTATTCCTGGTCTCATCATCATCGTTGACCCCAATGAGCCGGGCCACCTTACGAGGTGCGGCGATTTGAGCCAGACCCAGTCCGATGCTGAGCCAGCCTAGCCCCTTGGCCCATCGCTCAGTGCTCTGCTCGACCTTCCGACCGGGCTGGTCGGTGTATCTGCGATTGTAGGTCTGATACGGTGTATAGTTGGCTCTCCGGCGTTCGCCGAGCGATCCGCCGTAGCGAAGGCTCTGCTCTGTTCCTGTCATGGTTCCCCCTTCCAAATGTCGATCGTCTGAATAGGACGTCCGCCGCGGCAGTCGCCTGCGGCACGAAGCCCTGCTGATCATTGGGGTGGTTGGGCACTGCATGGAGGGAAATCGGAACTGCGCGTACGCGCGGGCCCTGCCATCCACCAACGCCCCAACCACCCAGGCCGCCGGCTGCAAGGGATAGCCCCTGAGACATGCCATGACAGTGAGCCGCGTCACGATTCGGCGTTGCGTTTGAGCGAGGGAGCGGTGATACTGCGAGTCAGCTTTCCCGATCGGGAAGGTTTCCGCACTACCGGTCAGTCCCGAAAATCAGGCAGAGTGCTCGAACAGTCAGATTCGCAGCTTTGCGAGGGCCGGCTCATCAACGGAGTCCGCGGGTTCTGCGGCATCTGCGGTATTTGGGTGCTCGGATTCTGCGCCGGCCTGGCTCCCGCGGCGATGGCTCAGGCGGTGGATTCCGCGGGCCGGGATCTCAGTACCCTCGATATCGAGGAGCTGGCCCGGATCAAGGTGACCTCCGTGACCGGTCGTCCCGAAGCCGTGGCTCAGGCCAGTGCGGCGGTGGCGGTGATTTCCCGGGAGGACATCAGGCGGTCTGGCGCCGGCGACCTTCCTGAGGCGCTGCGACTGCTCCCCGGGCTGGCCGCGGGCCGGATAGGAACCCGCGACTGGGCGGTAAGCTCTCGCGGATTCAACCAGCAGAGCGCCAACAAGATGCTGGTCCTGGTCGACGGCCGGGTAGTCTATTCCCCAATTTTCGCCGGCGTCTTCTGGGACGTGCAGCGAGTTCCTCTGGAGGATATCGACCGGATCGAGCTGATTCGCGGCCCCGGGGCGGCCCTATGGGGCGCCAACGCCGTGAACGGCGTCATCAATGTGGTGACCCGCTCGGCCGCGGAAACCCGGGGCGGAATGGCAACCCTGCTGCTCGGTACCAACGACCAGGCCCAGGCGGGACTCCGTTATGCAGCCGGCCTTGGCAGCCAGGGCGCGGTACGGGTATACGGGGCGGGGTCCACCGAAGGCCCCAGCGACCTCGAAAACGGCGCCTCGGACATCGATGACTGGGACCTAGGGCAGGGCGGCTTCCGGGCCGACTTCAGCCGAGGCACCAGCCAGACAGTCACGGTCCAGGGCGACGTCTATGCCAGCCGAGGGGGCCAGGACCTCGAGCAACCTACACCGGTCCCGCCGTTTGTTCAGGCGGTGGAGGAGGACCTGACCGCTCACGGAGGAAACGTCCTTGGGCGATGGACCAGACGCTTCTCCCTGCAATCCGATCTCGCGCTCCAGGCATACGTCGACTACGCGGCGCGCTCTCAGCCGTCGTCATTTGGGCGGATTCATGTCACCACGTTCGATGTGGACTTTCAGCATCATTTTCCCCTCGGCTCGCGCCAGGACTTCAGTTGGGGCCTCGAGTACCGCCGTATAAGCGACGACATAAGCGGAACCTTCTCGGTATCCTTCGATCCGCCCGACCGAACTGTCGATCTACTCACTGGCTTCGTGCAGGACGAAATCGTCCTGGCCCAGAACCAGCTGGCGCTCAACCTCGGCGCCAAGCTCGAGCATAACGACTACACCGGCTTCGAGCTTCAGCCGACCGGCCGGTTCCTCTGGACCCCGACCCTCAGCACCAGTTTCTGGGGCGCGGTATCTCGGGCGGTACGCACCCCTTCTCGAGTGGACAGCGACATCCATATCGTGGCCCAAGTCTTCGATGCCCCGCCGGTGACCCAGATTGTCCTTCGCGGCAGTGATACGCTCGCAGCCGAGGAGCTCGTGGCCTATGAGGTCGGTTACCGGGTAGTGCCTCACGAGCGCTTATCATTCGATATCACCGGCTATTATCACCAGTACCACCAGCTGCGAAGCTTCACTCCCCTGCCGCCTGAGTCCTCTGG
>Ga0209382_10008367_pt1 | contig 13053 bp, 15 predicted proteins | sample SoiMetdeltSBSDD5_FD_187599 | JGI IMG/M metagenome (GOLD analysis project Ga0209382, IMG submission 187599) | Bulk soil microbial communities from a Populus tree surrounding site in Tennessee, USA - Soil MetaG P. deltoides SBSDD5 (SPAdes) (version 2) | ecosystem: Environmental > Terrestrial >... | reverse complement strand
GCGGCCGGGCTCGTGACCCAGCAGGAGCGCGCCGACCACGAAGACGATGGCGAACGACAGCACGCCAATGATCGAGAGCGCCACGCGGTCGCCCATCACTGGCCCATCATAAGACGGCGCGTCATCGCGGCGGGCCATGGCTTCGCCGCGGCTGTCGAGCCGGTGTCGGGCCCCCGGCGCGGGTCAACCCCGCCAGAGCAGCGGGGCCAGGAACACGACGACGAGGGCGGCGAGCGCGGTGAGCGGCGCGCCGACGCGCACGAAATCCGCGAAGCGATACCCGCCGGGTCCGTAGATGAGCAGGTTGCCGTGATGACCGATCGGCGTCAGGAACGCGACCACCGACGCCATGGCCACGCTGACGACGTACGGCTCGGGCGGCCGGTCGAGGGCCTGCGCGAGCGCGACGGCCACCGGCGCGAACAGTGCCGTCGTGGCCGCATCGGACATGAACTGCGTGACCACCGAGACGACGGCGAACAGCACGAGCAGGATCAGCGGCTGACTCCAGTCCTGCATGGCGCCCTGGAGCCAGCCGGCCACCGTGTCGGCGGCGCCGGTCGACTTCATGGCGAGGCCGAGCGGAATGGCGCCCGCGATGAAGACGTAGATGCGGCTGTCGATGGCGCGGTACGCCTGGCCACCGGTGAGACAGCCCGTCAGCACCATCGCCACCGCGCCCGCGAGTCCCGCGATCTCGAGCGACATCACGTCGAAGGCGGCGGCGAGCACGGTGAGCACCATGATGCCGCTCGCGAGCGTCGCCTTCCGACGCACGCGGCCCTCGCCGTGGAACGGCACGAGCATGAGGATGCCCGGGGCGGCGCCCACGCGGGCCATCGCCTCATCGTCCCCCTGGAGGATCAGCACGTCGCCGGGGCGGAGCCGCGTGCGGGACAGCTCGTCGTCGAGCCAGCCGTCCTGCCGCCATAAGCCGACGACGATGGCGCCGTAGCGGCGCCGGAAGTCGAGGTCGGCGATCGTCCGGTTTGCGATCTCCGAGCCCGGGGCCACCACGGCCTGCACCAGACGCTCGGCCGGATCCTCGTCGGCGTGGGAGGCGTCGTCGCTCGGCTGGTACTGCGCCACCGGGTGGAGCTCGACGCCGGCCTCTTTGCGAATGGCGGCGATGTCCTCGGGCGTCGTGCGCACGAGCAGGACGTCACCCGGCTTCACCGGGGTGTCCACCAGCGCGCCACGCAGCCGGTGCTCGTCCCGCACGACACCGACCACCTTCAGGTTGTACGGTCCCTCCGCCTCGATGTCGCGGACCGTCTTGTCGCGAAATGGAGAGTCGTCGAGCACGGTGAGCTCCGTGAAATACTCCTCCAGCCGGAAACGATTCTCGCCGGTCTCGGCGCCCTTGCGCTCCGGCAGCAGGAGCTTGCCGGCAACGAGGACGAAGACGGTGCCCGCCGCGGACAGTGCCAGCCCGATGGGCGCGATCGAGAACAGGCCGAGGCCGGCCCCGCCGGCCTGTCGCAGCGACTCGGAGGCGATCAGGAAGGCCGGCGCGCCGATGACGGTGATCGTGGTCCCGAGCGAGGCGGCGAACGACAGCGGCATGAGCAGCTTCGAGGCCGGGATGCGCTTGTCGCGCGCGAGGTCGAGAGTGACCGGCAACATGACGGCGGTGGTGGTGACGTGATGGGTGAAGGCCGAGAGCACCGCCACCGACGGCATGATGACCGCGATCGCGCGCGCCCAGCTGTCACCCGCCCAGCGGCCGATCAGGCGGCCGAGCGCCTCGGCCACGCCCGTGCGATGAAGCCCCGCGCTCAGCACGAAGATCGCTGCGACCACGACGGCCGGCTCGCTTCCGAAGCCGGACAGGGCCTGCGCGGGGGGTAGCAAACCGGTCACGGCGAGCGCGATCACGATGAGCACGGCCACCACGTCGTTGCGCAGCTTCTCGGTGATGAGGAGCACGAAGGCGGCGATGAGGATCGCAAAAAAGACGAGCTGCGGCGTCGGAAGAGCGCCCACGCGGCCTCATGAAGCACGTGACGTGCCATTGCGCCCGCCACGCAGGGGTTTTCTTTGACACATCGGAGTCGCGCCACCTAGAATTTCTGTTGCCGCCTGAGCCTCATGAACGTCAACGTCGAGCAGCTGGACCGTCAACTCGCCGGGCTCACCGGGCGCTTCGCCGACCTCGGCGCGAAGCTGTCCGAAGCCGCGCGTGAGCTCCAGGACGGCGGCGCCCCTCCGGCGGAGTCGCTGCTGGCGCAGCTGTCACAGCTGCGCACCGAGTCGCTCCAGCTCTGCGGCGATGTGGCCGCCGCCGCCCAGGCCGTCGGCATCGCCACCCCGCCCAGCGTGGACACCGTCAACAGCCTCGAGCCTCTCCTGCGCGGCATCGCGACCGCGCTCGAGGCCAAGCGCCGCCACGCCGCGCTCGAGCAGGCGCGCAAGGGCGTCATCGAGGTCCTCGACGTCGTCCTCGGCGTTCGGCACCTGGACGAGGAGCAGTTCGCGCCGCTGGTCGAGTGTCAGATGCAGGCGCGTGACCTCCACGCCGCCGTGCTGGCGCTCAACGAGAGCAATCTCCACCGGGCCCAGGAGCTCACCGGTCGCGTGCGCGCGTTCTCGGATTTCCTGACCATGCTCGACGGCAGCCAGGGCCTCGACGACGAGCGATTCGCGCGGCTCGAGGCGAGCGTGTCGACGACGTTCGGCCGCCCGCTCGCGGTGGCCGCGGCCCGCGGCCGTCTGCTCCGTCCGGGTCAGACACCGCCACCCGCTCCGGCGCCCCCGCCGCCTCCACCGGTGCGCGACCCAATACCGGTCGTCGCGCCCCCGCGCGAGGTCGCGCCGGCGGCGCCCATCGTCGCGGCGCCCGTTGTCGCGGCGCCGGCGCCCGTGGCCACCCCACCAGCGACCTCGCCCCCCGTTGTCCCACCGCCGCCGGCGGTCGCCCCCCCGCCTGCGCCTGCGCGGCGCGTCGTCGAGCGCGCGCCGGCGCCCGCGCCGGAGCCGAAGATCGCGAAGCCGAAGCCGGCCACACCGGAGCCGGTGGCGCCGGCCGCCTCCGCCGGAGGCGGCGACGCCTCGTTCGACGAGACGGCGCAGTGGTGGCTGGCGGCGTGGGCGCGGTGGTCGGGCTGGCGCGGAACGACGTTTCCCGACGCGGTGCGCGAGGAGCTGTCGAAGTACTCGTACCTCCTATCGGTGCCAATGCAGAAGAGCCACGAATACGAGGATGGCCTGCTCGCGTACGGCTACTCGATCCTCGTCGACCACGTCGAGCGCCAGAATCCCGGCTGCGTGGGCAACGCGCTGAATCGTCTCAAGACGGCCACCGGCGCCTCGGTGGGGGCGCAGATCTTCGAGTACCTGCTGACGGAAGGGCGGCTCGCCGAGACGTACCCCGAGTTCGTCAAGGACGTGCTCCTGGCCGCCCTGCCCGACCCGGGCCCGTGGGTCGACGCGCGCATCGTCCACACCAAGGACGACACGCGAATCTTCCGGCGGCCGACGGTACGACTCGGCGACAATGACCAGAAGCCGCAGCGGCTTCTGGCCGACAAGGACCGGTTCACCGAGCACAAGTTCGCCTTCAAGCTGCCCGCGCTCACCGCCCGCTTCATCTTGCTGTCACCCGAGCTCAAGGACGCCCACGGACTCGAGGCACGGCTCAACGTCGACGGGGCGCCCGCGGAATCAGGCTGGGTGGCGACGGTGCCTCAGCCGCATCGGACCTCCGCCAAGATCGAGGCCCGCCCCCTCACGGCCGAGGGCACGGCGCTGCCCGGCATCGGCCGGGACTACGTCGCCGTCTGGGTCGCTGTCTTCAACCCGCAGCCGCGGGTGGAGGCAAAGTTCGACCTGGCGCTGACGCTCCGGAAGGATACGAAGGGGATGAAGAAGTAGCTATTCGGCGGGCGCGGCGGGCGCCGGCGCGGCCGGTGTCGGTGCCGCGGCCGGCGGCGGCGATCCGGTGCGGGCAAACGGGCTCTTCGTGACCCCGAGCTTCTGGGCGATGTGGTTGGTCGACTGAACGGTATCGAGCAGCCGCGCGAAAGATCCTGCGGCCTCCTCTTTCTCTTGCCGCAGGATCTCGTTCTGTCGCTGAAGCTCGGCGAGCCGGTTCTGGATGTCGCCGTGCACCTTCTGCCGCTCCCCCGACTCGTCCCGGAGCTCGGAGATCTCCTTGCGAAGCTCGTGGAGCTCCTTGCGCAGGACTTCCGTCTCGTGCTCGGAGTGCTGCAGCTTGGCGGTCACGCGCTGGCTCGACTCCACCAGGCCGGCGAGGACGGACAGCACCTCGCGGCTCTCGTCCATCCAGCGGATCAGCCGCTCACGAGCGTGGGCGCCGGCCGTCTCGTCAACCATTGTCGACGAATCTAGCACCCGACACAGTCCGACTGGAAATTTTGGGGGACGGTGATACCTTTGGCTCGCATCATGCCAGCCGCGTGCAATATCGGCTCGACCGGGCAGCACCGGCGCTACCTCATCGGCGGCGTGGCCCTGCTGGTGGGGGTCGTGCTCGCGGCCGCGCTCCTCCTCGCCGGCGCGCCGCAGGGCGCCCGCTTCCTCGTCTTCGTGCCGTTCGCGGTCGGCGCGCTCGGCATTCTTCAGGCTCGCGGCCAGACCTGAGTCCGTCTCGCTGCGCGCGGGGCGCGCGAGACCGATCGGGGTGTGGAGCCCGTCACCGACTCGTGGCTCACGGGGCAGCTCCGGCGCCAGGCCCGCAGCATCGTCGTGCAGGCCGTGCTGGCCGCCACCGTCCTGACGGCCCTTACGCTGCTCCTGCCCGCCCGCGCGACCTGAGCGCGCGTCGCAGGACGATGCTCCGCGACGGCCGCACGTCGGCGTCGAGCAGCGTGCGCATCTGGGACAGGGCCAGGCGGTTCGCGCGCTCATCGAGCGAGGCCACGCCGTCGCTCGGCACGACCACCTGGAAGTCGCGCAGGTACGCATCGCTCGCCGTGAACAGCACGCAGCGGTCGGCCGTGAAGCCGCCGATCACCAGCGTGCGCGTCTTGAGATAGCGGAGCAGCAGGTCGAGCGTCGTCGAGAAGAACGCCGAGTGCTTCGGCTTGAGCACGACGTAGTCGCTGGGCTCCGGCCGGAGCCGCTCGGCGATCGGGCGGCCGCGCGCACCGTGGCCGAGCACGCGAGCGAGCAGTGCCGAGAAGTCCGAGCGCCAGCGGCCGAAGTTGTCGTTGGCGTAGATCACCGGCACGCCGGCCCGCCGGGCCCGCCCCGCGAGCGTGGCCAGGCGGTTGGCGGCGGCCAGTGCGGCCGGCAGCAAGCGTTCCCCGCCCTGGAACTCCAGGTCGTTGATGACGTCGATGAGGAGCAGCGCGACGTCGGACTCATCGGGCACGTTGCCGTGCAGGTCGTGGTTGCGTGCGGGCGGCATTCCACGGCCTCGAACGTGCAACAGCCGTACCGTGGATCGTGGGATGGGAGCGGGTGAAAGCCGGCTATACTCAGACAGCGCCGATTCGACAGGCGAAAGGAGCCAGGTCATGTCCGTGAAGCTGTTCGTGGGTGGTCTCTCGTTTTCCACCTCGACCGAGGGGCTGCGCGCCGCTTTCGCGCGCTTCGGAGCCGTTGATTCCGCGGCGGTGATGACCGACCGTGAGACGGGGCGTTCCCGGGGCTTCGGCTTCGTTGAGATGGCCACCACCGAGGAGGCGGAGCGGGCAATCTCCTCGCTGAACGGCTCGCAGCTCGACGGCCGGATGATCCGTGTCGACAAGGCGACGCCCCGCGGCGCCGGTGGCCCGAGGCCCCCGCGCCCGGCGGGAGGTCCGCGACCATACGGCGACCGGCCGCAGGGGGGCGGCGGCTTCGGCGGACCACGCTTCGGCGCCGGCGCCGGCACGGGCGGTGGGTATGGTGGCGCCGGCCGCGGACCGGGTGGCCCCGGCCGTGGACCTGGCGGCGGGCCGGGACGCGGTCCGGCCGGTCCGGGCCGGGGTCCGGGCGGCGGGTTCGGAGACCGTCCCGGCGGCGGCTTTGGCGACAAGCCCGGCCGCGGCCAGAGTCGTCGCGGTGCCGGAGCGGGCGGCGGATGGGGCGAGAACAAGCCCGGTGGTGGCCGCAAGGGGCCCGGCCGCGGCAAGCCCAAGAAGGGCACGGATCAAGGTGGCGGCGGCGGTCGCGGCCGTCCGGGCTCGGACGGCGAGTACCGCTGGGGGCGCTGAAAGCTTCGGAGGGACCTCGGCGGCCACAGCAGGATTGCGGAGGCAAAGCCGCCGCTCGAAGAGCGCGGACTCAGGGCAACACGGGGCCGCTGCTCACGCTGAGGCGGTCCCACATCTGCATCACGAGCGGATAGAAGAGCAGGAAGACGAAAAGGCCGGTTGCGAGCCAGATCGCGGCGCGCACGAGCTTCATTCCTCGAGCATCTCCGAGAGATCCCGAACGACCCGATGCGGCGAGATGTCGGCGTTCGCCGGCAGTCCCGCTCCCGCGCGGTCGACCCAGACGCCGCGTAGACCGAGTCGCTGCGGCGCGCCGACGTCGAATTCCAGATGGTCCCCCACCATCCACGTGTCGGCGGCAGCGACACCGAGCTGGCGGAGCGCTTCGCGGTAGACCTTCTCGTCCGGCTTGCCGTAGCCCATCTCGCCCTCGATCAGGATCACATCGAACCACCGCGCGAGATCGTGCCGGTCGATCTTGTCGCGCTGCTGCCGGGCATCGCCGTTGGTGACGAGCGCGAGCGGGACCCGCCGCTGTCGCAGACCGGTGAGGAAGGCGACCGCCTCGGGAAAGAGGCGCCAGGCCGCGCGGCGGCGCTCGGCATAGATGGCGGCAATGTCGGCGGCCGCGGCCCGGCTGGCCGCGCCGCACGCTTCGAGCGCGCGGGCCGCAATCTTCGTCCACGCGCCGAGCATGTCCACCCGCTCGCGCCGGTGACGCTCCGGGTCGCTCCAGAACCATTGCCGCGCGTCGATCAAGGCCGCCAGCAGCGCGGCCCGCTCGACGTTCGGCGCCGCCGCCTCGCAGGCCGCTTCCCAGCACGCGTCGACACCACCCGAGTAGTCGAGCAGCGTGTCGTCGAGGTCGACCAGCAGGGCTTTCACGCACCGCTCTCCGCGAGCGCGCGGAGGTGACGCGGCTCGCGCACGCGAAGGGCCAGCGTGGCCAGCGCAACGACGCCGGCCACCGTGGCCGTGGCGAACACGGTCGGAAAGCCGGCGCGATCGGCGAGCACGCCGGCGGCCAGCGGCGCCACGAACGCGATCGGCGTGATGGCGGTGTTGCCGACGCCGATGTAGAGCGGCTGCGCCTCCGGTCGTGGCGCGAACTCGAGGAGCACGGTGGGGTACGCGATGCGAAAGGCCGCCTCCTGCAGGCCGGCCAGCACGAAGACGGCGCCGAACGCCGTGAGCGACGGCGCCGCCAGCGCCACGAGGTTCGCCGCCAGCGTGGCGGCGATGCCGGTCATGACCACCACGCGGTAACCGGCGCGGTCGGCGATCCAGCCAAGCGCGAGCAAGCCGACCATGGACCCGGTCAGGAGCAGCGCCGTGAAGACGCCGAGCATCGCGGCCGGCGCCTCCCAGACGCGGAGCGCGTGCACCGCGTAGAAGCCTGACGCCATGCTGCCGACGATCGAGAACCACCGCACGACGAGGAACCATCGGAGATTGCGATCGCCGCGCAAGAGCGTCGGCACGCGCCGCAGATACGAGCGCAGCGCGGGACGGGCCGGCGGAGGCGCGGGGGCAGCTGGCTCGCGGACGAGCATGAGCGCCGCCATGGAGCCGAACATGCAGACCGTGGCGCACAGGAAGCACAGCGCATACGACGTCGGGGCCGGCACGCGCGCCAGGATCTCCGTGGTGAGTGCGCTCCCCGCCAGTCCGGCGGCGGCCGCGGTGACCGCGGTGAGCGCGAAGAATCGACCTCGCATGGTGACCGGCACCGCGCGGCCGACGATGTCCATCCAGGCGGGTGTCAGCGCGCCGCCGACGCCGGTGATGGCCACCAGCATGGCCAGCAGCAGCCCCAGCGTGAGGCCGGGCCACGCCGGCGCCAGCCACATCGCGGCCGCCGCCAGCACGGCGAAAGGGATGCGCTCCCAGATCGTGTAGCGCAGGACGAACGGCAGCTTCCGGTCCAGGCTCTCCGTGTGCGCGGCCGCAAAGAGCGGCGGCAGGAACCAGCCGAGCGTCATGACGGCGGGGATGGCGCCGATGACGACGTTCGAGGCCCCGAGCGACGCGGCGAATGCGGGCAGGATCGTCGCCGGCGAGGCGAACGACATCGCCACCAGGAACAGCCCGTAGTCCGCGCCGAGGGTAACAACGTTGTGACGCAGGTCGGGAGGACGCACGGCGGTCATGACGGCGCTACCGGCTCGGCGTCGATCGGGCGACCACGCGCAGGACGAGCTCGATGGCGCGGATCATCAGCGGCACGTCCATGCTCGGCTGATCGAGCCCGGCAGCGACGACCATCGACGGCGACAGAGGCAGGTGGACGAAGCCGGCCGGGATCTCACGGCCCTGCGATGCGAGGAGATGGCGCGTCGTGTAGAAGGTCTGATTGCAGAGATAGGTGCCGGCGCTGCTCGAGAGGTATGCCGGCACACCATCGGCGCCGAGAGCCTCGAGCATGGCCTCGAGCGGCAGCGTGCTGAAGTAGGCGGCGGGGCCGCCGGCCACGCATGGCTCGCCGGTCGCACGATAGCCGGCGTTGTCGGCGATCTCGAAGTCCATCACGTTGACGGCCACGCGCTCGAGCGCCAGACGCGCGCGCCCGCCCGCGAGCCCGAGGTGCACGATGGCGCGCGGAGCGGCATCCTGCACGAGCCGGGCGACCGCGGCCGCCGCCCGGGCGTGATGCACGGGCAGCACGGCGCTGCGGATGGTGGTGTTCCCGACAACACGTCCGTGGAGGGCTTCGGCCACCGCGGCCGAGGGATTGTCTTTGTAGGCGCCGAACGGCTCGAAGCCGGTGAGCAAGATCATCCCTCCGCTCCGCGCTCGAGCTCGCTCGCCAGCGTGCGGGCCACCCCGTGCCAGTCGGCACCGTCCGTCTGCAGTGTGACGCGGCTGCCGGCGGCCTCCTCCACCGCCGAGAGCCGGAGCCGTGCGCCCGCCGCCAGGCGCGCCTCCAGCGTGCCCTCGTCCACGTCGCAGCGAAGGACGCGGGCGCCGAAGTGGCGCAGGACGGCCGTGCTCTGCAGGAGGACGTCGGCCGGGGCGGTGCTGACGCGGACCGAGTGCGAGCGGCGACGACGCAACCAGCCGGGCAGTCCGAGCATCACGGGACCAGAGTAGCAGCCGACCGCACGGGTGCGCTATCGTACCCGCCATGAACGAGCCCCAGGAGATCCTCGTCGCGCAGGACGGCCGCGTGGTGACCATCACCTTCAATCGTCCCGAGGCCCGCAACGCCATGACCTTCGAGATGTACGAGCGTCTGCACGACCTCTGCGAGCGCTTCGACAAGGACCCCGGCGTCCGCGTGGTCGTGCTCACCGGCGCCGGCGACAAGGCCTTCGTCAGCGGCACCGATATCCGCCAGTTCCTCACGTTCAAGACGAAGGAGGACGCGCTCGGCTACGAGTCGCGGATCACCCGCGTGCTGAGCCGGATCCACGGCATGACCAAGCCGACCATCGCCATGATCCAGGGTGACGCCGTCGGCGGCGGCATGTTCATGTCGCTCGCCTGCGATCTCCGGCTCACCGCCGAGCATGCGCGCTTCGGCGCCCCGGTGGCGCGCACTCTCGGGAACTTCGCGGCGCCGTTCAGCCTCGGGCTCCTGGCGGCCACCGTGGGACCGATCCGCGCCCGCGAGATCGTGCTCACCGCGCGACTCGTCGATGCGGCCGAGGCCAAGGCGATCGGGCTCGTCGACCAGGTGCACCCGGCGGCGGAGCTATCGGCCCGGGTGAAGGAGCTGGCGGGACGGATCGCGGAGCTGGCGCCGCTGACGCTGGCCGCGACGAAAGAGGCGGTCCGCCGGATGCTGGCCGCGAACTCACCGGGCAGTCTGGAAGATCTGCTCCTGTCCTGCTACCTCAGCGACGATTTCCACGAGGGCGCCCGCGCCTTCCTGGAGAAGCGCAAGGCGAACTGGCAGGGGCGCTGAGCTAGGCGGCCCGGCGCCCCGAGCGCTCGCGGAAGCGCTCGATGGCCGCCAGCGTGGTGGCCACCTGCAGCGTCCGGTCGACGACACCGCGCGAGCGCGCGGCCACCTCGCGCACGGGACGGTTCCGCTGCAGTAGCAGCCCGACCGCGAAGGCGGCGCCGAGCGTGACGAATGGCAGCCAGCCGCGGCGCTGCAGCCCCGCGACGGCGTCGCTCAGCGCGCGGCCGGCGAGGTTGATGTCTTCGCGGATCTCAAGCGGGTCTCGGCCCATCGCCACGTCTCCTTGATCGAGGCCCGCGTCCGGGCCAGCATCACCACGTTGCGCACTCGGGACACCGCCCACGCGATGGCGGCGCCCGAGAGCAGCACGCCGCCGCCGCCGGCGATGAGCAGCGGCCGCCAGTTGGCATCGAAGACCGGCGCCAGCGCCGCCGCCAGCAGCACCACCAGGGAGGTGACGAGGGTCACCGTGGCCGCGAGCGCCACGCCGGCGGCGAGCCCGACCGAGGTGGCGGCACGCTTCAGCTCGGCGATCGCCAGCTCGACCTCGAGCCGGGCGAGATGGCCGAGGCCCTCCTGCACCGACTCCACGCTCTTCAGCACACGCCGCGGGAACGGCACCACGGTGCCCGCGTCCCGCTCGCCCGTCACCTTCTCCCCCGGCACCTTCTCCCCCGCCACCTTCGCGTCCGGAGCGCCGCGGCGCGCTGCCGCGTGCTCGATCTCGGAGTTGACCTCGGCGCCGAGCAGGAGCGCCATCCCGCTCAGGTAGAGCCACAGCATCAAGAGGATCACGCCCCCGATCGATCCGTACGTCGCGTTGTAGTTGGCGAAGTTCGTCACGTAGAAGCGCAGCGCGAACGACGCCGCCAGCCACAGCACGAGGGCGACCGCCGAGCCGGGCGTGACCCACCGCCAGCGCTGCTCGAGGTTCGGCGCCAGGTAGTAGACGAGACCGATGCCGATGGCCACGAGCACCATCACGATCGGAATGCTCACGATGTTCCACACGAACGTGAACACCGCACCGAGCCCGACCACGCCCGCCACCTTCTCGCCGATCTTCGGCCCGAACACGATCAGGACGAGCGCGGTGAGAATGAACACCGAGAAGCCAAGGGTCAAGCCGATGGCGAGCAGCTTCGCCTTCCACCACGGCCGGGATTCCTTGACGTCGTACGCGACGTTCAGCGCGCTCATGATCGACGACATCCCGTTGCTGCCCGCCCACAGCGCGCCGAGAACACCAATGGACAGGAGCCCGCCGCCGGCACCGGAGACGATCTCGCCCAGCGTCTTCTGGATGATCGAGGCGGCGTCGCCGGGAAGCGTCTGCGCCACGTACTCCATCAGCCGGTCCATGAGGTTCGGGATGGGCAGCAGGCCGAGGAGCGCGGTCATGAACAGCAGCGCCGGGAAGAGCGCGAACAGGAAGTAATAGGCGAGGGCGGCCGCCCGGTCGGCGACCTCGTCCTCCGAGAACTCCGACCACACGCGCTTGGCGAGGTCCACCACCCCGAGGCCGCCAAGTTTCCAGGGAGACACGTCGGATCCCATCGACGTAGAAGCGATGCAGTGCTCATGCCGACGAGGACCGGGTCAGGGCGGTGAGGCGCATGTCCACGGGGAACAAAGCGTTGTCGAGGAAGTCCTCGAGCGCGTGGCGCGCGGCGCGGCGCTGACCAAGCCCCAGCCGGGCAAGCGCCTCCACCCCGGCCGTCTCGCGCTCGGCGCGCGCGGCACGGGACGCGGCGCAAAGCTCGAGTGCCGCCTCGTACCGGCCGCACCCGATTTCGACGGCGGCCAGTCGGCGGGTCACCGCCGCCGCCAGCTGTCGCTGGGCGCGCGGCGCCCCCGCCGCCAAGTAAAGGTCGCGCCACTCCGCCAGTGTCCTGCGGATACCGTCCTCGTCGCCGAGCTCGTTCTCGAGCTCGTAGCGGTGCAGCAGCAGTGCGCCGCGCGCGGATCGGTCGCCCGCGATCAGCGCGGCGTCGACGCTCTGCAGCGCGCCGCGGCGCGCCCGCTCGAGCAGCGCGGGCGCGCGGGGGTCGGCCAGCGTCGACGGCGCCGCCTCGATGACGCTGGCGGCGTCGTCGAATCGGCCGCGGTCGACCAGGTTCTCGGCATAGCGAAGACGATCGCGATAGCGCAGCGCGCCGAGCCAGAGGCCAGCCCGGAGTCCTGCCGGCTCCGCCGGCGGCTCCACGATCTCGAGCATCGCGCGCGGGCCTCGCGCGTCGAGAATCAGCTCCGCAAGCTCGAGCAGGGCGCGCGCGCCGAACGACTCCGGAAGCTCGCCGGCCAGCTCCACGAGACGCGCGGACGGCGCGCCGCCGCGCTCGGCCCACGCGATCAGCTCGCCGTAGCCCTCCACCAGCCGGTTGCGCGGCGCCAGCTTCGCGGCCGCCGCGAATGCGACTCGTGCGCGCGCGCGATCGCCGGCATCGAGGAGCAGGATGCCGTGGTGAAGACGGAACACGAACGCGGCGGGCGCGCGCTCGATCGCGACGGCGAGCGCGCGCTCAGCCTCCGCGAGTCGGTCCTGCTCGGCAAGCGCATGCGCGAGGTAGAGATGCACGTGGGGCTGCTGCGGCGCGCGGGCGAGCGCGGCCCGCAACAACGTCTCGGCGCCCGCATGGTCACGTCGCGCCAGCGCTCGCTGGCCGCGCGCGAAGAGCCGCTCGGTCCGGCCAATCATGGCGGAATTTTACTGTACGATCGGGCCGCGGCCGAAACACGGTACGCGGCAGCGAAAGGAGCCGGTGAATGGCGGGATTTGCGGAGTACGAGCGCTACGACGGACTGGGGCTGGCCGGACTCGTCAAGGCAGGGCACGTGACCGCCGACGAGCTGCTCGAGGCGGCCATCGCGCGCGTCGACGCGCGGAATTCCGTGGTGAACGCGGTGACCATGCCGCTCCACGACTACGCCCGCCGCGCGCTCGCGGCCGGCCTTCCGGACGGCCCCTTGCGCGGGGTGCCGTTT
>Ga0209382_10008366_pt1 | contig 13053 bp, 8 predicted proteins | sample SoiMetdeltSBSDD5_FD_187599 | JGI IMG/M metagenome (GOLD analysis project Ga0209382, IMG submission 187599) | Bulk soil microbial communities from a Populus tree surrounding site in Tennessee, USA - Soil MetaG P. deltoides SBSDD5 (SPAdes) (version 2) | ecosystem: Environmental > Terrestrial >... | reverse complement strand
GGACTCCCGTCGCCATAGTCCCAGACCCGGCTCACGATGGTGCCGTCGTCGTCTTTACTCTTATCACTAAAGCTGCAGGTCAGATCGGTGCATTGAACCTCGAAGTCCGCCTGAGGCGCCTTGTTCGCTGGCGGGGGCGGCGGAGCTTCAACCTTCACCGTGGCAGTGGCGGTATTGCTGGCACCGCGATCATCCGTCGCGGTCAGGGTAACGGTATAGCTGCCCGCCGAGGGAAACGTGTGGGTTGGGTTCTGCTCGGTGACCGGTGCAGTCCCGTCGCCAAAATTCCAGCTCCAGCCGGTGACCTGCCCATCCCGATCATCGCTCCGGTCGGTGAACTGGCAGGTGAGCGCCTCACACTGCGATCGGTACTCGGCATCGGGCGGGCGGTTCTCCGGCGCTGGGGAATCCACCCGGTGACCGGCAGTGCCGGAGCTCGCCAGGAATCCGGGGGCACCGGAATAGCTCGCCCGCAGGGTCCGGTCACCGGTCCGGTTCAATGCCATCTGGCAGCTTCCGGTCCCGCCCTGGAGCAGTCCGCTGCAGGTCGCCGCCCCATCACTCACGGTCACGGTCACGCTGCCGACCGGCACCGGACCTGCCGAGCTGACCTGGAAGGCCACGGTGATAGTCCCGCCGGCAATCGACGGGTCGGGTGAGTCGCTGGTGATCGTGGTGCTGGTTGCAATCGGCCGAACCTCAATGACCGACGAACTTACCCCCGCGTAACCGCTGGCCGTGAACACCAGCGTCCGGGCACCCTCGGCACCTGCAATAGCGAGGTCGGCAAAGGCTGCCGATCCGTCCGATCCAGTCGTCAGCTGCCGGGTGCCCAACAACTCGCCACTGCCGCCGGAGAGCTGCGCAGTGACCACAATACCGGCCCGGCCGTCCTGTACCCGCACCACCGGCTGGCGCTCGAGCCGGACCCCATTCTGGGTCGACGCCGACGGCTGGGTCACCATGGTAAGGCGGGCCGGGACTACTGCCGTGCCCGTGGCGGTGAAATTGACCACGCCCACGCCGGAGACCACGGCGTCAACCCGGTTGGGTCCGGGCGAAGGACCTAAGGTCCAGCGGGTGGATGTCCGGCCTGCCTCGTCGGTCCTGGTGTTTTCGGGCGAGACTCTCCCGCCCCCGGTACCGACCACCCAGGTGACGGCTGCGTTGGGCACGCCGTTGCCGCTGGCGTCCACCAGACGGACTACGAGATCGCCCGGCAGCTCGGTTCCGGCTTGGGCGGTCTGCTCGTTACCCGATACGATGGAGAGGCCAGCCGCGCTGCCGGCAGTGGCAGTGCTGGTAAACGTCACCGGAGAGCCGGCCAGGCCCTGCTCGGAGGTCGCGACTGTGGTTTGGATACCAGCAGTCGGACCCAGAGTACGCACCACGCTCGCGCGCCCGTCGCCATCGGTCAGGTTGGACGTCTCACTGACACTGCCGCCCTCCGGAGCAGTCCAGGTTATCGGAACTCCTGAAATCGGGTTGCCGAAGGCATCGGTAACCTGAATAACCAGCGGCTGTGGCAGGGCAGAACCGGCGGGCGCGATCTGTTCATCGCCTGAGATTGCTGACATCCCATCAGCGTTTTCCGCAAACGCCATGATGGTAAAGGTGGTGGTCGGCTCCCGGGTACCATCCGGTACCAGGACTCTGGCCTCTCCTGACTGAGGTCCAATTCTGGTCCCCAGAACCATTCTTACCTTCGCCATCCCGTCGGCATCGGTCGTTGCCGTGTCAGGCACCACATCGGCTCCTGGACCGGCAGAGCTGAGCTCGAAAACGACCTGGGCACCCTCGACCCCGCGGGACCGGGAGTCGAGCACCGCGAAGACCAGCGAGTCGGCCAGCGGCTCGCCTACGCGTCCGGTCTGATCGCCGCCCTTTCTAAGCTCGATCTGTGCGGGTTGTCCGTCCCCCGGCAGCAGCAAGTCGGTACCTCCGCTGCAGGCCGTGAAGACCAGGGCGCCCAGGAGTGCCCGGACCCGGAGGCGCGAGGGCGTCCGGAGTAGCGGCAAGGGCCGGCGGTCAGGGGGGAACGGCACGGTTAGACTCGCTAAAACGCCAAGAGGCGGATCGATCGTATTTACAGGACTTCGGGTGAACGGCTCGGGGCCGGCGGCCTCGGCGAGGTCAAACTAGCTCGGGCTCGTCATTTCTGAAGTGACGGCAGACACGCTTGCCTCCCGGACAACTCAGCGTCTATCCCACTCGAGGAGCGGGCTCCAGCATGATCTGGTCGACATAGCACCAGGCCCAGTCCTCGCCCGGCTCGAAGCTCCTGACGATCGGATGGCGGGTGCGGTGGAAATGCTTGGTTGCATGCTTGTTTGGGGAAGAGTCACAGCAGCCCACATGGCCGCAGGAGAGACAGAGCCGAAGGTGGACCCACCAGGATCCGGTCTTCAGGCATTCCTCACACCCATCGGGGGTGGTCGGCCTTACTGGACGTATCTGGTCGAGGTGTAAGCACTGCATCTGGATCATTCCCTGCCGTCGCGCTCGAGTGCTCGGCGGTCCCAGCCGCCGAGCTCGGCTCCGGCCTCATACGTAGACTGGAAGAATTGCAGGAGGAGCTCATCGGGACGGTTGCTAGTGCGCACTGCTTCGTAAGGCAGGATGAACTCCCCCAACTCCTGATGGTAATAGGCTTCCGCCGGCCGCACCCTAGCCTGGGAGAAGCCTGCAGGTTGAGGGTAACTATAGGAATAGAACCCCGGCTCGGGGAATCGGGGATCTCCCGGCCACCAGCCGGCGCTGATGCATTCGTGGGAGTAGGCTTCCCGGGTGATTCGATCCGGAAGATTAGGGATTCCGCCGGGATGCGGCGGCGCGGGGCGGCCGGAAAACCGGGTGCAGGCCAGGTCGAACCCGCCCCAGAAGAAGTGGACGGGGCTGCACTTGCCGAGGAAGCGACCGCGAAATTGCTGCAGCACCCGCGCACCCTGGGCCAGGACCTTCCAGCAGCGGGCAGCATACTCCGGGTCATAGGACCGGTGCTCCTGATCCTCGGGAAACGGGAGTCTGTCCGCCATCTCCGCGGGCACCGGCCAGAGCCGCGCCTGAACTCCGAGGGTGTCGAGCAGCGCCCGGTATTCCCGGTAGAAATCCGCTACCGATCTCGGGACCAGGGCCATGGCCCGGGTGGAGCCGTCGCCGGTCCGGACCAGCAGGTTGTGATCGACGAAGTCGAGCTCCACCTCGACCGTACGGCTACCGGAGGGCATAGGCGAGGTACTCAGCCCCCGGGCGGTCAGATACAGGGCGACGTGCCACCAGTGATTGACCGGGGGGGCGAGGGCCAGGCGGGTCTTCCCTACCATCTGGACCCAGCGATGCAGAGTGCTCTGGGTGTCCCGCCACTCGCCCAGCGGGAGCCTGGGCCAGGGACCCTGTCCTCGGCGGTCGGCGACAACGACGGAAGCCGTCACGCCTGAGCTTTCACCCGGAAAACCCTGCGGTCAAGCGGGGGGTGGAGCGGCAGGAGGGGTTCCTGGGGAATTGAGTGGGTGATACAGGGTGCAGGCCCGAGTTCTACAATTCTGCCGTAGCTGAGTGGGCCCTCTGGGATTCGAACCCAGGACCTACGGATTATGAGTCCGCTGCTCTAACCGACTGAGCTAAGGGCCCTACGAGCCAACTCGCTGGGCCGGCGAGGTCAGCGCCCGCACCGCTCCCACCAGCTCGTCTATCGTGAACGGTTTCTGCAGAAACCGCTTCGCCATATCCCCCTGGGGCTTCTCGTAGGCCGAGATGTAGAGCACTGGAGGGGGGGAAGGCAGTCGGGCGACCTCCAAAGCAAAGGCGTGTCCGCCCATTCCCGGCATGACCAAATCGGTGATTACCAACGCCACTTTGCGCCGGGTCATGCGGAGCAGCTCCAGGGCCTGCTCCCCATCGTTGGCGGTCATGACGCGGTACCCTTGCTGCGACAGTGATCGCTCGACGAACCGGCGGGTCACCGCCTCGTCGTCCACTATGACAATGTTCTGCTGCATCGCTGTGAACTCCCGCCAGTGCTCGGCAGGAGCCCAGGTTGCCTGCCGCGCGGTTCGGCCAAAAAATCGTTGGGTAGATACGTGTTTGCAACGGCCCAGGCGCCGCCGCAAGGGTCTACTGAGCTCTACTATGGAGCCCAGGTGAGATAGGCACGCAGCTGCTGCACTCGGCGGGTCACGGCCGGCCCGTCGGGATACACACTATGTCGAGTGGTAACGGTCATGTCCCCGCCCGCGCCAATGCCGCTCATCAGCGGGAGTGAAGCCGCAAGGCGCAGGGAGGAGGCCAGATGGTTGCCATCGCTCCCGTGGACGCTGTGCAGCCACCAGAGCCGGCCATCGAAGCGGAGCCACTCGCGTCCATCCCGGACCCAGGCCGCACCGATTCGGGTCCCCACTCCAGGCCCCAGGTCATAGTCGCGCCGCCAGTAGAACCCCTGGTCCGAGGAGATGCCGCCGAGGAGAATCCCCTCTGCATGGGTACTCAGGTTGAGCCAACTTCTGCTGCCGAGCGCCCGCTGGAACATCAGGGCCGCGCTCACGCTCTGACCGCCAAACTTGAAGTCGTCCAGGTTTTCGTAGCCGTAGTGTTGGTAGACTCCAACTGCCACGCGGCTCCCCGGCGAGCCGCTGACCGAGCGGGCCAGCAGCCCCGATATTTCCACGCGCTGGATGAGCTCACCGTCGCCAGGACTGATCAGCAGCCGAAAATCGAAGGCGTCGTAGGGTGCGAGCGGCCCCTCAACAAACGGGTTCCCGAAGGGGACCGATAACTCCAGGAAGGGATGGCTCGAGCGCTGACCCAGGGCCAACACTGCCGGTTGCTCGGCTGACACTGCAGCACCGTTTTGACTTCCCCTCTGCGGATTCAGCAGTCCTTGAGCGCTCGCGATCGGACTCAGCGCAAAGGCGCCGACCTGGCGGCCAAAGCTGCTGTGCCGGACGCCTCCACCACCTCCGAGCACCCTGCTCAGTCTGAAGGTGACCTCGCCCAGAGCGACTCCTCCCAGCGTGGTGTTAATCAGATCGTTGGCGGAAGCGATGATGTTTTCGCCAAAGAACTCCCAGCTCGCGCTGCCCGCGGCCACGAACGGCACCGACCCCCAGAAGCCGAATCCACTGGCTCGGGCCGAGTTGTGATACAGGCTTCCGTGGTAGGGGTGCAGGAACTGATTGTCGCGGTAGGCGTCGTCGTCCCAGGCCACGCCCTGGCGGAGGTTGAGCCCCCAACTCTTCAGATCGACCCTGGCCCAGGGCCATCGCTGGATGTACCAGTTGTACCCCCAGGTCACCCAGTTAACCGCTACTACGCCGGCCGCTGCCTGCCAGAAGCTGGGTTTCGGCGGCCGATCTTGGGGGATCACCTCCTGGGCGTAAGCCGAGAGCGGGAGGAGCCCGGACACCATGATTGCAAAGAAGAGTCTCCGCTGGCGGAACCGCATGACCGGTCATACCTCCCGCCCGGAGATTCGCCCAGGCGGACCCAATCTCTGCGGTCGCCGGTATCAGCCGCCGTGAGCCGGCCCACCGACTGCGCGGAATGTGTTACATAGTAGGAAATTGAGCTGAAGACGCCGGGCCCAGGATGCGCTGGTAGAGCTCCAGGTGCGTGGCCGCCATGGCGCTCTGGGTAAACCGCTCGGCCACCCGTCTGCGGCCTGCCTCCCCCATGGAGGCTCTCCGGGCCGGGTCCCGGCTGAGCGCCTCCAACGCGCGGGCTAACGCATTCACGTCTCGAAGTGGAACCTCGAGCCCGGTTACTCCGGGAACGTTCACCTCGCGCACCGCACTCGGGACCGCGGTGGTGATGACCGGGCGGCCGGCGGCCATCGCCTCCAGAACCACCAGCCCGAACATCTCCTCGACCGTGACCGATGGCAGGACCAGGAAGTCCGCATCGGCCATCCGACGGGGCAAGTCATCGTCGGGATACTCGCCGTACCAGCGAACCCGGTCGGTGATGGCCAGGGCCTGGGCAAGGGTCCGGAGTCTCGGTCCTTCGGGTCCCGAGCCCACGATGTCCAGCCGGAGGTCGGGGATCTGCTCCAGGGCCCGAAGCAGGATGTCCAGTCCCTTGTATGCCACCAGGCGGCCGATGAAGATGGCGCGGGGCGGCGCACCGGGAGGCGGTGGTGGCACCGACTGCCAGCGGGTCTGATCGATCCCGAACGGAATGATCTCCACCTTGCTCTCGAATCCCCGGAGGTCATGGGAGAGGGCGAGATGGGCCCGGCTCGGCACCACCACCGCCCGCGCGCGCTTGATGACCAGGCGGGTCATCGGCCGGTATATAGAGCGGAGCGCATCGGCGTGCTGGGTCACCACGACCGGGGTGTTCCCGGCACGGAGCAGGCAGGCCAGATCGGCCAGGGGATGGGGATGATGGACGTGGATTATGTCGGCCCGCTTCCAGGCGGCGGCAATGTAGCCGGGGGCAATCTCCTGGGACCCCAGGGCCGCAAAGGAAAAGGCGCGGGTAACCAGGGAACGCTGCCGCAACGGCTCACCTTTGCGGCCGATGCTCTCCACCGCCACCACCTCGACGTGGTGGCCCAGGTTGGCGGCGCCCTCGGCCAGGGTCTGGACCACGCGCTCCATGCCGCCCGAGCGGGGCCAGTAGTACTTGGCGAGGTGGAGAATTCGCATGGGCCTATATTTGGAGTCGCTAGTCGCTAGTCACTAGTCGCTAGTCACTAGTCACTAAAGCGCGTGGCTGCTTCCCTGGTAGGTACGTGCTTTGATGTCCCGGACAAACTAAGCCGCGATTGGGGCCACTCGATAGGTCACTCGCGACGGGACTAGCGACTAACGACTAGCGATTGATGACTACCACCATGCGCGCTGTCATCGTTTCCCACCTGTATGCCGATCCGGCCAACCGGGCGAAGTTGCGCGCACTTGCCGGGCTGGGCGTCAGCCTGGCAGTGGCGGTCCCGGACCGGTGGGCCGCCAACGACGGCCGCTCCCACGGAACCACCTGGGGTGACGACAGCGGTGTGCGGGTGGTGCCGGTCTCGGTGCACGGGCGCATGGCCGATCCGGACCGACTGCACTGGCAAACCAACACCCTGCGGCGGCTGCTCACCGATTTCCGTCCCGACCTGATCCACATCGAGGAGGAGCCCTGGACTCAGCCGACCGCGGTGTCCCTGCGGCTGGCCCGCCGCCTGGGTATCCGGACCGTGTTGTCTACCTCAGACAGCCTGCCTCGGGGACACGGGTTGATGCGGCGACTCCGACGCGAACGCAGCTTGCGCCAGGCAAACGGGATCATTGCTACTAACCGGATTGCGCTGGCGCTCGCGACCAAACGCCGCCCCACCATTCCGCAGCTCACGCTGCCCCAAATTGGGGTGACGCCGCCGCCGGCCGTTCCCCGTGCCCCGCACCCGGGTCTGGCCATCGGTTTCGTCGGACGGCTGGTGCCGGAGCGAGGTCTCGACCTGTTGTTTCGGGCTTGCGTAGGTCTCACGGGCAAGTGGACCCTCACCGTGGTCGGAACCGGTCCTTCTCAGGAGGAGCTAGAGGCTCTTGCGGAGCGGCTCGGCATCTCGGCTCGCATTTTCTGGCTCGGCCCGCTCCCGCGGGAGGAGGTCGATCGGGCCTGGCCGCGGCTAGACTGCGTGGTCTTCCCTGCCCGCACCACTCCGCGGTGGGTAGCTACCGCTGCCCGCGGCGCGCTGCACGCCATGGCCAACGGGGTGACCGTGGTGGCCAGCGATTCGGGCGCGCTTCCCGAACTCGTGGGTGACACCGGCCGCGTCGTTCCGGAGGAGGACGTTCCCGCTCTCACCCGTGCGCTTCAGGACCTCCACGACAATCGGGCTGAGTGCGAGCGGCTCGGAGCAGCCGGCAGGCGCCGGCTCATGGACGAATTTTCTGATGCCGCAGTGGCCCAGAAGACCCTCACGTTCTGGCGCTCGTTGGCACCTGCAATTAGTTGACATCGGGTAACTTACGAGCGAACTTCGACCCCCCATGGCCTCGCTTCGAACCCCCCCGTGGCTGATGACGCTCGGCTTGATCCTGATCGGGCCGGGCCTGGCCGTACCCACAGCCTTCGCTCAGATCCCCCAGGTTCCGCCGGGTCAGCAGCTCCCGACGCCGGAGCAGGCGCGGGACGCGCTGGAGAAACAGCCCCAACTGGTTGAACGGTTGCGTCAGCGGCTGCTGGAGTCGGGGCTCACGCCTGACCAGGTGCGCTCACGACTCCGCGCCGCGGGATACCCTGAGACCATTCTGGACGACTACCTGATGGGTGCGGATACCACTCGCCGGGTGCGCCCCGGTCCGCGAACCATGGACGCGGTCCGCAGCCTCGGAATTCTGAGCGAGCAGGAGGCTGACTCGCTGCAAGTTCAGGATTCGACTCTGGCGGTGTCCGATTCGCTCCAGCAGGTGCTGGATTCCATCAAATTCGTCAGGGCCGACTCTGCCCGGGCCGATTCTCTGGCCGACTCGCTCGCTGTGCTCCAGGGAGGCGGACTCAAGCTCTTCGGATTGGAGACCTTTCGCAGGACCTCGACCCGCTTCCAGGCGGTTCAGTCGGGACCGGTGGACGAGAACTATCGCCTGGGACCGGGTGACGTGTTGGTGTTGATCCTGACCGGTGACGTCGAAGAGGTGTACACCCTCAACGTGACCCGCGAAGGCTTCGTGGTGATTCCGCAGGTGGGGCAGGTGTATGTTGCCAACCTGACCATGGGCCAGCTGGAGGACCAGTTATACGCCCGCCTGCGCCGAGCGTACTCCGGGGTGCGGCGGAGCCCCAATGCCACGACGAAGTTCCAGGTTTCACTGGCTAAGCTGCGCAACATTCAGGTGTTCGTGATCGGCGACGTAGTGCGTCCGGGGGCATATCAAATCTCCGCGGCGGGAACGGTGCTGACCGCGCTCTATTCGGCCGGAGGTCCCAGCGCCAACGGCAGCTTTCGACAGGTCGAGGTGCGGCGGGGCGACAAGCTGATCAGCACCATCGACGTCTACGACTACCTGCTGCACGGCCTCAACGCGAGCGATGTCCGGCTGCAGAACGGTGACGTAGTGTTTGTCCCGGTGCACAGCGGGTTCATCAAGGTCGCGGGTGAAGTGACCCGCCCGGCGGTGTACGAGCTGCTTCCGACCGAGACGCTCCGGGACATCATGGAGTTTGCTGGCGGCTTCGCCCCTGAGGCATACGCGACCCGGGTGCGGATCCATCGGATACTGCCCCCGGAAGCGCGGGGTGCGGCCGCCCGGGCGAGAGTCGTGGTGGATGTGGGTCCAGAGCAGTTGGCCGGGGGCGCGGTGCCGGCGGTCCCGATGTCTCCCGGGGACTCGGTCACGGTGCTGTCGATCGCCGACCGGCTGCGTGGCTACGTCACGGTGCGAGGCAACGTCTGGGTAGAAGGACAGGTCGGTTATCGTGACGGCATGAAGCTGAGCGATGCCATCCGGCTGGCCGGCGGTCCCAAGCCTGATGTTTATCTCGACCGGATTCTCATCTCCCGGACCAACGAAGACTCGAGCCGAATACAGCTCCGCTCGGCATTTGCCGATTCCAGCGGGAAGGTCGTGAGCGATCTCACTCTCCAGGAGGAAGACGAGATCAGGATCTTTTCTCGGTCCAGCTTCCTCCCCAACCGGTACGTGACGATCGTGGGTGCGGTTCGGAACCCCGGGCGGGTGGCCTTCCGCGAAGGCATGACGATGCGCGATCTGGTGCTGCTGGCCAACGGCGTCACCGAAGATGCCGACCTTCGCGTCGCGGAGATTGCCCGCCGGGAGCGGACCGACGATCCGGGAGCGTTGGCTCAGACCATCCGGGTGCGGCTGGACTCGAGCGCGCTCGCGAGCGGCGGCACTGACGGTATTCCGCTCTCGCCACCCCATCCCGGCGGCGCAGCCGGAGTTCCCGACCTTCCGCTCCGGCCCTATGACAACGTGCTGATCATGCGCCAGGCGGGGTGGGACGTGCAGCGGCTGGTCTATCTCACGGGGCAGGTCAAGCATCCCGGACGCTATGCGCTCAGGACCAAGACCGAGCGGTTGAGCGATTTGATCGAGCGCGCCGGGGGACTCACCGATCAGGCCTACGCCGGTGGGATTCAGTTCTACCGGTCATATCGTCCTGGTCTACAGCCGGCCGACAATCAGCCCCCTCAGCTGACCCAAGATCCGGAGCATGGACGCGACACCCTTCCCCGCGGCTATGCCGAGCGGATCGGGATCGATCTGCCCAAGATCCTGAAGGATGACGACTCCAGGGACAACGTCATCCTCGCCGGCGGCGACTCGATCAACATCCCGGAGTACAATCCGATCATCATGGTGCAAGGCGCCGTCAACTCGCCTGGCGCGGTGCCGTACACTCCGGGGAAGTCGCTGGACTGGTACGTCAACGCCGCAGGTGGCTACACCCAGTTCAGCGACAACAAGCATGCTTACGTCACCCAGGCGAATGGCAAGCGCCTGGGGGTGAAGCGTAAGCTCATCCTGGCCGACAACGTCCCCAAACCGGAGCCCGGAGCAGTGGTCTTCGTGCCGGCCAAGCGGCTTCAGGATCAGCCCAGCAACACGGTCGGGGTGATCAGTACAGTGGCGCAGGTCGTGACCGCACTGGTAACACTCGTCATCGTGGCGAACCAAAAGTGACCGCCGGCCTGAGGACCGAGCCGGAGCCGCTGCGAGCCCCTCCCCCCAGCGGAGAGGTCACTTTGTTCGAACTGATCACGCCACTGATTCGCCGCTGGAAGCTGGTTGCCGGGACCGCATTTGCCTTCGCGGTATTGGCCGCGGTGCTGCTCCTGATCCAAACGCCCGTGTATACCGCCAAGACCACATTCACACCGGAGACCACGACCGGCTCTGGAGCCGCCGGCGGTCTCGCCGCGCTAGCGGGGGTCGCAAGTCAACTGGGATTGGGCCTGAGCTCCAATAGCTCGGTTTCGCCTGACTTCTTCGTCAAGCTGGCAGGGAGTGCCGAAGTTCTTCGGTCCGCGCTCACCACCGAGTTTGCTGATCCTTCGGATTCGCGTGGTGTTCCCAAACCTTTGCTTGCCATTCTAGAGGTGGAAGGGAAATCGCCTGAGGAGCGGTTGCAGCGTGGAGTGATCCAACTCCGGAGCCGGATCAAGGTGACAACCGACAAGCCGACCGGTATCGTAACGCTCGAGGTAGAGACAATAGATCCGCGGCTGGCCGCGAACGTGGCCAATTACCTGGTGCAGTTGCTCAACAAGTTCAACCTCGAGCGACGCCAGAGTCAGTCCCGCGAGCAACGTCGGTTCACCGGCGAGCGGCTAGCCGAGGCAGAGCAGGATCTCCGCGCCGCGGAACGGGCCGAGCTGGCTTTCCTTCAGCGGAATCGGGACTATTCCAGCTCTCCCATGCTCACCTTCGAGGCCGGCCGTCTCGCGCGGAACGTCCAGGTCAAGCAGGAACTGTTCCTGACCCTCTCCAAGGCTCATACCGAGGCGCGAATCGCGGAGGTGCGCGACACCCCCGTGCTGACCGTGGTAGACTCGGCGATAGCGCCATTTCGCCGCTCCCGTCCCCAACGGACGGTGGGGGTGCTGATCGCGGCCACCGTAGGCACCCTGATCGGTATCGTGGCGGCCTACGTGGTGGACTTTCGCCGGCGCGCGGTTCCCGAACAAAACCCCGACTATTTCGCCATGAGGGAGGCTTGGGCCCAGGCCCGGCGTGAGGTCGGCAGCGCGCTGCGCCGCCGTCGTTAATCGGCGACCTGCCGTGCTTTTACCTACCCGCTTCCCCGCCTTCCCGCATTCCCGCTCGTGAGTGCCCTGATTGGTTTCGGCAGCCCACTCGTCACCCTCCTATGGGCGCTTACGGTCGCCGCAATCGTTGTCTGGCTTGTCCATCAGCTGTTCCAGCGCCAGCTGGTGACGTTCTTGTCGAACGGCGTCATTTTCGGTCTCCTGGTTCCGATCGTTATCCAGTATCCCTTTACGTTCTCGCCCATCAACGGGCTTACGGTTGGCGCCGAGAACTACCTGCATTACCGGGCAGAGGTGGATTCCGCTTTCCTCATCACGCTGGCGGGGTGGGCGGCGCTCCTGGGGGGATACGCCGCCTTCGCCAGGCGGGGAGCTGAACCTCGCTTTCTCCCGCTCACCCTGGTCTGGTCGGGCATCCGGGTGTGGAGCCAGAGCATTTTCCTTCAGCTCTCCAGCGTCTTTATCCTCGTACTCTTTGCCCTGCTGTTTTCTCTCGGCATGCTGGGCCCTGAGGGGGCCAGAAATATTGCGCAGAGCCTTCCGGCCCTGCGGCCCATCTATAACGTCACGCACGTGCTCTTGCCGCTCACCATCGCCATCGGACTTTTCGTGGGCATGCAGCGCCGCCGCCGGTACATTCTAGCGCTGGCTGTTCTCAATGTTGCCTTGGCGGTCCTCACCGGAGCGCGGGCCGTGGCGTTTGGCGGTCTGCTGTTGGTAGCGATGGTGCTCTTGATTCATGCCTCGCTGCTCCGCCGGCTCAGCGTTGGACGGGCCTTGCTGGTGGTTCCCATGGCCTTCGCCTTTTTACTCTTGGCGGTCTATCTCGGAGACATACGGGAGGGGCAGTACAACGTGCTCCGCACGGTCGGAACTCTGGGCATGAAGCTGTTTTATGGAAATAACTTTTCCGACCTTCGGGATTTTGCCTGGGTCAAGTCCTATTGGGACGGGCAATACTTCCTCGGCCGAACTCAATTGGCCGGGTTTCTAGCGTTCATTCCGTCCGCCATCAGCACCTTCCGGGGGCAATGGAACTGGGGTGTGGTCACAACTACTCTGGCCGGACTGGATCCGACGATCACACCCGGACTTCGAGCCGGCGCCTTCGGTGAGATGTACTTCAACTTCGGGCTGATCGGCGTGCTTCTCTCCGGCTTCCTGAACGGATACTTCGTTCGCCGGGTTCACAATGTTTGCCTCACTGCCGCGCGGACTCAGCCGCGATATGAGGCGCGAATGACCATTCTCGCCGGCATGATTACCATTGGCCTCGCCGGAGCGCTGATGAACACCGCAGGGTTCTTCAGCTTCTATATCACCCTGATCGTGCTGGG
>Ga0209382_10008365_pt1 | contig 13054 bp, 14 predicted proteins | sample SoiMetdeltSBSDD5_FD_187599 | JGI IMG/M metagenome (GOLD analysis project Ga0209382, IMG submission 187599) | Bulk soil microbial communities from a Populus tree surrounding site in Tennessee, USA - Soil MetaG P. deltoides SBSDD5 (SPAdes) (version 2) | ecosystem: Environmental > Terrestrial >... | reverse complement strand
CAAGCCCTGCAGGTAATCGAGCCGGCGCATCAGGCCTTCGAAGTCGCCGACGCCGTCGCCATTGGCGTCCTGGTATTTTTCGACGTCGAGACAGTAGATAACGGCGTTCTTGTACCAGAGGTCAGCAATCGCCATAGCTCTCCAAAGTGCAAGAGCCGTGACGGAGGGACGCGACCTCATCCAATCGGCGCGTCGGCTGGTCCGAGCTACTCAGTCCTGAGCGCGACGACTGGCTCGATCGAGGTGGCCCGGCAAGCGGGAATCAGTGCGGCAGCCAGAGTCGTGACGAGCAATGCTCCGGCCACGGCCGCGAGGATGAGCGGGTCGTCCATGTTTGTGATCGACCACCGTGCCAGCGCCGAGCCAAGCGCAATGCTTGCGGTCAGGCCGATGACGAGACCGGCGGCCACCGCAATGGCCGTCGATTGCAGCGCCGCACGCACGACCGAACCCCGTGTGGCTCCGAGCGCGATGCGAATACCGAACTCGCGTGTCCGGTGGGCGATCGCATAACACGCGACGCTGAACAATCCGAACGAAGCGAGGAGCAACGCCACACCGGCGAACCCAAACAGCACGGCGGTCACGAATTGCCCTTGTTGCCAACCCATGAACGTATCGGGTGTGATGAACCGGATGATTGGAAGGCTGCTGTCGGCTCTGCTGACGGCCACACGCAGATCGCGCTCGGCGGCGTCTGGCCTCCCTTTCGTACGCACGAGGAGAACCGCGGTATCGCTGAGAGCCGCGGAGTATGGGTAGTAGATCGCCGGCGCCACAGGTTCGCGCAGCCCTTGATTCGGCGCATCGCGAACGACGCCGATCACCTCGAACCAGCCATCGCGTCCTGGCGCATTGAGCACCCACTGGCTTCGCCGACTGACAAACCCCCGGTCGCGTACGCGCTTGCCGAGCGAGCCCTCATTCGGCCACAACTGCCGCGCCATCGTTCCGTTGATCACCGCGACCGGTTCGGCGCGCGCATCGTCTCGCGGCGACCACATCCGCCCACGCGCGAGCGGCATCTTGAGCGTCGAGAAGTAATCGGAGGCGACGGAGTGCGCCAGCACCTCACGGTCCGCGACGCGCAGACCATCGGCGTCGATCTGGGTCGCCACGCCAGTGCGCGGCGGTGGGCCGGTGGGGATCAGGCTGATCGTCGACGACACCATGGCAGGTTCGCTGGCGACCTCCGTGCGTAGACGCTCGTAGAGCGCCACACGCTCCGGCCACGTCGCGTAGCGTCCGATTGGCAAGTAGATCTGCGCAATCGTCACGCGCGTAGGATCGTAGCCGGCAGGCGCACGACACAGATCGACGAGCGCGCGAATCGCCGCACCGGTGCCGGCCAGCAGGATCACGGCGATCGTCACCTGAGCGGCCACGAGCACGCTCGAGCCCACGCGGCCGGCGCCCGCGCTCGCCCGAACCGCCGCCGCATTCCGCATCGCCTCACTCCGCGCACGCGAGGCGGACACCGCCGGCCACAGTCCGCCATCAAGGCCGCGATCGCCGTCAGCGAGGTTGCGAACAGAATGGCCGCGGGGCCAACGACGATCCGCGCGGCGCGCTGAGAGATGACGACCGGGACGCCAGCGAGGAGAAGCGGCAGGAGTTCCCGAACGGCGAGTACGGCAAGCACGGTGGCGATGAGCGCGATCAGGAGCGTTTCGCAGAGCAACAGGCTGACGAGACGAGAGCGACCGGCGCCCAGCGCGTGCCGTATGGCGATCTCGTGGACCCGCTGCCGGCCCCGAGCCAGCAGGAGAATCGTCACGTTCGCGCAGCCAATCAACAGAAGCAGACCCGCCGCCGCGAAAAGGAGAGCGACGACCGGCACGTACGACGCGCCGCGCTCCTCATCGATAACACGGCTCAACTGCACACGGAAGCTGTGCGGAAACGCCTCCGGCCGAGTGCGAGCGAACTGCTCGTAGATCTGTTGGAGTTCGGTTTCAGCCGCGGCCGTCGAGGTCCCGGCTTTCACTCGCACGTGCACCGGGTACGTCACACCGGCATCGGGCGGCATCCGCAGGGGCACGACGAGGTCCGTCAGGTCGAGGGCGTATTCGTGGGGGATGACGCCGATGACGGTGAACGGCTCGCCGTCGAGCCGCAGTGTTTGCCCAATGGCGCTTCGCTGGCCCGCGAATTGGCGTTGCCAGAATCGATGCGTCAGCACCGCCACACGCGGCGGCTCAGGGCCGACCGGTACCTCTGCGCCGGTGAACACCCGGCCGAGGACCGGCTGCACGCCGAGCATCGTCAGCGCATCGCCGGTGTAGTACTCGGTCCACACCGATTCGGGGAATGACGTGCCGCTGAGCGTCTTCGTGAAGAACTCCCGGATGTAGGCGCCGTCCAACGTGGAGGCACGCCGCAGGACGAGGAATTCCTCGGCGTTGATCATGGCCGGGCGCAGCGGACCGGAGGACGGCTGCAGCCGGACGCGGGCGATGCGGTCGGCGCCGGCAAACGATAAATGCAGCACGACCGCATCGACGACCGCGAACAGCCCTGTGCTGGCCGCAATGCCGACAGCGAGAATCGCGATCGCGGATGCGGCGAATCCGCGACTGCGCCGCAGGTTCCGCGTGGCGTCGCGAAGGTCTTCCGTGAGACTGGAGAGCATCATGGGTCGCAGAAGCATCGTCCGTCCCGGAAGCGCGGTCAACGCCACGAATGGGTAATGCCAACCGAGCGAACGACACGCACGACGAACCTCGATTACGCTCGTCGGCGCAGTAGCGGCGTTCCCAATTGATAGCGCGCCACCATGCGATAGAGCGATCGGCGGTCCACGTCGAGAATCGCGGCCGCCCGCAGCATGTTGCCATGCGTGCTCGTCAGCAGATGGTCGATATAGCGCTTCTTGATCTCGTCGAGCGTCGGATGCTCGGCGAACCACTTGTCGATCCCGTCCTGAGCGTGTGCCTCCGCGGCTGATTCGCTCAGCGCCGTTTCGGGCACCACGAGCTCGTCTCCATCACTGAGTAGCGCGCTCTGCTCGATGACGTTCTGCAGCTGCCGAACGTTGCCGGGCCAGCGGTGCTGCTGCAATCGCCGCATCGAGGCATGCTCGACACCGCTGAAGTAACGCCCCAGCCTGGGTGCGACACGGTGGAGAAAGTACTCAGCCAGCAGTGGCACGTCGTCGGGCCGCTCGCGGAGCGGCGGCAGACGGACCGGAAACACGTTCAGGCGATAGAAGAGGTCCTCCCGGAACCGGCCGCCGCGGACATCGGCAGTGAGATCGCGGTTGGTCGCGGCAATCAGCCGCACATCGACACGCCGCGGTGTTCCGCCGCCGAGACGCTCGACCTCGCCTTCCTGCAGGGTCCGCAGCAACATGACCTGCTGGTCGGCCCGCAATTCACCGATCTCGTCGAGGAAGAGCGTCCCGTGATCCGCGGCCTCGAACCGGCCGACACGAAGCCGGTCGGCACCGGTAAAATGCGCCGCGCTCGTGGCCGAACAGCTCCGCGGCGGCCAGCGCGTCTGGCACAGCGGCCAGATTGATCGACAGGAGGTGGCGCGCGGCCCGGCGAGAACGGTGATCAATCGCACGCGCGAGCAACTCTTTGCCGGTGCCGGTCTCACCGGTGATTAAGACCGGCATGTCTGTGGGGGCGACGCGGCGTACGCGTTGCAAGACGTCATTCAGGACTGGCGACTGCCCGACGATTCCATCGACGAGTTCACGCGATTCGAGATCCGCGCCCGCTGCGGCCGGCACGATCGCCGCTGCGGCCGCCGAGAAACTGACGATGTGATGATTCGCCACGACGTCCTCCACTGGGGGCATCGTAGGACACGATGGCTCGTGGCAGAACTGTGACTATTGACAGATTCCCCCCGGAAGAATGCCGGTTGCTGCGGGGCTCGCAATTCTCTTTGGCACGACCTGTCACATCTGCCAGTTCACGCACCGAGACCGTCTGGCGCGTTCGACGCACGAACGTCACGGCAGCGGTGTCAGTTTACACATCGCACGGGCGATCGTTCACGCCAGTCGGCGTAACGGAGTGGCACTCGACGTGCTCTCTCATAGTGTTGTTCGATCGCGCGCGTCGTGCGCGCGATCGCGGAAGGGAGAACGACATGAGAGTCGCACTTGGATTTTTCGTCCTCGCCGTCGCATGCGCTGCGCCCGCCTGGGCACAGTACGGTGAGCGGACGCACCGGCACGACGAACACGTCCCGTTGCGTGTCCCTCACCGGCAATCGAGCACGGCCGCGTGGAACGCGGGCCTGGCTATCGACCGTACGTCGACGAGCACGACTACTGAGCGAGCGCGGCATCAGCCTCGTGCGTGACGAGATCCACGACGAGGTCGCTCGGACCGCAGACCAACGGGTCGCCGTCAATGGTTACTTCGACTGGGGCTCCGGCTCCGCGATGCCACCCGAGTTTTTGGAAGTCCTGCCAGCTGCCGGAGGGACTGGAGTACCGGTTCGTCAATCGGGACCTGGTGCTTGTGGACCTCGAAGCCGACCTCATCGTGGATGTCCTGCACGATGCGGTGCCGCGGGCGTAAGGCCACGAGCACCGTCGTTGGGAACTGGGCGTTGGGAATTGATGCTATCGCTCTGAAATTGGCACCCACGTGCGATGCCGCGGACCGGCGTACTCCGACTGCGGGCGGATGATGCGATTGACACGCCGCTGCTCCAGCGCATGCGCGATCCACCCGCTCACGCGGCTCATCGCGAACGTCGGCGTAAAGAGATCCACATCCAGATTCAAGCATGCAGCAGCAACGCCGTATAGAACTCCACGTTGGTCTGCAGCCGTCGTCCCGGCTTGTACTCCTCGAGCAGCCGAACGGCGGTGCTCTCAACCACGAGAGCGAGGCGATACAGCGACATGTCGCCGGCGCGCGTGAACATGCGCTCTGCGGCGGCGGCCAGCACATCGGCGCGTGGATCGCGGACCTTGTAGACGCGATGGCCGAATCCCATCAGCTTCTCCCCGCGCTCGATCTTCGCGCGGAGCACCGATTCGGCCCGTGACGCGTCGCCGATTTCGAACACCATGTTCAAGGCCGGACCTGGTGCCCCGCCGTGCAACGGTCCCTTCAGCGCCCCAATGGCACCGACCACGGCGGAGACGAGATCAGAACCGGTTGAGACAATCACTCGCGCCGTGAACGTCGATGCGTTGAGCCCGTGGTCGATGACCGTGTTCAGATAGGTCTCGAGTCCACGCACTCGCTCCTCGTCTGGGACGTGGCCGTTCAGCATGTAGAGGAAGTTGGCGGCGTGCCCGAGATCCTGACGCGGGGCGAGTGGCTCAGTGCCCTTTCGCAATCGCGAATACGTGGCAATGATCGTCGGGAGCCGCGCGACGATGTCGGCCGGTTGGCCGGACTCCAGCGACATCGTGCCTGCAGCGATGCGCAGCGCATCCATTGCATCGAGGCGGCGGTTGGCGCATTCCCGCAGGAGCGCGAGCGTCGATTCGGGCAACGCACGTGCGGCGGCCAGTTCCGTGCAAAACCCCTCCAGCTCGCGCCGCGATGGCAGCGCACCGTGCCAGAGCAGCCACGTTGTCTCTTCAAAGGTGGCTCGACCCGCGAGCTCGCCGACCGGGAACCCGCCGATGATCAGTTCGCCGCGCTCCCCATCCACCTCGCTGAGCGCGGTCGTCGCGGCGACAACGTCCTCGAGTCCTGCACTGATCACCGGCATATCCATGTCCCTCTGGATCGACCGTATCGCGCATGTATGATCGCGTCAACGTTGATTCGGCAATCAATATGAGCCAGCGTCCTTCGTGGATCTCCGCCGCCGATGCGGCGACATTGCTCGGCGTCAGCCGGACCACGCTCTATGCATACGTGAGCCGCGGGTTTGTTCGCTCGCAGGCGACGCCGGGACCTTCTCGCGAACGCCGCTATTCGCGAGATGACGTGGAGCGGCTGCAGCGCCGAACCGAAGAACGGCGCAATCCCGACAAGGCCGTCGCGCACGCGCTGCAGTGGGGCATGCCGGTGCTCGAATCGGCGATCACGCTGATCGACGGCCAGCGGCTGTTCTACCGCGGGCACGACGCGCTGGCGCTCGCGCGGACTCGCTCGATCGCCGAGGTGGCGGCGCTGATCTGGACGGGCGGCTTCGAGGCCGTGGCGGAGGCGCCGCCCGACACCGCGGCCACGCGAGGCGACGGCGATCTGCCGTTCGCGGCGCGGGCGCAGTCACTGCTTGCCGCCGCGTCCGCGCACGATGCAGCGGCCTTCGATTTGCGTCCCGGGAGTGTCGCGGCGTGCGGCTGGCGCATCATGCATCTGCTGACGACGGCGGCGATTCGCCGGAGTACGGCAGCCGACCGGAGGTTGACGATCGATCAGAGACTGGCGCGCGCGTGGCGAATCCACGCACGTGGGACCGACGTGCTCCGCTGCGCGCTCATTCTGTGCGCCGACCACGAACTGAATGTGTCGTCGTTTACCGCGCGATGCGTCGCATCGGCCGGCTCGGATCCGTATGCAGTGGTCATTGCCGGTTTATCCGCACTGGCTGGCCCGAAGCACGGCGGCTCGGGTGCGCGCGTCGAGGCGATGCTGCGGTCCATCCGCGGCGAACGTGACGTGCGGGCCGCGGTGGCCGCACGGCTTCGCCGCGGCGAGCGCCTGGACGGCTTCGGGCATCCGCTGTACGCGGCGGGGGATCCGCGAGCCGTGATGCTGATGGACATGCTCCGCGAGCGATACGCGACGTCAGCGGAGTTGCGTCTCATCGTCAAAGTGGAGGCGGCCGCGGCTGCACTGATCCGTGACAGGCCGAATCTGGACTTCGCGCTCGCGGCCGTCGCGCGCGTCCTGGGACTTCCCGCCGGCGCGCCTCTGATGCTGTTCGCCATCGGCCGCACGATGGGCTGGATCGGCCACGCGATCGAACAGTATGCGACCGATCATTTGATTCGGCCGCGCGCGAAGTACGTCGGGGTGCCGCCTCTATAGCTGGTAGCTGGTAGCCCGTAGCTGGTAGCTCGTAGCAACTCCTACCGGGCTACCAACTACCGGCTACCAGCTACCAGCTGGCAAGTGCGCCTCGTGTTCATCTGATGTTCATACGTCATGCGTTCGGGTGGACGTGAGGAGGCTCCTCATGAGTCGAGGGATCATCATCGCGAGCGGCCGCGCCGTCGGCGTCGCCATCATCCTGGCCGTGGCCTCACCCGCGGCGGCACAACAACGCGCACCGGCGAGTAGCGAGGCATGCCAGATGGCCGGCTCACTGGTTCGAATTCCTGAGCTGACCGAGGGCAGTGGCGTGGCAGCGAGCCAGCGGTCGCCGGGACGTTTCTGGGCACATAACGATTCGGGGGAACCCGTGCTCGTCGCGCTCGATTCGCGGGGCGCGGTCGCGGGTCGTCTCCAGGTATCAGGCGCCAAAGTGGAGGACTGGGAAGCGATCGCCGTCGGACCATGTCCCTCAGGCACCTGCATCTACATCGGCGATATCGGAGACAACGACGCCGAACGCAGCACAATCACCATTTACCGCGTCCCGGAACCTGCAAATGCGTCTGGGACGGTGGCCATCGCCGATGAGTTTCGACTGTCATATCCGGACGGCGCTCACGACGCCGAAACGCTGCTCGTCACGCCCAAGGGAGAGATTGTCATCGTCACGAAGGGCGATACTGGTCATATCGCGCTCTATCGCCTCCCGGCAGACACGAAACCGGGCGGACGCGCAACGCTTCAGCGGATGGGTCAGCCTCGCTCGGCGCGGTCGGCTTCCGCGGAGGAGCGCATCACGGACGGCGATGTATCGCCGAGTGGGACCTGGGTCGCGCTCAGAACACGGTCCTACGTCGCCATCCACCGCACCGCGGACCTGATGGCGGGCAACTGGCAGGAAGCAGGCCACGTCTCGCTGCAGGCGCTCGGTGAACCGCAAGGCGAAGGCATCGCATTCGGCGATGAGCGGACAATCTATATCGTCGGCGAAGGCGGAGGAAATTCCCGGCCAGGGACCTTCGCCCGCTTGACGTGCACGTTCGACTGATGAGAATTCTGCTGGTGGAGGACGACCCTGACGCGGCGACGGTGCTCGCCGAAGGCTTGCGCGAGCACGCCTACGCCGTTGACATCGCCGTTGATGGCGGTCAGGCGCTGGAGCACGCGGCGATCAGCGACTACGACCTGATCGTGCTAGACCTCCTTCTCCCTGCAGTCAACGGCCTCGAGGTCTGCCGGCGATTGCGACGGGACGGATCCGCGACACCAATCCTGATGTTGACGGCGCGAGGCGAACCGGATCAGCGCGTGCAAGGTCTCGACGCCGGCGCCACGACGCGCAAGGCCAGCCCCTGCTGCGAGGGCAGTTCGCCGTCGCGCCTGAAGAGGACGACGACGTCGAACGCAAAGCGCAGCTGGAATCGATCGGCAGCGATGCGGATGCCACAGGCGAGGCCGAGGTCGAATTTCCGAAAAGTAATCCGGCCCAACAGGAGGTCGAGTTCTCCGTCCGGAATCTCGAGCCTGGCACTGCCCTGACGTTTCTCATCGACGGAACAACGGTCGGTCAAGCAGCCGCAGACCGGCGGGGACGCGCTGAGGTGGAGATCGAGATCGGGTCTGCGTCGCGTTGACGGGGAGCGTGCCCGGTCGAGACGGTGCGCGCCTCCCCCTACAACCAGCGAGGGGCAGCTAGTCCTCTTCAGGCGGGGCGCCACCGACTTTCGCCACGTCCTCTTGCCTCACACGGTCCACTTTGAAGCGAGTGGCCGCGGCGATCGTCTTGTCCATCACCTCGTCGAAGTCGAACTCCGTCGCCTTGGAGAACCGAATCGGATTGACGCGCGCGATGACGAAGGGCTTCAGATACGGACTGGTCAGGCCGCGCTCCTTCAACGCCGCCACCACCGTCGACACCGCATCGTCCAATTTCAGGACCTTCGCGGCGCGCCGCTCGCGCTCGCGCACGGCTTTGGTGAGCGACTCGTCGAGGAAGTCGTCGATGCGGCGCAGGATCGAACTGTACGCGCCGCCGCTGAGACTGCGCCGCTGCTCGTAGGCGGCGCCAAGCGTGAGGAAAGGCGCCTGCTCGAACTCGAAGGCGTAGTCGCTCTCACGCCCGTCGCCCTGGCCGGCCAGCGCGCGCAGCATGCGGATCGTCTCGAGCGACTTCTCCTTGACGTTGTGCGCCTTCTCAGTGTTCAGGGCCAGGATCTTGAAGGCCACATCCGACTCCGGCACGAGCAGACCGGTGATCGTCCTCGCGCCCAACTTGCGCATCGCCTGCAAGCGATGGTTGCCGTTGGGCGTCCAGTAGCCTTCGTCGTTGCGCACGATCACGACCGGATCGAGGAACCGACCGACCTTCTCGATCACGGTCATCAGCCGTTTCACGTGCGCCTCCGAGGGATCGCGCTGATAGGGCGTCGGCTCGACGCTGTCGATGGGCAGTGCGACGAGGAGGACGGGGGTGCCGCCGAACGGGTCGCTGTAGCTGCCGAGTACTGCGCCGCCGTCGTCTTCAACGCGGGAGGTCAGCTCGCGGACGTCGCGGCCGTCACTTGCCGCGCGCACTTCTCTCGTTGACAGGCCGACCGATTTCGGCGCGGCCTTCTTGCGTCGCGTCGCTTTCTTCTTCTTGGCCATTGCGTGGAGTCTAACGCACCGATGCCGCGCATCGCGCTACGGCCGGGGTCTTTCACTTGCGGCGAAAGAGCATCCACACCGCCACACAAAAGCCAGCGCCCCACAGCATCGGGTGATCGGAGACGCTGAGGCTCACCGTGTTGAACACCGAGCTGAATTGCTCGCTGATCACGCTGATGGCACTGGTGGCCCCACCTGCGGCCCCGACGTACTCGACGGCGCCTTGGGCAAAAACGGTCGTCATCGCCCGCTGACGGTAGCACAAGACGTGGGCGATGCCACCCAGTTTGAGCACCGGCCTGGCTCACCCTGCGGCGGGCGTTCGTGCAACTTGCCAACGGGCTGACCCTCGGGGCCAGACCTCACAGAAACAGCACGCGGGAACCCCAGAGGATGTAAATCCCGAGACCGATCAGCACGAATGGCAGCGCTCCATGACCGTACTGGCGGATCAGTGCGCCGATGCGCCCGTGATGCACAACCCAGAATCCCGCCCAGCACCACAGCGCCGTCATGACGGTAAACACGACCACATACACGGGCGTCCAGGAGAGTTGCCGGGAAAACAGCGGGATGTAGACACCAAGATTGTCGCCGCCATTGGCGATGGTGACTGAGGCAACGGCGATCCACTGGCGCGTTGAATGTGTCGTTATGCCATCCGTCTCGACCTGATCGTCTGCGTCCACTCCATCACGACGCGTGCGCCAGAGCGCCTGCAGACCACGAATGCCGAGGGCAAGCGGGATCAGACCCAGCAGGCCAATCCACCCCTCGGGAACCACCAGAGAGAACAAGGCCGCGGCGATACTGACGGCCGTGAGCACGCCGATACCCGCGAACTGGCCGATGACGACTGCACGCGGGCGCATCGAGGCATCCGCAAAGAACGCGGACAACAGCAGAATGTCGTCGATGTTGGTCGCGGCAAACACCACCACACCCAATCCTGTGACTGACAGCAGTGAGTCCAGCAGTAGTCTCCAGGGCGATCGCTGACCGCGTCAGGGTTGGGTGAAGGTCGTGATCACGTAGCTGCGAAACGCCTGCTCGAATTGCTCGAACGTGACGCCGAAGGCGAGCGGCACGGCCTGCGGCAGCGTCTCCTGCGAGCGCAGTGCGAACAACAGCCGGCGAACGCCCTCTGCGCCATCTTGCGCGGCCACGAAGTCGAACACGGCGTGCGCCCAATGACGGTCGGTGTTGACGAGGGCCGCAATGGTCGGGATCGCACGAGCGGCCGCAGCTGCGCGCATCAGGCGCAAGTCCTGCGCGGCCCACGCGCCGCGCTGGTGCTCGGCAAGTCCCTCGATGACGACCGGCGCGATGCGGCTCGTCTCTGGAACGATGTCAAATGCAAACCGGTGCGTGAGTTCGTGCACGGCCAGGCCGCCGCGTCCATCGAGCGACTCCAGCGAAAGCACGATTCGCTGTCCTTGCGCGAGCGCGCCTCTGACACTGCTCGACTGACCAGCGATATCGCGATCCTGTCGCACGAGAATCACTTGGACAGGGCGCGGCATGTCGTATTTGAGGGCAGTGCTCAATTGCGCGTACGCGGCTTCGAGATCACGGACCGCATTGCTGACACGATCGGCAGAGAGATTGTCGTGAGCGACCACGAAGTGCTCCGAGGTCTGGACTGGCCATCCAGCCGGAGTGCGATCCGGAAACGGAAGGTTCTGTGCGGGCGCCGCCGCCGGATCCGCCGACGCAGAAACGACCAGGAGCGCAAACACAGCGGCCGCGGCGCAGGCCATGCGGAGGCGCGAGGGAGCTGGGGCCAACCGACGATCGAGCATCACGAGACGGTCGTGGAGCCCCGAACCGGGCATCGCCGTCACGATCGGCGCAATGCGGCCTCCGGCATGCGCGGTCCGCCTGGCGAACCGCAACAGGCATGACGAATAGACGTGGCAGTCGTGTCCGCGCGCAATCACAGCCGCGTCGCAGGCGTGCTCGGAGAGCCGGGCAATCGTCCGCTGCAGCCACCACGCAAGCGGGTGGAACCAGAAGATCGCGCGGTTGAGAAGCGCCAGGGTGGCGACCACTGGATCGCGCCGGCGCACATGCTCCTCTTCATGCGCGAGCACCGCAGCCAGCTCCGCCTCGTTCCACTGTGTCCAGTCGGGCGGCAGGATGACGACAGGCGCGACGATCCCCACCGTCATCGGCGTCACGCATCCAGGGTGCGTCAACCGTCCGTGCGCGTGAACCGCCCCGCGGCGAATCGCGCGTGCGCGCCGCAGTCCGATGACGAGGCGTACGAGAAACAATCCCACGCCGGCGACGTACACCGTCAAGAGAGCAGTCGTCCATGTCATGAGTGTCTGCGACCGATCGGCCGGAGCGGTTATTCCCGTCCGAATGTCGCGTGATTCGGTGAGCGCGCCTGGCCGCTCGGTCAATGTGACAGTGCTGCTCGTTCGTGCGGGCAGCAGCGGCACTGCGAACTCCGGCCCCCACGCCACGAACAGCGGCAGCAGGAGCATCACGAGGACGACCGCGCTCCACGCGAGGTGCGCCAAGCGCGGCGAACGAATGCGCGAGCTGCGAAGAACGAGAGCCACCCCGAGGGCCAGCACGGTGATGCGGATGGCGGATTCAGCGAGGAGGTCCATCGTCTCGTCCTTTCTTCGGGCTCTTGACCGCCCGTGCCCGCGCCCGTGCCTTGACGGTGGCTTCGAGGCTGTCGAGCTCGGCCTCAGTGAGGACTTCTGATTCGACAAGGCCGCTGATCAACTCCTCGACGGACCCATGGCAGAAGCGATCGAGGATGTGACGGATGGCACGCGCCGCGACACGGCCTGGCGCTTCTACGGCTCGGTAGATGTAGGCCCGGCCATCGATGTCGTGCTGCAGGTAGCCCTTCTGCTCGAGCCGCCGCAGCACGGTGCGCGTGGTGACCTCTTTGAGATCACGACGCCGCGAGACCACCTGGTGCACGGCATCGACGGTGCACGGGCCGCTGGCCCAGACGGCCTGCATCACCTGATGCTCCAGCTCACTGAGCGCCGGCCGTGGTCGCGCAGGCGGGTCGCGTTTCATGTGTTACATCTTGTAACTGTACACGTCGTCACATGTCAAGCCGCCGCACCGCCACCGGCAGTTCCGCGGCGGCCGGCGCCCAGCCGTCATTCGCCGGGCCCCCACCGCCATTCGCCGAAAGCCCCGTCCACGCGGTCGCCGCCTCCCGTAACTTGACGTCAGAGGAATTCGGGGGACGGCCATGACGACGCGCAATGCAGCAGCAACGGCAGCGGAACTGATGGCACTCGGGAGTGCGAGTATGGCAGCACTCGTTCTCTGGCTCCTGCTCGCCCGGCCGCTCGACGTCGTGGACGCGGTGAGCAGCCACGAACTCGGCGGGCTGGCCCAACTGCTCTTCACGACGATTCAGGGCGTGCTGATGCGTCTCCTCGAACTACTGTAACGGAGCC
>Ga0209382_10008364_pt1 | contig 13055 bp, 13 predicted proteins | sample SoiMetdeltSBSDD5_FD_187599 | JGI IMG/M metagenome (GOLD analysis project Ga0209382, IMG submission 187599) | Bulk soil microbial communities from a Populus tree surrounding site in Tennessee, USA - Soil MetaG P. deltoides SBSDD5 (SPAdes) (version 2) | ecosystem: Environmental > Terrestrial >... | reverse complement strand
CGTGACGTCGAGAACGATCATCAGCATCCCGAGGCACAGCACATAAAGGGCAATCCAGCGCGATTTTCCGTTCATGCCGTGAACCTAACACGGCCTAGTCCTAAAAAACAACCACGGGATTGTAATTTAGGATTACCGCTGGTTATGATGGTTATGTGGTCACGAAGCGCAGTTACGAAGACGCCTGCGGCACCGCCCACGCGCTCGACCTGATCGGTGAGCGGTGGGCCCTGCTGGTTGTGCGCGAGCTGCTGCTAGGCCCTAAGCGCTTCACCGATCTGCGCAAAGGCCTGCCCGGCATCAGCCCCAACGTCCTGTCCCAGCGCCTCGACGAGCTCGAGCGGTCGGGCGTCGCGCGCCGCCGGCGCTACGCCCCGCCCATGGCTACGTGGGTCTATGAGCTGACCGAGTGGGGCCACGAGCTCGACAAGGTCGTCGCCGGGCTCGGCCGCTGGGGCGCCCGCTCCCCCGCGCACGACCGCACCGCCGCCCTGAGCACCGACTCCATCGCCCTGTCCCTGCGCACCATGTTCGATCCATTGCGCGCCAAGGACTTCCGTGGTGCCTTCGAGCTGCGCTTCGGCGAGGATCCCGGCGCAGCCCCATCCGCTGCCACATCCTCCGGCACGTTCGGCGACACCTTCCGTGTCAGCGTCGATGGCGACCGGTTCGACATCGCACGAGGCTCAGCCGCCCAGCCCGACGCCGTCTTCACGACCCAACCGTCAGTCCTTGCCCAGCTTGTTTATGACGGGTACCCGATAGAGGCCGCCGAGTCCGAGGGCGCGCTCAAGCTCGAGGGCGACCGCACCGCCGCCGGGCGCTTCCTGACCCTGTTCACGCTCCCCCCGCCCGCTCCCGCGCCCAAGATCTAGCCAGCCCCAGATTTAGCCCTATTACGGGACGACGCCAAGTTCCTTGAGGATCTGGTCCACCCGCTGCCGCTCGCGCCCAAGGAACGCCCCGAAGTCGTCGCCCGCGAGGTATGCCCCGGCCCAGCCATGGGCGTCGATGGCTTCGCGCCACTGGGCGCAGCGCTCAAGCGAGGCCACCAGGTGCCGCAGCGCCTCCTCGTCCTCGGCGGCGAGGCCGGGCGGCGCGACCAGGCCACGCCAGTTGGCGAAGACCACGTCGAGGCCGGTTTCACGTAGGGTGGGCGCCTCGACACCCCGGGCGCGCATGCCACTGGTGACGGTGTCGCTTGTGATGGCGAGCACGCGCAGCTGTCCGGCACGGATGTGGCTCGCGTACTCCCCCATGCTCGAAACCGCGAAGGTGACCTGCCGGGCCAGGATCGCCGCGAGCAGCGCCCCGCCGCCGTCGTGGCGGGCGTAGCGTACCTGGGCGGGCGGGATGCCGATCGCTTTGGCCATCAGCATCGGCGCCAGGTGATCCGGCCCGCCGGGAGACGAGCCGCCACCGACCACAATGGACGATGGGTCGGTGGCCCACGCTTTCACCAGATCGTCGAGCCTGCGCAGCGGCGAGTCCGGCGTGACGACCACGACCTCGGGCTCCTCGATCAGCCGCGCGATCGGCGTGATCACCGTGTGGATCGGCTGGGTGGGCGGGAACTTCAGCTGCGCGCCAATGAGGCCAAGCCCCATGAGCATCATCAGGGCCGCATTGCCGCGCTCATAGACGAGCCGCTGCAGCCCAACGGTCCCCTGCCCGCCGGGCAGGTTGAACACCTCCACACCGCGCCGTATGCCTGAGATGTCCAGTGCCGTGGCGACGGTCCGGGCCGTGATGTCGTAGCCGCTGCCCGGAGCGTTGGGCACCATAATCCGCAGATCGCCCGTCTCGTGAGCCGACGCGCGGCATCCCGCCAGCGCCGGAAGCGCGAGCAGGCCGGATCGGAGTACCGTACGGCGAAACACCAGCCCAGACTACCCAGACTAGAGGAGGGGAGCATGCGCCTGCAGCTTTCGCTGGCCCGCCAGTTCCTGCTGTTTCAGCTGGCCATCGTCGTAGTCGTCGTGAGCGCCGTCGCCGCCGTCTCCCTCGCCCAGGCCGACAGCGCGTTCCGCCACGACGAGGGCGTCAACCTGCGTTCGGCGGCCGAGAACCTTGCCGCAAACGACACCGTGCGGCAGGGCATCGCCAACCCGACCTGGCAGGACTCGCTCGCCGCCGCCGCCGAGACCTCCCGCAGCGGATCCGGCTCGTCGTTTGTGCTGCTCACCGACTCTGAGGGCATACTGCTCACCGGTACGGCGAAGGGGAGCCGGGCGGCGCTGGGGTCGAGCAACGCGCTCACCGGCCGGGTCTGGCAGGGCGTGGTCGAAGACGGGCCACACGGATCGCAGGGATCGCAGGCGCTGGTCGCGCACGCGCCGGTGCTCGCGGTGCCGGACGGCCGGGTGCTCGGCCTGGTGATCGTGGGGCGGGCGTACCCCTCGTGGTGGGACCTGCTCGGCGAGGCGAGTCTGGATCTACTGACCTACTTCCTGCTCGGCTCCTCGCTCGGGGTCGCCGGCTCGTGGCTGCTGGCCCGGCGGGTCAAGCGGCAGACCCTCGGGCTGGAGCCGCGCGAGATCGCGGGGCTGGTGGAGCACCGCGAGGCGATGCTGCACGGCATCAAGGAGGGCCTGATCGGCGTGGACACCAGCCAGCGGGTCACGCTCGCGAACGACGAGGCGATCCGGCTGCTGGGCCTGCTGGGCAACCCGGTCGGCAAATCCCTGCAAACCCTGGGGCTGGGACACATCCTCAACGGACAGCCCGAGGTCCATGAATCCGTTTCGCCTGCTTCCGATGCGCATGACTCCGATGCGCATGACTCCGATGCGCATGACAGGGTGGTGCTACACGACTCGCGGGTGCTGGTGCTCAACCGCATGCCGGTGCTCGTGCGCGGGCAGACCGTCGGCTCCGTCACGACGCTGCGGGACCAGACCGAGCTGACCTTCCTGCAGAACGCCACCGACACGCTGCGCGCCCAGGCGCACGAGTTCACCAACCGGCTGCACACCATCTCGGGCCTCGTCCAACTCGGGCACTACGAGGAGGCCGTCAACTTCATCATGCAGGCCACCCACTCGCAGGAGGCGCTCAGCCGCGAGGTCACCTCACGCATCTCCGACCCGGCGCTTACCGCCCTCATCGTCGCCAAATCCAGTGTGGCAGACGAGAAACGCGTGCGCCTGCGCATCGACCCCGCCACCAAGCTCACCGAGCACGTCGATAAAATCATGTCTTCCGACCTGGTCACGGTTGTCGGCAACCTCGTTGACAACGCGGTCGACGCCGTCGACCCCGGCGGTTGGGTCGAGATAAGCATTGTGCGGCAAGATGATCGGGTTGTCGTGACGGTGCGCGACTCGGGCGCGGGCGTCGCGCGGGAGGTCGCCGACATGGTGTTCCGCAGTGGCTTCACCACCAAAAGCGGCGATGGCCAGCGCGGGCTCGGCCTGGCCCTGGTGCGCCAGATCTGCCTCGCCCGGGGCGGCGGCATCGACGTGGAAGGATCGACGTTCACGGCGACTTTGGGGGTACGGCCGTGACGCGCGTGCTGATCGTCGACGACGACTTCATGGTGGCCCGGATCCACCTGGGCTTCGTCGAACGCGTCCCCGGATTCGCCGTCGTGGGCGTGGAGCACACCGGGCAGGGCGGACTCGACGCCGTGGCCCGCCTGGAGCCCGATCTCGTGCTGCTCGACATCTACCTGCCCGACATCTCCGGGCTTGAGGTGCTCCGGCGGCTCAGGGAGGACAACGCGGCCGTCGATGTCCTTGTCATCACGGCGGCCAAGGACGTCGACACCATCCGCGCCGCGCTGCGGGGCGGCGTCGTGCAATACGTCATCAAGCCGTTCACCTTCGACATCCTGCGCGACCGGCTGGAACGATACACCTCCGCGTTGCAGCACCTGACCGGGCAGGCGGAGGCGGCACAGTCCGATGTGGACGAACTTTTCCATGCGTTGCGGCCGGCGCGGGTACCCCCGCCCAAGGGTTTGAATGAAACCACCGCCACGCTGGTGGCCACGGTGCTGCGGGACTCCGGCTCCGACCTGTCGGCTGCCGAATGTGCCGAAAAGGCGGGATTGTCAAGGGTTTCCACGCGGCGATACCTGGAACACCTTGTGCAGTCGGGCAAGGCGGAGGTGCGCATGCGCTACGGGGGCACCGGCCGCCCCGAGCACCGCTATCGCTGGGTGCGCTGACCCTCGGTGAGCAGCATCCGGCGGAAGTCGCCACCGATGTCCTTGGCCCGATCCCCGTCGAGCCGCCAGCCGCGCTTGCGGTAGAACCGGATGGCGCGCTCGTTGCCCTCCAGCACCCACAGCACATAGGTCGAAAACCTCTGCTGTGCAAGGATATCGATCCCGGCCTCGTACAGCCGCCCGCCGGCACGCCAGCGCCGCAGGCGGGCGGCCGTCGCGCAGGCAGGCGGCATCGTAGGCCAGCGTGTGGGCGATGGGCAGCAGGCGCGGCCAGTGCTCCGAGGCCTCGGCCTGCGCGATCTGCTCGTCAGGCGAACCGGCCAGGCGCATGAAAAGCTTGAGGGCGTCACCGCGCCGCCCCTGCGCCAACGCCGCCTTTCAAGTCGTCCACATAGGACAGCCAGGCCTGCCGCATCTCCTCGCCCATGAGATACGGAACCTCATACACCGCTACCTTCTGCACGGGAGCCCGGCGGCGGCCGCCTCGAGCGCGAGCGCGCCGCCCGAGGAGACCCCGAACAGGTGCGCCCGCCCCTGCGTGATGAGCACGGCGATATCCTCGATCTCTCGCTCGGCCGCATAGGGCTGTGTGTCGCCGCTGTCGCCGCGGCCGCGCCGCTGGTAGTTGTAGACGGTGAAGGCGCCGGCCAGTTCAGCGGCGAGCGGGGCGTTCTCGGTTCCATCGTCGAGACCGCCGGCCACGAGAATGACCACTGGTCCCTCGCCTTGGCGGTCGACGGCGATCCGGGTTCCATCGGCGGATGCCACATAGTCCATGTGATCACCGAACTATGCCATTTGCCTGCCATGCAACGCCGCTCGGGCGTGTTGCGCGTTCCGCTTTGCTCTGCACCTAAATCCGCAACCTCAGATCCCCAGCTCAGCACACTCGACAAATTCCACCATCACTTTCAGTAACCAGCGTCTGCAAGATCACGCCTTGTTTATCCGGCATCCAACCTGGGACAACAGGAGCCAATCCATTGACGATCTTTCCCTTTTGCTCTGCCCCTAAATTCGCAACCGCGCTCGCCGCACAGCGGACGATGGCTAGCTGCGGTTTTGAGCGATGCTCCTCGGACTCGAGGCCTGTAGCTGCGACGCTTTGGAGTTGCGTATTTGGGGGCAGAGCAAAAGGGAAAGATCATCGATATTCATCGGAGCGTTTCCCCAGGTGAGGCATTGGTTGCCCGAGGTGCAGAGGCAGAGATATTGGTTACGGACAGTAGTGGTGGAAACTGTGGAATGCGCTGAGCTCGGGATCTGAGGTTGCGGATTTAGGTGCAGAGCAAAGCGTGGCTGAAGCAGAGGCCCGCGCGGGCGCGGCCTTGGAAGCGGCACCTGGATGCGCTGGCCGCCTCATGTGCTCCAGCAAAGCCGTGCCCTGCCCTGCGCGCGATCATCGCCGAGCACGCCGACCGGTGGCCGAACCTGGCGAAGGTGCTAGTCCTCCTCCCCGAACGCGAGGCGCTTGCGAGCGAACAGGCGGGGCAGGTGCGGTAGCCCGATCATCGCGACCGCGAGCAGCAGCAGGATCAGGGTCAGCGGCCGCCGTACGAACACGGTCAGGTCGTTGTCGGCGAGCAGCAGCGCCCGGCGGAACTGGGTCTCCATCATCGGCCCGAGGATGACCCCGAGGATGACGGGCGCGATCGGGAACTGCAGGTGCCGCATGAACATCGCCACGAGCCCGATCGCATAGGCGATCATCACGTCAATGATGTTGCCTGAGACCGCATACACCCCAAGGGTTGCGAAGACGAGGATGCCGGCGTAGAGCACCGGCCGCGGGATCTGGAGCACCTTGACCCAAACCCGGATCATCGGCAGGTTCAACGCCAGCAGCATGAGGTTGCCGATGTAGAGGGAGGCGATCAGCGCCCAGACCAGCGCCGGTGACTTCTCGAACAGCTGCGGTCCGGCGGCGACGTCGAAGTAGTTGAACGCCGCCAGCATGACCGCGGCCGTCGCGGAGGTCGGGATGCCGAGCGTCAGCAGCGGCACCAGCACACCGGAGAACGACGCGTTGTTGGCGGCCTCCGGCCCGGCGACACCCTCGATGGCGCCCTTACCGAACTCCTCCTTGTTCTTTGAGCGCCGCTTCTCGTAGGTGTACGACAGGAACGTGGGGATCTCGGCGCCGCCGGAGGGCAACGCCCCGAACGGGAACCCGAGCGCCGTGCCGCGTAGCCATGGCCGCCACGACCTGCCCCAGTCCGATCTGGACAGCCACGCAAAACTGCCCTTGCGCACCGGTTCCAGTGGGGCCACCTCGGCCGGGAGGTCGCGCATTCTCGAGGCGATGTAAAGGGTCTCACCGATGGCGAAGAGCCCCACGATGACGATGACGATGTCGACGCCGTCCAGAAGCGACGGTATGCCGAAGGTGAACCGCGCCCGGCCGGTGAGGGAGTCGATGCCGACGAGGCCGAGGAAAAGGCCGAACGTCAGCGACATCAACCCCCGGATGAGCGAGCCACCCACCATCGCGGTCACCGCTACCATCGCCAGCACCGCGAGCGCGAAATAGTCGGTGGCGCGGAAGCTGACCGCCAGCTTCGCCACCGGGCCGGCGATGAAAGTGAGCAGGATGGTGGAGATGGTCCCGGCGACGAAGGAGCCGATCGCCGCGGTCGCCAGCGCCGCCCTTGCCCTGCCCCGCAACGCCATCTGATACCCCTCGATGGAGGTGGCGACCGAGGCGGACTCGCCCGGCGTGTTGAGCAGGATGGAGGTGGTCGAGCCGCCGTACATCGCGCCTGCGTAGATTCCCGCAAACATGATGAGGGTACCGGTGGGGTCGTCCAGTTTGAGCGCAACGGGAAGGAGCAGGGCGATGGTGAGCGCCGGCCCGATCCCGGGAAGCACCCCGACGAGGGTGCCGATGGTGACCCCGATCGCGGCATAGAGCAGGTTTTGCGCGCTCAGCACGTCGGCGAAGCCGTGTAGCAGTTCGTTCATAGCGGTAGCACTCCGCTCGGCAGCCCGATGCCCAGGAGTCTTGTGAACACAAGGTAGATGCCCACGGAGAGTCCAATCGCGACAATCGCGTCTCTGGTGATCCGCTCACGACCCTTGCCCAGCAGCCGCGCCGCGCCGAAGTAGAAGGCCGCAGTCGCAAGCACGTAACCGACGACGGTGTATTTGAGCACGCACGCGTACCCGATGAGAATGCCCAGCAGGAGAAGCGGTGTCCACCACCGGACGCCCTCGGTGATTTGGCTGATTTCGGCGCGGAACGCCTGGAGGGCGTAGGCCGCCGCGACCGCCACCCACAGGCCGGTGACGATGAGCGGGGCGAGCGTGGGCCCGCCCAGCTCGACGCCCCGCTCATCGACGGCGAGCACGGCCTGGGTGAACAGACCGATGCCGGCGAGCAGAAGCACGCCGGCAGCGATCTTCGGCATTGAGATTTTTGCCGGTGGTTGCAACATTATCCTAATCCGATTTCGCTGAGGACAGTCTTGATGCGGACCGCCTCACTGTCGAAATAGGACTTTGCGGCGTCGCCGGACTTGTAGAAGTCCTGCCACTTCTTGTCGGTCAGCGTCTTCTGCCACGCCGGGGAGGAGTGGAGCTTGTCGATGAATCCGACAACCGCTTTGCGCTCGCCCTCGCTGATGCCGGGTGCCGCGACGATGCCGCGCCAGTTCAACAGCTCCAGGTCGTAGCCGGCCTCCTTGATCGAGGGTACGCCGTCCTCGGCCTTGGCGCTGGAGACGGCGAGTGCCCGCACCGTGCCCGCCTTGATGAGGTCGGCGAACTCGCTGGTGCCCGCCACGGCCACGCTCACATCACCGGAAAGCAGGCCCGCCTTGGTTTCCCCGCCACCGGAATAGGCAACGTACTGCTTGGCCACGGCTTTCGCGTCAGCCCCGGCCGCTTTCGCCAGCAGCCCCACCAGGATCTGGTCGGTGCCGCCCGCCGAGCCGCCGCCCCACTTGACCGATGTCGGGTTGGCCTTCACGTCGTCGACGAGCTGCTTCAGCGAGGTGTACTTGGAATCCTTTCGCACCACGATGATTTCCGACTCGGCGGTCAGCGTGGCGATCGGCGTCGTCTTGCTCAGGTCTACGGGCGACTTGTTGGTCACCACGCCACCGATCATCACCAGCCCTGTGATCATCAGCTGGTGCGCGTCCTTCTGGTGCTGCGTGACCAGCTCAGCCAGGCCGATCGTGCCCGCGGCACCGGTCACGTTACGCACCTCCGCCGACTGTCCATTGAGGAGGTTTGCGTCCTGCAACGCCTTCTGCATAGACCGGGCTGTCGTGTCCCAGCCGCCACCAGCGCCGGCCGGTGCCATGATTTGCAGGGTCTTCGTGGGGTACGCGACCGCCTGCTCGGCCGGCGGCGCCGAACCCCCGACGTTCTGTTCCGCACAACCCGCCGCGACCAGCATGAGCGCCGGGATCGCGGCGGTGAGGATCCGCTTCAGCATTATGCTTCCTTTGTTTCAGAGCAGGTTTCAGGGTTGTTACGGCACCATGCCCAAGGAAGCGACGTGAGTCACGCTTGTGAAGACAGAAAGCGTTTTGGTCTTTCTGGTCCAGGAGTCAGCGCACAGCAGAACCTGGCGGACACCTGGGCATACAGGGCAGCGGCTAGCGCGACGGGTGAGTGCGACGGCTGGCTGCGACGGCTGGGTGTTCGGCTGGCCCAGCCGAACACCACCGAGCGCGTCAGGATTCGGCCTACAGAATGAGACCTACAGGATGAGGCCTACAGGATGAGGCCTACAGGATGAGGCCTACAGGAGGTCCAAATAGGCCTGAGCCAGCACCGCGTGACCGGGCAGGTTGAGATGGATACGGTCATGCGACCAGTCACCGGGCGGCGTCGATGCCAGCACCCGGTCAAACGCCACCTGCGTTCGCACGTGCACCGCGCCGAACTCATCGGCCAGCTTGCCCACCGCCAACCCATAGCGGTAGGAAAGCACGCGATGCGGCTCGGCCGGGTCGGGCTCGATGACGTGCGGATCGGCGAGGATCAGCCGGCAGCCGGCGGCGTCGACCGCCCTGGTCAGGAGGCGCCGATAAATCCGTTCAAATTCATCAAGGGGTACCCCTTCCGCCTCCCGCCCGTTGAAGGACCGCCAGACGTCATTGATGCCGATCATCACGCTGAGCCAGTGAGGGCGCAGCTCGACCACGTCCTCCTCCCACCGGGCCGCGAGGTCGCGTACTGTGTTGCCGTTGATGCCACGGTTGAACCACTCCAGCCCGAGGCCGGGATGGTTGGCGGTGACAAAGGCGCGCACCAGACTCATGTAGCCCATGCCGAAGGGCGGTTCGACCTGGCGCCTGCCCGCATCCGTGATGCTGTCACCGATGAAGACAATCCGTTGCCCTGCCTTGAAAATCATTGAACCCCCATCACCCGAACGTCCCGGGGTGGAACGGTAACCCCGGCCACCGACACCTCACGTTCCCCGTGATTCAGCAGGATCAGGTATTCGCCACGCTTGACCGCCTGCACCTCGGCTGGCAGGTCGGGCAGGACCGGCAGCGCGCCCGCGTCCTCGCGCGCCCGGTCCAGGATCACGCGCATCAGCTCCGGCTCGAGCCTCGTCGCCAGGTACCACGCCACACCCTCGCCGAACTCGTGCCTCGTGACGGCCGGGCGTCCAGCAAGCAAACCAGCACCAAGACCGGCACCGCAATCTTCTCCGAAGGTCGCCATCACTTGCGCCCCTTCAGTTTCCACCGACTCCGACCAGGTGGTCCCGTGATACGCCTGATCGCCGGCCTCAAGGGCCACTTCAATAGCCACCGTCCCGCCCGACGGCAGCGGCCAGAATTCCTCGACCCGCACCCCGAGCACCTCCCTCAAGGGTGCCGGATAACCGCCAAGATACGCCCGTTCGCACTCATCCACGATCCCGCTGAAGAAGGAAACCACTAGCGTGCCGCCGCCTCTCACGTACGACGTCAGCTTCTCCGCCGTCTCCTGCCGCATCAGGTACAGATTTGGCACCACGACAAGCTTGTACCTGGACAGGTCGGCAGATGGGTGCACTACATCGCACGTGACGTGCGCGTCAAACAGCGGCTCGTAGTGCGCGCGATGCGCCTGCATCAGATCGATGACGCCCGGGTGGGCGTCGCCCTTGACCGCGTGCCAGTTGTCCCAGTCGTGCAGCAGCGCCACATCGGCCTCGACGCGCGCCCCGGCGAGATGACCGTATCCTGCCAGCTCCCGCCCGAGCGCCCGGATCTCCTGGTGCGTGCGGGTCTGCGTCCCGCCGTGGGGCACCATCGCCGAGTGGAACTTCTCCGCCCCGCCAACCGCTTGGCGCCACTGGAAGAAGAGCACCGCGTCGGCACCCTGAGCGATCGCCTGCCAGCTCCACAGGCGCATCGTGCCGGGCGGTTTGGGCGCGTTGCGCTCGCGCCAGTTGACCGCGCTCGGGGCTTGCTCCATCAGCAGCCACGGCTGGCCGCCGCGCGCGCTGCGGATCAGGTCGTATCCGAACGCGGCCTCCACGTGCGCCCGCGGATCATACGGATCCGGATAACTGTCCAGGCTCACCACATCCTGCTCCGCCGCCCAACGATACGAGTCGATCGGCTTGTGCACCAGCCCGATGAAGTTGGTCGTCACCGGCGTATCACTCGAATACCTGCGGATCACCTCCCGCTCCAGCAAATAGCACTGAAGGAGGGCATCGTCGCTGAACCTGGCGAAATCGAGCCGCTGCGCCGGGTTGAGGAACGTCGGGGCGGTCCGGGGCGGCAGGATCTCCTCCCAGGCCGAGTAGCGCTGGGACCAGAACGTCGTCGACCAGGCTTCGTTGAGCGCGTCAATCGACCCGTAACGCTCCCTCAGCCAGCGCCGGAAATCTTCCGCCGACACGTCGCAGAAGCATTGGCGCACATGGCATCCGAATTCGTTGCCAATATGCCAGATCTTGAGCGCGGGGTGCTTGGCATAGCGCCGGGCCACCTGCTCCACCAGGCGCGCCGCGTGCTCCCGGTAGACAGGGCTGGACGGGCAGTAGTGCTGCCGCCCTCCCGGCCAAAGCTTTGTGCCGTCTTGCCTTTCGGGGAGGATTTGTGGGTACCCATGAGAAAGCCAAGGGGGCGGAGAAGCGGTCATCGTTGCCAGTGATGCCCCGATCCCGGCCTCGGCGAGGTTGTCCATCACGCGGTCGAACCACGCGAACTCGAACTGCCCGGGCCGCGGCTCGACGCTGGCCCAGGAGAAGATCCCGACCGAGACGAGCGAGACCCCGCAATCGGTCATCAGCTTCATGTCCTCGGCCCAGACCTCCGGCGACCATTGCTCCGGGTTGTAGTCGCCGCCGAACCAGATCATCATGCTCTCTCCCCAAGCTGTTTCCTCGAAGGTAGGACATGGGATGTCCTGTCTCACCAGTGAACCTAGGGCGCTCCAAAGCACCAAGTCAACCCCGCCGACCGCCCTGCGGATGACGTAGGATGTGCTCGCTCGAACTGGGAGGACGGTATGCGCAAAGCCAACGGCGCCACAGTACAAGACCGCATCGTCGACCTGATCCATGAGCGGCGGCTGGCACCGGGCGCCCCCCTGCCCACCGAGCCGCAGCTGGTCGACCTGCTCGGCGCGAGCCGCAACAGCGTGCGCGAGGCGATCCGCGCCCTCCAGGCATTGGGCATCGTGGAGATCCGTCACGGCTTCGGCACCTTCGTCGGCAAGGCGTCGCTCGACATCCTGCGCCCCTGGATGCACTTTCGCATCCGAGCCGCCTCGAGTGCCGCCTCGAGTGCCGCCTCGAGTGCCGCCTCAGAGGCCGGCTCGCGGGAGCAGGGCAGCCTCGACGCCCTGCGCGATCTGGTCGAGGTGCGCGAGGTGCTCGAGGTCGGCCTGATCGCCCGGGTCGCCGAGAACACCGGCAAGCACGGCAGCCGTCACACCAGCAGTGCCAAGCTGTCCGCATTGGACGCTCTGGTCAACGCCATGCAGCACGACCTGGAGGCCGACCGCGCCTTCCACGCCCTGCTGTACGAATCGCTCGGCAACGAGCTTGTGCTACAACTGATAGACCTGTTCTGGCAGGTGTACCACGAGGTCGAGCCGATGCTCGGCGAGCCGCAGGTGCGCAACGAGGAGATCGCGGCGAACCACCGCCGCATCGTCGAGGCCCTGCGCGAGCACAACCCGCAAGGCGCGCAAGAGGCCATGCTCCGCCACTTCCGCGATGTCAAGGCACGCATAGCGAAGGCCGTGATCTCATGAGCATGATCGGGGAATATGCTCGGTTGACGCCCGCCGAGCTTCAGCGAGCGATCAGCGATCCCGAGTGGGTGATGGATTACCTCGACGAGCTGAAGGACGCGCTCGACGAGGCAGAGGTGCACGAGGACGAGTGGGACGGCTCGGACGACCCTCCCGGCCGCGCCAAGCTCTACTCCACCTACAAGACGTGGAACCTGCTCGCCTACCTGCTTGACCGCGCCTCCTTCCCGGTCAACGTGATCTACGGTGAGCGCGTCCTCAACTCGGAGCAGGACTGGGGCTACGGTGCCGCGTCCTACCTGACCCCCGACCGCGTCAAGTACGCCGCCAACGCTCTGGATGCGACCCCGTATTCTCAACTGGCGCAAGGGGTTACGCCCGCCGACCTCAACGGGGCCGGGATCTACCCGATACCGTGGGAGGCCGAGGACAGCGCCGAGTGGGGCCGGGAGCACTACGAGCGCCTGACCGCTTTCTTCGGTGCGGCCGCCGACGCTGGCGACGCTGTCCTCTGCTGGCTCGACTGACACCACCTACCTAGTAGTACTTTGTTAAGTTGTTATAGGGCTTTTGCGAAGTTGTGACGTGTCGATCCCTGTATCCATTTTGGATAGTGGTTGGCTGTGTGTTGTGACACCGGAAGAGATGGAGCGAGTGCGCCCGC
>Ga0209382_10008363_pt1 | contig 13055 bp, 11 predicted proteins | sample SoiMetdeltSBSDD5_FD_187599 | JGI IMG/M metagenome (GOLD analysis project Ga0209382, IMG submission 187599) | Bulk soil microbial communities from a Populus tree surrounding site in Tennessee, USA - Soil MetaG P. deltoides SBSDD5 (SPAdes) (version 2) | ecosystem: Environmental > Terrestrial >... | reverse complement strand
TCGCCTGCCGGGAAACACCTGGCCGAGTTGCGGTGCCAGCATCCAAGATAGCTCCTCTTTTCCACATTTCCTCTTACATGCGCGCGCTTCGCGACAGCTGTCAGCCCATTTCCCCCACTATCTGCAGCAGTCCAGCCGGCATGCGCTCGTGAAGGGCTTCCAGAGCGAGGAGCCGGCACAGGGTCTCGGCTTTTGCGCCAGGTCTTCGGGGAGTGGCGGCCAGCGGCGGCCCAGGAGCAGGTTAAAGACGACGGTGCCATTCAAGACATGGTTAGGCAAAACCCAAAACCTGGGAGTCTTCCAGAAAAGAGTCCCTGCTGCCCTTGGCGGTGGTCAGCAAATGTCGTAGACTCACCGCCACAGGAGGAACGATTATGGCTACGCCGGAGAAAACCGCTGAAGTCGACCAGGAGATTTCCCTTATCCAGCGCCGCGCCCACATGACATTACCACTGGCAGAGCGGCGCAAGCGCCTCGCCGTGCAGGCCGAGCGGATGGCCGAATACTACGAGCAAGAGCCCGAGCAGACCGAACGCCTCGCCTGGCAAGGAGGGGATACGGAGAAATCTGGCTCGTCAATTTTGACCCTACCGTGGGCACAGAGATCCAAAAGACGCGCCCTGCGGTGGTGGTGAGTTCCGATGCAGTCGGGCGTCTTCCCATTAAGTTGGTGGCCCCACTGACAGATTGGAAGGAGTATTTTGCGCCGAACCTCTGGCATGTGCGGATTGATCCCGCCCCCATCAATGGTCTCACCAAAGTCTCCGCAGTCGATGCCTTGCAATTGCGCGGTATGGATCGACAACGTTTCATCCGCAAGCTCGGGGACGTCGCGCCCGCCACCATGGAGGCGATTGTCCTGGCGATCGCAGCCATTATTGAATACCCGTAATGTCGCAGTGTGCCCGAGAACGTTTCAGGAGGACAAGAGCCTCGACTATCGTAGGGTAACCTTATCACGCGATCCTGCGCCTACCACCTGGCGTCCTCGCCCGATATTTGCGGCTCACCGATGTAATGCTTGAGTTTGGCTCCAATCTTAGTAGGCCGCACACACGCGCTCCAGGAGAAGGGCTTTTTGAGTTACGCGTCAAAAGGCAGGAAGGGATCGCCAGAGTATTCTGGGGTGTTACGCCATGCCCCACAGTGAATTGAAACATACAGCCCTGCAAAATGTAGCAGTGCGAGCAGCCTATGAAGCACTGGGCCCTACATTCGAGATCTTGCGCCAAATGTTGCAAGCCCGCCAAGCAGCTGGACTCACCCAGGCGCAGGTAGCCGAGCGTATGGGCACAAAACCACCTGCCGTGACGCGCTTGGAAGCGTCATTGAGTAGTGGCAGGCATTCGCCTTCGCTAGCCACCTTGCAGAAGTATGCCGAGGCAGTAGGCTGCCGTCTTGAAGTACGTCTGGTGCGCACCCGAGCGAGGTCTAACGAGGGCATGGAGCCAACAGCCTGAAGCTTACGCTGCGCTTCAGCATCCGGCAGCGGCTCATGCTTGGCATTGCGGTGCAAACCCCCAGGATAGCGCCGCTCGTCCACATTGCCTCTCACATAGGCGCACCTCCTCTGCCGCACTACGCTCAGGAACAGCCGACAGGGCTCAGGGATGCGCGATCACCAGGAGGGTTGGCGCGCGTGCCAGGACGCACTGCTGCACGCCGTGCAACGTCTCCGGATCCAGGGCGGCGAAACTCTCGTCCAAGATGATGAGCGCGGCACCCTGCAGCAGGGCGCGCGCAATGTAGAGCCGACTGCGCTCTCCATGTGAGAGTTGCCAGCCTGTCTCACCCACCATCTGTAACAGCCCGGCGGGCATGCGGTCGAGGAGCGGCCCGAGGTCGAGAGCACGGCACAGGGCCTCAGCCGCCACCAGGTCGTCCGGGTGGGGTGGCCAGCGGCAGCCCATCAGGAGGTTGAAGGCAAAGGTGGCGGTGAAGACGTGATTGTCGTGGAACTGGGGCGCTGCCACGACCCAGCGCCGCCAGCCCGCGGCTCCACGGGTATGCATGTCCAGGCCATGCAGGAGCAAGAGTCCGGACTCGGGGGTGACGCAAGCCGGTGAGCAGCGACACCAGGGTGGATTTCCCACCGCCCGACGGCCCTTCGACGAGTAGGCGCTCTCCCGTCCGGATATGCAGACTGCACCCCTGCAACACCGGGATACTGCGCGCACGGTGGCGAAAGACCAGGTCATGTGCCTGCAGCAGAGGCTGGGCAGCGGCCCCGTCCAGGTGTCCGTCTGGTGGAGCGGCATAGGCTGGCGCCGTCGCCACCTGCAGGCGGGTGGCGGCGGCAAACAGAGGTGCTACCTGCTGCCAGGCGAGCCCGGCCCCTGCCAGATGCCCCAGGCCCGTGGCCAGTTTTTTGCAGGCTTCATACGCCAGGAGCGTTCCCCCCACCCCAATGGCCACCGCGGCGCTTGTGCCCTGGCCGGCCACGAGCGCGGGCGCCAGGCCGAGCACGCCCACCAGGAGCCAGCCACGTGGCACGAGCGCTGTGAGCAGCGCGGCGCTGCGGTCCAGGCGGCGTGACAGCGTCAGATACGCGGCCAGTTCCTGGTCTTCAGTCGTGTGCCAGGTGCTGGGAGCCTCCTGGGCCAGGCGGGTGCGATGCCCGACCAGCCGTTCGACCAGCGCGTGGGTCATGCTCAGGCGGGCCACGGTCCAGTCCCGCCGCTGCCGGATATAGCGCCAGCCGAGGCCGCCAGCCAGCCCCAGCCAGCCCAGCAGCAGACTCACCTGCAATCCTCCCCCAGCACCGGCGCTGAGCACGAGCGCGGCCAGGATCAACTCGACGACCGCCAGGAGGCCGAGCACGCCACCGCTCAAGGCGAGCGCTTCGACGGCCTCGGACTCTATCACTCGCCCAAGGAGCTGGCCCGCCCCCTGGTGACGCATCTCCTCTGGCGCCAGGCGCAGGGCCCCCGCCAGGAGCCGTGGCTTCAGGAGCCCACCAACGCCAATCGCGAACCGTCCCTGCATCCAGGTGCTCCACAGACGCAGAGGAATCAGCGTCAGTAAGAGCAGGCCCCAGGCCACCAACCAGGCCGGGTCGAGGCGCCCTTGCAAGGCCCCCTGACCCACCAGCCACCAGGCGAGTAGCCAGCACAGGTACTGCGTCGCATAGGCCCCCAGGAGCCCCAGCAGGCGGCGTGGCAGATGGGCCTGCCGCAACTGCTGCCAGAATGAGGCCCCTGCTGGCAGGCGCAAGACCCAGCACCCGCCCAGGCGCTCGGCGCTGAGCCGTTCACGGAGAATGGTGCGCCGCGCCCGCGCTCGGCGACGCCCGGCTACTCCGACGATCTCCAGCACCTGTTCCACCTCCGATAGCAGAGGTGCCTCGACCGCCTGACATAACGCCGTGCGAACTATCTCCACAGCCACCCGATGCGCCCTCAGGTCCGGCCCGAGCAGCGTGACGCGGCGCCGCTGGCGACCGAGGAGTACGAGAAAGCCTGGCTTCTCGGTCGCAGGGAGATGGATGAGGGCCGGACCAGCGCCGCGGATCAGTGCCTCTACCTCGGCGTACGGGACTGCCACCGGCTCGGCCTCCAGCCCGAGCCAGGCCGCCGCCTTCTCCAGCCACTCCCCAAGCGCCTCAGCGCTGTCCTGCCCACGTGCCTCTGGGCATACGGGGATCTCGACGCCTCGCAGCCGCCAGCCGCACTGCCGGGCCACAGCCGCTAATGCTTCGCCCAGCCGTGAGGTCGGCCAGGCGAGGGTGTCGAGCCCTGCCATGCGCTAGCCTCCTGCGTGGGGTATAGAGCTGTCAGATGCCGGGGCAGGTCGCCCCGCCTCGCACACGCGGCCATCAGCGAGCCACAGCCGACGCCAGAGACGATGCGACCACAGGCCCTCGTGCACCACTGCCTCAGCGTCCAGCAGGGCCCGGTAGCGTGTCTCCGGGCACGCCGCCAGGGCGGCCGGAGAGCCGTCTTCCACAATCCGCCCACCCTCCACTACCAGCACGCGCAAAGCCCTGCGTGGCCCCCACGTCGTGGGTAATGCACAGCAGGGTCGCCCCCTTCCACACCTGGCGCGCCCGCTCCAGCAGGGTACGTCGGTGCTCGCGGTCGAGACCACGGAACGGCTCGTCCAGGATCACCAGCCGCACGCCAGGCCGCACCAGGGCACGGCCAAAGCGCACCCGCTGGCCCTCGCCGCCTGACACCAGTCCACCGCCCTCCCCCAGGATCGTCTGCAGGCCGTCGGGCAGGCGCTCCAGGACGCTCTGCAGCTCTGCCTGCGCCATCGCTATTGCCACCGGGGGCGCATGGTTGCCTGCCGCCCCATAGCACAGATTATCGAGGAGGGAGCGATTCCAGAGCTGGATGGCCGGATCGACCCAGGCGGTCTCCTGACGCAGGTGCGCTAGCTGCAGGTCGTCGAGGGGCAGCCCATCGACCAGCACCTGCCCACTGGCCGGCCGGTGCCACCCGAGCAAAAGCCCGACGAGACTCGACTTGCCAGCTCCCGACGTCCCCACAATAGCGATATGGCTCCCTGGCGTGATGGTGAGGTTGAGATCCATGAGGATAGTGCGCCCGGCGGCACGCACGCTGACCTCCTCCAGGGTAATGGCTACGCCCTGGCAGGGGGTAGGAGGGTCAGATGTCTGCCCCTGTGGTGCCTCCTGTGTGGCTGACCTAATGACTTCCTCGCGGGCTCCCAGGGGTTCAAGGAGGCGCAGGGTAACATTGCGATGGCCAGGGTATTGGCGGGTGAGCAGCGTCAGTTCCTGGCCGAGCATGGGGAGCCGCAGAGCCCAATAAGTGAGTAATAAGACCCCACTCACCGCCCCGCCATGGGCCAGATAGGCAAACAGGAGCCCGGCTGCCAGGCCAAAACCCAGGAGACTCTGGAGGCCTTCGAGGCTCACCACGGCGCGTTGCAGATGCAGCCCGGCACGCGCCCACTCGACGAGCAGGCTCTCGTACTCGCGCTGCACGGCCCGTTCGGCGCCGTGGGTACGCACCGCCGTGAGTCCCAGCAAGGCGTCGAGCGCGAAACGTCCCAGGGCTCCAGCGTGGGTACGGACGCGCAGATCACGCTCGGTGATCAGGGGTTGCCCGAGCAGCGGTAATCCCAATGTACACACGGCGGTGAGCACCGCCAGGGTGGCATCGGCAGGATCGAGCCAGACCAGCCCTGCGGTCGTCATCAGCAGTTCGGCCACAAGACGAATGATCTGCCCACCGAGGTCAGGCAGCAGGCGCAGACGGTGCACACTATGGCTGCGTTCGGCCATGTCCGAGGTGGGACGACTCTGAAAGTAGCGGTCGCCCAGGCGCGGGATTTTTTCCAGAAAGGCGAGGCGGAGGCGAGCTTCGAGGTGGCGCCCCAGGCGCCAGAGCCCCGCCGCGTTGCCCAGGTCGAGAAGCAGCAGAACGCCGAGCAAGGCGCAGAGGGCCCCCAGGGCCCCCAGGCGTTGGTGCATCAGACCCAGATCGCGACTGAGGTCGACGAGCCCACGCCAGAGCAGGGCCTCGACCACCACACTGCCAGCCGCCACGCTCAGGGCGAACCCCAGCAGACTGAGGGCGAGCAACCCATCGGCCTGGAGCAAGCGCAGGAGCTGGAGGCCAGGTCGACTCGGCGGGTCGTGCAGGGCCGCAGCCAGATCAGGAGGGAGCGGTGGGGAGGTCTCACGGTGCAGAGGCGTCTCCTCTGCAGCCGGCGCGGTGGGTAACGCGTGCCCTCCGCGCACGCGCACCAGCACCGCGCCACGCATGAGGAGGTAGGCGTCACCGTCGGGGCGCCGGGCGGCGCCGGACGCACCATCCAATACGCCGCCGGGACCGTGTGTGTCCTATCTGGTCCCTCCTGGGAAACACGTGCCAGGAACGTCGTCCACACCCGTGTCGCTTGCTGACCACGGCGCAGCCCACCGGCGTGGACCATGGCTGTGAGCAGGCGTGTAGTGGCATCCAGGGCCGCCAGGGGAAACCACTCCGGGTCCGCCACGGCCGCAGCCAGGGCCTGCTCGACCTCGGACCCGCCAAGCCCCAGGGTCGCCCAGCGTCGACGTAGGGCTCCAAGGCACTCGTCGCTCTCGGCCCAGGCACGCCAGGCAGCCGCAGGGAGGGGCTGGGTGTGCACGTAGAGTTCGTCGAGGAAGCGTCGGCAGGTGGGCCAGCGCCGCCCCGTGCCGGGGTCCATCACCTGCACGACGCGCCCATGGCGCCGCCACGCCACGACAAAATGGGTCAAGCCGTTGGGCTGGCGCACGACGACAATGGCCGGCAGCGCTGTGGCCTCAGGCAACAGCAAATGGTCCACCGGGACCATCACCTGCTCGGCATCCAGCCCGAGCTGCACGGCAATCTCTTCCAGGGTATCGATCGAAGTGCCGTCCACATCCGTCTGGCAGGCTTCGCGCAGGCGTCCATAGCTCACCGGCACGTGAAAACCTGCCAGGAGGGAGGTCAGCGCCGCCGGACCGCAGTCCATCGCGGACGTCTGCACCACCTCAGGGACCAGCAGGCGGCGCCTGGTGCGCGGCGTGGCGGCAGTCATGGGATGCCTTCACGGCTCTGCGCAGTCACCGCATCACGGGGAGACACGCCGAGACGTTGGCCCACCCCGCGCAGCACGAGAGTAGCCGGGCTCACCCGTTCGACCTCGACTTCCACCGTCCCCGGCAGACCGTGTTGCAGCGGGATTGCCGTCAGAGCCTCCGGTATCAGGGATAACTCCACGCGGATCACGCCGTCGCGGGCTTCGTTGGCGACACTGCTTACCGTGGCGGCGACGCTACCGTACTGCGCCCATGGAAAACCCTCCAGGCGCAGCCGTGCCGGTTGTCCGGGCTGCACCCGGCCCAGGGCAACAGCCGGCAGAAAGTGCGCCACCACGCGCAAGGCACCGACGGGCAGCACTACACCCAGGGTATCGCCCTGGTGTACCACAGCGCCTGGCTGTACGTCGGCGACTGCTCCCAGACGCCCCACGATGGGGGCACGCATGCGGGTCTGCTCGATGCCGTGGTCTAGACGGGCCAGCGTCGCCTCTGTGGTGCGGATATCGCCGTCGAGCCGGGTGAGTTCACGGTGGAATTGCGTGAGCCGGGCGGTGCGGTCGCTGTCTTTGGTCCGCTGCTCGTGCTCCAGACGGCTGACAGCCAGGCGCAGGGTATCGGCTGCCGCGCGTGTGCGCTCCGCCTCGGCACGCGTGCGCAGCAGGTCGAGCTGGGGTGCGAGACCACGGGCATGCAAGCGGGCAAAGACGTCGGCCTGGGCGGCTGCCGCCTGGAACGCCACCTCGGCCTCACGCTGCCGGGCGCGCGCCTCGGCCAGGGCCGTGCGGGCGGCCTGCCGCTCATCCTGCTGGGCCGCCTCCTCCGCGACAATTTCCTGGCGGCGCGCCTGCCGCTGTGCCGTCAGGGCGGTGGACCACTGGCGCGCTTCTTCGTGCTGCAGACGGAACGCTGCCGCGTCGAGTTCGACGAGCACCTCACCAGCCTGGACGTCGTGGCCAACTACAAGATGGGTAACGACGACCCGGCCGGACACCGGGGTCGCAATGGGATGTACGGCCTGGTCGACTTCCAGCCGAGCCGTCCGGGTGACCTCGTAAATGGCGACGCGGGCGCAGACAAACCAGGCGCCCCAGCCCCCCAGGAGCACCAGGATCACGATCAGGCTAGCCAGCGCCCAGCGCCCCCTGTCAGCAGCCAGCGCCCGCATGGACTGTGCAAAGGCCGTGGCCATACACCATCTCCAGAAAAGATCACGCTATGAGGCCTTATACCATTGTATAAGCAGCACCTGGAAAATTTAAGGTGGAAAGGTTCACTCAAGTCGTGTTTTTGTGAGGCAATCAGCCAAGTGATTGCGCAGATGGGTAGTGAAGTGATCCGGGATTATGAAACCCTGGTGCTCCTGGCAAAGAAGGGCTAATGGAGAAGAACTCCAGCGCCACACGCTGGTGGACGCTCCTCGCCGGGAACGCACTACCAGCGGTGGTACCAGGGCGTATGTTTTGCCTCTACGCGGCTGATACGCTCACCCGGCTCTGGAACAGGCCGTAGCGTTGAGAGGCTTGCTCCATGACTGTAGACAGATCCTCGGCCAGTAGATATCCCTGCTGCACCAGAACCTCAGCTGCCTGTTGCACCTGGCGCAGATAGTCCTCCTTGGAAGCATAGCGCTCCTCGATGGAGGGCCGTGGGTCGCCTGAGGCCTCGCGCTCAGCCTGCGTTGCTAGAAAGGGAATGGTGGAGCCGAGCAGTGACAGAGTCTGCCCCGACCCTCCGATATCTGGGTGGCGCGGGTTCCAACCAGTGTACGTTGCCAGGGGCACACTGATATCCGGCAAGCGGATACCGGCACGCTCGTTGCCGTCCGCATCGACGGCTGCAACCAGGTTGGTATAGGGCTTGCCAACCTTGGGGGGCAGGACAGTCGTTATTCCCTCATCTGCCCCCGTCCCAAAGTCCAGCCTGGCGATGGACCTCAGATACGCTGGGAATTGCACCCCCGGCAGCGCCTGGAACGCGGCGGCCGTGTGCTCTGGGGGCACCGCCGTGCCATCATCGAGGCGCGGGTGGCAGCTTGGCGGCGGAGCTTGTCCCGTCACCCAGCGATCGAGTTGCACCAGGGCCGCACGCAGCAAGGGCCGGTAGTCTACCGAGTTGGGCTTGTGCTGACCGCGCGAGTCATCTGCAGCACCGGTGTCAGTCAGCAAGAGATTGCCAGGGCCATGTTGTGTCCCCGCAAAGTGATAGATGCGCACCGTCTCCGAGGGGACCAGGTCGTGCTTGCCGTCCAAGTCAATGTGCGTCAGCGCGGCATGGCCACCCCAGTACTCCGCTGAGGTGTTGATGAAGAAAATTTTCGGCACCTTCCCTCGGGCACAGAGCCGCGCCAGTAGTCCGTCAGTACGGCCGGTTTCCGGGTCGGTCTGCACTGTGTCGTGGAAGGGGAACAGGTTTTTCACACTGTACTTATTCGAGTTGGACGGTTGGCCAAACCGCTGGTTGAACTCACCGCGGCCGCCACCAGCGACCAGCGGTATCAGCCCATCAAAGACAAGGCGGTCTCGCTCATCTTGGTTCAGCCCCAGATACAGGAAGTGGCGCAGGAATCGCCCGCTCTGCGAGCGGCCAAAGCTGTAAGCATATTGCATATGCCCCGCACACGGATTGCCCTCCTGAGCTGAGCCGTAGCGCAAGAAGGAGACCATATCCCGCATGGCTAAGAGCCCCAGGCCTATCACTGGTGCACCGGCAGTAGTATAGACCACTCGGTAGACCTTCCCAGGTACAAACCCCGACGCCAGATAAATATGGGTAGCATCGGGCACAACGCTGCCACTTTCCAGGCGTGCAAACGACCACTGCTGACGGGGAATCGTTTGGGGTGGGGCATCCTCGTGGTCCTGCACCGTCAGCACGGCGTCGCGGTCGTGCAGGTCCGCGGTGGGGTGGGGCCGATGCATTCTATCTGACAGGAGTTGCACCTGGATGTGGGCATCGGGCTGGAAGGTCACTGCGATCTTCCCTGCGATGGGCTTACCGCCAGCGTCGATAGCCTCCGGGACCTGTATGCGTATCAGCCCGGGCGTTGCCGGCACATCGTCCTGCCAGCCGCACCAGACCACGGTGTAGCCCTGGCGCATCAGAAAACCATTGCCTGGTTCCATGCGGCCGACCGCACTGTTAAAATTCGTCAGCACAGTAGGGTTGCCGCGATTGACGATATCCAAGAGCAGCCGGTGGTTCCCGTGTTGCAGCGCTGCCGGCTTGAGTATGCGGATATCCGCCCAGCACCGCACCAGGTCATGTGCATCCCGTGGGGCGAGTTGCAGGTCAGTGATCTCGGCGTTGCTGGGATGGCCCGGGTCGACAGCGAAGTGCACTGTGCCATCCAGTTGTTCGTATGGGCCGACGTCACCAAAGGCTGTACCCTGCGCAAAAGGGCTGCGGGTCTTGATCTCCAAGGCTGTGACCGCCATAGAGCACCTCCATAGGGTGGAGTGAGAGTTGCGGCATTCAGTTGCGCACATGATAGGCGCAACTGCTCCTGGTGACAAGCGGTTGCCATAAGCTGCCTGGTCTGACACAATGACGCGTGTCGCAGGATAACGTGGCTGTGTGGATACTGGAGGAGACGCATGCAATTCGGCCTCTATAGCTCGATTGCCAACCCGCCACGCGGGGAGCATTTAGATCGCTGTGTAGACCAGGTCATTGCCGAAGCCCAGTTGGCCGAGGCGAGTGGCTTTGATGCTTGCTTCTTTGGGGAGCATCACCAGGATAAGGATGGCTTCTTGCCCTCGCCGCTGATTGTGGCCACGGCAGTGGCGGCCCAGACGCGCCGCCTGCACGTCGGCACCTCGGTCATCCTGTTGCCCCTGCACCACCCGGTGCACGTTGCCGAGGACGTGGCGACTCTGGATATTGTCTCGAAAGGACGTGTCATTCTGGGGGTGGGCGTGGGCTATCAAGCCGCGGACTTTCAGGCCTTTGGTGTCCCTATGGAGCATCGGGCAGGGCTGTTCGAAGAGGGGGTAGAGATTATCCGCAAGTGCTGGAGTGGAGAGCCGTTTTCCTTTCATGGCACGCACTACACCTTGGACAACCTCCAGATGCGCCCCCGACCATTGCAGACACCAGCGCCGCCCCTGTGGATTGGCGCCAGCGTGCCCGCCGCGGTGCGCCGGGCCGGGCGCCTCGGCGATGCCTTTGTGGCCACGCCCAGCACCACACTGGCGCAGACCGTACGTCTGGTGGACATCTATCGTCAGGCGGCAGTGCAGGCCGGGCGGCAGCCTCAGGTAGTGCTGATGCGGGATGCCTGGGTAGCCACGAGCCGGGCGGCGGCTGAAGCCATGTATGGACCGGAAGTCATGGCGGCCTATCGCTACTACTGGGAAAACGGGCTCGCGGAGTTCCGGGACATCGGCTCAGAGGCGGAGTTCACCTTGGAGAATCTGGCGCACGATCGTCTTATTCTGGGTGAGCCCGAGACGTGTGTGCGCGAATTTCATCGTTGGCAGGAGGCGACGGGCGCCAACTATTTTCTCCTGCGCCTGCGCCATGCGCACTCGGGCGGACCCGCGCATGAGCACATCCTGGACGCTATCAGGTTATTTGGCGACCGCGTCCTTCCCTACTGTCGCTGAGGGACCCCAGACATGCCAGACCTTCCCATGAGAGTACTTGGGCGTACCGGCCTGCACGTGACCACCCTCGGCTTCGGCGCCTTGGAGCTGCGCGGCATGGTTGCTGGCGTAGGCCGGCCGCTCACCCCAGGCCAGCCTGAGCGCATCCTCAACGCTGTTCTGGACGCCGGCATCAACTACATTGACGTTGCCGTTGACTACGGCGAGGCCGAAGAGCACATCGGCAGGTGCATCGCCAACCGCCGTCAGGAGTTCTTCCTAGCCTCCAAGTGCGGCTGCCCGCTGGACGTGACTCAGTTTACCCCGAGCCAGCGCACGCGGTTCGGTGTCCCGTTGCCCCGCCTGCACGACTACAGCCGGAAGAACATCACGGACGCCGTGCACCAGAGCCTGCTGCGCATGCAGACCGACTATCTGGACATCGTCCAGTTTCATTTCAGCCCTGCCAAGGAGGTCTTAGAGCATGAGGGAGCCATCGAGACGCTCCACGACCTCCAACGCGAAGGCAAGATTCGCTTCCTGGGCTGTTCCTCTATCCTGCCAAACCTCACCGACCACATCGCGATGGGTGTATTTGATGTTTTGCAGATCCCCTACTCGGCCCTCCAGCCAGAGCACGAGGCGGCCATTGCCGAGGCAGCCAGAGGTGGGGCGGGCATCGTCATCCGCGGCGGCGTAGCCCGCGGTGAGCCAGGCGCAGGGCAGGGCTCCGCCGACGTCTGGCGATTCTGGGAGCACGCCAGGATGGACGAGTTGCTCGAGGGCATGTCCGCTACAGAGTTCCTGCTCCGCTTCACCATCACCAATCCGGATATGCATACTACCATCGTGGGGACACTCAACCCTGCGCACCTCCACGCCAACGTCGCAGCGGTGTTGCAAGGGCCGCTCCCTGCTGCCGTGTACGTCGAAGCCAGGCGTCGCCTCGCTGCGGCTCGCGCTGTTCCAGCCCAAGCCTGAGGGCGACGTTACCTCTCCATTCCCGTAGCTCCTCAGGCAGTCAGGGAGGCCCCTATGACGTCAGTGCTGCGCACGCTCTATGTAGGGTGCTATGCCACAATATCTGTGTGACTATTCAGGCCATGCATGCGTTGGGGATTGAGCCAACCTCTCATGCCGTTGCGAGATGTTCCTGCTTGACTCCCTAAGCTGTCTGGTCGTCTCTTGGAGTTGTAAGCTGGCACGGCATAGATGCACTGCCAGCTTGCATAACAGCACACTCTGGAGACGGATACGTTGGCTTTCTTCTCTCGGTGTAAGCGGTAGGGTATCTGTCGCGGGAGATGGCATGGCAGTCCCTTCCTGATGGCAAGCCTCAACAAAATCAGAGGGATTTTCGTGGTATCATACAGTAAATATACCGTGATTTTTCAAGCACCACGTTTTGTGCAGAAATCCGTTTTGCACCCATGCCCTCCTTCCCTTGTCAAGGTTCGTCCGATACGGCAACCTATGTATAGGGCTAAGACTCGCACGGGACCATCCAGAGAAGCAACCTCACATGGATGAAGGTGTATATGGACTGGGATGATTTGCGGCGTAGCGACAATGTGGAAGATGAACGCGGCAGTGGGAGTGGCTTTGCCAGGGGCGCCGTCCCTCTAGGACTTGGGGGCCTCGTCGTGGTGTTTGTGGGCAGTCTGCTCTTGGGCCTCAACCCGTTTCAGGTGCTGGGTTTGCTCTCGGGCGGCGGTGGCGGAACTTCCTCGTATGTCGAGACCGGCCCACCGCCCAACGACAGAACTGCTGATTTTGTGCGTGCGGTGCTAGGCGACACTGAGGACACCTGGCAGAAGATTTTTCAGCAGCAGTATGGCACGCCGTATCAAGAGCCCAAACTGGTGCTGTTTAGCGGTGGCATTCAGTCGGCATGTGGTTTTGCTGAGACGGCTGTAGGACCGTTCTACTGTCCGCGCGACGCCAAGGTA
>Ga0209382_10008361_pt1 | contig 13057 bp, 10 predicted proteins | sample SoiMetdeltSBSDD5_FD_187599 | JGI IMG/M metagenome (GOLD analysis project Ga0209382, IMG submission 187599) | Bulk soil microbial communities from a Populus tree surrounding site in Tennessee, USA - Soil MetaG P. deltoides SBSDD5 (SPAdes) (version 2) | ecosystem: Environmental > Terrestrial >... | reverse complement strand
ATTTGTTTCTGAATTTATTCGTCGCTACTATGCCCCCCCACCCCAGGGTACACGTCCAAATTAATTTATATATATATATTAAATACCCCTGCGAAAAAATCTGATGGTATTTTTCTCCCTTTTGGAGAATTGTTTTGAAAGGCAGTAAATGACATCATTCTACAGGAAAAGTCTTGCTGAAACGATTGATGAAGTCAAAAGGCAAAAAGGCAAAACAAAGTCTATTCGCGATTTCCGCAAGTTGAATAACTATGTTCCTAAAATTCCGTCACAAAAACGATTTTCTGTTGTTGATGAAATTTTAGAAAAACTGAACCAAGAGAACTTTATAAGAATTGAATGCGAAGAACCAAAAAAGTATAGGCTTGCTTTGTGTAAAAAGTTTAAGTTGCAAGGTGTAGATCTTCAAACCACAACCGGTGATGGATGTGTATATATTTACAAAAGAAAGGTTTACCAATGAACATCAGTTTTCAACTCACGAAGAATCAAATAGCTTTGCCTGTTCGGCTCGGCTGGGAATTCAAAAAGAGCTATTGGATGGTAGCGATACACATCCTATTCTTCGGCGTGCAGGCTATTCACGTGTACATGCCAAAGAAGGAGACGTATGAAATACCGGCGACTCCTGTGGCGGTTGAACCTGTTCACATCAGCCCAACGAAGGCCTATGCCGACGAGAGACAGAAGGCACCGAGAAACCGACGCCGGAAGCCGAAGAAGGCGATGGCGAATTTATATCAACTCAATTGATATGGCTGAGATCGCCGATGCGATTGCTTCGGCATTCATAAGTGATGATGAGTGAAAGGCATAAGCAATGAAATTCAGCATGTTCGTCATAGATAATGCTATTCAGTTTAACCTGACGCCTGAGAATGAGCACGAGAAAGAGTTTGCTAACCTGCTCAATAAATACAAAGGCGAAGTGAGTATCACAAATGGAGCCGACATCGCCATGAGCAGCGCTGGTTACATTCGAAACTTCTCTTACGGCACAAGCGAAAGAATTATCGCTGTAACGATACGCAAGCCGGAACCAAAGCCGACTCAGGAACAATGACCATACCTGACCCTTGCCTGTTCGCTATCAAGGAACTCCGACCGTATGACTGGTGGCTGATTGTCTCTGAACGTCTGTGGGTAGAGAGAGTAAAAATACTTTCTGCAATGGGTGGAGTTCCAAAAGAACTGCTGGAAGCCACGCCGTCTACGCTGTCAAACATTCAGTCATATAAAGAACATTTCATCAAACAATGACCACACCTGACCCCTTACTCGCTCAACTCAAGCAGCACTTCGGCCTTGACCTACCTGATGAAGAAGCGGCGAACCTTCTGGAAGACTTCTGGAAGTCGCTGCCGGCTTCGGAGCGGGATAAGGCCGAGTTAGCCAGGCGCGCCAAGATCGCACGGGAGAACGATACACCTGACGGCTTTGCCCACTTCTTCTGGTGCTGCACGAGACTGGAGTTGCCGCGTCATGCTTTGTATGGCTGGATTGTTCCCATCTATCTTTCCCATAAACGGCTTACCAAAGAAGAGTTCTCGGCTTTCTACGACCGACCTGAAGCTTCCAAATATCGGTTCATTCGTGATCACATCCTGAGTCAATGGAACAGGATGGTCAGTGAACAAAGGTTGAAGGAGTTGATCGGTGCGGTCATCGAAGCATCCCGTGAGCTTATCAAAACCACGGCAATCACCATCTACTTTACGGCCTTCCGGATCGGGCATGAACCCCATCGGGCGAACTTGATCATTCAGGTAGGCGACGATATTGCAAAGGACAACTCTTCCCAGATCGCCCGTATCATCAACGAGTACACGGGTTGGAAGGAGTGTTTCCCACACGTGGTCCCGGATGTGCCGAAAGGCTGGGGAGACAACGGCTACGAAGTGCGGCAGACCCATAAGTGGGAAGAAGGGAAAATGGTTCCACTGGATGCCGATGAGTGGAACCAGAAAAACGCTACCCGCAAAGACCCAACCCTGATTGGTCTTGGATACTCATCCAGCGCACTGATCGGAAAGCATCCGGATGGTGTGTGTGCCATTGATGATATTCATGATGAGAACAATACGGCCAGTGTCAAGGAACTGGATACGGTGCTGAACATCGTGGAAAGTGTTATCAATTACACGTTCACAGCAGAGTCCTGGGTGATCTATGTCGGCACAACCTGGGAGGAGTTCGATACGCTCGGATATATCAAAAGCACCGGTACGTATCTGTCTGTTGTTATGCCCTGTTACGTGGAGGTGATCGATGGCAAGGTCACGATGCCGGACGAGTGGAAGGAAGATACGGAAAAAGTTTACATGTGGGAGGAGATGCGCGGGGAAGATTGGGTGAAAAAGAAACTGGCCCAGACCCGCAAGATGTCAGAATTTCTTCGGATGGTGTTGTTGTGCCTGACTTCCATTGGTGAGAAGATTTATAAATACCATCCCTACCCTGCCAGGGAAATCAAATGGGATGAGTGGGAGATCATCCTTGGGATAGATCCCACCGGAACATTTTCAACAGTTAGCGGCAAAAAGGCAGGCGTTTCCAACTTTGCCATGTGCTACGCACTGAAAACGCCCTGGAATACAATTGTGATCGGTGGTGGGTTTCTGGAAAAAACATACGCCGACTTTGGGGAGCGGGAAATGGTGAAGTTCGTTCGTGCTCACCCCACGTTTTCAAGAGCATCCATTGAAGACGACGGAGCCGGAGCGGTGTTCATTGGTTTCGTGAAGCGCAACAGCGGCGTGAGGATAAATAATCATTCGGCTACTGAGCTGAGCCGGAAACATGGAAAAAAGGAACGGCAGTTCGATTTCCTGAACGCCTACCTTTCGGCGGGAACCGTGTTGATCTCCGACGAGAGCTCTCCCTACTTAGATACATTGCGTAAATACTTCGACCGCTACCCACAGGTCGCCGACACCGCCCCTGAGTTGGATGCTGCCGATGCGCTTTGTTATGCCGTGCTCGATATCCCCGAAGTATGGGCGAATACCATCGTCAACGTGGTGGATCGCAGTAAGTTGAATAAGCCCCAACGAGTGGTGCCGGCACTGGGGAACTATCGTCACCTTGGAAATGGAAGAGTATAATGATTGACAGTTTCCGCCTGAGTGAGCGACTGGAGGAAGCGTTCAAGAGCAATGTATTCGATAAGGCTCTCCTGCTCACGATGCGCCAGGGCTTGTTGATGATCGTGGATGCGTTGGAACGCCGGCTGAACGAGCTCGGCGAGAAGATCACTCGCACATCGGAAATTCGCAAGGAGTTGCACAAACTAAAAGAAGAGGCAAGACACTAATGGCTTTCGATTTTCAAGTACACGACCCGCGCAATGTTTTTATTTTGGAAAACGGCATGATTGTTGTTGATGGCAAATATCGATACAAAGTTATCGATATTAATGAAAACACGTTGATGATTGTTCACGCTACCTGGTATATGAGAGTATCTGCAAAGGTCTGGAGTTTGTCACAGAAAATCAAGTGGTCTTTGATTGAAAAGTATTACGACCTGATGGAAAAAATTGCGGATGTAGTTCAAAGGTAGAACGTCGCTCTGCCAAGACGATTGTTGCAGGTTCGAATCCTGTCATCCGCTCCATGCTCGGCAGTCCCACGGAACGCCGCAGACTTATAAGTCTGCGGCGTTTTTATTTTTCTTTGAGGCACTATGAAAAAAGACTTTGAATACATACGCTCCTATGAGCGGGATCTGATGGAAAAAGATCACAGGCGTGACACGCTCTATAACGCGCTGTGGAACATGGTCTATTTGCAGTGGGACTTCAAAGCGGAGGATAAAGCCAAGATGCCCAACGTCCGCACTCTGATTGATTCTACGCCGTCAGACGCACTGCGGAATGCTTCGATCGCTCTCTCCAATACGGTACCGCGTTGGGATGTGGCGCCCTACTCCCCCAGCCTGTTCGAGTTCGAGCGCACGGAGAAACTGGAGCACTGCCTGGAATTCAACTTCAGGAAAATGAACCAGCGGGGAGTCGGCACGTTGTTATACGACAAAATGTTCTCATCCCTTTTATATGACACGATTGTCACGCGCGTCGATGACCTGGAATACCAGTTCAAAGGCGTAAAGACATTATCGCCCTTGCAAAAGCGGGTCCGGTCACAGGGGCGTTTCCTTGGAGAAGTGTTCGACCCGCGCACCATTCACGTGGAGACCGGCATGGGAACGTTTGTGGCCCTGCTGCACGTGGAGAACCTGCGGGCCGTGGATGTCTTCAAATACTGGCAGCTCTACGAGAACAACGAGACCGAGGCGGGCATGCGGGTCAAGGCGGCCCGGGCCAAGATGCAGGAACAGTTCGAAGGCAAGACCACCAAGGAGATGAACAGCATGCGCTTCATCTTCTATGAATTCATCAATGATGACCAGATCTTGAAGCATGGCCATTTCTATGGAGTGGACAGCAACCAGTCGAACATCGTCTCATCCCAGACGGCATCGAAGAGCGACATTATCTTCGCCGATGAAGAGAACGAGCTGGGGTTCATCAATTGGAGCGTGCGCATCGGCGGAACACGAATGGAGAAGGAACCGGCCTACCAGGTGAACCCGATGCTGGCCCCGCTGCACTGGGGGAATTCGTGGGAGACGTTGAACATCGTGCAGAGCCTGGTGTTGAGTGAGCCGATCAAGCGCATGTTCGAAGCGCACCAGATCCAGCAGACCATGGACGGCAACCGTCTTCCGGAAAGCGACGATGGTGTGATCGTGGGCCTGCGCGGAGATGATGTAAAGAACCTGCCCCCTGCTCAGCTCGATCCGAATGCCATCAACGTGGTGGAAGCCTTGAAGAATGCGCTCTCGAGAACCACAGGGGCGAACGTGTTATCGGATGTCTCTGCATCCAAGAGCACACCGTTTGCGACACTGAACGCTCAGATCCAAATTGCGCTGGGAAGACTGGATATCAACCGCAGGGATGGGGCACTCTCGTCGGCAGACGACGCCCTTCTGATGTTGCGCTGGGTAGAAAAGACGAAGGTGCCTCTGAAATCCCTGCGGAGCAAGAACAGCCGAGTTTCGCAGGGCGGCTACGGCATGGAGATGATGCAGGGCGCGCCGGTGTTCATCACCGCGAATGACTTCGATGCCGATGAATGCGAGATTATGGTGGACATCAAGCCAAAAACGCCTACAGACTTTCAACAGCAGGTGTTGACTGCCATCCAATTGCATGACAAATTACAGATCCCGTATTCCCACATCCTGGAAACGCTGGGGTTCGAGAACGTTGATCTACTACACAACCAGTATGAAGACGAGCAGTTCAGCCAGGCAGAATTGCAGGCGGCGATCCAGAATATTGCGCTACAGGAACAAATGAAGGCGCAACAAGAAATGCAGAATCAGCAATCAGCGGTCGGCGGTCAGCCTTCAGCGGAAGCGATGACGAGGATGCCGAACCCAGGGGGCGGGATCTCTCAAAGTGCGATGGGCGCCTTGAATGGTTTGGGACCGGGCATCAACCCAGCGATGGGAGGATCGTCTCCGTCTCAGTTTGCTCCTGGCGCCAACTTGCGAGAAGCGGTTTCCGGAATGGCTGGCAACGGCACGCCGGTTCAGGCAGGAGGTGACTGATGTTTCCATCCTTCAACAATAATAACAACCAGAACTGGCAGAAGGCACTCAACCAGAATGCGCCTGGTGGATATCCCTACGATCCGTATCAGGTGAAGCAAGGTGATACCTTCGACAATATTGCGCAAAACACTGGCTTCGATGTTCCAGCCATCCAGCAGGCCAATGGTGGGATGCTGGTTCCGCCACCGAAGGGAAGTTTTATCAATATCCCGAAACTTCAGACGAGTAGCAATGCGCCGAACCAGTATCTACATTTCCCTGGCGTCGCACCTAACCAGTCTTCAGCTCCGTTCTATACTCAGGCGCAGTTACCACCTGGAACAAGGTCGGTCTCCCCGGTTCGACCCAGCGGAATCACCGGTGTGCCACCGGTTGGATACGGGCCACAGCAAGCCCAACCACAGACGCCTCCCAATCTTGGAACTGGCGTAATGCCTTCCGGGTATGGGCTATCTGCCGCCCCTCCTGAATACGTGGCGCAGGTACAGGCCAACATCAACCAGCAGGTGGCATCGGGCAGCATGCCGGGTATTGTCCCATTGAATACACCCATCCTAAACCCGCAGACCGGTCAGCCGGTGACGCCCAGCCAAATGGTTGCCAATGGATATACCCTGAACCAACAGAGCGGACAATGGGTATTGAGTGGCGCTAACACTACCGGTCCGGGAACATTGCCAGGGGGACAGGGCGGAGCAAGTACGGCTGGCAGTACCGACTTCACCAACACCGGCTTCATGCAAAACTATATTCAAAAGGGCACGGCATTCACGGAGCAAAAACGATGGGACCCGGAGCGTAAGAAGTTTATCAAGATCGGGCAACTCATCAACGAAGGACGATTGGATCCGCGTTCCAGCCGACTGAAGCGCAGCCGGCGCGGCGGTGGCGGCGGAGGCGCGCAGCAGCAAGTCGCACCGGCTGCACCGGAAGGCTTCCGGGGCGGACCCACTGAACAATTGAACACGAACCGGGGCGGAGGATAAGTGCCCTTCAACTTCAATGCTTCTGCTCCACAACCACAGGGCAACCAACCTCCCATTCCCAAAGGATTCGATTTCAGCGCGGGTGCAGAACCGCCCGACCCGGAAGCGCAGGCGCAGACCACAGTTCCATCGGCTACACCGTCCATGCCCTTCATGGCAGAAAAACTTGACCCCTATGGCCGCCCCTATTACGGCGAAGGGTTCAAGGGTTATACCAAAAAACTGTTTGCCAATATCTTCGATCCGTCCAAGCTGGTGACCAAGCCGACCCAACAGCAATTGAAACTCATTGAACAGGCTGGGGAGGTTGGGAAGGCGGATTTGAACAAAAAGGGCTGGGGTCAGTGGGTGGAAAGCTGGACCGGTATCAGCGCCGAGGATGTATCGCAGGCAGCGGCGGGGGTATCCCTGGCGATGCGCGGCACGGATGAAGAAGGGCAGGTCGAAGCAAAGGCCAGCCTGGGTGATGTGGTCTCCACCACCACCGGAATACTCAAGCGCGGCGCCTGGCAAACCGTTACGGTGGGACTGGATGCACTGGGTTTGTTGGACAAAGCCAGCCGAAAGGTACAGTCCTTCAACGCTGCTCTGGATGACATCGGAGATGCGTCGAGCGTCTTACCGGATATCACGAGATCTGACGAACAACTAAAGAAAATGTTCGGGGATACCCCTGCGACCCAGCGACTGGGAAACATTATCAACGCCGCGAATGACCTGAACCCGGTCTTCGCTGCCTATAACCTGATCCGGGCCGGAACTGCCGGGCAAAGCATGTATGAAAAGACGCAGACGGTCAAGGATAACCTGCGCGCCTCCGATATGATCTATTCGATGTATTGGGAGAACGCCAAAAAGGACGAGTATTTCAAGCGGGTGCAGGCGGGTGAGAACCCGGACATGGTCATGATGGAACTGGAAAACCCCTGGGTGGAATTGGCTGGATCTATTTTGGGTGACCCGTCTACCTATTTGGGATTGGGAATTATTGGGAACATTGGAAAGGCCAAAACACCGGTCCGTCTTTTTGGAAAGACATTATTCAACCTGCCCTGGGAGGAAGTCTCGCGCCTGCCGACCCTGACGGAGCTGGTGGGTATCAAGAATATTGGCAAGGCGCGCCTGCTCAGAAGCGGCGAATCCTTTACCCAGATCGCCAATCCGGATACCGAAAAGGCGTTCAAGGCATTGGGGAATGTCGCCGACGAAGCCAAGGCCCCGGAGGTGTTGCGGACGGCTGTCAACGCCGCCCGCCAACAGGTTCAGGATTTCTCCAGGAATTATGGCGTGTTCACACTGGACTCCAAGGGGAAAGCCGAGACCATGAAAAAGACAGTGGGCACATTCTTCCAGGTGCTATCCGGGCGGTTCCGCAACCCGGACGATATTATGGAGACCTTCAAATCCTTTCGTAATATCACGAACAAAAAAGATGAGGTGGCCCTGCGGGCCTTCTCGCATTTGAAGGAAGTGTTTGGCACCTTGCCATTTTCGGAAGTTGGCATGCAATCCATGGAATTTATGGGACGCCTGATCGACGAAGTGGATATTACGGCGATGGTCACCAAACACGGCAATGACATCCCGGCCTTTACCGATGAAGCGATGGGGAAGTTGAATGGTGTTGTAGATGATATGTTCCCTTCGGTGAACGATATGGCAAAAGCCGCCCAGGAAGTCAAGACACTGGGAAAGAATGCCAGTGAACGGCAGAAGTTTCTCGCCAAGAGTTACGACGATCTGGCAAAATCCAAACCGACCGCGTTGTGGGCGAACAACGTCAACAACGCCATTGCTGGCAACAAGATCTATCAGGGTTTGCAGGGATTTTATGCGGGCGTGTTGATGGGGATGCGCCCGGCATATGCACAACGCAACCTTATTTCTAACACCATCCATATCTGGCATGACCTGGGCGGGCGGGCAGCCCTGGAGGCTCTGGCTACCGGAGAGGAAGTGTTCCTGAAAAGCGCCGTAGGTAGGTTGACGAAACAGGACTGGGTGGCCGGGGTGGTCGAGCGCGAGAGCGCCAGGATAAAACAAATACTTGGATTTGTCCCGACCCAGGCCGCCAAGGGTGTGGGAACCGCCGAAAAGGGTTCTGGCTTTATTGCAGTGGGTCAAGATATCGAGAAGGTCCACTCCATGCTAATCTCCCGCTACGTGGTGGAGTCTGAGATGGAAAAGGCCTTGCGCTATGGCGGCGTGCCGGATGTCTCGGCGTTGAATTTGCCGAAGGAAGCGGCGGATAGTTTACTTACCCACGCGATGGAGACCTACGGCAATGTCGCTGAAACCCTGAAACGTTTTCGGGCAGACCAGGCCACCGGCTATTATGAGACCTGGCGGCACCTGGAGTTGGACCCGAAATTCAAGGACACCCTGCGGCGTTCGAACCTGCTGGATGAACTGGAAAGTATTCGTAAGAGCGCTCCGGATCCGGTGACGTTCTCTGAGCAAATGGACCAGTTCGTAAAGAAGATTGATGACCTGGCGGCCCGAACAGCGGATGAACCAGCGTTGGTGTCAGCGGAGAACCCCGCTTCTGATATTGTCGTGACCATCGAAAAGGCATTTGATGAAGGTGGTCGCAAGATCATGAGTGAAGAGGAACTCAACCAGTTCCGGGCACTCACCGAACTGCGCGACCAGTTGCGCAACGGGTTCCAGGATTATGTAGATACCATGCGCGACCGGGTGGGGCGCTTATTGCCACCGGAAGCGGTACGACCTTTCGAGCAGCGTTTCTCCCAGCTGCGCCAAACCCTGAGTGAAGGAAATTCGAGATGGCGCAACTACGCCGATGAAGTCTATAACGGCGTGTATGCCCAGAGTAAAAAGGGGACGCCGCCGGCGCAGCTCTGGAACACCGTTCGCAGTGTGGCGATTGATATTCAGGACGGGCAGCCTGTTCTCAAAAAGATTTCTCTGGCAGACGCGTATCCAAATGTTGACCCGACCAGTATCACCAACCGGGAATTCGAAGGGCACCTGTGGAAGTGGTTCAAGGAAACCCAATCGCAATTCTGGCGCGGGTATACACAGGACTTTATCGCCGGGCAATCTTCCATCCTGGACGAGATGGCAACCACCGCCGGGGTGAAACTGGACGATCTAAAATTACAGGAATACGGGGATCTATCTAACCCACGCCTGCAACAGATCACTGACCTGACCAAACAGATCAAGGAGTGGGAAAGCCATTTGGATTATTCAAGTTTCAGCAAGGCGGGTGCAGGCGTGCCAGAAGGCACAACCCTGTCGAAGATGGACTTATCGCAGGTGGAAAACTTCAAAGGGGGAAAGTCGAGACTGTTCAATGCCGTGAACGCTGACCGGGCCGCGCAGGGCTTACAGCCTTATGCGACGATTGAGGATGTGCCCTTTGAAGAGGCTGCACGGACTTTGAAGAAACGCACCGCCCCTCTGCCGCCCTACGTGGGCACGACCCAGCCGACCGTCACCCGGCAATTGTACGAGAACATGAAAGGCGGATTACGGGATGCGTTGGAAGAGTTCAAAAATGGAACTCTCACCAAGTGGGGTGAGAAGACCCCATTGGATACCAACCTGGGCGACGAAGCCGAGGCGGGGTTGTCTAAATGGGCCAGTGAACTCGACCGGCGCATGGTCTCCAACCGGGCGGCAGCGGCGGCAGTTGCGGATGAGACTCGGAATTTCATCCTGCACGATTACAACAAAACGTATGCCGACCGGTTTGCATCCTATTTTCTGATGTATCACTACTGGGGATCGCGCAATTATGCCCGCTGGGGAGAACGGGTTCTGGAGACGCCTGGCACACTGGCGACCTACGCCAAGTGGAAACAGACGATGGAGAAGGTCCACAGTGACCAACCGGAGTTTTACCGCTATAACATCCCAATTGGGAAACTGCCCGGGATGAACGACTCACCGATGTACTTCAATCTCGAAGCCGCCCTGAATCCATTATACAGTTTGACCGGAGTGGACTTCAACGATCAGAAACGCCGCGTGGACTGGGCGAGCAGCGCCATAGACGATATGGGTAAATTCGGCTTCAACACGTCCATGCCGATCCAATGGCTGATGGCTTTCAATCTGTACAAGAAAGGCGAAGATGAAGCCGCCCGGCGCTGGCTGGGACGTATGATTCCGGCAACTCAGGATTTGAAAGCGGGGCTGAACCTGCTGGAACAACAGTTTGGAATTGACGTAACACCGGATGTTTCTTTATTGCCGGGAGCCAAGTATGGCGAGTTCGACCCGTTCGTGAATATGCAGGGTGGGCTTGACCCGTATGAGGAAAAACGCATAGGCCGTTCACTAGCAGATATGGTGTTGAAAGGCGAGATCACTCCAGAACAATCCTATGACATCATGTATAACCGTTCCGGGCCGGAGTTCGATGCGGCGGTACAGAAGGCCATTCTCGAACGTGCACCCGGACAAATGGCGAGTTATTTTGGGGGCGTGGGTTTCAAGACCCGCACAGAAGGCGACCTGAAGGTCGAGGAGTTCTACGGCAAGTATTACCAACTGCTGGCCATGCGGGAAAATATTTCTCCGGAAGATTACAAGAACCAGCTCACACAACTCCAGGGATCCTACCAGTTCGCCGATACGGTTCTACTGGCGGCGAAGGGTGGGGATGAACGGGACGCGGTGTATGCCTACAATGTACTGGGGCGCATCCCGCCGGGGGATAGTTCAAGTGTATTGAAAGACATGGGACTGGATGAGAGTCTGATCAATAAGTTCTATCAGGACAAAGGTGATTTCTCAGAATGGACGCCGCAGGATAAGGAGCGGTTCATGGGGGCGATGCTGGACATCGGCGCGACCTACGCTTTGCCAGACGATGCCACCCGGCAGGAGTGGAATGAAGTCAAGGGAGATTATCAGGCCATGCAGGAGGAGATATCGAAGGAACTGGGTATCCCCTACGCGCGCGAAGGTGGCAAGGTGATCGGCCGCGGGGTGTGGGATTTGATCTCCACGTACTATGACTTGAAGGATACCAATAAAGATAAAGCCGACGAGTTCAAGGCGCAACACCCGGAGATCGATGAAGCCTTTGGAATGATGGCGGAAGCCAAGATATCGGACCCGCTCATGGCAAAGTATTATGTGTCACTGGACACCATCGAGAGTTACTACGCTGGTAAGAACCGGGCGATATTGTCAGAGAAGTTCGGCAAGGATATTTCTGACAAACAACAGCAGTATTTCGATACGGGCTATGAAGGCAAGGCGGCACAAAAGGCGTACCTGAAGGCACACCCTGAACTGATCCGTTACCGGAAGGAAAAGAAGGCACTGGAATCAGGAATGAATTCGGCGGTATTACGGATCGCGTCCCAACTTCCACAGGCGGCACCGGGCGCTGAGTTACGGGAAGACTTTGAACCACAGAACGCCACGCAGGAACTTCTCGCTGAGTTTGCCGGGCAACAGGTTCCCTCGTGGCAGGAAGTGAGCGCGCCGATGTCTGGACCGTTGCAGAAGCGGGTGCAGGATTACTGGTATAACGGAACGCCTTTGCCGAATGCGGCGATCAAAGAACTGGAATACCTGGCAAAGAACAACGGCTACTACAACGCCGATGATATGCTGCGACAGGCCGGTTACTCGTTGATGCAGCAAGGGCAAGGCCTGCCCCAACAAACGCAGGGCACAGGCAATTCCTTGTTTGGAGCCGTGGGTGGGCCGTAGCCCGTTCATGGGAGCAAACGACATCCCCATGAAATAATAAATGGGTGTACAATGCAACTTGAAAATTGAATATTCGGCAACTCGTATGAATCGCCGCTTTTCCCATCACTGGGAAAGGCGGCGTTTTTTGTTTTCCAAAACAGAAAGGAACTTTCGACAATGTTACCCAATACTCAGCCTGAGGGAAACACTCAGCAACCGGCAGGAGGAGCGGAGCAGCCAACTTCGACACCTTCGGGAAGCGAGAGCCAACCTTTACCTGATTACGTTGTGGCTTTGCAAAGTCAAATTGCATCCCTGCAAGCGGAAATCAAGGGCCAGCAAAAAGGCGCAGATAAACGTTTCGGGCAAATGCAAGGTGATATAAAGCGAATTTTGGAACTCAAAGATCAGGGCTTGAATGAGACCCAAATCCAGAGGGAACTTTGGATTGACAGTCAGATTGCCCAGCCTAGAGAACAGAATTCTCCGGTTCAGCCAATCGCCGGCAGCGAACAGCCGAACACAAGCCTTGACGTGGATGCCATTGTAAAGAGTTTGAAGTTTCCCGATAACGACATTGCCTTCGCAAAGCTCAAGCAACAGTATGCGAACAACCCGCAAGGGCTGACCGCGGCGGCTGTGGCTTTGCGAGTGGAACAACTACAAACAAGCACGCCCACCCCCGCCACTGCGCTCTCACAGACCAACGGCAACGCCGGGATCGGATTGACCGAAGACCAGATCACCGATAAGGCTCTGGAACTGGAAGG
>Ga0209382_10008359_pt1 | contig 13057 bp, 12 predicted proteins | sample SoiMetdeltSBSDD5_FD_187599 | JGI IMG/M metagenome (GOLD analysis project Ga0209382, IMG submission 187599) | Bulk soil microbial communities from a Populus tree surrounding site in Tennessee, USA - Soil MetaG P. deltoides SBSDD5 (SPAdes) (version 2) | ecosystem: Environmental > Terrestrial >... | reverse complement strand
ATCAAGTGGCCGTCCGGCTTCAAGGATCCGAACTGCCGGATGCGCAGCTCGAAGCGGCGCGGACGATGATGCTGCAGGGTGGTGCGTCGATGGTCTATCACTTCATGTCCGACTCGGACGTCGATCGGATCATGAAGCATCCACATGTCGCCATCGCATCGGACAGCTCAGTGCTCGTCGCGGGGCAGGGCGTTCCACATCCGCGCGGCTATGGCAACAACGCGCGCGTGCTCGGCGAGTACGTGCGGACGCGCAAGGTGATCACGCTCGAAGAGGCGGTGCGCAAGATGACGTCGCTGCCGGCGGAGCACTTCAGGTTCCCCGGTCGAGGGCGGCTGGCGGCCGGCAACGCCGCCGACCTGGTCGTCTTCGACCCGGCGACCGTGGCTGATACGGCGACGTTCGAAAAGCCTCACGCGTATCCGCGCGGGATTCCCCACGTCATCGTGAATGGCGTGCCCGTGGTGCGAAACGGCGAGACGACAGCGGCAAGGCCGGGCGTCCCCGTCACGCTGGCACCGGGGGCTCGGTAGCTCGGATGCTGGAGGCTTGGAAGCCTACTAGTCCTCCGCGACGGCGAAGTAGATCGCCAGCGGAGCAAGCACCAGCCAGACGAGCGCCATCAGGAGCACGAGCCAGCTTTGCGAGAGCAGGCCGCCGCGTATCTCCGGCATCGTGAGACCGGAGAGCTGCCACGACCACTCGCCAAACCAGGTGCGGACAACCGGCGAGAGCCAAGCGACCGCGATGCCGGCAATGGCGATCACGCACGCAAAGCCGACGATGTGCGCAATCGTCACCGGCCGCGACGCCTCGCGCACCGCTTCCTGACGCGCTCGCATCTGCGCTCGCCACCACATCGCGCCGGACGAGGGCAAATGGCCTTCATTCGAGAGGTCGATGCGATCGTTGAGGATCGGGCCGACGCTGGCGATCAGATCGCGGCAAATCCCGCAGCCGGCGGCATGCGCCCGCAGCTCGGCGTCCGCACGATCGGGCCAGCGCTCGGTGATCAGCGCGTCGAGGACCTCCTGTTCGCGGCAGCACCCACCTTCGCGCTCCGCGCTCAGGCGAGTAAGCTCAACGTTCTTCACGGACGGGCCTCCCCTCGACCGAAGTCCGCCGCATCAATCCGGCCAGCTTGCGACGCGCTCTGAACAGCAGCAGCTTGACGCTCGCGGTCTTGACGCCGAGCGTGTGCGCGATTTCCGCGTGCGCGTGCCCTTGACCGTACGCGAGCCACAACAGCGCCCGATCGCGGGGCCGCAGGCGGCTCATCGCGCGCCGCAGATCCGTGCGCTGGACCGCGCTTTCCGCGGCGTCGCCCTGCGAGGCGACATCGCTCACCTTGTCCGGTTCCGGCAGCGCCACGATCGGCGCCCGCCGCGCGCGGCGACGGACGTCGTGGACCAGATTGGTCGCGATTCGAAACAGGTACGCACGGCGGTGGGATTCACCATCCCACGTGCCGTGCGTGCGAAGGAAGCGGTAGTAGGTTTCCTGCAGGAGATCGTCGGCCGCTTGCGTGTCGCCGGTGATCCTGGCGAGGTAGTTCCAGAGCGCCCGCGCCGTCCGATCGTAGAAGGCGCGGAACGCATCCTCGTCCATCTGAAAGCTCACGTCGGCGTCAGCAGCTTCAGCGCTTTGCAGCCGTTCGACGTCCGAGACGGTCATCTCGAATCGAAACATGAGAATCAGCTATTCGTAGGAGGAACGGACTCGGCGTGCTCGCGTGCCGGTGACAGCCCGTCGAAGAGTCCAAGCCGGCGCGACAGGAGGATTGAGGCGCCGGCCGAGACCACGAACCCGACACCGACGGTCAACGCGAGCACACCGAGCACGTAGAACGGCTGGGCGACCTCGTCCAGCACCCGGCCGCTGACGTAGAGCAGGCCAATCGCGCCGGCCGCCAGGACAATCCCGACCTGAATCGACAGGAGAATGCGGCCGAGCGGTGCGCCCACGGGCCGCGACGGTTCCTCGAGCGACAACGGCGCCGACTCCAGGAAGCGCTTGCCCGCCGGGGTCTGTATGTAGGTCATCAAATCGTCGTTCGACGAGAACCGGTCCAGCAGCTTGTTGTGCACCTCGGTGTGCACCTTCGACGTCCGGTGCCACCGACGATATGAGACGAGCGTTCTGATGATCCAGAGCAACGAAAACGTGACGGTCAAGAATACCGCGCCAACCGCCGCCCCGCTCATGATGTCGTTCCACATCCTGATGGCCAGCTCATCGCGGGTTTCCGGCCTGCCCGGGGTCCAGAACTCCTGGGGCCCGACGTGCTCGAAGAAGTAGCCAGGGGAGCTCCTGACTTCCGGGTGCTGCTTCAGAAATGTGCTAAGTGATGGATACGTCGCCAGATAGCCTTCGTTCCCGAGAAGCGAAGGGTCCGTCCGGAGGACGCGACCGACGGCCGGCGGCAGTCGGCGCAGGACTTCCTCGAGTTTTTCGCGGGTTTCGCGGGCGTCCGAGTCCTGAATCACGACCGGCGGCTGCGGAGCGGCCTCGACTGCCCGGACGGGCTGACTCTGGCTGGCCTGGCTGGTCGCTGGTATCAAAAGCAAGCCGAGCGCAAGGGCGCCGGCGTGAAATCCTGTGTTTCGCATCGAATCCTCACCCCTCTACAACGCCCGAGGGGCGGTCCGGTTAACGGTGGGGCTGTGGGGGCGTCAAAACCGTCAACAGCTCAGCCGCGATCCGCCGGAGGCCTTCACGAAGGTATTCCTCCTTGCCACCGAGCCAGATCCGCAGGTACCCCTCCAGACCGACGTGCGACCCGGGGACGATCAACGTGCTCTGGTTGGTGCGCACCCGCTCGGCAACGACGACGCTGGGCACGTTCGCTCCATAGCGCACCAGAGCAATGGCGCCCGCCTTGGGCGCGCGCCACGTGACGTCCCCCCCGAACTGGTCGACCCACTCCTCTGCGATCGGGAGGTTGTGCTTGAGGATGGCGCGCGTGCGCGCGTAGCAGCGTTCGCGGTTCTGCGGCGTCACGGCAATGCAGGCGAGACGATCGGACAGCTTGTTGGGCCCGATCGTCAGGTAATCGTGCTGCGCCCAGCAGGCGGAGACGACGGTCGGTGTGGCGACGATCCACCCAACGCGAATCCCCGGGATGCCATATGCCTTGGACAGCCCGCTGGTGACGATCACGCGGTCGCTCATCCCCCAGAAGCTCGGCGTGCGCTCGCAATCGATCTCGGCGCCGAGATAGACCTCGTCGGCCACGATCGACGTGCCGGTCGATTCGCAGCGCTCGACGATCCGGGTCATCGCGTCGCGCGACAGGATCGATCCCGTCGGATTGTTGGGATTCGAGAGATAGAGCAGCCGCGTGCGCGGCGTCACCGCGCGCTCGAATTCGTCCCAGTCGGGTTCCCAGCCGGTGTCCTGTCGCAGCCGGAACGTCCGCACGGCGGCGCCCAGGCTCCGCGCCACGCCGGGCACCTGCATGTAGTTCGGCACTTCCATCGCCACCTCGTCTCCGGGCCGGAGGAGGCTCAGCGCGATGAGGTAATTCGCCTCAGAGGTGCCGTTGGTGACCTCGAAGTGGTCGACGCCCGTGCCGGGATAGAGCGCCGCGAGCCGCTCGCGCAACTCGATCGTCCCGTTCGACTGGCTGTAACCGAGCGGCTGATCGAGGAACGCGTCGAGATCGAAGCCCATCTCGATCAGTTCGCGCAGCGTCAGCGGCCGTACCCCGCTTTCGCTCAAGTCGTAGTCGACGATGTTCTCCCACGTCGACTGCATCCGTTCCATCTCGAACAATTCGATCATCGTTTTACCCGAGGGGCTTCGCCCCTCGGACTCCCCTGCTTCCGCCTCCGCTAAAGCTACGGCGGGCAAGCGCTCGCTCTACTCTACGTCCAGCCCGCTCCGCCTTGGCCGCCGTAGCTTTAGCGGAGGCGGCTCGCCAGGCTCACTCGCTGCCGCTCGTTCGCGTGTGCGCTGGAATCACTTCTAGCGAATCGTGGCCGCTTTGAATTCGGCCAAGCGCTCGGGAGCGACGTTGCCGCCGCTGACGATCGCGACCACCGGGCGGTTGGCCGGCACCAGACCGTCAACGACGCCGGTCAGCACCGCGGCGGTGGCGGCGGCGCCGCTCGGCTCGGCGACAAGGTGCGCGTGCGTGAAGATCCAGAGCACCGCTTCGATGATATCGGGATCCTCGACGATGACGACGCCATCGACGAACGCGCGTACGTGGGCGAAGGTCAAGTCGCCAGGGCGTACCGGCATCAGGCCGTCGGCGACGGTGGCGGTCTTCGCCAGCGTGATTGGCTCGCCGGCGTCGACCGATGCTCTCATCGCTGCCGCGCCCGACGGTTCCACGCCAATCACCACGACGTCCGGCTTGGACTGTTTGATCGCGGCGGCGACGCCGGCGACGAGACCTCCACCGCCGATCGGCACGACGACCGCCGCCACGCCGGGAAGCTGCTCGAGAATCTCGAGCCCTGCCGTTCCCTGTCCCGCGATGATCCATTCATGATCGAACGGTGGCACCATCGTCAGGCCGCGGGCCGCGGCTTCGGCCTCGGCTCGGATGCGCCGTTCAACTGAAGTGGTACCCTCCAGAATCACTTCGGCCCCGAGCGCTCGAGCGCCGTCGATCTTTACTGCTGGTGCGGACGTGGGCATGACGACCACCGCGGGCGCGCCGAGCGCGCGGGCGGCGAGGGCCATCGCCTGGCCATGGTTGCCGGACGAGTACGTGATTACGCCGGCTTGGCGCTGGCCGGGCGAGAGCTGCGCCACCATGTTGTAGGCGCCGCGAACCTTGAACGCGCCCACGGGTTGCAGGTTCTCGGCCTTGAGGAACAGCGGCCGCCGCGCGGCTTCCGACACGTCGACGAGCGGTGTCACGCGGGCAACAGGCTTGATCCGTTCCGCTGCAGTACGAATATCGTCGAGGCTCGTGAGCCGAGAGGAGGTTGTCTGAGTCATGGGACTGATCGCCAACGGATCTTACAATCTTTAGCGTATGCGGTTGGCGGCGGCGGTCGTGCTCGTCGCTGCGTTGGCGGTGCCGGCCGCCCAACGAAATAGCGGCTTCTTTCCGGTCGCGGTCGACTACCCGCTGGATGCCCGAACTCTGACCGCCGAAATTGCCCGCGATTTGCAGGCCGTACGCGCAGCGGGCTTCAATACGATCAAGACGACGTTCAGCTGGCGGGAGGGAGAGCCCGCGCGAGGCGAGTATCGGTTCGAGGCGCTGCTTCGAACGTTGCAGCTGGCCGAGCAGTACGGCGTCCGAGTGATTCTGCAGCTCGATCGTGCCGAGCCGGCGTGGGTCGCTGCGCGCTATCCGCACAGCGAGCGCCAGAACGAGCCGGCGGCGGTGGGCCTGGGGCCGTGCCTCGATCGCCGCGTTCGCGCCGACCTGTTGGAGTTCGTGACAACCGTGGCGAAGAGGACGTCGCGATTCCAATCCATTCTGGCGATCGACGTGAGCAGCCCGCCGTTCGATGGTCTCTGCGATCTCGTCGAGGTCGTGGCGGCGACGCGTCAGACAGTGAGGGCCGGGGTTTCCACCGCCGGCCATGCGCGATGGCCGCCGTCGTGGCTGACGCGGCCGGCAGATTCTGGGTACGACGATTGGACAGCTGCGGCGGCCTTCGATCGGTACGGCATGCGACTCGACGACGCCACGGGTTTGCCCCAACGCGCACTGGCGTTCGATTTCATTGCCGGGGCGTCGCGGCGTATCGGTTGGTGGCTGTATTCGGGCGAGGTGCCGGAGTCCGATCGGCGGTTCAACGCATGGCTGGCAATCTCGCGCGGCGCGCAAGCGCTCATCTTCGACGACCCGCCCAACGATCTCGGGTTCATCCGCTCGATCGTCCGAAACCCCGCGCTGTTCACGCAGCTGCGGCCGAGGCGGGCCCAGGTGGCTCTGCTGTTCGATCCGTCGTCGCCCGCTGGTCGCGCCGACCTGCTTGCGATACATCACGAGTTGTACCGCCGCCAGATCACCACCGACATTCACAACGTCGAACAGCTGGGCGCATCCGATCTTCAAGGTTATCGAGCGATCGTCGCGGCCTCGTCACGCGAATGGCCGAACCGAGCGCGAGAAGCGATCGCATCGGCGCGCGCGGCCGGCGCTGCCTACGTCGACGCGTCGCGGCCCGGTGACGCGGCCGAGGCCGTGGTGCGCGCCGGTCTCGTGCCGGAAGTTCGGATCGACGGCGGCGCTGATGTCGAGGTGAGGTTCCTGGAATCGGCGACCGTGCAGATGCTGGTCGGGCTGAACCACGCGTCGCAGTCGCAGCGCGTCACGATGGTGTTTTCGCCCGACACGCAGGAAGCGATCTGGTTGAACATGGAGACGGGATCCGGTGTCAACTTCGTGGCTGGCCCGACTGGCCCGATCCATCAATACTGGTTCCGTCCCAAGGATGTACTGGTACTAATGATCAGGAAGGACATCCGGTGATCGTGTTGAACCTTCGTTACGACGAGCTGCTACGCTACACCAACGAAGAGCGCCAGAAATGGCACGACTGGTTGATCGCGCACCCGGCGGCGATGGACGCGCCGGTGCAGCCCGGCGGACGACTGCCGACCGTCGGCAAGTTGATCGATCACATCCTGCTCGGCGAGCGCCGGTTCCTGCAGCGGCTCACGGACGCGCCGGTTTCGGAATCGACCGGGTTGACCGGTAACAACGTCCCGCCGCTCTTCGCCTTCGGCGCGTCGGTGCGGCGCGAGCTCGAGCAGTATCTCTCGACGCTCGAGGAAGACGACGCCGATCAGTCGCGGACGTTCGTCATCCGCGATCAGACGTGGACCCTGACGCCGCGCAAGATGCTCTTCCACATCCTGGTCCACGAGATCCGGCACTGGGCGCAGATTGCGCTCGCCGTGCGCCTGGCGGGGTTCGATCCTCCAGGCAATCACGATCTGCTTTTCAGCCGGGCGCTGCGATGAGGTCCTGCCGGGCTTCCGTCTAGAGACGGGCTTCCGTCTAAAGACGGAAGCCACAGAGAGATGTCGATGTTCTCATCACGCGTCCCGCCGAATCTCGAACAGAACCGGATTGCTCACGCCGTGGCACGGACACGCCTGTCGGGACGCTCGTTCATCGATCTCACCGTCACCAACCCGACGTCGGTCGGCATCGAATATCCGGACGATCTCCTCCGTCCGCTGGCCTCACCGGACGCTCTCAGATACGAACCGGCACCGTTCGGTCTCGACTCGGCGCGCGCGGCGGTCTGCGCGGATTACGCGCGGCGCGGCATTGCCGTCGATCCGGCGCGCGTCGTGCTCACATCGAGCACCAGCGAAGCCTATTCGCTGTTGTTCAAGCTGCTCTGCGCGCCCGACGGCGACGCGGTGCTCGTGCCGACGCCAAGCTATCCGTTGTTCGATCACCTCACCCTGCTCGATGGCGTGCGGGCCATTCCCTACGGCCTCGACTTCCACGGCCGATGGACGCTGGGGCTCGACGAGCTCGATCGCGCGTGGACCAAGCGCGTGCGCGCCGTCCTGGCCGTCAGTCCCAACAATCCGACCGGTTCGGTGCTCTCGTGCGACGAGCTCGAGGCGCTGGCGAGCCGGTGCGCGGAGCGGCGCGCGGCACTGATCGTCGACGAGGTGTTCGCGGACTACGTGTTGACGGCCCGCCAAAGCGCGGCGGCGGCAAGCACTATGCACCCGGACGTGCCTGCGCGCTGCCTGACGTTCAGGCTGGGAGGGCTCTCGAAGTCGGTGGGTTTGCCACAGGTCAAGCTTGGCTGGATCGCGGCTGGCGGCCCCGACGTGCTCGTTCGCGACGCGCTCGCGCGGCTGGAGGTCATCTGCGATGCGTATCTCTCGGTCGCGACGCCGGTGCAGGTCGCGGCGCCGTCCTTGATCGCGACGGGGGCGGCCGTTCGAGCGGCCATTCTCGAACGCATTCGGGCGAACGCCGACGCCCTCGTCGGGATCGCGGCCGACCACCCCGCCGTTCAAGCGCTTCCCGTCGACGCCGGATGGTCGGCCGTGCTGCGCGTGCCGTCGACGCGGACCGAGGAAGCCCTGGTACTGGAGCTGTTGGAGCGTGACGACGTGCTGGTGCATCCTGGATTCTTCTTCGACTTTCCTCACGAAGCGTTCGTCGTCTGCAGCCTGCTGCCGGAGCCGCGCCTCTTTGCCGAGGGCGTCGGCCGGTTGATGGAGCGCGCCGATGCCTGATCGCGCCGCGCCTGGTCAAAGGTTTGCCGGCGGCCGCCATGCCGGTTCCCTGGTGCCGCTGTTCTCGATTCCGTCGCGGCACAGCTGGGGCAGTGGGGAGATTCCTGACCTGGTGACGTTCGCGCGCTGGCTCGAGCTGGCGGGTCTCGACTTCGTCCAGCTGTTGCCGCTGAATGAAATGCAGGACGGGCAGAGCTCCCCGTATTCCGCCCTCAGCGCGATGGCGGTCGATCCGATCTTCATCGCCGTCGATCACATTCCGGAGTGGTCCGCGGTTGCCGGCGTCTTGAGCGGCGATGACCGTCGGGCGATCGATCGTGCGCGGGTCGCCGGCCGCGTCGACTACGACGTGATCCGCGCGGTGAAGACGCGCGCCTTTCGCGCCGCGTTCGACCACTTCGCCGCCACTCATCTCAACCGCGGCGACGACACCGATTACGCGTTTGCCGCCTTCTGCGACCGCGAGCGGTGGTGGCTGCACGAGTACGCGCTCTTTCGCGCGCTTCACGACGAGAATCAGCGCCGGCATTGGCGCGATTGGGACGCCGGCGTGCGCGATCGCGACCCGTCGGCGCTCGCCGCGGCACGCGCACGGCTTGGACACGAGGTCGGGTACTACAGCTACCTGCAGTGGATTGCCGACGTGCAGTGGCAAGCCGCGCGCGCGGCGGCGGCACCGGTGGGCGTGTTCGGAGACTTTCCGTTCATGGTCAGCGGTCACAGCGCCGACGTCTGGGCCCGTCAGCACGAGTTCGATCTCGAGGCGTCGGTCGGCACGCCGCCCGATGCCTTTTCCGCCACCGGCCAGGACTGGGGACTCCCGCCGTATCGCTGGGATGTCGTCGAGGCAGGCGGGTTTCAATGGCTGCGCGATCGCACGCGACGTTTCGCCGCGTTGTATGACGCGTTCCGGATCGATCACCTGATTGGATTCTTCCGCACCTACGTCCGCAAGCCGGGACATCCGCCGGGATTCTGGCCGGCCGCCGAAGACCAGCAGCGCGCGATGGGCGAACGCCTCTTGTCGGTGTTCGCATCGGATCGCGCCACGCCGTTCGCCGAGGATCTGGGCACCGTCCCGGACTACTTGCGCGTCTCGCTCGCGGCGCGCGGCATTCCTGGAATGAAGGTGCTTCGCTGGGAGCGCGACTGGCACCGTGACGGGCATCCGTTCCTCGAGCCATCGGGATACGCGGAAGCATCGGTCGCGACCACCGGCACGCACGACACCGAGACGCTGGCTGAGTGGTGGGACGCGGCGGAGCCGGACGAACGGCGTGCGCTCCTGGCGTTGCAGGCGCTCCGCAGCGCGCAGCTGGCCGCCGATGAACCATTCTCCGATCGGGTCCGCGACGCATTGCTGGCGGTGCTGTTCGGCGCCGGTTCGCGCCTGGTGATCGTGCCGCTGCAGGATCTCTTCGGCTGGCGCGATCGCATCAACGTGCCGGCGGTCGTCGACGACGTGAACTGGACGTGGCGGCTGCCGATGCCGGTCGAAGATCTCTCGACCGCACCCGGATCGGTGGCGCGCGCGCGCGGGTTGGCCGACTTGGCGCAGCGCTCGCGGCGCAAGGGCTTTTGATAAGATCCTACCCGCCATGTCGCACACCGAGACTTCCGGGGCGCCGCCTGCCGCCATCGCCACCGCGCGCGAGCGCCTCGACGCGCACGTCCGCGAAATCGTCAAGTGGCATTTCGATCCCGCGACCGGTTGTCCTTTCTGGCTGGAGCGGGCCAAGACCTTCGATTTCGATCCGCTGCGCGACGTTCATACCTTCGACGATCTGACCAAGTTCGGTTCCTTCGAGGACGAGTGGTTGCGCGGCGGTCCGGTGCAGCGCTGGATCCCGAAAGGCCTCGCCGGCAAGCCGATCTTCGTGTTCGAAACCGGCGGCAGCACCGGCATTCCGAAATCGCGCATCAATCACGAAGATTTCCGCATCGACTATTCGAATTTCAGCGACACCCTGCCCGAGGACAAGTTTCCGAAGGGATCGAACTGGCTGATGGTCGGTCCATCGGGTCCACGGCGGCTGCGGCTGGCGATTGAGCATCTCGCGCAGTACCGCGGCGGCATCTGCTTCATGGTCGATCTCGATCCCCGCTGGGTGATCAAGTTGATCAAGAAGGGCTGGACCGAACATCTCCAGGCCTACAAGGATCACGTCATCGACCAGGCGATCACGATCCTCGAGGCCGGTCACGACATCAAGTGCCTGTTCACCACACCAAAACTGCTCGAGGCGTTGGCGCTGCGGCTCGAGGAGATGGGCACCAGCATCCACAAGGTCGGCATCACCGGAATCTTTTCCGGGGGCACCGAGTTCACGCCGCAGTGGAACCGCTTCGCGCACGAAGAGCTGCTCGACGGCGCGTACATGACGCCGACCTACGGCAATACGCTGATGGGGCTTGCCGCCAGCAGCCCGTCGGGGCCGCACAACAATTACAAGATCACCTATTACGCGCCGCAGCCGCGCGCCGTCACGCAGGTCGTCGATCTCGACGACCCGGAGAAAGCCGTCGAGTACGGCGGCACCGGGCGGGTCAAGCTGACGACCCTGACGCGCGAGTTCTTCATGCCGGGTTTTCTCGAGCGCGACGAAGGGGAACGCGAGCCGCCGTGCGATCTGTACCCGTGGGACGGCGTCAGCGGCGTGCGGCCATTCCGGGCGCTCGCGGCAACGACTACCATCGGTGTGTATTGATCGATTCGTAGCTTCCGCCTTCAGGCGGAAGTCAGAGCGCTCGGACTTCCAGTGGAAGCCGCGAGAGTGAGCCCTGAGCCGACATGATTCAAATTCCCATTCTCCGCTGGGGTCAGCCCTATAACAGCCTCGAAGTCGACGAAGTCGTGCACTTCTCGACCGGCGAGCCGATCGCGAAAGTCAGCCGCGCCAACGGCGGGTTGATCGCGCGCGACATGCGCAAGGCGCAGCGCGCCCGCGACGTGCTGCGCGAGATCCCGATCGACGATCTGATCACCCGCGTCGGCAAGGCGGGCGAGCTCTACATGAGCGCCACGCTCCCGATGGGCGACGGCAGCCAGTCGCCGGAGGAGTTCGCGCGCGCGCAGTCGGCCAGCACCGGGCTGCCCGAGCGGATGTGTCGCGCCAACATGAAGAAGAACGCCTTCGTGCTGGCGGAGATGCGCCGGATCCTGACGTCGCTCACCCGCGGCCTGGCGCTCGACGTGCTGTCGGCCGGCTACGGCGAAGAGCGGGGCGTGCCGATCAGTTTTCAGGCGCAGAGCCCGGTGCTCGGCCTGGTGCTGCCCTCCAACTCACCGGGCGTGCACACACTCTGGCTGCCGATCATTCCGATGCAGATCGGCCTGGTGCTCAAGCCTGGTCCGCAGGAGCCCTGGACCCCGTACCGCATGGCCGAAGCGTTCTTCCAGGCCGGCATTCCGCGCGAGGCGATCTCGGTTTATCCCGGCGCTGGGGACGTCGGCGCCGCCGTCCTCGACCACTGCGATCGCAATCTGATCTTCGGCGGCCAGTCGACCGTCGATCGCTATCGCGGCAATCCGAAAGTGCAGGCCCACGGCCCCGGCTTCTCCAAGATCCTCATCGGAGACGATGAGGTCGACAACTGGGAGAAGTATCTCGATCTGATGGTCGAGAGCGTGTATGCGAACAGCGGCCGCGGCTGCATCAACTGCTCCGGGATCTGGGCGAGCCGTAATACCCGCGAGATTGCGGATGCGATCGCCAAGCGGCTCGCCGCCGTGGAGCCGTTGAAGCCCGATCACCCTGACGCGAGCCTCGCCGCCTTCACCGTGCCCGGCGTCGCCGACGCGATTTCTGGCGCGATCGATGCCGGCCTGCAGGCGCCGGGGGTGAGCGATGTCACCGCGAAGCACCGCCCAGGTCCGCGGGTCGTCAAGGACGGTGCCGCGGACTATCTGCTGCCGACGGTCGTTCACTCCGCGTCCCCCGACACCGCCATAGCCAGACAGGAATACATGTTTCCGTTCGTGACCGTCGTCGAGTGTCCGGAAGCCAAGATGATCGAGGCGATCGGGCCGACGCTGGTGTGCACGGCGATCACCACCAAGCCGGAGCTGCGGCGCCGTCTGCTCGATGCGGTGCACGTCGATCGCCTGAACTTCGGGCCGGTGCCGACGATTCAGCTCAACTGGCTGCAGCCGCACGAGGGGAATATCGTCGAGTTCCTGTTCCGCGCGAGGGCCTTCCAGACGGCGTAGATCGAGCGACTTTGTCTCCGGTGGCTTCCGGCTTCAGCCGGAAGCTTCCGCCTGAAGGCAAAGCCACACGTCGCTATTTCGGACCGCATCGAGCCACCACGCGCGCCGTGATCTCGCTGGACGATGGCGGGTTCTCGCCGAGCCCCAGCGTGTGCAGAATCTCGTGAATGAGCGACGCGACCACGTACTCAGGCTTTTGGGCGTTGATCCGGCTGAGCTCGGCAGCGCAGACCCGTACTACGCGGCTGCCCGGAGCAGTGATCGCAAGAACTCCGCTGGCGCATGTTCGATGGCGCGAGTCATCGATGAACGTGACCATGGTGAGATAGCGTTGGACGTCGACGTCGAGGGATGACAGTTGGTCGGCAAGGGAATGACCGTTGCCGTCCTCGAAGTCGGTGAGGATTTTCCGGCAGTCAGCATCGGCGAACCGAGCGGAGGCGGTCTCCAGCGCGTCAACGGCGGCCCGGCGCGCCATGGGGTCGGGGATTCGGATCAAGTGCCACTTCTCGAGATTTACTTGCGCCGCGAGTGTTGGCCCCGACCAGTTTGCAAGCAGCAGCGCCAGCGGAAAGACGGCGAGCGATCTTGGGAGCTTCGAGGGCATGAATGCCTCCTTCGAAGCCGAAGGTCGATCGCGCCGCCGTCTACCTCAATTGC
>Ga0209382_10008357_pt1 | contig 13059 bp, 6 predicted proteins | sample SoiMetdeltSBSDD5_FD_187599 | JGI IMG/M metagenome (GOLD analysis project Ga0209382, IMG submission 187599) | Bulk soil microbial communities from a Populus tree surrounding site in Tennessee, USA - Soil MetaG P. deltoides SBSDD5 (SPAdes) (version 2) | ecosystem: Environmental > Terrestrial >... | reverse complement strand
CCCGCTTCCAGAACGGCTTCGGGGTCGTCCACCGCTCTTTCCAGAGCCTTGAGCAAATGCGGAGTTATCTCATCCTTCTTTTCGACGGCTTGACGCAGCGCATGGCGCGGGAGCGCATGATCATCGTAAGAGAAAATTTCCATCATCTCTTCGACGCTCAGTTCGCGGAATTCATCCTCCTCATCCTCTTCATAGTCGGATCCGCGGTACCAGGCCCACCATTCCATTTCCTTGATCGCGCTTTCCACCAGTCTGTAATGCCGGTCTTCGCTAAGGCGCGGCAGGACGGCCTCTTTGCCCTCCGCCATCTTTTCTTCGACCTCTTCGAGATCAATGATGAACTCATCTATCAGCTCGCTTTCAAAGGCCGCTTTTATTCTGTCGTAAAGCTCTTCCGGGCAAAGTTCGGTCGCGCAGTGGGCGAGTGCGGTCAAAACGGTTTCCATCTCTTCGGATGGTTCTTCCTTCAGAATCGCGTCGAACAGGCGGGAGTAATACCTCATCACCTCGTCACGCGTTTTGTCGCCGCTGAGCACGAGGGCTAGCAACGCGGAGAGCGCCGAACCTCGCGTGAACTTTTCCACCTCGACGTTCTCTGCCAATCGCGTAATCAGGCTCGTGTCGCCGCCGCACACCGACGCCAGGATTTTAGGCAGCCCTTCGGTGATCGTATCGCCGAGCAGCTCGTCGACAGTCTCGGGCGGAAGCGAGGCGATGCGGATGACCAGCGGATAAGCCCGCGTCTCGCGGAACTGCGCCAGCAAATAGAGCGCGTAAAGATACGCCGAGTCTTCCTGATCGAGGGCCCCGTCGGGGTCGTCCGCGACTCTTTCGAGGATTTTCAACAGGCGCGGCGTGATCTCGTCTTTTTGGGCAGTGGCTTGCTCCAACGCCTCGCGCGGGAAAATGTTGTCTTTGTGAGAAAGGGCTTTCAGAATTTCTTCGACTGTCATATGTCAGGCTGCTTTCCGGTTGCGAGCCAACAAGCGTTCACGTAAGGCTGCTCTCCAAGTCTGGCATTCGGGATCTTCTTCCGACTTCTTCTTAAAGGCTTCCGCTTTCGATCGCTAATGATACTGCCGCCGCAGTTCAACGACAATGAAAAGAGGCAGTGATCCGCGGTGAATCACTGCCTCTCGCGTTTCTATTCAGCCGTCGACGAATCGGCCTTATTTCTGCGCCCCGATTCTCATCCCGTAGAACGACCGGTAGACGAAGAAGAAGGCGGTGGCCAGGAAGACGGCGGCCAGAATGTGGCTGAGCGTCGCGTCCCCCTGCTTCGCCGCCGTCAGACTCACGGCCAGTTCTACCGACAGCAGTCCGAAGAGCGTCGTGAACTTGATGACCGGGTTCATGGCCACCGAGGAGGTGTCTTTGAACGGGTCGCCGACCGTGTCGCCGACGACCGTGGCGTCGTGCAGCTCGGAGCCCTTGGCCTTCAGCTCGACCTCGACGACCTTCTTGGCGTTGTCCCACGCGCCGCCGGCGTTGGCCATGAAGATCGCCTGGAAGAGGCCGAAGACGGCGATCGAGATCAGGTATCCGATGAAGAAGAATGGCTCGACGAAGGCGAAGCCGAGGGAGGCGAAGAAGACCGTCAAGAAGATGTTGAACATCCCCTTCTGCGCGTACTGCGTGCAGATCTCCACCACCTTCTTGCTGTCCTCGACCGAGGCCTTCTCGACGCCTTCGAGTCGAATGTTGGCTTTGATGAACTGGACAGCCCGGTATGCGCCAGTGGTCACGGCCTGCGTCGACGCGCCGGTGAACCAGTAGATCACAGAGCCGCCCGCGATCAGCCCCAGCACGAACGGGGCGTGCAGGATCGAGAGTTTCCCGACGGCGGTCTGATCGCTCAATCCGTTCGTCAGCAGCATAATGATCGAGAAGATCAGCGTAGTCGCGCCCACCACCGCCGTACCGATCAACACCGGCTTGGCCGTCGCCTTGAACGTGTTGCCCGCGCCGTCGTTCTCTTCCAGCAGGTGTTTGGCGCGGTCGAAGTTGGCCGTGATGCCGAACTCGTTCTTGACCTGGTTTTCGATGTTCGGGACCTGCTCGATCAGCGACAGTTCATAGACCGACTGCGCGTTGTCCGTCACCGGGCCGTACGAGTCCACCGCGATGGTCACCGGCCCCATGCCCAGGAAGCCGAACGCCACCAGACCGAAAGCGAACACGGCCGGCGCCACCATCAGCGCGCCCAGACCGCCGCTGAAGAGATACGCGATGCCCATCAATACGGCGATGCTGATGCCCAGCCAGAAGCCTGAAAAGTTGCCGGCGACCAGTCCAGACAGGATGTTGAGCGACGCGCCGCCTTCGCGCGACGAGATGACCACCTCGCTGACGTGACGCGACTCCGTAGAGGTGAAGACTTTGACCAGCTCGGGAATGATCGCGCCCGCCGCCGTGCCGCACGAGATGATGATCGAAAGCTGCCACCACAGGTCTGTGTTGCCGCCCAGGTTGGGGATCATCAGATAGGAGACGATGAAGGTCAGAATGATCGAGACCGCCGAGGTGATTATGACCAGGTTGGTCAACGGCCGCTCAAAATTCATATCGGCGACGCGGGCATAGCGCGCTTTGGCCATCGCCTCGTTGATGAAATAGGATCCCGCCGAAGCGAGCACCATCATGATGCGCATGACGAAGATCCAGACCAGCAACTGCACCTGAATGGTCTGGAAGTTCAGGCCGGCCGTCTGCGCGTTGACGGCCAGCAGGATGAACGAGATCAGCGCCACGCCGGTCACGCCGTAAGTCTCGAAGCCGTCCGCGCTGGGCCCCACCGAATCGCCCGCGTTATCGCCCGTGCAATCGGCGATGACGCCCGGGTTGCGCGCGTCATCTTCTTTGATCTTGAAGACGATCTTCATCAGGTCGGAGCCGATGTCGGCGATCTTGGTGAAGATGCCGCCCGCGATGCGCAGCGCCGCCGCGCCCAATGATTCGCCGATCGCGAAGCCGATGAAGCACGCCCCCGCGTAAGCGCCCGGCACGAACAGAAGTATGAAGAGCATGATCAACAGCTCGACCGAAATCAGCAGCATCCCGATGCTCATCCCCGCCTTGAGCGGGATCTTATAGATCGGGTAAGGCCGCCCTTCGAGCGACGCGAACGCCGTGCGCGAGTTGGCGAAGGTGTTGACGCGGATGCCGAACCACGCCACGCCGTAGCTGCCCACGATGCCGACCAGACTGAAGAACAAGATGATCGGCAGCGTGACCGCGAGCGGTTTGCCCGGAATCGGCGCGAGCACGCCGAAGTAAAGAACGATGATCGTGGCGATGAACCCCCACAGAATGAGAATGAACTTCCCCTGCGTAATGAGGTAGGTCTTGCAGGTTTCATAGATCATCTCGGAGATTTCGAGCATCGACCGGTGGACGGGCAATCTCTTCAACTGCATGTAAATGACCAACCCGAAGACCATCCCCAGGAAGGAAACGAGCAGGCCGATCAAAAGCAGCGAGTGGCCGTCAATGCCCATAAAAGAGACCGTCGAGAGATCGGGCAATACCAGGCTGGATTCGCCGCCTCTGTGCGGGGCGCCTTCGCTGTGCGGCTGCTGAGCCAATGCCGACGCGGCATTGACAGCCACGAGGGCCAAACCTGCCGCGATCGTTGTGGCGACGCGGCGCGTCGTGGCGAAGCGGCGAAAACGGGTGATTGAGGATAAAGTGTGTCTCTTCAAATAGTAGAGCAACAGGATGAGGCTGATGCTCAATGTAATTAGTAGCATATGCTGGCGCTTCCTTATTCAGTTTGGAATTTTGTCTTTACGACAAGCGCAGGATTATAGACAAAGTGAATTAAGTTGCAAAGTCGTAAAACTCGGATTTACAGGCATTTCGCGCGCCAGAGATTCAGTTTTCTGGTCAGACAAAGATTTACGGAATCACAGCCGACGCCAGCAACATTCGGGACGGCGCGCGTTCATAGGCTGAGAGCGAACTCACGTGAAGATACGGTACCGCGCGCAGAGTGGGATAGACTTTAGTTTGTCCTCCCTCGCTTCACACTACGGACAAACTAAAATCTGTCCCACACTACGCGCGCAGCGCTGTTCGTGCTAAAGTCTGAATCGTTTCACAAAATTGGGACACGGCACGATACCGCGCTGGAACAGTACCGCGCGCGTAAGCAAGCGGTCGCCCCGGCGCGCGGCCGCTTGCTTACGCGCGCGGCGCTGTTTCGTGCTAAAGTCTGAAAACTACGGCGCGCGCCCAAGTAAGCGCCCCTACGCGCCTTGTCATTAACGAACATTCTCTTGAGTTGGCGCGAATCCGCGCGGTACCGTGATGAACCTTGAGGGGAAGAAAAAGATGCATCGATGCGGGAAGACAATTGTTTCAATCATTGCGCTGTTCTCTTTGATTTCGGCGATCGCGCTGGCGCAAAGCGGGCGCGGGCGACAGCCCTCTCAGCCCGCGCCGAAACCCACGCCGAAACCGAATATGCCGGCGACCGGCGTGATCGGCGTCCCCGATGGCGGCAAGTTGGTGGCTCAAGACCCCGACGTCACGATTTCTCGATACAAATTGAGAAACGGTTTGACCGTGATCATACGCGAGCGTCATTCATCGCCGCTGGTGGCCGTGAATGTCAGCGTCAACGCGGGGTTGATAAACGACCCTGATGATCTTGTCGGGATGTCCAGACTGACCCGATATATGGTGCTGAAAGGCACGGCCAAACGTCCGGGCGCGGCGGTTGACCGCGATGTGGCCAGGCTCGGCGGAATTTTGAGTTCCGAAATCGGCTACGACCTGACTTCGTACAGCCTGATCGCGCCTTCCGAAAGTTATCAGGCGATGGTCGAATTGCTCGCCGACCTGATCCAGAATCCGGCCTTCAACCCTGATGACGTGAAGGGGGCGGCGCAATTGGCGTTACTCGAAAGCAGGCGCGAGCAGGACGAGGTCGACAGAGCGGCGATTGAGAAGCTATTCGCGACGGCCTTCACGGCTAATCGTCTGAAGCGCGGCTCTGCCGTCTCCGACGCTTTTCCGTCGCGGGCGACGCGCGATCAGGCGATGGCCTTTTATCAGAACTTTTACCACCCGGCCAACACCGTGGTAACGATCGTCGGCGACATCTTCGCGCTAAAGGCGCTCGGTCAGATTCAATTAAATTTCGGCGATTTCAAAAAAGCCACAGTTAATCAATCACAACAGCCGGCTCAACAGCCGGCGTCAACGCCAGGCGCGACCAAAACAACCGCTGCAAATTCAAAACCAAGCTCGACGACCGCTGACGGCAAATCCGCGAATCAGGCCGCTAATCAACCTGCTGACAAGGCTGCCAATCAGCCTTCCGGCCAATCCGCAATCCCAACGCCGCAATCCGCAATCATCGAAGAGCCTCCGCAGGACAGGTTGCGTTACGGCAATTCGCGCGCCGACATGGGCGAGAGCGTGGTGACGATCGGATATCACACTCCCGCGCTCAAGGCTGATAAAGATGCGGCGACGCTGCAACTGATAGCCGCAGTTCTGGGATTGGGACAGGGGTCGCGTTTGTGGCAGGGGCTGCGCGAGGGGCAGTCTTCGCGCGATAAGGCCGGGGTGGTTTTTGAGATCCAGGCGAATCAACTGTCGCTGCCCGGCGCCGGGATGTTCGTCACGCGGATGCGCGTCGATCCGAGCCGGATCGACCGCGCCGAAGCCGAATTTTTCCGCGAGATCGAGCGGTTCCGCCGCGAACTGGTCGGCGAGGCCGAATTGGAGCGCGCCCGCGTGATGCTGGAAAAGGATTATCTCGACACCGTCTCGCGTTACGAAGCCGAGGCCGCGACGCTGGCGCGCTATCAGATTCAATCCGGCGACCACAAATTGTTCGACAAAATCCTCAAGCAAATCCGCGCCGTCACCGCGCAGGAGATTCAGCATGCGGCGGCGAAATACCTGGCGCTGGCCAACGCTTCGGTCCACGAATACGAGTCGGCGAAGGCCATCTCTCGCGCGTTCACGCCGGAAAAATTCGCCGAACTGATGCTGACCTTCGAACCGAGGGCGGCGCAGCCGGTCAGGCCCGAAGAGGTCAAACCGGCGGTCGCCTTGAAAGCCTTCCAGCAAGGCGAAGAGCGCGGGCAGGCCAGCGAGGGGCAGAACGTGATCATTGCCAGCGTGCCTTTGCCGATCAGGGACTTTTCGGTGCTGCGCGGGCCGCGCGCCTACGTGCGCGAGGACAAGGCGTATCCGAAGATTTCGGTCGGCGTTTATTTTCAGGGCGGGCGCCTGATCGAAGACAAGGCCACGAGCGGGATAACGGAGTTGATGCTGCGCTCGATGATGAAGAGCACGACGACGCGCAAATTCGACCTGATCGCGCACGAGCTTGAGAGTTACGGCGGAAAGATTCAGATCGTCAACGAGCCGGACTTCTTCGGCTTCACGCTCGATGTGTTGTCGCGCAACGCCGAGAACGCCGTCAAACTGTTGCTGGACGTGATCGAAAACCCATTCTTCGATAAAACCGAGGTCGCGCGCGAGCGCGAGGCCGTGATCGCGGATCAGGCGCGGCTGCGCGACGACGGCAGTCAATATTCGATCGAGTTGATGTGGGATTCGCTCTATCCGGGTCACCCTTACGGGCTACCGCGATTCGGGCTGCCCGAGGCCGTGAAGGGGGCCAATGAAGAGAAGCTGGAAGCCTGGCACGCGAAAACGGTCAAGAGACAGTTTCCGCTCGTCATCATCGTCGGCGACACCGACGGGTCGTCGCTCGTTTCCAGAATCTTCTCCGAAGGGTTGAAGCGCAACGAAGTCGACAAGACCATTAAAGCCAATCTGCCCAACACTTACGCGACGCCCGACGACAAGATTGAACAGCGGTCGCGCCAGTCCTCGACCCTGGCGACCGGTTTCCGCTCGCCCCAGCTTCCGCCGGAGAAACAGAACGACCTGTTGGCGTTGGCCATGCTTGGGACTATAGCGTCTTCGGGAAAATTGATCGAAGAGCTGCGCGATAAACAGAGCCTGACCGACGGCGTCTTCCTGATCTCCGACCAGCGCCTGGCGTCGGGCGTCTTCCTGGCTCAGATGGCGACGCTCCCCGAAAACGAACAACGCGCGCGCGCGGCGCTCGAAGCCGCTCTTGAGGGACTAGCCGCCGCGCAACCTTCCGACGACGAATTCGAACAGGGCCGCAACGCCGAGATAGGACGCTACGCCGTCACGCTGCAGGATCACAACGCGAGGACGCTCGAATACGCGCGGGCCGTCATCTTCGGACGCAAGCCCGCCGACGTCGAAGCTCAACCCGACCTGATCCGCGCGGTCAAAAAGACCGACATCAAACGCGTCGCCGAGAGCGTGATGAAATCGGGCCAGGCCGGGCACGGCGTCGTGCGCGGCAATGCGACGGCGGCGCAATCGACCAAAAACTGAGGAAGCGACTTGCGCCAGTTGACCGGATACGACTCGTGGCGCCAGGAGCCAGCGTTCCGCAGTACCGACTTTAGTCGGCAGTGCTTGGAATCCGAGCGCAGCCGACTAAAGTCGGTACTGCGGAACGCTGGCTCCTGAAGGTCCTGGTCGCCCGCGAGCTTCGACTAGCGCAAGTCGTTTTTGAATACTTCTGACGGAGAAGACGAAATGAACGATCGGCTTGCGCTCACGAGCCAGAAGGAAGAAACCGAGGCGGAAGAATTGATCGAAATAACGACCTACATCCGTGAAGACCAGGCGCTGGCCCTGGAGATATTGGAGAATGCGCGGAAGTATAGTTCGGGCGTGAATTTCGATAAGGAGACATTGATTTGGGAGGCGCTGGACCTGATGATTGAGAGGTACAAGACGGACTTTAGGCTAATTTTCCGTTAGACGGTCAATGCAAAGCGAGTTCGACTTCATAAAACGCATTCGCGATCAGGCGGCGGAAGCGCGCGCGCAAGACCTGGTCCTAGGGATCGGCGACGACGCCGCCATCTTGCGCGAACGGGAAGGGCGCGAAACGCTTGTCACAGTTGACCTGCTGGTCGAAGAGATTGATTTCAAACTCGAATACGCCCCGCCGCGCTTCCTGGGGCATAAAGCCTTGGCCGTGAGTTTGAGCGACATTGCGGCGATGGGCGGCGCGCCGGCGTTCTCATTGCTAACGCTCGGCATTCCGAGACAATCTCAAATCTCAAATATTAAATCCGACGTCTTCTGGGAGGAGTTTTTAGCGGGCTATTTCGCGCTGGCCGAAGAACACTCAGTAACCTTGATCGGCGGTGACCTCTCGTCAGCGCCGGATCGGTTGTCTATTGATTCAGTTTTGATCGGACATTGCCGGGCCGGAGGGGCCGTTCGTCGCGGCGGCGCGAAGGTCGGAGACGCTATCTACCTGACAGGCTCGGTCGGCGCGTCGGCCGCGGGGCTGAAGTTGTTACTCGACGGCGCGCGCTTGAACGAGGGCGATGGGGGCCTGACGCAATCGGCTCTGCGCGCGCATTTGAAGCCTGCGCCCCGCGTCGCGTTCGGCCGGCGGGTCGGCGAGCGAGGTTTGGCCCATTCGATGATCGACGTGAGCGACGGTCTGGCTCAAGACCTCGCGCGAATTTGCGAAGAGAGCGCCGCAGCGGCGATCCTCGATTTCGATTCCGTGCCCGTGGCGAACGAAGTCGGCCTGATCTCAAAAGAGCCTGAAGCGGCGTTCGAGTTCGCGGTTCGGGGCGGAGAGGATTTCGAGCTGCTGCTCGCCGCAAGCGGCGATGACGAGGCGGAATTGTTCGAGATCGCCGCCTGTTGCGGTCTAAGATTCTCACACATCGGCGAAATCGTCTCGGCGGATAAGTCTCGGCCCCGTCTCCAGTTCCGGCGCGGGGGCGAGGTTAAGCCTCTGTCAATTCGCGGATTCGATCATTTTCGGATTTGACGCGCGCAGGCGACTGCCCTAATCTTCCCTCTCAACGCGGACGCATTGGAGCGAAACATTGATAGATAGAAACGAACAATTGCAAAAAATACTGCTTCGCCGAGTGGGCGAGGCGATCAAAGATTTCGGAATGATTAGCGAGGGCGACCGCGTTATGGTCTGCCTGAGCGGCGGCAAAGACAGTTACACGCTGCTGCGACTGCTGATGGAGATAAGACGCCGCGCGCCGGTCAAATTCGACATATTGGCGGTCAACCTGGATCAGAAACAACCCGATTTCCCCGAGCACGTGCTGCCCGAATATCTTTCAGGCATCGGCATCCCTTATCGCATCGCCGAGCAGGACACGTATTCGGTAGTCAAGCGACTGGCGCCGAAGACTTATTGTTCGGTCTGTTCGCGCATGCGGCGCGGCATTCTTTACAACGTGGCGGTCGAGGAAGGCTGCGCGAAGATCGCGCTGGGACACCACGCCGACGACATTCTGCAAACCTTCCTTCTCAACTTGTTCTACATCGGCACGATGAAGGCAATGCCGCCGGTGCTGCGTTCGGACGACGGGCGCAACACCGTGATCCGCCCGATGGCCTACCTCTGGGAGAAACAGATCGCCGAATACGCCGCGATGCAGGATTTTCCGATCATTCCCTGCAACCTTTGCGGCTCGCAGGAGAATTTGAAGCGCAAACGCGTCAAGCGGCTGATGGACGAATTGCAGAAAGAGATTCCGCACATCCGCCAGTCAATGCTCGCGGCGATGGGCAACGTCGTGAACACGCATCTGCTCGACCACAACCTCTTCGATTTCAAATCGCTGTCGGAAGCCGTAGGCGACGTCGCGGCCGAACTCGATTTTGCGGTCTCGGATCACGAGGAAGAGGCCGCCGCGCCCGCGCTTGTTTCCATAGGGCGTTGATCAGTTCCCATTTCGCGTTACGCATTGCCGATTGACTGAATCAAAACAGGTGAGGCCGGTACCGCTACCGCGCGCGTAAGCAAGCGGCTGACCTATGAGACAGCCGCGCAGCAGTCGCGCGCGGTAGCGGTACCAGCGTCCTAATAGGTATATTCCGTCCGGTCACATTTTCATCACAACGCGCCAAGCCTAAGGAGAAGATATGTTCGCTAGATTCTCGAAAGCTGTCGTCCGTCTGATCTGTCTTTCACTGCTCCTTCCGGTTCAATTCAATTCCGCGGCGGCGCAATCGAAAGCGAAAAGCCCGCCGCGCAAGGTCCCAGGCAACACAGCCGCAGGCACGCTGCTGCCGAACGGCTGGACGCTGACTCCCGAAGGCGCGCAAGTTCCCACGAGCGATCTGCCGCTCAATATGGTCTTGAGCAATGACGGCGCCTACCTGCTCGTGACGACCAACGGAAATGGCGACCAAACGATCAACGTGATTGACCTGCGCCGGGGGGAGAGCGCGCAGACCGTGAGCGTGAAGAAATCCTGGCTCGGTCTGACCTTCGCGCCGGACGGCAAGCGGTTCTTCGTTTCGGGCGGCGACGACAACGAGGTGATGGTCTTCGATTTCGCCGAGGGGAAGGCCGAGGAATCGGGCAAGATCATTCTGGGCAGCGCCGATTATCACAAGCTCAACGACAGAGACCGCGCCGCAGCCCGACGCCAGGGCCTCGGCGAATTCGCCTTCCCCGCCGGCATCGCCGTGACGCCGGACGGCAAGCGCTTATACGTGGCCGAAAACCTGACGCACAAAGTCGCCGTCGTCGACCTGGCGACCCGGCAAGTAGGCGCCAAGATCGCGGTCGGCGAATACCCTTACGATTGCGAGGCCTCGAGCGACGGCAAACGCGTTTATGTAAGTAACTGGGGGAGCCGAAGCGTCGCTGTGATTGATACAGCCAGCAATCAGGTAATCAACAACATTCCGGTCGGCGACCATCCCAACGATCTTGAGCTGACGCGCGACGGTAAGACGCTTTACGTCGCCAACGCCAACAGCAACACGGTCTCGGTAGTCTCGACCGAGCAGATGAAAGAGATCGAAGCGATCTCGACCGCGCTCCATCCGAAGTCGCCCATCGGCAGCACGCCCAACGCCGTCGCGCTCTCGCCCGACGAAAAGACGCTCTACATAGCGAACGCCGACAACAACGACGTCGCCGTCGTCGACGTGGCCAAACGCGGCAGTAGTGAAGTCGAAGGCTTCATCCCGACCGGCTGGTATCCGACCTCGGTGAGAGTGAGTAAGGACGGCAGACGAATCTTCGTCGCCAACGGCAAAGGCGTGGCTTCGGCGGCCAATCCGCAAGGCCCAAGCCCGTATAAAGGGCGTACGCCGCAATACATCGGCAGCATGCTTAAAGGCACGGTCTCGCTGATCAACCTGCCGGCGAAGGCGAAACTCGCCCAACTCACGCGCCGCGTCTACGCCAATTCGCCTTACACCGACGAGATGTTGAAAGCCGCGCGCGCGCCTAAAGAGAAGACCGCGATCCCGTTTCGCGTCGGCGCCCCCTCTCCGATCAAACACGTGATCTACGTGATAAAGGAAAATCGCACTTACGATCAGGTGCTGGGCGATGTGAAAGAAGGCAACGGCGATCCGAGCCTATGCCTTTTCGGAGAGGACGTGACGCCGAATCAGCACGCGCTGGCGCGCGAATTCGTATTGCTCGACAACTTCTACGTCGACGCCGAGGTCTCGGCCGACGGCCACAACTGGTCGATGGCGGCCTACGCCACCGATTACACCGAGAAGACCTGGCCGACGAACTACTCCAATCGCGGACGCACCTACGATTACGAAGGGAGTAAGAAGATCGCGCGGCCGACGAAGGGGTATATCTGGGATCATTGCAAGGCCGCGGGCGTCAGTTACCGCAGCTACGGCGAATTCGTCGGCGTTCGCGACGTGAAGATCGAAGGAGGGGGAGGGCAGGAGCCGACTGAGTCGGCGCTGAAAGCGAGGCGCGAAAACTACACTTCGGAAGACGCGCTCCAGGGCCATTTCAGCCCGACCTTTCCGTCATACAACCTGGAGATCTCCGACAACACGCGGATTGATCGTTGGCTGGAAGAATTCCGCGAATACGAAAAGAACGGCGACTTGCCTCAGTTCCAGGTCGTGCGCATCGGCAATAATCATACACAGGGGACCCGTCCCGGCGCTCTCACGCCCCGCGCGTACGTTGCCGATAACGACCTTGCGCTGGGCCGCCTGGTCGAGGCCGTCGGCCACAGCAAATATTGGGCGACGACGGCGATCTTCGTGCTCGAAGACGACGCGCAGAACGGCCCCGATCACGTCGACGCGCATCGCTCCATCGCCTTCGTCGCCAGCCCGTACACAAAACGCGGCTACGTCGATTCGACGATGTACACGACCTCGGGAATGCTGCGCACGATTGAATTGATCCTGGGCGTACCGCCGATGAGCCAGTATGACGCCGCCGCGACGCCGATGTTCAACAGCTTCATGAACCAAGCCGATCTGACGCCGTTCAAACATCGTCCGGCGAGTTACGATCTGACCGAAAGGAACGCTGAAAACGCGCCGGGCGCTCAGCAATCGGCCGCCTGGGATTTCAGCAAGGAAGATTCGCTGCCCGACATCGAATTCAACGAGATCATCTGGAAGTCTGTGCGCGGCGCCGATTCGCGGATGCCTGCTCCCGTGCGCAGCGCCTTCGTTCGCGCCATCGAAGACGACGATGACGACGAAGGAGATAGAGACCGCGATCGTGAAGAAAGAAAAGACCGGCGCAGAATCGTCAGGCGCAGGTAAGAGCGGGAGAGCGGGAGAGCGAGAGAGCGGGAGAATCGCTTATTTTCTACGTCTCTCGCTCCCCCTCTCTCCTGCTCCCTCGCTCTCCCGCTCTCCTGCTCTCCTGGTTTGACAATCGCCTCCGGCATCAGCAATAAAAGTTCAGGGCCCACTCAAAGGAGGCGAGTTATGCTCGAACTTAATATCGGAGCCACAGTCGAGAGCCGGGGGCGTGAGGTCGGGCGCGTTGAACGTGTGGTGTTGAACCGCGATTCATATGAAGCCACTCATCTGGTGGTCAAGCAGGGCGGTCTGCTTCATCCGAGACATCTGCTGATGCCATTCGATTGGGTGGTCGGGTCGGAACACGACCGCGTTCGGATCGAGCGCGCGGATGACGAGATAGCGGCGCTGCCCAACTTCGAGATGCAACATTATGTGAGATTGGATCAATTGGACGAA
>Ga0209382_10008356_pt1 | contig 13059 bp, 12 predicted proteins | sample SoiMetdeltSBSDD5_FD_187599 | JGI IMG/M metagenome (GOLD analysis project Ga0209382, IMG submission 187599) | Bulk soil microbial communities from a Populus tree surrounding site in Tennessee, USA - Soil MetaG P. deltoides SBSDD5 (SPAdes) (version 2) | ecosystem: Environmental > Terrestrial >... | reverse complement strand
TGCAGACCATCGCCCTCCTCCGTCACGGGGACGAGCTCGACTGGGGCACTCCCGCCGCCGTCGGCTACGTCACGGTGCTCGCGGTCGTGACCGTCCTCAGCGCCTGTGCTCTGCTCCCCTCGCCGACACCCACCCGACCCGACCACTGACCGCGCTCACGCCGCAGAGCGGGCCGAGCGAGAACCACCGTCCGCCGGGCGGTCGTCATGGCGCTCCTCCCCCGCTGCTGCGATACCGGTCCCGTAGGAGGCGCTTGTAGATCTTGCCGTTGTCCTGGCGGGGCAGCTCGGCGGTGAACTCCACCGCCTGGGGGCACTTGTAGCGGGCCAGCCGGGCCCGGCAGTGGTCGACGAGCGCCGCCGCCAGCTCCGGCGATCCGGTCAGCCCGGGCTGCAGCTCGACCACGGCCACCACCCGCTCACCCCACTCCTCGTCGGGGAGGCCGATCGTCGCGGCGTCGCCGACCGCCGGATGCTCCAGCAGCACGGCGTCGATCTCGGCGGGGTAGACGTTGACCCCGCCCGAGATGATGAGGTTGGCGGACCGGTCGGTGAGGAACAGGTAGCCGTCGACATCCATGTGCCCCACGTCGCCCAGGGTGAAGTAGTCGCCCCGGTAGGTCGACGCGGTCTTGTCGCCGTCCTTGAAGTACTCGAACCGCCCGACCGGGGGCGCCTTCAGGTAGACCAGCCCGGTCTCGCCGACCGGGAGGGCCTCGCCGGCGGCATCGCCCACCAGGACCTGCCCGTCGGCCGGCTTGCCCACCGTGCCGGGACGCTCCAGCCAGGTCGTGGCGTCGACGAAGCAGCCGGTGCCCTCGGTCGCGGCGTAGTACTCCCAGACGACGGGCCCCAGCCACTCGATCATCCGCTGCTTGACCGGCACCGGGCAGGGCGCCGCCCCGTGGACCACCGAGCGCAGCGACGAGAGGTCGTGGCGGTCCCGGACCTCGGCCGGCAGGGACAGCAGCCGGTGGAACATGGTGGGCACCATGTGGGTGTGGGTGATCTGGTGCGCCTCGACCAGCGACAGCGCGGCCTCGGCGTCCCAGCGCTCCATCAGCACCACCCCGACGCCGTAGCTGAAGGGCAGGGCCAACGAGAAGGCCAGCGGGGCCGCGTGGTACAGCGGACCCGTGCACAGGTGCCGGTCGTCGGCACCGATGCGGTAGTCGAAGAGGTTGACGGTGGACGGCCGGGGCACCTCCCGCCGGTAGACGCCCTTGGGGCGCCCGGTGGTCCCCGAGGTGTAGAGCATGGAACCGCCGAGCAGGGGGTCCTCGATGTCCTGGCTGGCTTCGCCGGCCAGCTCGGCGTCGTAGGACACGAACCCGTCGATCTCGCCGCCCACCGCCAGCGCGACCGCGCAGGCCGGCGCCTGCTGGCGGGCTCGGACGGCGGTCTCGGCCAGCGACACCTCGGCCACCAGGGCCTTGGCCTCGCAGTCGTCGACGATGTACCCCGCCTCGTCCCCGGTGAGGTGCCAGTTGACGGGGGTGAGGCGCCAGCCGGCCCGCTGGCACGCGGCCAGCACCTCGACGAACTCCGGCCGGTTCCGACACAGCAGGGCGACCCCGTCGCCGTCCCGGAGCCCGAGCCGCCGCAGGGCGCGGACCGTCTGGTTGGCCCGGGTGTTCAGCTCGGCGAAGGTGCGGACGCCGGTCGGGGCGACGACGGCGGGGACGTCGGGCTGCCGCTCCGCCCACCAGGCCAGCAGCATGCCCCGGTCGAACGCCGCCCGCCGCTCGGCGGCCGCGGCGTCCTTGGCAGCCTCGGCCTCCCTGGCGGCAGCGGCCTCGGTGCTGGTCACCGTGGGCCGCCTTCCTGTCCCCTCGGCATGGCTCCCCCCTCTCGGTTGCGATGCTACGACGACCCCCCTGGTTCGCGAATCTGGGTGACCAGCCCCTGAAGCGCACGATCGCCGCTGGCTACGCTCCCCCGGTGCCCCGACGTGAGCGTCAGCGTCGTGATGAGAGCCAGGCCCAGACCCGCGAGGCCCTGATGGAAGCGGCCGGTCGGTTGTTCGACGCCCAGGGCTTCGCCGCGACCTCCATCGCCGACATCGCCGACGAGGCCGGCTACACCACCGGCGCGCTGTACTCGAACTTCGCCAGCAAGGAGGACCTGTTCCTGGCGGTGCTCGAGCGCGGCCACACGATGGAGCTGTCGGCGCTCCAGGAGGCGCTGTCACGCGAGGAGACCATCAGCGGCCGGCTCCAGGTCGTCGGGACCTGGTACGCATCGAAGGCCGGTCGAGGCGGTCAGCGCACCCGGGCCTTCGCCGAGCTGGCGCTGCTGGGCGGCCGCGAGGCGGAGCACGCCCGGCTGAGGGACCAGCGCAAGCTCGTCCACCAGTCGGTGGCTGCGCTGCTGCGCCAGCAGGAGGCCGAGCTGGGCATCCGTTTCCAGCTTCCGGCCCCCACCCTCGCCACCGCCGCGCTGGCGCTGCTGGAGGGCTTCGCCCTGGGCTCGCTCATCGACGACGAGGTCGATCCGGCCACGGTCGTCGCCGGGCTGGAGATGCTGCTGCAGCCGGCCAAGGGCGCACGACAGAGCCAGGCGCCGGCGCCCGACATGCCAGAGACGAGGGCGACACCGGTGTCGCCGTCGCCGCCCACCAGCGGCTAGCCGGCGAGCCGCCGTCCCAGCCTCAGAGCAGCCGGTACTGGGAGAGGTCGGGCTCCCGGGTCAGCTGCCAGTACTCGAGGAGCGAGAAGGGCCAGTTCTGCGCGGAGCGGCCGGTCGCGTTCTTGTACCAGCTGTTGACGGTCGACACCCCCCACGCCATGCGCAGGTTCTGGGCATCCACCCGCTCGTTGAACGCGTCGTGGGCCTCCCGGGTGGGCTCGAGCGCGCGGGCTCCCCGTTCCAGCAGGTGGCGCAGGCACCCGACGATGTAGTGGGTCTCGCACTCCGAGAAGTAGGTGATCGAGCCGTTGACCACGATGTTGGTGTTCGGCCCGTACATGAGGAACAGGTTCGGGAACTGCGGCAGCGTGATGCCCAGCATGGCCCGGGCGTCACCCTGCCAGGTCTCGTGGAGCTCGGCGCCGCCGCGGCCCACGACCTTCATCGGCGTCAGGAAGTCCGAGGCCCGGAAGCCCGTGCCGTAGATGATGACGTCGGCCGGGTGGAGCCGGCCGTCGACGGTGGCGATCCCGTCGGGCGTGATCTCGGCGATGCCCGCTGTGACCAGGGCGACGTTGTCGCGACGGAGGGCGCCGGCCCAGGCGCCGTTGTCCCGGATGAACCGCTTGGCGAACGGCGGGTACCGGGGCACGACCTCGGGCAGCAGGTCCGGTAGGTCGGCGAACTCGCTCTCGATGTACGCGGTCAGGATCTGCCGGGCGGCGTCGTTGACCTCGCTCACCGACGCCTCGCCGCCGTCCCACTCGGGGTCGACGATCGCTGCGGCCCGCACGCCCTCCACGTTCTGCCAGAAGACGAAGTACCGGTACCAGTGGGCGTAGCCGGGCACGTTGCGGAACAGCCACTGCGCCTCGGGGGCCACCGGGTCGTGGTAGTCGGGCGTCGGCAGGAACCAGGCCGGCGTCCGCTGGAAGACCGTGAGGTGGCCGACCTCCCGGGCGATCTCGGGGATGAACTGGGCGGCACTGGCCCCGGTGCCGATCACCGCCACCCGCTTGCCGGCCAGGTCCACGCCGTGGTCCCAGCGGGCGGAGTGGAACGACGGCCCGGTGAAGCTGTCGCTCCCCACGATCGCCGGGAGGTGCGGGCGGTTCAGCTGCCCGACCGCGCTCACCACGGCGTGGGCCTCCAGGCTGTCCTCGCCCTCGGGCCCGAGGAGCTCCAACCGCCAGGTCATGGTGGCCTCGTCGAGCTCGATGGCGGTGACCTCGGTGGCGAACCGGATGAGCGGCCGGAGGTCGTTGGCCTCGGCGAAGCTGCGGAAGTAGTCGAGCAGGACCGCCTGGGGCGAGAAGTAGTCCGGCCAGTCGAGGCGCTGGGCGAACGAGTAGCTGTAGAAGTGGTTCACCACGTCGACCCGGCAACCGGGGTAGGTGTTCTCGTACCAGGTGCCGCCGACGTCGTCGTTCTTCTCGACCACCACGACGTCGAGCCCGGCCTGCCGCAGCCGGTGGGCGGCCACCAGGCCCGACATCCCGGCGCCGATGACCGCCACCCTGAACGGGCGGTCGGGGGCCAGGGCCTGACTGGTCCAGGTGGGGGTGCGGAGGTCCTCGCCGAGGTTGAGCTCCTCCCGGAGGAGCTCGAGGTAGTCGTCGACCTCCACGCCGCCGGACACGAACGCCAGCAGTTCCCGCAGCCGGTCGACCGGCACTGCCGGGGCCGGGCCGGCCCCCCGGTCCCGCAGCCGCATGATCGCCGCCGCCGCTAGGCCACACCCTTCGGCCTGCTGCTCCGGTGTCAACCCGCCGGTCGGGTCCATAGGGGTCGACAGGTCCGGCTGGAGGTGGGCCGGCACCAGCGACGTGTCGTCGAGGTCGACGGCGAGGGCAGTGAGGAGCGGCGGGAGCAGCGCGTGGGGAACGGCGGCGACGATGGTCTCGTCGTCGGCGTGGGCGAGGTCGCGGTCGAAGTCCGGCATCCGTGCTCTTCCCTGCTCGTGGGGCCGCTGCATGTCTCGGTCGTCGCGATCATGGCCTCTGACTGACGACCGAGTCACCTGAGGTCAGCTCCGCAGCGGCCGCCAGCTCACCGTCGCCGCGACCGCGACGGGCAGCACGAGCAGCAGGAGCGCGGCCTGCACGTCCAGCACGGTGGCGAGGGCGCCGGCGAGCGCGGCGCCGAACGGCTGGCCACCCCAGGCGACCATCCGGGCCACCACGTTCACCCGGCTCAGGAGCTGGTCGGGAACGTGGCGCTGCCGGAAGGCGATGCCGTTGACGATGGCCGTCTGGGTGCAGGTCTGCCACACCGGCCAGATCATCAGGGCCAGCGGGAGCGCCGTCGTGCGCGCGATGGCGATCATGGTGACGGTGGCGCCGACGAGCGCGTAGCTCGTCGCGCGCGGTGACGGCTCGCCGCCGCGGAGCCGGGGCACCAGCAGCGACGCGGCCAGGCTGCCCAGGGCGCCCGACGCGACGAGCACGCCGATGCGCCAGTCGTCGTCGGCCAGGCCGAGCTGCTGGACCGCATACGGCACGGTCAGCCCCAGCACCGCCCCGAAGCTCACGCTGTTGCCGAACCCCGACAGGGTCAGGGCCCGGATCGCACGATGGGCCCACACGAAGCCCAGCCCGGCGCGGACGTCGGCCCGGATGGTGGCCCAGCGGTGGCCGCGGGCAGGGGCGGGAGCGACGACCCCGCCGATCCCGGCCAGGCGCACCAGGATCGCCGCGCTGGCGACGTAGCTCAGCGCGTCGATCCCCAGGGCCAGCGACGCCGAGGTGGCCGCCGCGACGAGGGCGCCGATGGCCGGGCCCGCGATGAGGGCCACCGAGTCGAAGGCCCAGAGCGCCCCGATGGCCGCGACCACCCGCTCCCGGCCCACCAGGGTCGGCAGCGCGCCGAAGTTCGCGGCGTCGAACCAGACGAAGCACGTCGCCACCACGACGGCCGTGACCATCAGGTGCCCGGTGGTCAGCAGGCCGAGCGCCTCGGCGGCCGGCACGCTGGCCAGGACCAGAGCGGCACCGAGATCGGCGCGGACCATGACCGAGCGCCGGTCGGCCCGGTCGGCCACCGCTCCCGCAGCCAACCCGAAGACCAGGTAGGGCAGGACCTCGATCGCGGTCAGCGCGGCGGTGAGCCCGGCCGACGCGGTGCGCTGGTACACCGCCAGCGGGAGGGCGACCAGGGTGACCGCCGTGCCCGTGACGCTGATGGCGTGCGCGACGAAGTAGCGGCGGAAGGCGGGATCCCGCCTCAGCCCGGCCGCACGCGCCCGGCCGTCAGCTGCTGGCGCAGTCGGCGCAGAGCCCGGCAAGGGCGACGTGGCCGGGCCTCAGCGCGAAGCCGTAGTCGTGGGCGACGCGGCGGACGACGGGTTGCATGAGCGTGACCGGGACGTCCTGCACCGTGCCGCAGCGATCGCAGACCAGGTGGCCGTGGTGGTTGCCGACCAGGTGGTAGATGGTCGGCCCGTGGCCGGGGTGGAGGTGCGTGACCATGCCGGCCTCGCTGAGGCGCTCCAGCGACCGGTAGATCGTCGAGTCGTAGATGGCGGGGTGCGCGCGCTGCACGGCCTCGGCGATGTCCGTCGCCGTCAGGTGGCGGTCGCTGTCCGCGAGCACTTCGACGATGGCACGCAGCGCGGTCGTGACCCGGCCGCCGCGCTCGCGCATGTGCTGCAGGATCGCGTCGACGGGATCGTGCTCGACCTGCTGGTCCACGAGCCGGAAGAGTACTCAGGAAAAGCACCATCCGGCAGCTCTTACGACTCCGAACCAATTGCGAACCACTTGCGATACTGTCCGAACAGGACAGCGCGCCAGGACGGGACAGGGCAGGAGGAGCCGAGCCATGCACATCCCCGATGGATTCATCGACGCACCGACCTCGCTGGGAGCCGGCGTCGTCTCGGCCGGCGGGCTGGGGATCAGCCTGCGCCGCTCGGCCGAGGTGCTCGAGGACAGGCAGGCGCCGCTGGCCGGGCTGGTCGCCGCGTTCGTCTTCGCGGTGCAGATGCTCAACTTCCCGGTCGTCGCCGGCACGAGCGGACACCTGCTCGGCGGTCTGCTGGCCGCCGTGCTCGTCGGACCCTGGGTCGGCGCGCTGTGCGTCTCGGTGGTCCTCGTGGTCCAAGCGCTGATGGCCGACGGCGGCCTGTCGGCACTCGGGCTGAACATCCTCAACATGGCCCTGATCGGCGCCTTCGCCGGCTACGGGATCTTCCTGCTCGCCCGGCGGCTCATGCCGGCCACCCGGGCCGGCATCACGACCGCAGCAGCGGTCGCGGCCATGCTGTCGGTCGTCCTGGCCTCGGTGGCCTTCACCGTCGAGTACGCCATCGGCGGCACCGGCGGGGCGTCGGTGGGCCGGGTCGCCGGAGCGATGATCGGCGTCCACCTCCTCATCGGGATCGGCGAGGCGATCATCACGGCGATGACCGTGAGCACCGTCCTCGCGGTCCGTCCCGACCTGGTCCACGGCGCGGCGGGCCTTCCGGCCCCGCCCGCCGTCCCCGCCGAATCGGCGCCGGCGATGGGGCGCTGACATGAGCCCGACCCCGCCCTCCTCGACTTCCTCGACCTCCTCGCCTTCCTCGACCTCGCGCGTGCGGCTGGGCGTCTTCGTGGCCGTCGGTCTGGGCGTGGCGTTGGCGCTGGCCTTCCTGGTCAGCCCGCTCGCCAGCAGCAAGCCGGACGGGTTGGACAAGGTGGCCGAGGACGAAGGCTTCGCCGACCAGGAGCAGGCTCACGCGATGGAGGACAGCCCCGTGGCCGGCTACCAGGTCGACGGCGTGGACGACGACCGGCTGAGCACCGGCCTCGCGGGCGTCATCGGCGTCACCGTCACCTTCGCCGTCGCCGGCGGTGGGTTCCTCCTCCTGCGTCGGACCAGCGGTCGCCGGGCGGGACAGGACGGCGCCGCTGCCGACCCTGCGGCGCGGGCGGGTTGAGATGAGCGGCGGCCACGGCCACGCCCACGGGCTGTACCGGCCCGGGCACAGCCTCGTCCACCGTCTGCGGCCCGACGCGAAGGTCGCCGCGACCCTGGCCTTCGTCCTGGCCGTGGTCGCCACCCCCCGCACGGCCTTCCTCGCGTTCGCGGTCGACGCCGCCCTGGTGGCCGTGGTCGCCCGGACCGCCGCCGTGCCGCTCCCGGTCCTGGGCCGGCGGCTGGTCATCGAGGCGCCCTTCGTGGCGTTCGCGGTCTTCCTCCCGCTGGTCGGGGAGGCGCCCCACACGGATGTCCTCGGCCTGTCGCTCTCGGTGCCCGGCCTGTGGGCGGCGTGGAACATCCTGGTCAAGGGCACGCTCGGCGTGTCGGCCACCATCCTGCTGGCCTCGACGACGACGGTGTCCGAGCTGCTCTGCGGCCTCGACCGCCTCCGCGTCCCCCGGGCCTTCACGGCGATCGCGGGGTTCATGGTCCGCTACGTGGAGGTGATCACCGGTGAGGCCCGCCGCATGCGCATCGCCCGCCTGTCCCGGGGCTACGACCCCCGCTGGATCTGGCAGGGCCGGGCCCTGGCCTCCTCCGCGGGCACCCTGTTCATCCGGGCCTACGAGCGCGGGGAGCGCATCCATCTCGCGATGCTGTCCCGCGGGTTCGCCGGCCACCTCCCACCCGCCGCCCACGACCGCGCCGACCGCCGCGAGTGGCTGGTCGCCGCGCTGGTTCCCGCCGTCGCCGCCGCGGCGACGCTGACTGCCTGGATCCACGCATGAGCCTCACGACAGCAACCATCCCGGTGGAGGCCGCGGCCGTCCACATGGACGACGTCGCCTACCACTACCCCGACGGCCACCAGGCGTTGCGGGGGGTCGACCTGACCATCGAGGCCGGGGAGCGCGTCGCCCTGCTCGGCCCCAACGGCGCCGGCAAGACCACCCTGATCCTCCACCTGAACGGCATCCTCTCCCCCACCGCGGGTGCCATCCACATCGGCGGCCTGCCGGTGACCAAGCCCAACCTGAAGGAGATCCGCCGCCGGGTCGGTGTGGTCTTCCAGGACCCCGACGACCAGCTGTTCATGCCCACGGTGCGGGACGACGTCGCGTTCGGGCCTGCCAACCTCGGCCTCAGCGGCACCGTCCTCGACGAGCGGGTGCACGCCGCACTCGGCGCGGTCGGCATGGAGCACGCCGGCGACCGGCCACCCCACCACCTGAGCTTCGGGCAACGGCGTCGCATCGCCCTCGCGACGGTCCTGGCGATGGATCCCCAGATCCTGGTGCTCGACGAACCGACCTCGAACCTCGATCCCGCGGCCCGCCGGGACCTCGCGGACATCCTCACGACGCTGCCGGTGACGGTGGTCATCGCGACCCACGACCTGCCCTACGCGCTCGAGCTGTGCCCGCGCACCGTCATCCTCAACGACGGGGCGATCGTCGCCGACGGACCGACCCCCGAGATCCTCGGGGACGCCGAGCTGATGGCCACCAACCGCCTCGAGCTCCCCTACGGCTTCCACCCGACCCACACCTGAAGTTCGGCCGTTTCAGCGAAAGAGCCCGGATTCAGCGGGTAATCTGCTCGTCACGGCCGGCGCGCGGCGGTGTGCCCGGCCCGACACGGCGGACAACGAAGTTGGCGGGCAATGGCAACCCTCTATCCCAGGGCGGAGTTCGACCCCCTCGGGCCCCAGACGGCCCCGCGCCTCCGTACCCACGACATCGTCTGCCTCCACACGATGGCGGGCACCTTCGACAACACCGACGGCATGTTCCACGAGCGCGGCTACCGCGGCACGGAGTCGCACTTCGGCGTGGCCGGCTCGGGACGCCTGAAGCAGTGGCAGGACCTGGACTTCCAGGCCGACGCCAACGGCGACGGGAACCACCGGTGCATCTCGATCGAGACCGCCGACAAGGGCGAGTCCTTCCCGCAGTGGGCCGGCTCCGACGTGCCGGACTGGACCAACGCCCAGATCGACGTGATCGTGGATCTGGTCGGGTGGTTGTGCGAGACCTACGACATCCCGCGTGCCCTGGTCCCCGACTCGCGGCCCGGCCACCGGGGCATCGCCTACCACCGCCTGGGCGTCCCGCACTCGACCGGTGACCCCGACGCACCGGGCGGCCCCTGGCTCGTCTCAGGCGGCGAGCTCTGGACCGAGAGCGTCGGCAAGGTGTGCCCCGGCGACCGCCGCATCGCCCAACTGAAGGCCATCGTGATCCCGCGGCTGCAGGGCCGGCGGATGATGCGCGCGGCGACGACGCAATCCGAGGAGGACGACATGTTCACCTTCAGCACCACCGGCAGGCCGGTCTACTTCGTGGCCGCCGGCAAGGCGGTGGGCCTCAACGAGCTGACCGACCTCGAGGCCATCAGGACCAGCGTCAGGCCGGCCCCGTTGCCCCACTTCCAGCTCGACGAGGACACCTTCAACCAGTTCATCAAGGTCTTCCGGGACGGCGGCACGAGCGACTAGCCCTCCCGGGCGGCCCCCGGATGACCGCTCAGGGTGCTGCTCCTCGACCACTCTGTGTGCTACCTGCGCCGGGCGATCACTGGCTGTTACAGTCCGTTCCCGGAGGCGAATGCTGTGCTACTGCTGGGTACGCACGGTGCCTCGGAGACCGGTCGCTACGGCGACGGGCGCGCAAGCGATGGGGAATCGGCCGACCGTGGCCCGCTTGTAACAGACAACCGAGCTCCCGGTGTCACCACGATGCCGCCGCAACGCGGTGTGGGTGGCGCGCGTGCCAACGGCGTCACTGGCGCCGGCGGGGCACCAGGAGCACCCCGACCCCGAGGGGCGCCCTTCCAACGGGTGCCCATTCGCTACAAGCTCGTCGGGGCGATGATGCCGCCGCTGCTGATCTTCATCCTCGTGCTCGGGTTCGAGGTGCGGAAGATCGACCGGGAGACCGACGAGGTCGGGCGCCAGACCGGGTTCGCGGCCGCGGCCGATGGGCCGAGCGCCCTCCTCACCAGCCTCCAGGACGAGCGGAACTGGGCGGCCGTCGAGCTGATCGGCCAAGGCGGGCAGGTGACGGTGAGCGTCGAGGGCTACCCGGCGACCCGGCAGAACACCGACACCGCGCTGGCCGGGTTCCAGGACCTGCTCGACCACAGCGAGGAGCGGACCCGGCAGGCCTACGCCCCCGCGATGGACGGCCTGGCCGACCAGCTCGCCGCGGTGCGGCAGCGGATCGACGGCAACACCACCGAGCGCAGCATCCTCAACGCCGGCTTCGGGAACGAGATCTTCGACACCTACTCGCGGCTGATCGAGCCGTTCTTCGCGGGCACGACCCAGATCTCCCAGGAGATCGACCGGCCCGACCTCCGCCAGGGAGCCGAGCTCATCGACCTGTCCGCCCGCCAGGTGGAGACGGTCGGCAACCTGATCCGGCAGACCATCGTCACGTCGCTGCTCACCGAGGGCGGGATCAACGAACGGCCCGAGCTGGCGAACATCAGCGGGCTGCTGTCCCGCTTCGAGCGCCTGGCCCTACAGATGCGGGACCGCACCACCGGGCTCTACGCCGCTGCCGGCGACGACGCCCTGTTCATCGGCTTCACCCAGGCCGTCGCCACCCAGGTCGAGGGGGCGATGCGGGGCCAGTTCGACCTGAACCGCTTCCTCGGTACGGTGACCGTCCCGAACGAGCAGTCCTACAACGGCTACCGGCAGCGGGTCTCCGAGACATTGCGGGACGAGGCCGACGGTCTCACGACGACCGCGGTCTGGCGGGAGCGCATCTACCTGTTCCTCATCGCCCTCACGGTGGTGATCGCGGTGGTCGCCGCCTTCGTGGTGGCGCGCTCGATCACCCGCCCGATGCGGTCGCTGACCGGCCAGGCGGTGGAGATGGCCCACCATCGGCTGGACCAGGCCATCGCGACCGTGCTCCGCACCCCGTTGGGCGAGGACGTCACCGTGCCCGAGATCGAGGCGATCATGGTCGAGACCGACGACGAGGTGGCCGACGTCGCCGAGGTCCTGACCTCGGTGCAGGACTCGGCGCTGGACCTGGCGGCCGGGCAGGCCGTCCTGCGGCGCAACCTCGCCGACTCCTTCGTCAACCTGGGCCGGCGCAACCAGAACCTGCTGAGCCGGCAGCTGGACTTCATCACCAAGCTCGAGAGCGACGAGGCCGACCCGGACATCCTGGGCCACCTCTTCCAGCTCGACCACCTGGCCACCCGGATGCGCCGGAACGCGGAGAGCCTGCTGGTGCTGGCAGGCAACGAGTCTCCCCGGAAGTGGACCGCTCCGGTCCGGATCACGGACCTCATCCGGGCCGCGGTCAGCGAGGTCGAGGACTACCAGCGGGTGGTGATGCAGGTCGTGCAGCCCATCACCATCGTCGGGACGGCCGCTGCCGACCTGGCCCACCTGCTGGCGGAGCTCATCGAGAACGCCCTGCTGTTCTCGCCGGCCGACGAGACGGTGGAGATCCGCGGGCTCACCCAACCGGCGGGCTACACCCTGGCCGTCATCGACCAGGGCCTGGGGATGCGGCCCGACGAGATCGCCCGGGCCAACCGCCGGCTGGCCGGCGCGGAGTCGTTCACCGTGGCCCCGTCCCGCTACCTGGGCCACTACGTGGCCGGCCGGCTCGCGGTCCGCCACAACATCTTCGTCCGGCTCCAGCCTTCGGCGGGGGCGGGCATCACGGCCACCGTCCACGTCCCGGCCAGCCTGGCCGCGGCGACGGGGGGCGGGACGCCGCTGCTGGCTCCGCCGCCCGTCGCGCTCGGCCCCGGCCCGAGCCCGTCGTGGCCCCCGCCGGTCCGCTAGCGCGCCAGCTCGGGTGCCTCGGGTGCCTCGGGTGGCTCGACGGCCACGGCGGCCGGCTTGGCCCGGCTGAGCTGCTGCAGGGCCGGGGGCGAGATCGGGAACACGTGCCGGGGGGTCCCGGCCGCCGCCCAGACCACCTCGTGGTCCAGCAGGTTGCGGTCGAGGATCGTCTCCAGCTCCGCGTGGTGCCCGAAGGGCGGGACCCCGCCGATCGGGAAGCCGGTGGCGGCTCGGACCAGATCGGCGTCGGCCCGGACGACCTCGCCGCCGCCGACGGCCTCGGCCAGCCGTGTCTCGTCCACCCGGTTGTCGCCGCTGACGAGAGCCAGCACCGGTCGGCCGTCGACCCGGAAGACCAACGACTTCACGATCTGGCCCACGTCCACCCCCACCGCGGCAGCGGCGTCCTGCGCCGTGCGGGTCCCGGCGGGGAACTCGTGCACCTCCAGCGCCACCCCCTGTCGGGCCGCGGCCTCGACGACGACCCGGACGTTCGGATGCTCTTCCGCTGACTCGCTCATCGCCGTCACCGTACGGGCCCCTGACCCCCGTCGACGCCATGGCGCCGCGCTCCGGCCATCGCTGGACGTGGAGGGGGAGGTCATCCCGGTTAGCGTCCCGGTGAGGCCGGGACCGGGAGGGCGAAGCCATGGAGCCAGTCGTTGCGACCACGGCGGGCCGGGTGCGCGGGCGGGCGGACGACGGCGCCCTTGC
>Ga0209382_10008355_pt1 | contig 13060 bp, 6 predicted proteins | sample SoiMetdeltSBSDD5_FD_187599 | JGI IMG/M metagenome (GOLD analysis project Ga0209382, IMG submission 187599) | Bulk soil microbial communities from a Populus tree surrounding site in Tennessee, USA - Soil MetaG P. deltoides SBSDD5 (SPAdes) (version 2) | ecosystem: Environmental > Terrestrial >... | reverse complement strand
GACTTGACGCAGTATCCGGCGTATCAGTCGTCTCGGCCGTACACGCGCTGGTGGTGGCTCGGCGGCCCGTTCCGTCAGGAAGACATCGTCTTCCAGCTCAACTGGCTGAACGCGAACGGGTTCGGCGGCGTCGAGCTGGCCTGGCTCGATCCGACCTGGCAGGGGCGCACGGAGACCGAGACCCGCCCGGAGTGGCTGAGCGCGGAGTGGTCGGAGCTGGTCGGGTTCGCCAAGCGATACGCCGACGAGATCGGGCTCGGCTGCGATCTGACGTTCGGAAGCTGCTGGCCGTTTGGCGGCTCCCGGATGCGGCCCGAGGACGCCCTCCAGACGCTGACCGGCCCCTCGACGCAGCGCCTCTACGGCTCCTGGGAGACGGGGCCGCGTCTCGTCCTGAACCACCTTTCGGAGGGGGCGCTGCGCCGCTACGCCGAGGCGCTCGCGCCGGCCTTCAAGCCTGCGCTGGCCGGCTCGCCGTCCGCCCTGGTCTGCGACTCGCTGGAGCTCGACCCGGGCGGCATCTGGAGTCCGGAGCTGTGGGACTCGTTCGAAGCCCGCTTCGGCTACCGGCTGGAGGAGCGCGTCGAGCTGGCTCGCACCCTGGCTCCGATGCGCTACGAGTACCGCCGGATGGTCGGCAGCACCATGCAGCAGGCGTTCTTCGAGACGTTCGCCCGCGTCTGCCGCGAGCTCGGCGCCATCTCGCGGGTCCAGTGCCACGGCTCGCCAACCGATCTGCTGGGCGCGTACGCCAGCGTGGACGTGCCGGAGTCGGAGGCGCTGCTGTTCGAGCCGCGCTTCTCGCGGATCGCGGCCTCGGCGGCGGCGCTGGCCGGCCGCGAGCTCGTCGCCGCCGAGACGTTCACCTGCATCTACGGGGTCGTCGGGCTGGGCGACCCTTCGGCAAGCCCTTCCAGGGCGGGAATATCCCTCGACTCGCAGGCTCGCTCGGGACCTACGCCGACATCAGGGCAGGCTCTGCGCGCGGCCCGCTACTGGCGCCGCGAGCAGGTCGCCGATCTGAAGCTGCTGGCCGACGCGCTCTTCGCGAACGGCGTCAACCAGATCATCTGGCACGGGATGCCGTACAACCCGCCGGGCGGCAAGCAGGAGTTCTACGCCTCGGTCCACGTCGGGCCGGACGCGGCGTTCGCCGCCGAGCTGCCGGCCTTCAATGAGTACCTGGAGTCCGTGTCCGGGATGTTGCGGCACGGCCGTCCGTACGCCAACCTCGCCGTCTACCTGCCGAGCGAAGACATGCTGATGCGAGACCGGATCCCCGAGGAGCAGCAAACGCCCGGCGCGGTCTTCGAGTGGGAGATGCGGCAGGCGGCGATGCCGCCCGAGACGGAGGGGTATCACCCGCTCTGGGTGTCCGAGGTCTTCCTTCGCAAGGCCGAGGTCGTGGACGGGCGGATCGACATCGGCGACCTCAGGTTCACGGCCCTGTACCTGGACTGCGAGTGGCTGGACGCCGCCGTCCTCGAAGACGTGGTCCGGCTGGCACAGGACGGCGCGAAGATTGTGCTGAAGCGCGTCCCATCGCTGCCGAGCATGCGTCGGCACCCACAGTACGCCGGCTGGCTGGCCGAGCTGGCGCGCCGGCCGAACGTGCGCGGCTCGCTGGCCGAGCTGAACGTTCGGCCGCTCGTGGATGCCCTGCACCCGCCGCTGTACTGGGCCAGGGAGGGGGACGGCGAGCTGCTGATCTTCTTCGCGCACCCGCTGGCCCACCACGTCCGCTATCCGATGACGTACGGTCAGTCGTACTGCGACGGGCCAGTTGACCGTCGCGTGGTGATCAACTTCGGCGAGGCGTCCCGCGAGGTCATGCTGCGGTTCGAGCCGTATCAGTCAGTCATGCTGCGGATCACGAGAGACGGCGAGCTCGGCGTGCTCGACCTCGGCTTCGCGCCCAGCCCCCCGCTCCGAGACCACGAGCTGGAGCGCTGATGGCCGAAGACGTACCGTCCGTGAGCATACCTGGCGATCTGGCCCGGCGGCTGCGGGCCGGCGAGGTCGTCGTCGGCCCGCTCGTCTTCGACCTGGCGACGCCCGGGCTGGCCGTGACCCTGGCCGACGTCGGCTGGGACTTCGTCTTGATCGACCTGGAGCACGCGCCGCTCGATGCTCCTTCGGTGGCGCGGTTCATCCTGGCGGGCCGGCAGGCCGGTCTCGCCACGATCGTCAAGCTGCCGGACCTCGAGCGCTCAGGCGTTCAGCGCTACCTGGACTACGGCGCGGCCGGCATCCAGGTGCCGCACGTGGAGAGCGCCGACGAGGTCCGGCGCCTGGTCCGCTGGTCGCGGTACCCGCTGGAGGGCGAGCGGGGCCAGGTGTTCGGGCTCGGCAACACCGACTTCCGCACCGTCGATCGTGACCGGTACGTGCGCGAGGCGAACGCCGGTGTCCTGACGCTGGCGATGATCGAGACGCGGAGGGGCGTGGAGCAGGTCGAGGCGATCCTGGAGGGCGGACCCGACGTCGTCTTCATCGGGACGGGCGATCTCTCCTCCTCGTACGGCGTTCCTGGTCAGATGACCCATCCGATCGTGCTGGACGCGGCCGAGCGGGTGTTGGCGGCCTGCCAGGCCCGTGGGATCGCCGTGGCGATCAACGCCGAGGAGCCGGACACGGCCCGTCGCTGGATCGAGCGCGGCGTCCGGCTGGTCGCCTGCTCTAGCGACCTTGGGATGATTCGCCGCCAATCCGCCCTGCTCCTCGAGCCGCTCGCGGACCTCCTGTCCCCTCGCTGATGGCCGGCACCGGTTCACCGGCCGCCACGAGCAGGCTTCTCGCCCCAGCCTCCTGAAAGGCCCCCAACCACGCAAACGTCTGCTGGCCGACAGTTTTGCCTCCGGGGCCGTCGTACGGTGGTGAACGGATCATGCGTTGCTGTTCGCGCCTCGGAGCTCCAGCCTGACAGGGAGCGGTGAGATGACTGCACGTCGACCGAGCTGGCGCTGCTGGCCGGTCATGCTCGCGCTGGCGTCGATCGCCATCGCAAACGCCGGTACGCCGGTCGCCTTCGGTCAGCTTCGACTGGCTGATGCCCGGGCGCACAACGTCGAGCCGGTCGGCCACGTCGGCGGCTCGGTCCAGGTCGTCGAGATCCGTGGCGGCTACGCCTACGTCGGCCAGGCCGGACGGCTGGTGATCGTGGACGTCTCAGACCCCGCCCGGCCACGGGTCGTCGGCAAGAGCACGCCGCTCGGCTACGAGGTGCGCCAGATCGAACTGGCCGGCGAGTACGCCCATCTCGCCGTCGTGGCCGACACAGGGCTGAAGAACGGCGGCATCCGCGTCCTCCGGATCTCGGACCCGGCCAACCCGGTCGACGTCGGCTTCTACCCGGTCCCGGAGAACCGGTCCCCGCGCCTGGTCCTGATGGGCTCGCACGGCTACGTGACGGCCGGCACGATCTCACGCGGCTGGGACCTGATCGACTTCTCCGATCCGGCGAACCCGAAGGAGGTCGCCAAGAGCGTCCTGCCGGACGGGCTTGCCGTCCACGCTGACCGGTACGTGTACGTCTACGGCCCCCGCCCGACGGGGCTCAAGGTCTTCGACGGGTCCGATCCGGCCAATCCAGACCTGGTCGGCACGCTGGACGACCCGTCGCCCGGCAAGACCCTCTCGCTGCTTGGAACGACCCTGTACCTGATGTCGGATGACAAGCGGCTCCAGGCGATCGACGTATCCGACCCGATGGCGCCCCGGGTTGCGTCGGAGACCAGCTACCAGTGCACGGCCGCCGCGCACGTTGCGATCTCCGGCGGTCGGGCCTACCTGCTCGTCGTCGAGGACCGGATGTTGAAGCTGCTGGACATCACAGACCCGGCCACTCCGGTCGAGCTGGGCTCGTCGCGCGCCTGGACCGGACCGCCGCAGAGCGCCGCCGTCGACGGCACCATGGTCTATATCGCGGCGGCCGGCGCCGGCCTTCGCGTCCACGCGCTCGACGGCGCGAAGCAGATGCCCGAAGTCGGGGCGCTGGACGGCCCCGGCTATGGGACCGGCACGAGCAGCGTCGCGCTCGCGGGGGCGTACGCCTACGTCGCGGACGGCTCGAACGGCGTCCACGTCGTGCGGGTGGACGATCCTGCCCGGCCGATTCACGTCGGCGTCTACCGGTCCGGCGGTGAGGCGATACGGGTGGCAGCGAGCGGCTCGCATGCGTACGTCCTGGAACGTCCCCTGAACGCCGATCGGCCGGGCCTCCGGGTGCTGGACGTGAGCGACCCGAGCCGTCCAACGTCTGTCGGCATGGTCGGCTCGCTCGGTTTCTCACAAGATCTGGCGGTGGCCGGCTCGCACGCCTACGTCGTCGCGTCCGGTCAGGTCCATATTGTGGACGTGTCCGATCCGTCGCGCCCGACCAGGGTTGGGGGATTCGTGCCGCCGTTGGACCCGGCCGCGCACCGGGCCCGGAGCGGCCGGATCGCCGTGGCCGGATCGCATGCTTACGTGGCATCGGCGTCGCTTGAGCCGCAGCGAGGGGGAGCGTCGCCGAAGCCGGTCGCGGCAGAGAGTGGCCTGCGAGTCGTCGACGTGTCGAATCCATTGACGCCCGTGGAGGTCGGGTTCGCGCCACTGGCCTGGGAGCCGGACGCTGTGGCAGTCGTCGGCTCGTACGTGTACGTTGTTGCCCACCAGCTCGAAGGCCAGCCAGGTTCTGGGCTCAAGGTCTTCGACGTCTCGAATCCGGCCAGCCCGTTCGAGGTAGCTGCCCTGCCGACCGGCGCCAACCTGTTCGGCAGCAGTGTCTCGGTGGCCGGCCGGCACGCCTACGTGGCCGGCAACGGACTCCACGTGCTCGACGTCGCCGATCCTGCCCGCCCGGTCGAGGTCGGGTTCTATCCTGGCAGCGTCAACAGCGGCGCGGCCAGCGGCAACCTGGCGTACCTCGGGATGGGCTCGGACGGCCTGGAGATCGTGCGCTTCACGGGCGGCCCCTGAGTCGCGGTACCCCGCGTCAGGGGTCGCCGAGCGTCCGCCGGACCAGCCGCGCCAGCACGTCCACGTCGAACGGCTTGTGCAGGTACGACGCCGCGCCGATCCTCGCTGCCTTCTCGCCGGCCCGGCCGTCCGCGCTGACCACGATGATCGGCGGCGGGTCCACGTAGACGTCCTGGAGCCGCATCGCGACCTCTTCGCCGTTCATGATCGGCAGGCCCATGTCGAGCACGATCAGCGCCGGGCGGGCGCGCGTCGCCCGTTCGAGCGCGTCCCGGCCGTCCGAGGCCGTCTCGACGGTCCAGCCCTCGTCCTCCAGCAGCCAGCGCACGACGTCCCGGATCTCGTGATCGTCGTCCACGACCAGGATGACCGCGCCGGTCCGCGCGTTGAGCTCGCTCGGGTCGCCGCCAGCCAGCACCTGGGCCGTCTGCTCCGCGTATCCAGCCTGTCCGCGCTCTCGATTTCTCACCATGGCTACGACGCCCCGGCCGCGACGACCTGCCCATCGCGCGGTGCGTCCTGCTCCGCGACAAGCGGCGCCCTGGACGGCAGCAGCACCGTGAAGACGCTCCCCTGCCCCTGCTGACTCTCCACCAGCAGTTGTCCGCCATGCTGCTCCACGATGTGACGGGACCCGGTCAGGCCGAGCCCAGTCCCCTCGATTGCGCCGGCCACGTTGCTCCCCCGGTAGAAACGCTCGAAGATACGCGGTACGTCCTCGGCCGGGATCCCGACGCCCTCGTCGTGGACCTCCAGGGACACCCACGGCTCGCCTGCGTGGTCGTCACCACGGACGATCAAGGTGATGCGCCCGCCCTCAGGGCTGAACTTGATCGCGTTGGACACCAGGTTCGAGACGACCCGCTCCAGCCTGGCCCGGTCCCAGAGTCCGAGGATCCGCTCCGTCGGCGCCTTGATCTCGATGTCGTGCCGGTCGGTTGACGGCTGCAGCTCGGCGATCACCTGGCGCGAGATCTCCGCCAGGTCGGTCGGCTGCCGATCCAGCAAGAGCGGTCGACCCATCTGCAGCCGCGCCACATCCAGCAGCTCGTTGATCATCGCCGTCAACCTGGTCGCCGTCTGGTCGATCGCGCGGAGCCCGTCCGCGACTCTGCGGCCCTCTGCACCCTTCATACGTAAGGCCTGTCGCTGGAGGATCTGAGCGCGTGCCTTGATCGCCGTCAGCGGGTTCTTCAGATCGTGTGAAGCTGCGGCCAGGAAGGCGTCCTTCTGGCGCTCCAGCTCCTTGATCGGGCTGATGTCCTGGAACACCGCCACGCCGCCGTGGAGCCCGCCGTGCTGGTCGCGCAGCGGTGCGCCGTTGACCAGCACGGGTACCGGCAGGCCGGTTGTGGCGTTGGGCAGGAGCAACTGCTCGCCGCGTACCACCTCGCCCTGCTGAACGATCCGCGCCAGCGGCAGCTCGGACGGCTGGTACGGGGTCTCGTCCAGGTGCAGCAGCCCGAAGTCGCCGAACAGCACGTCGGACGGAGCCGCCAGGTCTCTCCCCGCGATCTCGTCGGCAGCGGCGTTGCTCAGGAAGACCTGGCCGTGGGCGTCCACCAGGATGATCCCCTCGGGCAGCACGTCGATCACCTGCTGGAGCCGGTCGCGGGCAGCCTCAGCCTCGGAGCGGGCAGCCTGCTCTTCGATGAGCTGGAGCCGCTGCGCCTGGGCGCGCTGCTGGGCCGTGATGTCCCTCGCGACCATCACGAACCCGATCGAGAGGCCGTCCGCGTCCTCGCGGCGGCTGATCGTCGCCGAGACCGGCAGGCGTCGGCCGCCCTTGCGGACGTGCTCCATCACACCTTCGGCCTTGCCCTGACGAGCGGCCGTCCGCAACAGCTCGCCGACCTTCTTGGCAGTCTCGCCGTTGCCGGGATGCAGCGCCGCCAGGTCGCGCCGTCCGACCATCTCCTCGGCCGAGTAGCCGTAGATCCGGCGGGCGCCCTCGTTCCAGGTCAGGAACCGCCCCTCCGGGTCGAGCGCCGTGATCGCGTACTCGGTCGCGCTCTCCAGCACCCCGTTCAGGAAGGTCGTCATGTCGGACAGCTCGGCGGCCTGCCGCTTGACCTCGCCGGTCTTGCGGAACAGGTCCACGAAGACGCCGACCTTCGCCCGCAGCGCCTCGGGATCGAACGGCTTGACGATGTAGTCCACCGCCCCCAGCGAGTACCCGCGCGAAACGAACCCCTGGCCGCGGATCTCGGCGGTCAGGAAGATGATCGGCGTGTCCTTCGTCTTCTCGCGGCCCCGGATTAGCTCGGCGGTGTCGAAGCCGTCGATGCCCGGCATATGAACGTCCAGCAAGATGACGGCGAAATCCTCGTGGAGCAGGTGCCGAAGCGCCTCCTCGCCGGAGGGGGCGCTCACGAGCCGCCGGTCCGGCCCGTCCAGCACGGCCGACAGGGCCAGCAGGTTCTTCGGCTCGTCGTCGACCAGGAGGATGCTTACGGCGTCGGTGTTCACTGCCAGTCAGCTCCTCGTCAGGGGTGACTCAGGTGCCATGAGCTGAGGCGCCGTGCCGCGAGCTGCCGGCTGATGCAGCTCCACCAGCCGAGGGCCGATCTGTTCGAGGGGCAGAATCCAATCGACGCTTGTGCCGGCCAGGGCCGCCGACGGCATCGCACCGCGCATCGCCGTCGCCGGGTCCTGGACGATCGTCCGGCCGCCGCGCTGTTTGATCCGGGCCAGACCGAGCGCGCCATCCTGCCCGGTGCCGGTCAGGATCACGCCGATCGCGTGCGGGCCGTAGGTGTCGGCGGCGGACTCGAAGAGGACGTCTATCGAGGGGCGGGCGTGCGACACCGGCGGATCGACGGAGAGCGCCACGCTGCCCTGCTCGACCAGCAGATGGTAGCCCGGCGGCGCGACGTAGGCGATGCCGGGCAGCATCTCGTCTTTGTCTTCGGCGTCCACCACCACGAGCGCGGTGTATCGCTGCAACAGCGCGGCCAGGCCGGGGCCGGGGCTGCCCTGGTGCTGGACGATCGCGAGCGGCACCGGGTAGCCGGCCGGCAGCGCGCCCAGCACGATCTTCAGCGCTTCGAACCCGCCGAACGAGGCCCCGACGACGACGAGTCCCTGGATCACCCGCGCACCTTCCGATAGATTCGCTCGTCGGCGTCCACGATCTCGTAGGCGGCCTCGCCGGCCGTCCCCTTGAGCGATTCCTTGTTGCCCAGGCAGAGGAACCCGAGCCGCACCAGGCTGGCCGAGAACAGGTCCACCACCCGGCTTTGCAGCGCGCGGTTGAAGTAGATCATCACGTTCCGGCAGACGATGACGTGAAGCTCGTTGAACGAGGTGTCCATCGCCAGGTTGTGCTGCGCGAACACCAGGTTCCGCTTCAGCCACGGTCGGAAGATCGCGTTGTCGTAGTGGGCGGTGTAGTACTCCGAGAAGGCCCCGGTCCCCCCGGACTGGATGTAGTTGGCGGTGTACGCCTTCATCGCGGTAAGTGGGAAGATGCCATCGCGCGCCTTGCGGAGCACCGTCTCGTTGATGTCGGTCGCGTAGATCCGGCAGCGATCGTACAGGCCGGCCTCGTGAAGCAGGATCGCGGTCGAGTAGACCTCCTCTCCTGTCGAGCACCCTGCGTGCCAGATCCGGACGAACGGGTACGTCCGCAGGATCGGGACCAGCTGCTCACGGAACACGCGGTAGAACGTCGGGTCCCGGAACATCGCGCTGACGTTGATCGAGAACGCCGCCAGCAGCCGATCGAGCCAGGCCGGGTCGTGCAGCACCTTCTCGGTCAGGTCCGAGATCGAGGCGAGCCCCTCGCCAGCCAGCAGATGGCGCAGCCGCCGCCGGATGGACGAGGAGGCGTAGTCACGGAAGTCGTAGCCGTAGTGGCGGAAGACGCCCTCCAGCAGCAGCTCGATCTCGACCTCTTCGAGCGAGCGCCCCAGGAGCGCGCCTCCATGAAGCGCGGCGGAGTAGGGGTAGTCCATCGTCACTGACACAGCCGTGTCGTCATCGGTACAGCCAGACTCGGAGCAGCGAGACAAGCTGCTCGACGTCGACCGGCTTGGTGATGTAGTCCGAGGCTCCGGCCTCGATGCAGCGCTCACGGTCACCGCGCATCGCCTTGGCGGTCAGCGCGATGATCGGCAGGTCCGCGAACCCGTCCGTCGCCCGGATTTGGCGGATCGTCTCGTAGCCGTCCAGCTCCGGCATCATGATGTCCATCAGGACGATGTCGGTGTCTGGCCGGGCCTGCAAGGCCTCGATACCCTCGCGCCCGTTCTCGGCGTAGGTGATGTCCATCTGGTACCGCTCGAGCGCGCTGGTGAGCGCGAAGATGTTGCGCATGTCGTCGTCCACGATCAGCACCTTCCTTCCGGTCAGGACCGGATCCGAGCGGTGCAGCTCGCGGAGCATTCGACGCTTCGGCTCAGGGAGCCGAGCCTCAACACGGTGCAAGAACAGGGCCGTCTCGTCCAGCAGGCGCTCAGGTGAGCGCACGTCCTTGATGATGATCGTCTCGGCCAGCTTCCGGAGCTGCGCCTCCTCGCGGCGGGTCAGATCCTTGCCGGTGTAAATGACGATCGGGACCGGGGCGTCCGCCGTCGCGTCGCGGACCTGCTCGATCAGCGAGACGCCGGTCATGTCCGGCAGCCCGAGGTCCAGCACCACGCAGTCGAACCGCTGCTCGGCCAGCGCCGCGAGCGCCTCGGCGCCGGTCGCCACGGCGGTCGTCTCGACGTCGCCATTGCCGATCAGCTCGACGATCGCCATCCGCTGCGTCTGGTCGTCCTCGACCACCAGCAGGCGCCGAAGCTTCTGCTGAGCGAAGCTGGTCAGCCGGTCCAGCGCCTCGGCGAGCGCCTGCCGCTCGACCGGCTTGGTCAGGTGGGCGATGGCGCCAAGCTCCAGCGCCCGCTGCCGCTGGTCCGTCGCCGAGATGATGTGGACCGGGATATGGCGGGTGGCCGGGTCGTGCTTGAGCAGATCCAGCACCTTCCAGCCGTCCAGCTCAGGCAGCCGCAGATCCAGCGTGATCGCGTCCGGCCTGAAGCGGCGGGCCAGCGCGACCCCGGTGTCCCCACGGTGCGTGACGACGCCCTTGAAGCCGCGCTCGCGGGCCAGCCCGAGCAGGATCCGCGCGAAGCGGTCGTCGTCCTCCACGATCAGCAGCACCCGGTCGTCCGGCTCGATCGCCTGGCGGTCGTCGGGGACATCGGCCGGCTCGTCCGCGCCGGCGGTTATGTTCGGTGCACCCATCGTCGAGGCCCGCGTCGTCTCTGGCGACGCCAGGGCGACGCTGCCGGCGCTATTGGTCGCAACGTCCTCCATGGCCTGACCTGCCGCCGTGCGCGCGCCGATCGCCGATGGCGCCGGGCTCGGGTCCCACGCGGAGCGGCCCCCGCGCGGCGCATCGCTGCCCGCCAGTGGCCAGGTCTGCCCGCCAGCTCCGCTCTGGCCCAGGCCGTTGCGGCGCGGCTCGTACGCTACCGGCAGGTAGAGCGTGAACGTGCTACCGTGGTTCGGCGTGCTCACGAGCTGGATCTCGCCGCCGAGGAGCGTGGCGATCTCGCGGCTGATCGCCAGTCCGAGGCCGGTCCCTCCGAACCGCCGGCTGGTGTCCATGTCGGCCTGCTGGAACGCCTCGAACACGACGGCCTGCTTCTCGGCCGAGATCCCGATGCCGGTGTCGCGGACCGAGAACGCCACTACCTGGCGGGCGCGGTTGAGCGACTCGTTCTCCTCGCTCCAACCGCGCGCTACCGGGCGGATGCCCAACTCGACTGTGCCGGCGTCCGTGAACTTGAAGGCGTTGGAGAGCAGGTTCTTGAGGATCTGCATCAGCCGGGTCGGGTCGGTCGTGATCGCCCGCGGGAGCCCTTGCGCCAGTTCGACCGAAAGCTGGAGCTGCTTCTGGTCGGCGAGCTGACGGAACGTCCGCTCGACCTCCTCCTCGATCTCGCGGAACGTCACCTGGCTCACGTCGATCGAGGTCGTCCCGGACTCGATCTTGGACAGGTCCAGGATATCGTTGATGAGCGTCAGCAGATCCTCGCCTGACGCCCGGATCGTCCGCGCGAACTCGACCTCGCGCTCTGACAGGTGCTCGTCCGGGTTGTCCGCCAGCTGCTGGGAGAGGATCAGCAAGCTGTTGAGCGGCGTCCGCAGCTCGTGGGACATGTTCGCCAGGAACTGCGACTTGTACCGCGAGGTCCGCGAGAGCTGCTCGGCCTTCTGCTCCAGGTCGCTCCGGGCCTCCTCGATCTCGCGCCGCCGCCGCTCGACCTCCTCGTTCTGCTCGGAGAGCAGCCGCGCCTTCTCCTCCAGCTCCTCGTTCGTCTGCTGGAGCTCCTCCTGCTGCTGCTGGAGCTCCTGGGTCAGCGCCTGGGACTGCTTCAGCAGCTCCTCGGTCCGCATGTTGGCGTCGATCGTGTTGAGCACGATCCCGATGCTCTCAGTCAACTGGTCCAGGAACGAGAGGTGGGTCTCGCTGAACCGGCTGAACGAGGAGAGCTCGATCACCGCCATCACCTGGCCCTCGAAGAGGACCGGTAGCACCACGATGTTGAGCGGCGGCCCCTCGCCCAGCCCGGAGCTGACCTGGACGTAGTCAGCCGGGACGTTGGTCAGGAGGATCCGCTCCTTCTCGTACGCCACCTGCCCGACCAGCCCCTCGCCCTCGCCGAACGTCCGGTTCAGGTGCTTCCGCTCGCGGTAGGCGTAGCTGGCGAGCAGCCGGAGCATCGTCTCGCCCGTCTCATTTGGCTCGTTCAGGTAGAAGACGCCGTGCTGGACGCCGACCAGCGGCGCCAGCTCCGAGAGGATCAGCCGACCGACGGTTTGGAGATCTTTCTGGCCCTGGAGCATGCCGGTGAAGCGGGCCAGGTTCGTTTTGAGCCAGTCCTGGTCCGTGTTGGTCTGCGTCGTGTCGCGGAGGTTGCGGATCATCTCGTTGATATTGTCGCGAAGCTGCTCGACCTCGCCTCGCGCTTCGACCTCGACCGAGCGGGTCAGGTCGCCTTCGGTCACGGCCGTCGCCACCTCGCCGATCGTCCGAAGCTGGGTCGTCAGGGTGGCGGCGAGCTGGTTCACGTTGTCGGTCAGGTCGCGCCAGGTGCCGGCCGCGCCCGGCACGTTCGCCTGGCCGCCCAGCTTCCCTTCCACGCCGACCTCGCGGGCCACGGTGGTCACCTGGTCCGCGAACGTCGCCAGCGTGTCGATCATGTTGTTGATCGTGTCGGCCAGCTCGGCGATCTCGCCCTTCGCCTCGAAGGTGACCCGCTGCCGCAGGTTGCCGTTCGCGACCGAGGTCACGACCTTCGCGATCCCACGCACCTGATCCGTCAGGTTGGCGGCCATCATGTTCACGTTGTCGGTCAGATCCTCCCAGGTGCCAGAGACGCCCCGGACCTGGGCCTGCCCGCCGAGCCGTCCTTCCGTGCCGACCTCGCGTGCAACGCGCGTGACCTCGGAGGCGAAGGCGTTGAGCTGGTCCACCATCGTGTTGATGGTGTCCTTCAATTCCAGGATCTCGCCGCGCACGTCGACCGTGATCTTCTTCGAGAGGTCGCCGTTCGCGACGGCAGTCGTGACCGCCGCGATGTTGCGCACCTGGGCCGTCAGGTTGCCGGCCATCGAGTTCACCGAGTCGGTCAGGTCGTTCCAGACGCCGCCGACGCCTCGGACCTGGGCCTGCCCGCCGAGGCGCCCTTCCGTGCCGACCTCACGTGCGACGCGCGTCACCTCAGCCGCGAACGCGTTGAGCTGGTCCACCATCGTGTTGATCGTGTCCTTCAGCTCGAGGATCTCGCCGCGCACGTCCACGGTGATCTTGCGTGAGAGGTCGCCGTTCGCCACGGCCGTCGTCACGTCGGCGATGTTGCGGACCTGGGCCGTCAGGTTGCCGGCCATCGAGTTCACCGAGTCGGTCAGGTCTTTCCAGGTCCCGCCGACGCCGCGCACGTCGGCCTGGCCGCCCAGCCGACCCTCGGTGCCCACCTCGCGCGCCACACGGGTCACCTCCGAGGCGAAGGCGTTGAGCTGGTCCACCATCGTGTTGATGGTGTCCTTCAATTCCAGGATCTCGCCGCGCACGTCGACCGTGATCTTCTTCGAGAGGTCGCCGTTCGCG
>Ga0209382_10008353_pt1 | contig 13061 bp, 13 predicted proteins | sample SoiMetdeltSBSDD5_FD_187599 | JGI IMG/M metagenome (GOLD analysis project Ga0209382, IMG submission 187599) | Bulk soil microbial communities from a Populus tree surrounding site in Tennessee, USA - Soil MetaG P. deltoides SBSDD5 (SPAdes) (version 2) | ecosystem: Environmental > Terrestrial >... | reverse complement strand
TGTGCTGGAACTTGTGGCTGAACCAGCCGTAGAGCGGGATCCAGCCGAGCTCGGCCTTCATCACCATGGCGGGATCGCGAAACACGGGAATGAGGGCGAAGGTGTCCCAGGCCGACTGATGCTTGGAAGCGATCAGGCACGCACCTTGGGGCAATTTCTCGCGCCCGCGCACCTCGAGCCGCGTACCGCAGATGACCTTCAGCCACCACAAGCTGGCCAGCCCATGCAGCCGCAACCCCTCCATCGCCCAGCGGCGCGGGGCCAGCAGCAGCCAGCTGCCCAGCACGAGAAACACCGCAGTGTTGACGTAGAACACGACCAGATACACGAGCGAGCGCAGCATTGCGACGCGGGCCTCAGATGCTCATCGCGCGTATGGCGCTGTCGGCCAGCGCGCTGTCGTCCCAGCCAAACAGTCGCGCCGCGCCGTAGCGGGCGGCCGAGGGCAGAAACTTCAGGTATTCGGAAAACAGCAGCCTGGCGGTAGCGCCGTGCATCCACCAGCGCTCGGTGCGGAAGTTGCCCGACACCACCGGATAGGGGACCAGCGCGGTTGCCGGCATGGCGCGCCCGAGCTCGATCAGGCTGCGCGGCATGTGATAGCTCGAGGTGACGATGATCAGCCGTGAAAAGCCGTGGGCGGCGGCCCAAGCCTTGGTCTCCTCGGCGTTGCCGCTGGTATCGTGCGCGGCATAACCGACATCGACGCGCTCGAACAACTTCGTGCTCAGACCGCTCTTGCGGAAAAGGTCGTGTCGCGTCGTCTGACGATTGGCACCGGAGATCAGCAGCCGCTTGCCCCGGCCCTCGGCCAGGAGCCGCGCCGCCTCGCTGAGCCGATGCTCGCCGCCCGTGAGGACAACGATGCCATCCGCCTGCAGGTCAACCGAGGGTGCATGGTGCGCGATCGAGCCGGCAAAGATGAAGAAGCCGCCGAAGAACGCGCACAGTGCAATAGCCACGGCTAGAGCGAGATACCTGCCTCCACGTGCCACGACAGCTCTCCAACGGTCGTCCCCGACATGGGCATGGCCGTCGACCGACCACAATAGCCGATCTACCCGCGTCTGTGACCCACGGGCGGGGGTGGCGCAAGCAGTTTTTCCAGGCCGATCGAGCGCACGATGCTCGGCATCAGTGCTTGAGAATTCGGTAAACGCCGATGCGCGAAGTGAGCATGCACAGCGAGGCGATGACCAGCACGACAATTCCAAGCAGAAAGTAGCCCATGGCATCGAGCGCGGAAATGCCGATCAGCCGGCGGATCTCCGCCATGGTCACGCCGCCGCCGCCCAACAGCTCCATGATGGTGGGCATCGCCAGGAACACGAACATCGCCCACATGGCTCCGACGATGCCGGCACGCACGCCAAGGCGCAGAAAGTGGCGCTCGAACTCGCGGGCGATAAAGCGGTCGGTCGCGCCCACGAAGTGCAGCACCTCGACGATCTCGCGATTGGATGCCATGGCACTCTTGGTGGCCGAGACGATGATGGCGGTCGTGGCGGCGCCGACCAACAGCAGAATGGCGAGGCCACCCAGCGCGAATGAGCGGGTGATGGTGCGGATCTGCTGTTGCCAGCGGCGGTGATCGTCGAGCGTGACACCCTTGAACTGTCGGGTGAGCACCGCGCGCACCGCGTCGAGATCCGGGGGGCTCGCGCGGTCGAGCTCGATGGCGATCAGGCGCGGAACCGGAAGCGCCTTCAGTGCCTCGGTCTGGCCGAGCCACGGCTCGAGCAGCTGGGCCGTGTCGGCTGAGCCGAGCACCCGCGCTGCGACGATCCCTTGCTGTGCCAAGAGGAAGCGGGTGACGTCGGCGACGACCTTGTCGACGTCGCTGTGCTCCTTGGCTTCGACCTGCACCGTCACTTCGCTGGCTATATCGCGCAGCCAGGCATTGGCCGACTGATTCATCATGTAGACCGCGCCGGCGGTCAGGCAGGCGAGAAAGCACATGATGGTGATGACGAGGGTGAGGGAGCGACCCGTGACCGAGCCGGCCGGAACGATCGGCGCGGTGGTCTGGCCCGGATCGCCGCGTCGCGAGCGGGACGTCGGCTGCGTGCCACCCGCCTCCAGCCTGGGCGGCGGTCGTGTGCGCCCGGTCGTCTGCGTCGATTGGCCGTGAAAGGCATCGTGCTCCAGGCGCGTGTGGGCCGGCTGCAGGGCCTGCGACCGGCCCGGCCTGTCATACGATCCGGACATGGCCGTCGTGCAGCTCGATGCGCGGCGCCTTGGTCTGCCGCATCAACTGGTGATCGTGGGTGGCGATGACGACCGATGTCCCCAGGCGGTTGAGCTCGATGAAGAGACGCAAGAGACGGCGCGCCATCTGCGGGTCGACGTTGCCCGTCGGCTCGTCGGCAAGCAGCAGCTCCGGCTTGTTGATGACGGCGCGGGCAATGGCGGCGCGCTGCTTCTCGCCGCCCGAGAGCACGTGCGGATAGGAATACATGCGGTCGCCCAGCCCCACCCACTGCAGCAGATCGGTCACGTCCTCCTTGTAGTCCAACACCCGCTTGCCGGTAACCCGCAGCGGCATGGCCACGTTGTCCCAGGTGGTCATGTGGTCGAGCAGGCGGAAGTCCTGGAAGACGATGCCGATGCGGCGGCGCAGCTGCGCGCGCCGCACCGGAGTTACGCGGCTGATGTCTTGACCCAGCACGTGGATTTGACCCCGCGTGGCCAGGATCGACATGAACAGCATGCGCAGCAACGACGTCTTGCCGGACCCCGAGGGGCCGGTGAGAAAGTGGAAGGAGCCGGGACGCAGATGAAAGGTGACGTTGCGCAGCACCTCGTGCCCGCCCGCATATTTCAGCGCGATGCCGTTCAATCTGATCACGCTCTCTGCGGCCCTCCGGACCGAGTGAACACCCGCAATCTTATGCGCAAGGTGGGGGAAAGGATCAATCGTTGAGGATTGTGGCGGACTGATGGGACCAATAAGGCCGGGCTGCAAGTGCTATGTTGGGGGCGGTAGGCTTGTCGATCCCAATCGAGATACCGCACTCAATTGCCTGTGAAAAAGGTGCCGCATGGCCGAGACGCAATCTGTGCCCGGAACCATCGAGGTGGTCTTTTCGGCGGCAACCATCGCCGAGCGCATCGACGCCATGGCGCAGCGCATCGCCCAGGCCCGACTGGAGGACCTCCTGGTTGTCGCCGTGCTCAAGGGCAGCTTCGTGTTCGCCGCCGATCTGCTCAGGGCGCTCCATAGCGCCGGCTTGTCGCCGCAGGTGGATTTTCTCTCGCTGTCGAGCTATCGCATGGGCACGACCTCGTCGGGACGCGTCGAAATCGTGCGCGATGTCGAGATCGACGTCGGCGGCCGCAACGTGCTCATTGTCGACGACATCCTGGAGTCGGGGCGGACGCTGGCGTTCGCCAGGGACCTCATCGCCGCACGCGGGGCGGCGCGGGTGCTCACCTGCGTGCTGCTCGACAAGCCGGTGCGGCGCGCGGCCGAGATCGTCGCCGATTTCAGCGCGTTCGAATGTCCCGACGTGTTTGTGGTAGGCTACGGCATGGATTTGGCGCATCGCCTGCGCGAGCTGCCGTTCGTGGGACGGGTGGTGCGGAAGGCGTGAAGGCGCGCGAGGGGAGGGCAACATGGCACGCATCCTTCTGGCCGAGGACGACGCGGCAACGCGCGACATGGTGCAGCGGGCGCTGGCGCTCGACGGTCACGAGGTGATCGTCACCCAGGACGGCGCCGAGGCGCTGGAGAAGCTGCAGGCCGCCCCGGGCCGCATCGACCTGCTGATCACCGACGTGCAGATGCCCGGCCTCGACGGCGTCGCACTGGTGGAGAAGGCGTTGCCCGCGGCACCCAAGCTGCGTGTCGTGCTGATGTCGGGCTTCGCCGACGAGCTCGGCCGCGCCGCCCACCTCAAGAGCAAGATCTCCCGCATCATCAGCAAGCCGTTCACGCTGGAGCAGATCCGCGCGGCGGCGCGGGCGGCGCTGGGGTAGGAAAAGGTCGGGCATCTGCATCGATCGCATGCTGGCGAACTAAGCGACCGAAGTTGTGGAAGTCGTCCACAGCCCCGGCCAGGCGATTCCGCAAGCGCCCACCTTCCGCCATGGTGGAATTGCGCATCAGGGGCGGTGGATTGTTGCGCTGCCGGTGCAATTCGGGCCGCGAACGACCTTGCCACTGGTCCCATTATCACCCAAATTCCCAGGCAGTTAGCGCGACTCGGGGCTAGAAGGCGGGCCCTTGCTCGGCCAAGGGGGGACCCATGGCAATCACGGTGGACGCGCGCGGCGGCTACGTGCAGGCGGACGCGCCGGCGTTGGGGGCGTCGACCGCCAACATGCGCGCGCGCGCGTTCCGCCAGGCGCGCCGGCATTCGCTGATCGTCAGGACGCTGCGCCTGGCGTTGCCGGTCGGCTCGATCGCCATCATGGCCTACTATGCCCTCACCCTTGGCGTGAGCTGGAGGCTCGGACCTGGGCGCCTCAATGTCGGCGAGGTGCAGATGACGGCCGACGACCTGACCATGAAGAACCCGAGCTACTTCGGCCTTACCAAGGAGGGTGGCCGCTACGAGGTGCGGGCCAAGAAAGCGGTCGTGGAGTTCAACAAGGATGCGCCGATCAAGCTCGTCGATGTCGACGGCGACCTGATGCAGGCCAATGGCGTCGTCACCAACCTCAAGGCCAAGCACGGCCTGCTCGACAACGCCAAGAGCGAGCTCGAGCTGTTCGACGGCATCGAGATCGAGGCCAGCAACGGCCTGAAGGCGCGCCTGGCGCGCGCCAAGGTGTTCAACAAGGAGCATCGCGTCGTCTCCAAGCATCCCGTCGAGGTCGACATGCCGACGGGCCGAGTGCGAGGCGCGAGCATGACCATGCGCACCGACACCAAGGAGACGACCTTCGTCGGCGATGTCACGGCACATCTCAAGGCCGCGACACCGGTCGGTGCAACGGCCCCCGTGACGCCCGCCTTCGGCCGCGACTCGCGCCAGCCGGTCGACGTGACGTCCGAGCAGCTCTACGTCAACGACGCCGCCAAGACGGCGCGGTTCATGGGCAGCGTCGTCGCCGTGCAGGGCGACTCGACGTTGAAGACGCCCGAGCTGCACATCGCCTACGAAGGCAAGGCCGCATCCGAGCTGGCGAGCGCCGACGCGCAACAAGAAAGCTCGCGGCTGTCGCGGCTCGTTGCCAAGAGCGGTTCGGTGGTGACGATCGGCGCTGACCGGCGCGTCACAAGCGACGAGGCCGAGTTCGACGCCAAGGCCGACACGGCGCTGTTCACGGGCAATGTCGTCGTCAACCAGCAGAAGAATGTGCTGCAAGGCAAGCGCCTGTTCGTCGACCGCAAGACCGGCAAGAGCCGTCTGGAGGCACCCGCCGAAGCCGGCCAGCCCGCCGGGCGCATTTCCTCGACCTTCTATCAGAACGACGGCCAGACCCCCGCGCAGCCCAAACCCAAGTCTCAGGGTGACGGGATGGTCGCAGCCGTCCAAGGCAGCATGTTCGGCTCGTTCAAGACGGATCCCAACGCGCCCATCGACGTGGAAGCGGACACGCTCGAGGTGCACGACCAAGCCAGGCAGGCGATCTTCCGGGGCAAGGTCAAGTTGCAGCAGGGCGACTTCATCGTGCGCACCGTAGAGATGACCGTGTTCTACACGGGCCAATCCGGTTTCGGCTTGGCGCGCAGCGGCGATGACGCGGCCGGCAAGGCATCGTCCCAGCTTACGCGCGTGGAGGCGCGGCAAAACGTATTGATCGTCTCCAAGGACGGGCAAAGCGCCAAAGGCGACTGGGCAAACTTCGACGTCAAAGCCAATACGGTCGTCATGGGCGATAACGTGGTGGTCTCACGCGGCAAGGACGTGGCCGAAGGCCCGCGCCTCAAGATCGATCTGGCCACCGGCATGTACCGGTTCGAGCTGGAACCCGAAGCCGCCGTTGCGCCGGCAGTCCCCGCAACCAGGTCCTCGCCTGCCATTGCGGCTCCCGGAGCCCCGCAGCCCACGTCGTCGCCTACCGGACGCGAATGTCCGCCCGGCAAGCAGTGCCTGCTGTTCTTTCCGAAGGACGCGCAAGAAAAAGCCAAGGCCGCGATCAAGAAGATGGTGCCCGACGCTCCTGCCAACAAGCCTGCCGAGGGCTGGCAACCGAGCACCAGCGCCAGCCCAATTCGGCGGAGCGATTGACGCCATGCGGTTGTTCCCGTTCATGGAAAGGCGGCCTAAGGCCGATCCGGCAAGCCGGCCGGGCCGGCGCCGCCCCGCCAACGGCTCCGCCAACGGACATGCGGCGCGCACGAAAGAACCTGATGTCGCTCATGGCCGACAAGGCTGGCTGACCGTCGCCAATGTGCAAAAGTCCTATCGCAGCCGCATGGTGGTCAAGGGCGTGAGCTTGGCTACCGGCCGCGGCGAGGCGGTCGGCCTTCTGGGCCCCAACGGTGCCGGCAAGACCACCGTCTTCTACATGGTGACGGGTCTGGTGCCGGCCGACGCCGGCCAGGTCACGCTCGACGGGCGCGACGTGACGCGATTGCCAATGTACCGGCGTGCCCGCCTGGGCATCGGCTACCTGCCGCAGGAGGCCTCGATTTTTCGTGGCCTGACGGTCGAGCAGAACATCATGGCGGTGCTTGAGCTGGTCGAGCCGAACCGCAAGCGGCGCAAGGAGCAGCTCGACAACCTGCTCGAGGAGTTCAACATCACGCGCTTGAGAAAATCGCCGTCGCTGGCGCTATCGGGCGGCGAGCGGCGGCGGTGCGAGATTGCCCGGGCGCTGGCCACGCGGCCGTCCTTCATGCTGCTGGACGAGCCCTTTGCCGGCATCGACCCCTTGGCGGTCGGCGATATTCAGCAGCTGGTGCGCCAACTCACCGCACGCGGCATCGGCGTCCTCATCACCGATCACAACGTCCGCGAAACCCTAAGCCTCGTCGACCGGGCGTACATCATCTACGACGGTCAAGTCTTAACGCATGGCAAACCCCAGGAAATTATCGCCAATGAGGACGTACGACGCGTTTACCTCGGCGATATGTTCAATTAATCCGCGAACCCCGATTCGATTCCGGGCGTAGCCTCGAGAATCCCTTCCAGAAAATCAGCCCTGTCCATCCCCCTGGCGCGCATGGCGCGCCAGGGGCGCCAGGCATGTTGGGACAATTGTTGGGACAATCGTTCGGTGTTTTTACTCCACGGGGCAACCAAGGTCAGATCAAGTCCGCCGCAGGGCACCGCACCTGCAAATTTGTTGCGTCTCCAGTTGCATCTCGAGTTCACGGGAAACGTGTGTGAGCCGGCGCTCAAATTCAATGGAGACTGAAACGATGCACTTCAAGACACGCCTTCTGCCAGCCCTCTTGGGATGGGCTATGGTCGCTATCGGCCTCGGTGGCATGGCGACCGTCATGTGGATGACGGGGCGGTTCGGATGGAGCCTCCAGGAGGCAACCGCGGATCGATGGGCAAGCGCGAGCCTTCACCTGCTCAATGATGCCGCCGGCGCGATTCTGGTAGCTGCCAGCGGCGTTATGCTCAACCTAGCGGGGTGGCGAACGCGAGTGATGGGCCTGATCGCACTACTCTGCGCGCTAGTTCTCGTGGCCTACTCCATTGTGTCCGTCTATGGGTTCATGTCCAATCGCATCACGCAGCTGGAGAGTCACAAGAACATTCTTGCCTGGCAAAAGGCCGACCTCGATTGGAAGCGCAAGACGAGCGTTAGCCGAGAGGTTGCCAAAGCAGATCGCGTGTTGCTTCGTGCTGAAGCTCACCTTGCTGCCAAGCAGCTCAAGGAATCCCTGCAATTCGTCGCAGATGCCCAGGCGGCCGGCATCGCTGCTTGGTTCAATACGAGCATTGAGCGCATTCAGCGCGCCTTGGTCATCAGCACCTCCTGCATTGGTCAACTCATCAAGGTAACCTGTATCTTTTTCGGCTTTTCTTTCTTGTCATATCGCGCGGTCGACCTGGCAGCAGCAGAAGCCAAAGGTAAGGCTGGTTCGGAGAGTGCTGGTGATGCAGCTGGGCCAACTGGGCGACAATTCGATCATCCTCAGCCATTCAAGTCAGGTCAGCACGCGACCCAAGCGGGTCACGGGCACCACTTGATGGGTCACGTGGGTCATCCGGCCCCTTCGGGTCAAGTGACCAAGGTGAGCCAATTGACCAGTCCTAAGTCGACCTCGATCGAGCCTCCAAAGGAAAAATGGCCTCGCCAGCAGGTTGTACATCTCTTGGGGCAAGTGGGTCACTTGGAGCCACGCCGTTCCACTAGGTCCATAGCCAGTGAGACAGGATGGGCCAGACGAACTTTAGATCGCATGCGTGGTCGCCTCGTGACCGTTGAGCCAGCGCCGAACGGCCCCGCTTGAGTAAGCCCGCCAAATAGGAAGCGCCGCCCTCCTGCGGCTACCCGTGATTGAACAGATCCACAGCGAAACGAGAAAGAAACACTGATGGAATCCGAACATCGTACCTATTCTGAACTGATATTTGCCCACAACGCACCAAGACTCCGACAGGCTGGCTTCGCCGTGCTACCGGCCAACGGAAAGAAGCCACGCCGCACCGGTTATCGCAAATGGCGACACGCGCCAGATCAATCCGTCGTCTCGATGTGGGCGGAGAAGGACCCTGGCGCCGACATCGTCTATGTACCCGGCCTCAGCCGGGCTCGACACGGTGGCTATGGCGTTGTCGTGATTGATGGTGACGACGAGGAAGCCTGTGGTCAGATCGTTGAGGTCTTTGGCGACACGCCCGGCAAGGTGAAAACGCGCCGAGGCCATCACAACCTATACCAGGCCCCGGGCCTCGATCTTGGCAAACTGACCAGCCTCAAGAAGTTCGGCATCAACGCTGACGTCAAGCATGGTAACTCCATCGCTGTTGCACCGCCCAGCCGACATCAGGACGACCGCAGTTTCGTCTATGCCTGGGAGGGCTGCGATGAAACGGTCATCCGCGATTTGCCACCGTTCAATGTCCAGGCGCTGCAGCGGCTCCTCGACAAGGCGAGACCGGACGAGGACGTGACGCGTCGAGCCAAGCCCTACATCCGACTCCGCGATGGCTCCCGGAAGCTGGGGCTCAACGACCGGCTCGTCGCTAATGTGTGGTCGTGCGTCTCGCAAAACGGGTTGATCGACCGGGCGCTCTTGCTCAATGAGAACATCGGCCGAATGCATTCTGACGGTCCTTTATCCGTCGAGGAAGTGATGGAGGTTGTGCGGGCTGTCTGGCGTGACCGCGAGAATGGAACAATCGAGAAGTGGGAAGGAACCGGCAGTCTGCAAAAGCGATCCCGCATTGAGATGTTGCATCTGTGTGAACTCGACCCCAAACACGGTCCCGACGCCCTTATCCTGCTGCAAGTTCTGCGCGATGAGCATTCTGCACGTTGCCGGCGGGGTGAAGAGTTCTCGATCACGCCGACAGCAATGGCCAAAGCGGGGTTAATCCCCGGTTGGACTCGCGAACGCTTCGAGCACGCGCGCGATCTCTTGTTGGCCGCCGGCTACATTGAGCGAGTCGTGGACTTCAAGCGCAATTCTGCCGCTGGCCGATTGGCTGGCAAATTTAGATTGGTGATGACCGCTGGGGGAGCGGCGCGGGGCAGGAGCTAGTTGCATTATGGTGAAATCTTCACACTGGGCTCAGCCGATATACAAACTTGAGAACTTCTCGATTTCGATGCAGTACGCTCAGGCGCGAAGCGAAGCGGGCCGGCGCGGTTATTCCACCCAAAATTCCCAGATGATTTCGGAAATGAACGAAGTGCGAGGTTATGCCTAGACCGGCGACATCAACGACCCGTCGGATCGACGAGTTCAATACGATCGACTTGGTCTGGCTGCGCCGCCAAGGGGCGCGCACGATCGGACACACCGGCCAACTCACGTGGCGCCGGAACGGGCAGGTGCACGGTTCCATCGGCTACGCGCTCGAGGCTACTGGCTTGCGCCTGCGCTATTGGCACACCCCCTACGGTGGCGCCCCCGAATCCATCGACGAGGTGATCCCGATCGTCACGACGACTCAACACCTGGGTGGTGACCGCCACTGGTTTGCGTGCCCCTCGTGCCGGCGCAGGTGCCGGATCATCTATGGCGGCTCCCGCTTTCGATGCCGGCTGTGTCAAGGCGCCTACTACAGGAGCCAGTACCAGCATGCGGCGCTGTCGATCTGCGACCAGCGTTGGGCCATCCGCCGGCGGCTTGAGGAGCGCGGTGGTGCGCCCTGGGGTTGGAGCCTCGACGACGGTTTTCCGCCGAAGCCGAAGGGGATGTGGTGGCGCACCTACCGCAAGCTCAAGGTGCTAGACGAGAGGCTGGCCGGCCGGTGGAGCATCGGCATGAGCGGTTTTCTGGAACGGCTCGACCGACGCACGCGGCGCCGATGAGATCCACTCAAGCGAAAGTGTCCCCCAGACAGCCGGGAGGCATTTCAAGGGCAACGTGGTATCGCGGTCGCGGCGGGGGTGACGGATCAGCCTGGGTAATCCTACCCTTTGCTAAAGTAGTAAAAAGTAGCCAAGGGCCAGGGCTTGCATCGCGGTTGTGCGCACCAACGCCATCGGTTGCTTGAGCTTTGAAAAACAATCAACGCAAATCAAACGTAGGTCGCATATGCAACGTTAGGAATGGTCCGATGCTGGCGTGCGATTCCGCGCGAATATCTAAAATAGAAAAAAATAGAAATGCCGGTTTCGCTTGTTGGGCCGTCTATCTTTGTGGCCGCGGGTGCCATCACCGGGATGCGGGTCTGCGCGACCATGTTCGTCACTAGTTGAGCGGTAGCCGGCATCGCGCTGCCCATCACCGAAACCACGGCACAGATGCTCAAAGATACGAACCTGAGAAACATGCCCCACACCCCACTCCACGGCCGCCTTTCAGTCAGCGCACCCCACTGGGGCGCTGGTTGGCCAGCACCGCGACGTGGGCTCCTGGAGGCGCTCGCCCCGCGAAGACTGAGGGACCGTCCGGACTAACTTGTACCGCGTCGAAGGTCGGCGCTTCCGGTGCGGCCGGCTCTCTCGGGGTTCTTTCCTTGGCGGGTGACAACGCCAGCCGGCACGTAGCGCCGCACGGGTCTCGTGCCGGAACTCGCTCGTTGCTCAATCGAGTGGAGATGATCGATGTAACGTCTAACGCGAGCAGAACGACGTACGGGATTGTCGGAGCCAGCAGCGCGAACACTAACAAGGCGAAAAGCCGGCGGCGCATCCTTCGGGCTCCGCGCTGGAGACCGCCACCTAAGAGGGAGCGTGACATGCATCAAGGGTGTCACGAACCTCCGCGTGGGCAAGCCAGACCGGCCATAGGGGTTAACTGGATGGGCGCTCAGCTAACCGGGCAAGTTGCACTGATCCCCCCGAACTGAGGACGGCGAGTTCATCGACAGAGAGAAGGGGGCAACGTCAGGGATCAACTGCCTTATTCCGCTGGCGTTGTCCGCGGTCCACGGGCACGGACACGAGCAACCGCCGCTCCAGGTCGTTTATCATTGCCCAAATGCGACTTGTCACCGTGTATTCATCGCTTACTTCGTGGGCACTGCCACTCGAGGGGAGGCCATGAGGTTGTACGCGTGTCAGCGCTCACGGAGACTCGCCTCTGCGCAGCATTCATCGCAGCATTGCTCATGCCCGATCGACAAGTAAAACCAAGCACAGCGGTGATTGGCCCCAGCTTGGACCTCTAGCTGGGGCTCTTTCATTGGCCCTTCCGGTTGCTGAACACCCCGGCCAGTATCTCCCGAGTGGGGTCATCGCTATTCACTCGAACCGTTCATGCCCGTTCACGGAAGGCTGACCGGACCACGACGACGTGGCGAGTGCTCTATAGTCTTGCTGATGATCATATAGGTTACGCTGTCCGTGTCGGTCGACACCGCACAACTGATCCGCGTCTTGCCCCATTTGGCATTGTCGATCCTGTCGCCTGTGACTTGAAGGCAACCGCCGCGATGTCCGTCGTGTTTGTCTTCGTGTGCGCAGGTACGAGTTGGTCGCAAGCGGTGTCACCGCCGGTCGATCGCAACGTCGACACACTATTGCGGGCTGCCTACTGCGTCGGCGTGCTGAGCGAACGCCTAAAGCAGCACAAGGAAAGAACGGAGCAAGGGGAAAAAGAAATTTGCGCGAAGTGGATGGAGACCAAATTTCGCAGCGCCGCTGAGTGCGCAGAGTGGACAGCCGCGGTTGTGCAGTATTTTAGCGAGACGCTTGAGTCCCACAAGAAGCGCTATGCTCGATACGTGGCCGCTCGCATGTCGGAAGTGCCAAGCCGATCAATCACGCGATAGCGATGGGGTCGGGCGCGAGGCGATTGACTGACGGTGGCAGTGGCAACTCAAGAGCGGGCATGGAGCGGACCTCGGCTAGGAGACGGTTTCGGGCGATTTCTTTGGCGGCTCGCCCTCACCCACCCAATGACGCCCGGGTTGAGCTGGAGCCGCTGGACGGGTCTCTATCGAGGCGTTTAGCTGGGGCTGCGCTCCATTCCAGGCCGCAGTCCTGGCCTTCAACCGCTCCAACGTCTCTGGCGAGTCCTCACGGCGCTTTTGGAGGCCCAGGACGTCCCTGATGACCTCGGCTTGCTCTGACGTCGGTAGTGCATGGAGGCGCAGGCAGCCCTCGTCGTCGCCATCCTGGGTTGGCGTGCAGAACGACAGCCGCCGCTTCGTGATGGTCCAATGGCGGGCCGACCGGCACCGGACGAACAAGACCCAAGTCTTGCCGTCGCCCCATGTGTGGATCGTCCCGTGCCGGCCATTGATGCGCCAGGCACCGCATTCGTCCCGGCGCAAGGCGCGGTCCCAGGCGTTGAGCGCCGTGAGTAGGCGCTGCTGCTGCGCGCGGTCGGCCGCGGCCTCCTCGGCCGTGTCGTATGTGTCAGGCATCGTGGATTTCCCCGTAGGTGCTTACGCAGCACTCTCACGGCCGGCGAGCTCGTCCGCACCCTCAGGCATCGGCGCCCGCGGATGCTCGTTCAGGGATTGCGAGTATTCCTCGAGCGGCAACAACACGTTGTGCACGGCCCACCGCATCAACTACGCCGAGAT
>Ga0209382_10008350_pt1 | contig 13063 bp, 15 predicted proteins | sample SoiMetdeltSBSDD5_FD_187599 | JGI IMG/M metagenome (GOLD analysis project Ga0209382, IMG submission 187599) | Bulk soil microbial communities from a Populus tree surrounding site in Tennessee, USA - Soil MetaG P. deltoides SBSDD5 (SPAdes) (version 2) | ecosystem: Environmental > Terrestrial >... | reverse complement strand
CGAGATCGATCGGTCGCTGAATGCGGATGCACCCATGGCTGAAATCCCGCTGGGCTTCCGCGAACAGCGCGCCCGCCGGCGTGTCGTGCAGATAGACGTGGTACTTGTTCGGGAACATGAACTTGATGCGCCCCAGGGCATTCCGCGGGCCCGGATCCTGGCGCATTTGGTAGGGAAACCGGGTAGGGGTCATCGCCGACCAATCGACGTCCGTGGGGTCGACCTCGCGACCGCCGGGACCCGATGCCGGGAAGATGCGCATCTTGTTTTGCGCGAGGTAGGACGCGCTGCGTCGGGCTTTCGGGAGCAGCTCGTCGGTCGCGATGTCGCGGGGCACGTGCCAGTACGGATTCAGCACGAGGTAGCGCATCGTGTCGCTGAGCACCGGCGTGCGGCTAAAAGGCTTCCCCACCACCACGCGCATCGCCAGCATCACCGAATCCCCTTCGACGACCTCCAGCTGGTAGGCCGCGATGTTGACGATGATGTGGCGGCGCCCCAGATCCCGGGGCAGCCAGCGCCAGCGCTCGAGGTTCAACTCCAGCTGTTCCACGCGACGTTCCGCCGGCACGTTGAGCTCCGCCCGGGTCGCCACGTCCACTACGCCGTCGGCCGCCAAGCCGTGGCGCTCCTGGAACATCTTCACGGCCCGCTCGACCTCCCCGTCGAAGCCGCGGGGGTTGTACTCCTGCGGCGGCGCTTCCCCTCCGCCGAGGTCGCCCTCGACGCGTAGGCGCGCGCGCAGGGCCGCCACGGGGCCGCCCGTGTCGCCGAACTGCAGCGCCACCCCGTCCGGGATGGCGTGCCAACCCCCGGCTGCGGCTACCTCGCGATCCTTGGCCAGCGCCTCGCGCAGGCGGCGGTACCCGTACTGACTCGGCACCAACGTCTCGATCGCGCCGGGGATGTCGCGCGACGCCAGGCCCGCCTCGAGCACCACGGCGATATCGGCGGTGCGCCCGTTCGCGACCCATTGCGGATTGATGGTCTCGGGATCTACCCGCCCCCCGAGGAGGTGAGCGCCGTACACCAGGAACGCATCCGTGAGCAGCAGGTCGAGCTCGGCCCATCGATCGGGGTCAAGCGCCGGGCCGTGTTTGTCGTCGGCGCGCACCGCCGCGAGTACAGCCTCGATGCCCTTCAAGTGGTAGTCTTCCGACCGCAATCCCTCGAGATCCGCCCGGTGCAGCGCGGCCACGAGGTCATCGGCGAGCCGGGTCGGCCCGCGCCCGTCGCTCCACGCCGGACGGTAGAGGCGCCGCACATAGAAGCTCGGGAGGACCGAGCTCGCATACACCGGCTCGCCCCCTGCGCGGAGCTCCGCTACGACGCCGGCGGCCTCGATGCGCGTGCGGATGCGCTCCGCGACGAGCCGAGCTTCTGTGCTCGGCGGCGACGCGCACCCGGCGACGACGGCCAGGACGGCGACGAGGAATGCTCGATGCATCACGGCGACCTACCGCCCTCGAGGCAGTTTTCCACGGATGATTTCGGATCGAGCTGCCGCGATCCCGGTGGCCACGGCCGCGATCAGCGCAGCCCGACCGGCTGCTCTCAACACCCGCCCCGTTTTCGCGAGTCGCAGCTTGAGGCGCCGGCGCCGGTCCTCGGACACGGCCTCCTTGCGAGCCTCTTCGATCAGACGGTCGGCCTCCTTGGCAGCGGCCACCGCCCATTGCTTGGCGCGACGCGCCGCGCCTACTGCCGCGCTCATGAAACGGTCTGTTCGGGTTGCCATGACTGGTGTCCTCGTTCGGTTGAATGTCTTCCGGCCACGAACCACGTCTGTACCTCACCCTGGCCTTCCACCTCGAGCGCACCGCGCTGCTCGAGCACGAAGTCCTCCCCCAGCAGCCGCCGAGTGCTCTCCGCCGCCTGCGCCCGTCCCGCCACGCCGTGGGATTCCATCCGGCTGGCTGTGGTCACCGCGTCTCCCCACACGTCGTAGACGTACATGCGTTTGCCGATGACGCCGGCTACCACCGGGCCGCTCGCGATCCCGATGCGCACTTGCAGCGCGTGGCCGCCGCGCTCGTTGAAGCGCGCCACCGCGTCCAGCATGTCGAGCGACAGATGGGCCGCCCGCACCGCGTGATCACCCAGGAGGGTGGGCACGCCGGCGGCGGCCATGTACGAGTTGCCGAGCGTCTTGATCTTCCTGAGGCCGCGCTCCTTCACGAGGCCGTCGAAGCGGGCGAAGATCTCCTCGACCAGCAGCGTCAGCTTCTCGGGGCCCTCGGCCGGTGTCCGGTCACTCAACCCCACGATCTCCGCAATCACCACGCTCACATCCGCGAAGCTGTCCGGGGTGACCTCGGGACGCGCCTGCAGCCGAGCCGCGATGGAATCGGGCGGCACGTGAAGGGCCAGCCGTTCCGACACCTTACGCTCGGCCACGACCTGATCGAACAGCTTCTTCAGCTCGCCGTTCTTGCGGTGAATCTCGACGTGCAGCAGGCGGACTTCGATCATGTTGTGGACGCGCGTCAGCACCTCGGCCACATCGAACGGCTTACTGATGAAGTCGCGCGCCCCGGCCTTGAGCGCCCGCAGCTTATGGTCGGGCTGCGCCGTGATCACCAGAACCGGGAGGTATCCACTCTTGTCGATCTGCTTCAGGGCCTCCATCACCTCGAATCCATCCATCACGGGCATCTGGAGGTCCAGCACGATCAGGTCGTAGTCGTTCTTCGCGTGCAGATCACACACCGTGCGCGGGTCGAGCGTGGACGCGACGGACAGATACCCGGCGCCGCTCAGCATGCGCTCGAGCAACACCACGTTGGCCGTCAGATCGTCGACGATCAGGATCTTGGCCTTGAGGATCTCCGAGGCGTCAAGCATTGGGCGGCACCGTCTCCAGCGCCGCGTCCAGCGCCGCCATGAACTCGTCGACCTTGATCGGCTTCGTGAGATACGAGAAGAATCCAGCCGTGATGCCCTTCTCGACGTCGCGCGGCATCGCATTGGCGCTCAACGCGACGATGGGGATGTGGGCGGTCGCCGGCTCGGCGCGCAGGATCGCCATGGCCTCGATGCCGCTGATCCCGGGCAGGTTGATGTCCATGAGGATCACGTCCGGCTGGTGGGCGCGCGCCATCTGAATGCCCTGGTTGCCGTCCACCGCGGTCAACAAGCGAAGGGTGGGGCGGCGCGCGATCAGCTGCTCGATCAGCTTCAGGTTCGCGGGGTTGTCTTCGACATACAGCAGCGTGCGGAGCGCTCCGCCGGCCAGCGCTTCCGCGCGGGCGGCCTCGGGCTGCGCAGCCTTCAGGTCGAGTTGGGGCGCGGCCGCGGCGGCCAGCTCCCACCAGAAGACACTGCCCACGCCCACGGTGCTCTCCACACCGAGGACGCCACCCATCAGCTCGACCAGGCGCTTGCTCATCACGAGCCCGATACCGGTACCCTGTTCAGCGCCACGCTCCTGGCCCAGCCGATTGAACGGCTGGAACAGCTGCGCCAGCTTCTCCGGCGCCAACCCTGGGCCTGTGTCTCTCACGTTGAGGCGGATCCGTCCCGGCGTGTGGCAGCCGTCGCAGTCCACCACGACGGTGCCGCCCGCCGTGTTGTACTTGATCGCATTGGACAGCAGGTTGATGAGCACCTGCTTGAGCCGCGTGCGATCGGCCTCGACGAAGCACGGAACCGCGAACTGCGGGAAGGTCATGGTGATGCCGCGGGCTTGCGCCTGCGGTTCGATCATCGCCTGACATTCGAGGATGACTTCCGCCAGCGACGTCGGTTCCTTCGACAGTGACAGCTTCCCCGACTCGATCTGCGCGAGATCCAGGATTTCGTTGATCAGTTCCAGGAGGTACCAACCCGCCCGCAGAATCTCGTCGATGCTCGCCTTCTGGGCGGGCGTCGGCGGCGAGGCGTCGGACTGCATCAGCTGAGCGAACCCGAGGATCGCGTTCAGCGGCGAACGCAGTTCATGGCTCATGCTCGACAGGAACTCCGACTTCGCGAGGTTGGCCTTCTCCGCGGTGCCCTTCGCCAGCGTGAGGGTCTGCTCGACCAGGCGGCGCTCCGTCAGATCGCGGGTCAACTTCGCAAAACCCCGGGCGTTGCCCGCCGCGTCACGAATGGCCGTGAACACGACGTTTGCCCAGAACAGTGAGCCATCCTTGCGCAGCCGCCACCCTTCGACCTCGAATCGTCCCTGAGCCGCCGCCGCGTCCAGGTCACGCTGCGGCGCGCCCTGCTCGACCTCCGTCGCCGGATAGAACATGGAGAAGTGCTTGCCCACGATCTCTTCGGCGGAGTAGCCCTTGATCCGCTGGGCGCCCGTATTCCAGCTCACCACGCGACCCTCGGAGTCCAGCATGACGATGGCGGCGTCGGTGACGCTCTCCACCATCAGGCGGAAGCCTTCCTCGGTCCAGCGCAGTTTCTCTTCGACCTGTTTGCGAGCGGTGTTATCGGTGCCGATCAGGAGATACCCGATGATGGCGCCCTGCGCATCGCGCAGTGCCGTGACCGATACGACCGCCGGGAAGCGGCTGCCGTCCTTGCGGATGTAGCTCAGCTCGTAGATGTCCTCGATGCCGCGCGAGGCTTTGAACACCAACGCCTCGAACCCCGGGGTAATCGCGGTGCCGAGCTCGACACTGAGCGCCTTGGCGCGCGCGATCACTTCTTCCGGATCGGAGATGTCGGCCGGCGTGATCTTGTTCATCACTTCCGCCGCCGTGTAGCCGAGCATCCGCTCCGCACCGACGTTGAAGATCTGGATCACGCCCTTCGCGTCGGTCGCGATACTCGAGAAGTTGGCGCTGTTGAAGATCGCGCTCTGCAAGGCCCCAGCCTTGAGCAGCGCCTCTTCCGCCAGCTTGCGGGCGGTATTGTCCGTGCCGATCAGGAGATACCCGATGATGGCGTCCTGCGCGTCGCGCAGCGCCGTGACCGACACGACCGCCGGGAAGCGGCTGCCGTCCTTGCGGATATAGCTCAGCTCGTAGATGTCCTCGATGCCGCGCGAGGCCTTGAACACCAACGCCTCGAACCCCGGGGTAATCGTGGTGCCGAGCTCGACACTGAGCGCTTTGGCGCGCGCGATCACCTCTTCCGGATCGGAGATGTCGGCCGGCGTGATCTTGTTCATCACTTCCGCCGCCGTGTACCCGAGCATGCGCTCGGCCCCGACGTTGAAGATCTGGATCACGCCCTTCGCGTCGGTCGCGATACTCGAGAAGTTGGCGCTGTTGAAGATCGCGTCCTGCAAGGCGCTGGTCTTCAACTTGGGGGCAGTCCGCGGGGCCAGGGGCGTGGTGATCATGACGAGACCTCCGCAGGTTCCTTGGCGGCGTCCAGTGCGTCCGCATCCCGGATGTCGCTCGCGAGGTTGCGCGCGATCTGGCCCGCCTCCGGCGCGCTCGCACCGGCGCTCATGCGCTCGTACGTGGCCTCGGTCTTGGCATCCTTGGCGAGCGCGGGCCGATCGTCGCTGTCATCTCCCGGCATCTCCACCCGCAACTCCAGCAGGATCATCTGCAGACCCGCCGCGATCGGGAGGGCCAGCAGCGCCCCGATCACGCCTTGCAGGATGCCGCCGGCAAGCAGCGCCAGCACGATGGTGGTCGGAGACAGCCGCAGCGTGTGCTCGTAGACCCTCGGGATCAGGACGCGATTCTCGAACTCCTGATAGGCACCCAGGACGACCAGCACCACGATGCCCGCGGGCACGCTCACGGACAGCGCGGAGAGCACCGCCGGCGCGGTGGCCAGCAACCCGCCAATGAGGGGGATGACGTCCACCACGGCCGCCAGCAGCGCGAGCGACAACGCGTTGGGCACGTGGAAGATGGTCAGCAGCGTAAACGTGAAGACGCCGATCGCGACGGACGTGATGAGCTGGCCGCGCATGTACCCGCCGACGATCGCCTCGAGGTTCTGGAGGATGCGCGCCAGCCGCATGTGGTAGGCGCGCGGGACCACGGCGTAGAGCGCCCCCTGCGTACGTTTGCCATCGGCGAGGAGATAGAACGTCAAGAACAACGTCGTGATGGCCCATCCGAGTCCCGTGAACACGCGGGGCATGTAGCCCACGAGGCCAGTCTCGAGGCGAGCCAGTCCCTGCTCCAGTCCCGCGTTCTGCACCGCCCGGGCGAGCGGGGCCGTGAACTCCCGCTGTTGCAGCAAGACAATCAGTTGGTCGCGATGGTGTGGGGCGTCGCGCACGATCTGGGCGAGCTGCTCGAGCAGCGGAGGGACACTGAAGATGACCAGGACGGTCGTGACGATGAGCAAGGAGAAAAAGAGCACGGTGAGCGCGTAGATGCGCTTCATACCGCGCCGCTCCATCCACTCGACCAGCGGATTGAACGTGCCGGCGAAGACGAGCGCCACCACCATCAGGATCGCGATGGCGTGGAGCTGGAGCAGCAGCCACACGGCCGCGATCGTCGCCAGAATCCACACGATCGAACGTGGGCTTATCTCGAAGCGGACTACGGTCTTAGCCTGCGCGGGAACCTGCATGAGGCAAGGTAGCCGGACGCTCCACCGGTTCGATATCGGTCAGACGGGTGAGCGGGGGGCTAGTCCGGAGGGACGGATAAGAAAGGAGGCCGCCTCTTGGGCGGCCTCCCGGTGCTGCGTTCTACCATCGTGCCACTACGGCTGCACAACCGCGTTGCCCGCCAGCGTGACCTGCGTCTGCGCGAACAGGCGGCCGTTCACCGATGCACCGGTGCCCAGCGTGATCTGTGTCTTGCCCAGCACGATGCCTTCGATGTGCGAGGTCGTGCCAAGGCTCACGATACCCGCGACCTGCCAGACAACGTTCTGCGGCAACGCGCCGCCGCTCAGCACAACCCGCTTCGCCGAGGCGATCGACAGGCCGCCGGCGATCTGGAAGATCCAGGTGTCGTTGGCGCTGCCGGCGAGCGTGACGTTGACCGGGATGGTAACGCTGTTCGACCACTTGTAGAGGCCGGGGGGCAGCGTCAGCCCACCAATGTTACCGGCACCCAGTGCGGTGTGATCGGGCGTCGGGCGTCCGGCGGCATCGGTGTAGGCGGTTTGCATGTTGCCAATCGCCGTGGTCAAGTTCGCCGGAGTCGGAACCGCGTAGTCGGCGGCGTAGACGTTGCCCGTGACCTGGGCCGACGTCCCAACTGCCGTGCCGGCCGTATGCACGAGCGAGAATCCGGTGATGAAGCTCGCGGCCGCGGGGCTCAAGCCAATATCCCCGGTGATCGCGGACGTCGGAACGTTCGAGGTGGCCGACTTCGCCAGAATCACGAAGGTGCCAGCGGCACCAAGCACCACCGGTGCGGGACCATGCGCGCTGGGCTGACCGTTGCCAGGGCCTGCGCCTGGATCGACGGGCGATACAACAGGGGCCACGGAGTCGCTACAGCCAACCGCAACGGCGACCATGAGCAGCGCCGTCAACCACGTGCTCCGTTTGGAATCGTTTGTACGTGTGTTCATGTGCTTCTCCTTCACTTCGTTTGCACCTGCGGGCGGTCGGGATCCATTGCTCGTTGTTGGAACTCCCTCACCCACAGCAGGAAAGCTGCCCCGGTGTACCGGGCGGCAACATCGCTTCATGTGATGAGTGGTGACCTAATGATTGGTGGGTACGGGCTAGCTACTTGGGTATACCAAGTCACCGGGCAGCAAGACGGGCCGCTCGCCTGCGGCCCGCCTGCAAAGCTCGCTTCGCTTCCGCAGCCTACCCCTTGTGGTCCGGGCCCTCGCGTTCCCGTTGCCGCCGCTCCGCCTCGAGCGCGCGCTGACGCGAGCGCTCGCGCCTGTCTTCATCCTTCACGCGTTGTTCGCCGTCCTTCACCCGGCGATCAGCGGCCCGTCTCGCCTGCTTCGATTCCAGGGGAGAGAGCCCAAGACTCTGGAGTGTCTGGCCGAGGCTGTAGCCGTTCTGCAAGCCACTCAGGAGCGCCGCGGTCGTGACATTGGGACGCCGCGCGCCGAGGTTGTCCGCCAGGATGTTCGCCGCGATGAAGTTCCCGCGACTCAGCTTCGGGTTCACCTGACGGGCGCGCTCGAAGGCGGTGTGCAGCGCATCGGGCGTCGTGTTCAACTTCGGCGCGATCCCCCGGAACGCCTTGACGTTCGAGAGCCGCCGCCGCTCGGCGCGAGAGCTATCCTCGGTGGCCGTGGCGGACCCGGCGTGCAGCGTGCTGGCCAACTGCTGGCTGGCCGCGGTCGCGGTCACCGCCAACAACGCCCCGGTCAATATCACCGTATTCGCGTACCACATCATTCGTGTGACTTTCATGGAACTCCTCCCAGTCGCTTCGCAGCGGTGAACTTTTCAGCAAGCACGAACAGAATCCGCGTCCCCGACGCGACAACCGCGACTTCGCCGCTCGGCCGGCGGATCGGCATCGGCGTCAATTCGACCATGGCGCGCATCGCGTACCACCGACGCCGGACCGTGACCGACAGCGTCTCGAGCGTGATTCTCGCATCTGCCTGGCTTGCCGTGTTGGGCCGCCGCCAGTGCGCGACCCTGAGCGCCACCACGGATCCCGCGGGAATCACCACTCCTTGCCTGGCGTTCCTGACATCTGCGCTGACAGTCGCGGTCAGGCGTTCCCCCAGCGGATGCCGGCGCCACCCGTGCGAGCCTTGGATCGTTGCTTCGATCAGCGTGCCGGCGACCAGTGTCCCGACGCCGTCATCACGCGGGACATCCCGCACGACCTCCCGCGCGGCGACGTTGGAACACGCCGCGAGGCCCAGCACCAGCATCCCCGTGAGCACCAATCGCGACATACTCCTCCGTGACGCGGAGAAGAAAGAGGGCGGACTCGGCCACCCCCCTCCTCCCCACTGGCCGGCAGCACTAGCTGCGCGGCTTCCAATTCCTCATGCCGCACGACCGCGGCGCCCTACGCTGGCACCCACCAGCAGCAGCCCGCCGACGATCGCCACCCCACCGACCCAGGTGGGAATCGAACGCTGTTCCTCGACGGAGGCCTGGAAATCTCCGACCCGCATCGTCGTGCGCCCGGCGCCGTAACTCATGCCCCGAAGCACGACGAACACACCCAGGCCCGCGAGGACGATCCCCGCGATCGTTTGCCATTTCATGGTTCAGTTCCCGATGAAGGTGACGCGCTGCTTCAATGTCAGGACGATGTGCGTCCCTTCCGGAAGCGCGATGTCGCTGTCCTTGGTCGCCGCCGCATACCCTGCGCCGGCTGCTGCACCAACGACGGCGCCGATGACGGTTCCCTTCGTGTTCTTCCCGATGACCTGCCCGATGATCGCGCCTGCGGCTGCGCCCGCGCCCACCTTGGCCGCGTCGCCGGTGGTGATGCCGCGTCCCTCACGCTCAGTAGCCAGAGCATCGATGCTCGCGTCGATCGGATAGCTCTTGCCGCGCACCGTCACGTTCGATACGGCGAGCGTCAGCGTGCCCGAGCTGCTCGGCCCGCGCGCTGCCTTGACGTCGGTCACCTCGCCACGCACTAACGCGCCGGCCGGAATGGCCACGCGCCCGCGGCTGTCCAGCGCATCGCTCAACACTGTGGCACTGAACGAGTCACCAGGCTTCGCGCTGCGCGAGCTGATGGCGTCGCTCGTGACGATGGTAAACTGCCGACCCGCGTCGAGCACCCAGCTCGCGGGTACTGCGGACCGGGCTGCCGCTGCTGACTTCTCTGCTTCCGCCGCCTGCGCCGCCTTGTCCTGGCAGGCACCGAGGGCTACGAGGCTCAGGACCGCAGCCACGTTGAACAAGTATGAACGTTTCAAAGCACACCTCCGTTGTGAGACTTCACGAAACACTCAAAGTCCGATTACCCATTTCACGAGCCGGCCCGACGCGAACGGCGTCTGGACCTCGACCTGATTGATGATGGCGAGCGTCGCGGCACTGATCGGGGATGACCGCTCCAATGCCATCTGCCCGATCGTGCTCGTGCGCACCAGCGTCACGATGTCCATGTGGCGCGGCTGGACATTCAACGCCGCCGGATCGGTCAGCGGCCGGAAGCTCCGCTCCGCACCCTCAGCCACGGCCTGATACGTGGACCAGCGCGCCTCCGGGGCGTAGGCGACGATGCCGTACACCGCGCCCCCGTACTCGACGAACAGCACCGTGCCGCGGACCGTGCCGCCTTCGGCCGCTGCCGCGAACGGCGTGCTGATGGCCGCGAGGCCGCCGGAAAGCGTCACGCGCGCTGAGGAGCCGCTCGTAATCCCGTCCAGCGCCACGAACGCGCGGGTGGCCGCGTCGGCACTCGGCTCGGCCGCCTGAGCCAGCTCGATGGCAGCGTCCTTGGCCGGGCTCACGCCGATCACCGCCTGCGCCCCGTTGTTCAAGCCCCACCCCGAGGGGAAGGCGATCTGGAAGCGCAAGTCGGGGTGGAAGAACTGACCGCCGCTGAAGAAGCCCTGGCGTGGATTGATCCCGAACACGATCCCGTCCAGCAGGCGTTCATACGAGTCGCGGTTGACGCTCGTCCCGGCGAAGTCCTGCGGCAGGGCCGCGACTTGCCGGTTGATGGCGGTGATGCGATTCGCCGGGCTGGGGTGCGTCGCCATCCACGTGGGCAGTCGGCCGGCATTCCCAGCGGCGTCGCCCTCCCGTTCGAGCATGACGAACACGCCGGCCATCTCGCGTGGATCGTAGCCGCCGCGCACCATATAGCGCAGGCCGAGCTGGTCCGCTTGCGTTTCGTTGTCACGGGAAAACTTGAGAAACAAGAGCCCGAGCGCCTGGCTTGCGGTGCCCGCGTATTTCGCGATCTGCTTGTTCGCCAGGCTGCCGACGGCGAGACCGAGGCCGACGAGCTGTTCCTTGCTCATCGCGGCGGCCGTGTGCCGAGCCGTGACGTGGCCGATCTCGTGCCCGACGACGGAAGCGAGCTGCGCCTCCGACGTGAGGTGGGCGAGGAGGCCCCGCGTGACGTAGATGAATCCGCCGGGGATCGCGAAGGCATTGATCGCGGGGTCGTCCACCACGCGGAACGTCCACGGCAGGTTGGGACGCTCCGAGGTGGCGGCGAGCCGGGCACCGAACCGCTGGATGTAGCTCTGCCACACGGGATCCGCATACAGCCCGATGCTCTGCACCACCGCTGCATCGCCCTGCCGCCCCATCTCGATTTCCTGCGCTTCACTGACCAGCATGAGTTCATTGTTGCCGGTCGCCGGATTGAGGGCGCAGCTGCCCGCGGCGATACCCACGACGAATGGCAGGAAGGCCCTGAAGGGGGATTTCATCATCATGGATCTTGCTCGCGCGGACACGTGGGGAACATCACTCAGCGGGATGAAAGACTAGCTAGCTCCTTGGGTGCACCCGGCCGCGCAGCTCGGCGTCTGCCAGGTGGGACGCGATCGCGTAGATCCACGTCTGGAATTCCCGGCGCCGATCGAACCACCGCAGGTGCCGGTAGATCCGAATGAAGACATCGAGCACGAGATCCTCCGCCCGCTCCCGATCCCCGACGATCCCATTCACGAAGGTGAGCATGGGGGTCTGGTAGCGGTCCACCAGCGCGCCGAACGCCTGGGGGTCACCGTCCAGGTGGCGCCGCACCAACCCGCCGTCGTCGAGGTCGGGCGGCGCCGTCGCGACGGCGGTCACAGCACTCTCCGGCCTTGAATGAGTCGCACGACGATCACGATGACCGCGACGACCAACAGGAGGTGGATCAGTCCGCCCAATGCGTACGAGCCACTCGCGCCGAGCGCCCATAGGACGAGCAGGACGATCACGACGGTCCAGATGAGTCGATCTCCCTTAAGCGCCATCGGAGTCCTCCCTAGCCACGAACGTGGCGGGTTCGGGGAAATTCTGTTTCTCGCAGGTGGAGCAAATCCCATGACTCGTACCGGGGAGGCGGGAGTCGTCGCCCAAGTGGCGGCCGCACCACGCGCAGCGGACGGGCATCTAGGCTCCGTTCCCGCTGTAAGTGGCCAACCACTCGACGCCCTCAGCGCGGCCCGCGACCGCCAGGGGCTCGGTCACCGAATAGGTCGCCTGCAGTCGCTCTAACTCGGCCTCGATGAGGCGATTGATCGCGTGGTCTCGCCCACTCGCATCGTCGCTCACGATCAGGATGTGCGTGGCATCGTGTTCCAGCACGAGCCGCCCCGACCAGGTGCGGGCGCTGTCGTGTGCCGCGGCCGTCTCGTCCTTCAAGAGCGTGCGGATCGTGCCCAGCCGCTGCGAGGGTTGTGGGGGCACGACCTTGTATGCGTAGGCCCAGAGGTCCTTCATCGTAGAAAACTTGCCTGCGCGTGACGCAGGCAAACATCCTCCGACCGGATGAAATGCGACTTAGCTACTTAGGTGCAGGCGAGGCGGGACGCCTCAGGCGGTGGGTCGGTCGGCCTGTGCGGTGGAGGATTTGTGGGCATGAGCGGCGATCTGCAGGCGGCTGTGGAGGGCGAGCTTCTCCAGAATGTTGTGCACGTGACTCTTGACGGTATAGGTCGCGATGTTGAGGCGCTGGGCGATCTCCTTATTGCTGAGGCCTTCAGCAATCAAGCTCGTGATCTCCCGCTCGCGCTTCGTCATCTGCACGGCTTCGAGCACGGCCGCGGTGCTGCGGTGCACCGCCTGATCTACAATATGGGACAGCAGGGTTCCGGTGAGTGATGCGGGAACGACATCGGCCCCGTCGGCGACGGAGCGAATCGTTTTGACGAACTCCTCGAGCGTCGCGTCCTTCACGATGAAGCCATTGGCGCCGGCCTTGATGAACGCGATGATGTCTTCCTGCGCCGGCAGCAGGTCCATCACGATCACCTTGCTCTCGGGCACTTCTTTCCTGACGCTTTCCACGAGCCGGTGGCTGTCGTGGCTCCCCAGCGTCGCGTCGACGAGCACGACGTGCGGCTTGACCTCGCGGACCTGGAGCAAGCCGGCGCTCCCCCCTTCGGCGGCGGCAACGACCTTGAAGTCCGGTTGCTCATTCAGCAGGGCGGCGAGTCCTTCGCGCACCAGCCGATTGTCCTCGATCACCAACACGAGAATCCGCTTCGCCATGCACCGACCTCCCCTGATTTGGCGTCATTCCCCGAGTGCAGGTTACGGCGCGCCCGCTGCCAAGGGTATCCGGAGGACCCCCGG
>Ga0209382_10008349_pt1 | contig 13065 bp, 16 predicted proteins | sample SoiMetdeltSBSDD5_FD_187599 | JGI IMG/M metagenome (GOLD analysis project Ga0209382, IMG submission 187599) | Bulk soil microbial communities from a Populus tree surrounding site in Tennessee, USA - Soil MetaG P. deltoides SBSDD5 (SPAdes) (version 2) | ecosystem: Environmental > Terrestrial >... | reverse complement strand
CGCGCGTGACGTCGTGAAGAACGCGCAGGTGCTGGCGGCAGGGCTCGTGAAGCGTGGCTACGCCATCGTTTCTGGAGGCACCGACAGCCACCTGATGCTCGTCGATCTCCGGCCCAAGAACCTGACGGGCAAGGACGCCGAGCTGCTGCTCGATCGGGCGGCGATCACGGTCAACAAGAACACCGTCCCCGGAGATCCGCAGTCGCCGTTCGTGACGAGTGGGATCCGTCTCGGCACGGCGGCGCTGACGACGCGCGGGTTTGGGGTGGCGGAGATGGACCGGGTGGCGGAGTTGATCGATACGGTGCTCACCAAGCGCGATGATGCGACGGTGGCGAAGATCAAGAAGGACGTGCGGGAGTTGGCGGATGCGTTTCCGTTGTATGCGGAGAAGAGGAAGAAGGTGGGGGTGCGGTAATGAAACCACGCGGAGTCATGAGGGGCCGTAGGCCGACAGAATGCACCTCTTTCTGATTTCCCTTACATTTGAGGCTTGAGTCTCATCTTCGAGTGGGACTCCGAGAAGGCCGCTCGCAACCTTCGGAAGCATGGTGTGGCATTCGAGGAAGCTAAGACCGTGCTTAGGGATCCGCTTTCGACGACGATTCCGGATCCTGACCACTCAATCGGCGAAGAGCGGTTTATTTCAATGGGATTGTCGGACCGACGTCGCCTATTGGTAGTAGCCCACACCGAGAACGACCAAACTGTTCGTTTGATACACGCCCGGCAAGCTAGCAGGGCGGAGCGACGAAAATATGAAGAAGAAGCCTGATGGGGATGAGCTGCGTCCAGAGTACGACTTCAGCGGTGGCGTGAGGGGCAAGTACGCCCGGCGCTACGCGGAGATCGACGGGATCGCAAATTCCATTCCTGCTGACTGGGTCGCCAAGTCGACCAGACTGTCGCTTACAACTCGAGATCTCTGTGTCGACGCACTCACGATCTCGTCCCACATTGGTGGGTTGTTGTCCTCACAACTGCGGGACATCAGCACCACGGAAATCAGCAGCGTTTCGTCGCACTTGGAGGGTGTTTTCTCGCGCATTTCGGAAGGTGCATTGGGAATCAATCGCTTGGTCGAGAGTGCCGGCATGTTGGGCCGCTACGATACAGTCGCCACATCCTTGATTGGGCAGCAGTCACTTCTCAATCCCTACGTCCAGATACCCTCAGCGATCGCGGCCACCGGAGCCTACCTAGACACAGCCAACGCCCTGACCTCCGCCATTCAGGTCAGCACGAATCAGCTCGCAAACTTGGACCTGGTGGCGTATGAAGCTGCGATGGTTCGCGGCATGCAAGTGCCAAATCTGCCAACAGCGATCATTTCGGACAGCGTGCTGTTTGGCTCTCTTGGTCGAATTGCGGACCACATGGAGATCAACCTTTCTTCCGCGTCCGAACTACTGAGCACAACCCTTGCGACGTCGCGTATCACCTCAGAGGTAATATCCATCGGAACCGCGGCAACTCTGGCGGACTATCTGAACACCACTACCACGGAACTCTCCCGACTGAGCAGTCTCGGGGCCTCCGTCTACTCTGATCTTCTCTCGACGCAAACCATCGAACCACCGAGTTTCCTCTTTGCGGCGCCAGCCATCGAGCCCTACGCACAGATTCAAGCCACTTCCGTACTTGTGGGCGTGCGGGACGTTGACCGCGAGGCACACAGCGTGGCGAGTGCGGATGCTCGTTTGGACGCTCTTGGCGACGACCTAGAGGAACGGTTGGCGGAAGTCAGTCTCGACCTTGTTGAGGCGTATCAAGAGGGCATCGCAGCAATTCGGTCTGGGAACAAGGGTTGGATCAGGCACGCGGGAGTGTCATTCCGCACGATGTTCGAGCACCTCCTCCTTGCACTCGCGCCGAACGCAGCGTTGGACGAATTCTTCGAGGATGCCGAAGCGCAGAAGCAGAACGGCGAGTATTTAAGAGCCGCACGACTCGCATATGTGTTTCGCGATGTTGCGGTGGGGTCATATGCGCGTATGGCCGAACACGACATAAAGCTCGCGGAAGCGACGTTCTTTCCGATGAACCAGGTCGTACACGAGCTAGACACGCCCCTGACTGAACGTCAAATGAAAGTGCTAAGCAGACGCATTCAAGGGAGTGTTTCGGTCGTGCTGGCAGCCGCCGGCTATTGAATACGAAGTCGAGTCTTTGTGGCACCTTGGGCGTTTCCTCTCTGGAGTATCGACGATGCCCGAGACCGGTCCTCGTACGTCAGCCGGCATAGCCAAACCCTTGATGGTGACGTTGACCGGTATCGCAGTCACGATCCTCGTGAACGCGTACTTGCAGCGAAGCGCTCTCGAACTTCAACTGATTGCACAGTCCGCCCTGGTGGAGCGCGCTAAGGCAACCGAGAAAGTTCGCGTGACCTACGGCAATGATGCCGTTGCCGGCCTTTCGCGAATTGAGTTGGCGCTCGTGAATTCTGGGCGAAAAGCGATCCGGTCGAGTGACATCGTTTCGCCCATCACGATCGTCGTCGACTCTGGCCAGGTCCTTGATGTGCTTACCGAGGAGCTTTCGCCACCGGACTTGACCGTCAGGTTTAGCATTGATTCAGCTCGGCGATCTGTAACTCTCGACGCACCGTTGATCAACCCAGGGGACGGCGTTCGGTTCACTCTCCTGGTTGGGCGCACGCCTCCGCCGCACGTGACGGCCTCAGCACGTATCGCAGGCGTGCGGGCGCTCCACATTGCGGATCGCCGACCGGAGAACCGACCTCTCTGGAAAACAGTGACTTGGCCCGTATACCTAGCGTCGTTGGGAACCGTTGTCGCCTTTCTCGCATTCGCGCTCTTCCTGTACGCGGCGGCGAATCTACAACGCGCGCGCCATTACTGGTCCTCCAAGTCGCTATTTCTTCCTGACCACGCTTCGCCTGAGATGTATGCCCAAGCGCTTGAATTGACATTCGGGTCCGATCCCGGGCTTGAGGCCAAGGTACGTCCGATTCTTGATCAAGCCGCCGCCGGCAGGTCACTGAGCAAGGAAATACGCGACGCTCTAACGGCCACGGTTGAGAAGCATATTCGAGACGTGCGCGTGTCCAGCTACCGGTTCGTTGTTGGCGCGCTGTTTTTCTTCCTCATGGGCTCAGGTTACGTGTTGTACTCGATCGCCCGGGTCGTGCGTGGCACTCCTTAGTGAACGGCGGTCGAATGTTCATGTCGGGCGAAACTGGCGCGGGTCGCGGGACGAACGTGAGGTCGAGCCGTGACTCATCGGGCCGAAAAGGGGAGTAAGCGCTGGATTCAGGTCGCTGTGAACGACAAACCCGCGATCCTCAACTCCGCCATCCTCGAATCCCTGAGGCTGCCCGGACAAACCGGGATTCAGTGGGCCTCTCCATTGGAGCCTCGTTATCGAGAACACCGCGATCTTGCGGCTCTCAAGGTCATCCAGGCGCCGCCGCTGCGAGTCGGCCTCGACTCATTCTGGCCGCGGCGGGGACCTGTTTGGGACGCCCTGGGACACGCGTCTACCGGCGATCTTCTATTCGTCGAGGCGAAAGCACACATCGCGGAAGCAGCATCCCCGCGAAGCAAAGCAACCCCGGCATCGTACAGCCTCATTCAGAAGAGCCTCGAGCAGGTCCGCGCTCGGCTCGCCCCTCGATCTCGCGCGGATTGGGCGGGCACGTTCTTCCAGTACGCGAACCGTCTCGCTCACCTATGGTTCTACCGCGAAAAGAACCGCCTCCCGGCACATCTGGTATTTGTCTATTTCCTGAACGCGCGAGAGGTCGATGGCCCGGAACGCCGAGAGGAATGGGAGGCTGCTCTGACGCTGCTCCACGCAGCCCTCGGGCTGGGCCGCCGGCATGCTCTTCGGCACTTTGTCCATGATGTGTTCATCGACGTCGACCAGTTGACCTGATGCACGTTCATGCTTGAAGAGATCGACGATGCCGTTCGAGCGGCGGCCACCGAATTCGTCGAGGCCGTCTTCGCCCAAGGCTGGCGGGGTCGCGAACGCGAGGCGGTCAGTCTCTTCGCGATCGGATACCTGATCCGCCAATGCCGTCCCGGCACCGTCCTTCACTCGCCCACGCAGATTGCCATCGAGGCAGCGGTCCCCGGCGTGCCCCAGCTCAACCCCAAGGGCCGCGTGAATAAGGACCTCGTGATCTGGCCGCAGCCGGCCCAGACCTGTTGGGACGAGGACTGGAACGTCGCGCATGACCCGCTCGCGGTACTAGAGTGGAAGGTGTTTCGCGCCAAGACTGGTGCCCCCAGCCTGTCGAAGTACGATCTCAATTGGCTGACGCGGTTCTCGCGTGGTAGGCCACGCTTTGTGGGTTATGCTGTGTGGCTTGACCTCGCGCGCCGAGGCTCGCGACTTGTGGCCGCGCGCGTGCACGATGGCGCAGTAGAAGCGTCGTGGCTGCAGGTCTAAGACCTGCGGAAGTCCTTTAGGACGGGTGTCTTGGCAGAGCCGGCCCTTTAGGGCACGCGACGAAGGCCTTTGAGCGAAAGGAGTGAATCGTGGCTCTCACATGCGCTCAGTGTGGTGCGAAGCAAGGTGTCATGGCGGCCTTGACCGCCAACATTGGTGAAGACACCTACGTCTGCTCTTCGTGCAAGGAGAAGGAGGCCCGGGAGAAGGAGGAGCGACTCCCGCAGCTGCGTCAACTCGCCAAATCCGTCGTTTTCACGACGACTCACAGCATCGACGGTCACAGCGTGGTGAAGTACCTTGGGATCGAGAGTGTCGAATTCGTCATCGGCACCGGTTTCTTCTCCGAGATCACGACGGACGTTGAGGACTTCTTCGGACAGCGTTCTAGCGCGTTCGAGAAGAAACTCCAAGCAGCCAAAAAAGCTGCCTTCGATACGCTCGCAATGATCGCCGCTGAGAAGGGGGCGAACGCCGTTGTGGGGGTCGACGTCGACTATACGGAGTTCTCGGGCAATCGGGTCGGGCTGGTGGTGAACGGGACGTTGGTTGAGGTTCAACGGGCCGCGGCAGACGGAAAAGTCGATGGACCCCAGCACTGACCGGGCACAATGAAGAATCTCCTCCAGACGCACTCGATCAGCTGGGCCGAGAGTGTGCGCATCGTCCTCGAAGCCGAAGGCATTGACGCGGTCGTGCTCGACCCAAACGCTCCGGGTTTCATCGGGTTTGCGGGTCGCACGCGCGTCGCCGTCCTCAACGACGATGATCTACCCAAGGCCCAGGCAATCCTGCGGACGCTCGTACCGCCCAAAACTCCACCGCCACCGTCGTGGCGCTTACAGAAGCGCGGCCTGATCTGCGTCGGTGTCGCGTTCCTCCTGTTGGTGGTTGCCGCAGGGACCGTGGATCCTGACGACATCACCCTAGTCAACTGGATCACGTTAGCCGCCTGCGGACTCTTCCTGGTTGCGGGGTTTGCCCTCATTGCGCTCGGCCCACGCGCGGACAAGAAGGAGAACCAGCCGTGAGGTCCCTCGCCCTCCCGATCGACTTCAAGCTCAGATCGTAGAGAATGGCTCTGCCAGCCTTGTGCCTGCCGGTACAGACACGCACGTTGCACTATGACTCCCCTCGTATTTGCTGCACTCGTCACGGTCGTCGTGCTGCTCGCGGCGTGCGGAGAGGGGCCCCTCGAAGTCGGGCGGCCCATGTTGCTCGGCAACATCAACGGTCAGTCCTTGCCGTTCGTCGCACCGGGTGCGTTGGTCGACCCGCCCCCCGCGATCACCGAGGGGTCGGTCACGTTCCTGCGCGGTGGGATGGTCGAGCGGCACGAGCGAGTCGAGCGGTGGGTCGTGACCTCGCCGACGGATTCGACGCTCCTGGTGGGGGATTGGACCCAGGGCGGCCGCTATCTGTGGGAGATCGGCCGGATCATCATCACGTACCCGGGTTGGGCGCCGGGCTCCATCGGAGCGCCCCAAGCCGTCGAGACGCTTTACGTATCCGACCGCGGCGTGACCCTGCGACAGACCGGATTCGCGCCGCCGCTCGACAGCATGATTCGGGCGTATGCGCCGGGCCGCCGTGAGAGGCTCGTCTTCCCCTTTCCGTTCCCACTCTAAAGAGCGGGCGAAGACCCGCTGCGCCTTACGCGCCACCTTCGTGAACCGTGCCCTGAAGGGCCGGCTCGGCCAAGACACGCGTCCTTAAGGACGCCCGACTTGCCTTGCAGCGCGAACTGCCCCGTGCTTCCGCTCCTGCTCTCGCACGTACTCCGCGACTCGGCGGAGCTGCTCGACCCCCACCGACCGTAGATCGTAGCCCTGCGCCCACTGCAGCGGCGTGTGTTCCGCGATCCCGTCCCGATTCGCGAGCCGAGCACTGGCTCCCTTTAGGCCCTGAACCATCCGGGGCACGTCGAATGCCGCCGGCAGCTCGAGTAGGACATGCACGTGATCGCGTACGACACCGATCTCGATCGCCCGCGCGCGGTGCCTCGCCGCTTCCTCTATCAGGAACCGACACAGGAACTCCGCGATGCGCTCCGTGATCAGCGGCGCGCGTGCGAACGTGGTCCACGAGAGATGAGCATAGATGCGTACGGCCATGACTCAGGTTAAGCCAAGGAGCCTTCTCGGCGTAACCGAAACGCCGCGTGCGGCGTCCTTAAGGACGCGCGTACTGGCCGAGCCGCTCCTTTAGGAGACGGACACGAAGCGGACATCACCCTTCAGTTCTCTCATTTGTGCCCGCGCCAAGATCGGTGTAACTCTGTCCCATCTCAGCGGAGACTCCGCATGCGTTGCCAAGACGTCACGTTCACCGTCGCCCTCGTCATCCTCGCCTCGACACCCATCCACGCCCAAGCCCCGACGGCCCCGCCGTCGCTGCCATCCATCACGCTCCCCGCCGAGCTCGACCGGGTGCTGCGCGACTACGAGCGCGCGTGGAAAAACAGCGCTGAAGACGCGCTGGCGGATCTCTTCACCCCCGACGGCTTCGTCCCGACGGGGCAGGGGTGGGTGCGCGGTCGCGAAGCCATTCGCGCGACGTATGCGACCTCGGGCGGCGGCCTTCAGCTCCGCGCCCTCGCGTACGCCGTGCAGGACACCGTCGGCTACATCGTGGGTGCCTATGGCTACGGCGACAGTGCGCCGGTCCCGGACCGCGGCAAGTTCGTGCTCGCGCTGCGGCGCGCGCGCGGCGGACCCTGGCTCATCGCCGCCGACATCGATCAGAGCAATCGGCAGCAGCCACAGTGATCCCCCGGCCTCGGTGAACCCAATGAACCCGGTTTGCTCGTAGGGCCAGCATCCCCATCCTCGCGAGCACTCAATGCCCGCACTGCTCCGTCGTCGTGCATTCAGCTTCCTCGCCGCGCTGCTCGGCGCGGTTCCTGGAGCGACCTGCCAATCCGCCGCCGGCGACCGCGTCGCCGGCTGGCGTGGTGACGGGAACGCGCTGCTGTCCGCGCTGGCCTCCCAGCACTACGTGTTGCGCCGGGCACCGCTTCCCGACTCGATCCGCGCCGCCGCCGACCGCTTCCGCGCCGGCGTCCCGCGCTGGAGCGACGATCGAGCGCTAGCCGAGCTGATGCGCCTCGCGGCGATGGCAGGGGACGGCCACACGTACGTCCTGCCGTTCAGCGCTGCGAACGTCCCCTCGCACATCCTGCCCGTCCGCTTCTATCAGTTCAGCGACGGTCTCTTTGTCATCGACGCGCTGCCCGGCCACGAGCGCTGGATCGGCGCGCAGGTCCGCTCGCTCGCCGGCGTCCCCGTCGAGCAGCTCGTCGCGCGGCTGCGACCGTACATCGCGCGCGACAACGACGCGGGCGGCATCTTGTGGGTCGCGCCGACGCTGCTGCGTTTCCAAGGGTTCCTAGAAGCCATCGCCGATCGGTCCCTGGACGACGGCGTCTCCGCCACTCTGCGGGACACGAACGTGACGCTACCCCTGGTCGTCGCGCCGCCGCTGCGCGGCATGCCGAAACTCCTGCCATCCCGATTCCCCGGTGCGCCGCCGGCCCCGCGCTGGCTCCGCAACGTCGCCACGACCTTCTGGCTCGAGCCGATCGGCGACACGGTCCTCTACGTCCAGTTCAATCAAGTGCAGGACACGCCCCAGGAATCGCTGGCGGAGGCCGCCGCGAGGCTCGACGCCGCCATCGCCCGCCAGCATCCCCGGTTCCTCATCGTGGACGCGCGGCACAACAACGGTGGCAACCTAGCGCTCCTCGATCCCCTCATCGCTGCCCTGCGCCGCTTCACTTTTGGGGGAGGGCGCTTGGTGGTGCTCTCCGGACGCCATACTTTCTCTGCGGCCCAGATCTTCCTCGGTCGAGCCGAACACGAGGCTCATGCGGAGATCGCGGGCGAGCCGAGCGCGTCGAAGCCGAACTTCGTGGGGGAGGAGAACGCCGTGCAACTGCCGTGGAGCGGAGCACAGGCGAGTGTCTCGAATCGCTATCACGAATCGATCCCCGGCGACACGCGGCTCTGGATCGAGCCGCGACCCAAGGTCATCCTCAGCTCGATCGACTACTTTCAGAATCGCGACCCTGTCCTGGAGGCGCTGCTCGGCCGATGAGCGTGATGGGCAAGGGCCGGCTCGAAGCCTTCAGCGATGGCGTGCTCGCCATCATCATCACGATCATGGTGCTCGAGCTGCGCGTGCCCCACGGCGCCGCGCTCGCCGACCTGCGTCCGCTCTTTCCCGTGTTTGTGAGCTACGTGATGAGCTTCATCTACCTCGGCATCTACTGGAACAACCACCACCACCTGTGTCAGGTGACCGAGGGCGTGGATGGCGCAATTCTCTGGGCGAATCTGCATCTCCTCTTCTGGCTCTCGCTCGTGCCGTTCGTGACCGGCTGGATGGGCGAGAACCACTTCGCGCCCGTCCCAACGGCCTTGTACGGGGTCGTGTTGCTCCTGGCGGCGATCGCGTTCTACATCCTGCAGCAGACCATCTTGAGGAAGCAGGGCCCCAATTCTCTGTTGGCCGTCGCGGTGGGCCGAGACTTGAAGGGCAAGCTCTCGCCGGTGTTTTACGCGGTCGCGATTCCCTTGGCATTAGTGCGGCCGTGGATCGCCGGTGTCCTGTACGCCACCGTCGCGTTGATCTGGCTGGTCCCCGACACGCGGATCGAGCGCCGGCTCCACAAGTGACGATCTCGCTCGCACTCCGCAGCCTGCTCTGGACGATCTTGTTGCCAGGGTTCTTCGCTGGCTTCGTCCCGCTGCAATTCTTCGGGCTCGCGCGCGTTCAACTCAGCTTGGGAAGCCCGCTCCACCTGGTGGGTCTGCTCTCGGTCGGCGTCGGCGCGGCCCTACTGATGGCATGCATTTGGGAATTCGCGCGGAGCGGCCGCGGCACGTTGTCGCCCGTCGATCCGCCGCGCGAGCTCGTGGTCCAGGGCCTCTATCGTTATGTGCGGAATCCGATGTACTTGAGTGTCACCACGATCGTGTTCGGTGAGGTCATGCTTACTGGGTCGCGTGCCTTGCTCCTTTACTGGGCGATCTGGTTCGCAGCGGTGAATCTGTTTGTCATCGGTTACGAGGAGCCCACGCTGCGCCGCCAGTTCGGCGAGTCATACGAGCGCTACACGCGCGAGGTGCGGCGCTGGCTCCCGAGAAACCATCCGTGATGGGCGCCGTACGTCCGGCTATGGCCTACCATCGTTGGATGATCGCCGCACTGCTGATCCCGGGGATTCTCCACGCTCAAGACCCCGCGCTCGGCACCTGGCAAGGCTACTGGGCCCGCGGCGGTGACACGCTCCTCGTCTCGATGTCGGTGCAGGCCGGTGACGTGCCCAACAGCTTTCGAGCCACGTTCTCAACCGATCGTCTTCGCGTGGCGGGCGTTCCTTTTAACTCGGTGGAGCGCGAAGGATGTTGCGTCATTCGGATGGTGCTGCGAGGCGACGCGACGACGTTGGTGTTCGTGGGAACGGTGAAGACCGACTCGATCACCGGGTCACTCACGGAGGCAGGCGCGGCGGGGACGTTCGCCCTGCGGCGTGCGCCGAGCGGTAGCTCCGCGGTGCGTGAAGAAGAGGTCGAGTTCTCAAATGGCCCGGTGCGCTTGAGCGGCACGCTGGTCCTGCCGAGCACACCGCCGCCCTATCCCGCGATCGTGATGGCCCATGGGTCGGGCGCCGAAGGACGGTTCGCGAATCGATTCCTGGCGCAGCGCTTCGCGCAGGCGGGTGTGGCGGCACTGATCTTCGACAAACGCGGGGTCGGGACGTCGTCGGGGGACTGGCAGACGGCGGGGTTCGAAGACCTCGCCGCCGACGTCGCGAGCGGCGTGGCGATGCTGCGGACCCGAGCCGACATTCGTTCGAACGGGATCGGCCTGTTCGGGCACAGCCAGGGAGGCACGATCCTGCCGCTCGTGGCCGAAGCCGCAGGACGCGTGGCGTTTCTCGTCGCCTCCGCCGCGTCGGCCGTACCGACCGACTCCGCCGAACGGTTCAGCCTCCGCAACGCCGCGGGATACGGGGCGCTGGCGCCCGACGAGGCCGTGCAGGCCAATCAGTACGTAGAAGCCGTGGTCGCCGTCGCGTACCATGGAGCGGATCGACGCCGCCTCGATTCACTGGCCGCCGCGTTTGCGGCGAAGCCGTGGTCCTTCCCGTTGCCGCCGGCCACCAGCTCCTACTGGGCTTTCTCGCGCCGCATCGCCGGTTACGATGCGCCCACCCACTGGATGAAAGTTCAGGGTCCGGTCCTGCTGCTGTATGGCAGTGCGGATCAACGCGTGCCCCCGGAGGCGAGTGTTCAAGCGATTCGCGGCGCGTTGGGGACTGCTCATCGCGCACCTCCGACGGTGTGCGTGTACGCCGGTGCCGATCACACCGCGCGCGTGCGGCGGGCCGGCGACATCTGGCCACGGAACGCCCCCGGTTACCTCGAGGATATGATTGGCTGGGTGCAGCGCGCCGCCGGCGTCGATCGTCGGACGTCGTTGACCTCCGCCTGCCGCTAAAGGGTTCCTCACATCAGGAGTCGTCACATGAGACATGCTATTCTTGCCGCACTCGTCGTGAGTACGATGGCTGCGCCGCGAATCTCGGCGCAGCAACCCGCCGTCGCCGACCGCGAAGCCGTGCGCCGGGCGGCACTCGACTATCTGGAGGGGTTCTACGAGGGCGACTCAGCCAAGATCGTCCGCAGTGTTCGCCCCAACGTACGAAAAGTCGGCTACTACACGAGCCGCGGCTCGACGACCTACGAAGCGGAAGAGATGAGCTACGCCGAGATGATCGGCTACGCCAACAACTTCAAGAAGGGCGGCCGCACGACGCCGGCGACGGCGCCGCGCGACGTCACCGTCGGGGAGATCAACGATCAAACCGCGACCGCCAAGGTTGTCGCCTGGTGGGGAATCGACTATCTCCAGTTGGCGAAGTACAATGGAAAGTGGATGATCGTGAACGTGATGTGGCAGTCTCCACCGAAGTGAGGGTCCGATGAAATGGATCACCCGCGAACGCCCGAAGATCGATCGCATCGCCTGCCCCTGGCTGATCGCGCGCTTCATCGATAAGACGCCCGAGTTCATCTTCGCGCCGACCGCCGACGTGCGCCGCCTCGCGACGGAGCTTGGCGCGACCCCATTCGACGTTGAAGGTGTGGAATTGAGTCACGACGGCCCGCTGTGCACCTTCGACGCGCTCCTCGCCAAGTACCACCTCGACGATCCGGCCCTCGCCGAGCTGGCCGTGATCGTGCGTGGCGCCGACACGGCGCGGCTCGAGTTGGCGCCGCAGGCGGCGGGCCTGCTCGCGATCTCGCTCGGTCTGTCGCACAACTTCCGCGACGATCACGAGCAGCTGCGCCAGGGCTTTGTGATCTACGATGCGCTGTACGCGTGGAGCCGCCACGTGCGCCAGGAAACCCACACCTGGAATCCGCAGCGGGTCGCGTAGCGCGAGGATGCCGGCATCGTCGTACGACGTCATTCCGGACTTCGGTCTTCTCTACGATAGCGTTCCCCTGTACGGCGCCCGGCAGGACATCGGGTTCTATGTGCAAGAGGCTGCGGCGGGGCGAGGTCCGATCCTCGAGCTGGGGTGCGGCACGGGACGGATTTTGCTGCCGATCGCGCGCGCGGGGCGGGCGATCGTCGGTGTCGACGACTCGCGCCAGATGCTCGCCCGCTGCCGGGAGAAGCTCGCCGCCGAGCCGGAGCAGATCCGCGCGCGGGTCACGCTCCACGAGCAGGACGTGCGAAGCTTCGACGTGGGGGCAGCCTACCCGCTCATCATCGCGCCGTTTCGGGTGTTCCAGCAGCTGACGACGGTCGACGACCAACTCGCGTTCCTGGCCGCCGTCCTGCGGCACCTGGCCCCGGGAGGGGGGGGCCGCTTCATCTTCGACGTGTTCAACCCGAATTTCGCCGCGCTGACGGGGCACGACGGGGTCGAGCGCGAGGATACGCCGGAGCAGCCGCTTCCCGATGGGCGCTCGTTCCGGCGGACCGCCCGCGTCACACGGGTGCGCTGGCTCGACCAGGTGAGCGAGATTGAGTTGAGCTACTACGTGGCCGGTCAGCGCTTCGTGCAGGCGTTCGAGATGCGGTGGTATCTGCGCACCGAGCTGCAGCACATCTTGGCGCGTGCCGGATTCCGGATCCGCGAAATGTACGGCGCCTTTGACCGCGGTCCGCTGGTGGACGGATCTCCGGAACAAGTCGTGTGCGCCGAGCGCGCCTGAGCGTGTCAGGAGTCGGTGAGGAATCCAGCACTGAGGGTAGCGGATCGTTCCCCCACGCCGTATTTGAGTGACATGCGATCTTTCCTCCTTAGTATCGGCTTGCTCGGGTGCACCGGCGCCGTGGTTGCCCGGGCTCAGGCACCGGGGCATTGGCCCCCTGACTCGCTCATCAACACCAACGTCTTCCCCCGCACGACGCCCGTGATGCAGGTCGTCGGCGCCATGCGCAACATCACGGGCGCCCTCGGCGTCCGCTGCCAGTTCTGTCACGTGGGGGAAGAGGGGATGCCCCTCGAGCGATTCGACTTCGCGAAGGACGAGAAGCGCACCAAGCTCGTCGCCCGGCAGATGATGCTGATGGTGCAGGAGATCAATCGACGCCTCGACACCCTCCCCGAGCACGATCACACCG
>Ga0209382_10008348_pt1 | contig 13065 bp, 10 predicted proteins | sample SoiMetdeltSBSDD5_FD_187599 | JGI IMG/M metagenome (GOLD analysis project Ga0209382, IMG submission 187599) | Bulk soil microbial communities from a Populus tree surrounding site in Tennessee, USA - Soil MetaG P. deltoides SBSDD5 (SPAdes) (version 2) | ecosystem: Environmental > Terrestrial >... | reverse complement strand
CCCGGGCCGTGGTGGCCCGGCCCCGATCAGCAGCCCGGCCCTGCCGGGAGCCCACCTGTCGGGCAGTGGCTCACCGGCCCGGCGCCGGCCGGCGTGCCTTCCGGTGGCTGGGGTCCGCATCCTTCGGGCGGGCCGGTGCAGCCCGGCGGCCGGCCGGCCAGGCAACCCTCGCGAGGCGCCGGCACCGTGCTGCTCGGCATCGCCACCACGGTGTTCGTGATAGCCACCGCCGTGTTCGGCACCCTCTACCTTGTCGAGCGGTCGGCGCACGACCGCACCCGGCAGGAGACCTCCTCGCAGCTGCAGGGCGTCCAGCGCGAGCTGGCGTCCATCGAGGGCAAGCTCACCTCCTCCCAGCACACCGAGGATTTCCAGCGGGATCGCATCGCTGACCTGGAGACCCGCAACGCGGAAATGAAGGACTGCGTCGACGCCACCGGCGCGCTGTTCGAAGCGATCGAAGCGCAGGACGAGGCGAGGTTCGACACCGCCATCCGGATCATGTTCCAAGCCTGCTGACCCCGCTAACCCTCGACCGGCGTGTCCGCGGTTCGGGACACATGTGTTGGCAGTTTGGGACGTTTCCGCGCGGCCGGAAACAAGATCAGCTGACAGGGCTTAGTGTGCGCCCCATGACCGTGCCGGACTTCCGATGGCGTGAGGTGGAGCCGCTTCCGGACGTCAACGGCGACACTCGCAACCTGCTCGCCACCGTCGACACGGTGCGCGGGGCGTGGGAGGAGCACCTCAACAACGTCACGCCAGCGGAGTTCGAGGAGACCCGCCGGCGTACCTTGAGCCGCCATGCCGTTGAGACCGGCATCATCGAGCGGCTGTACGACCTCAGCTGGGGTGTAACGGAGGCGCTGGTCGCCGAGGGGATCACCCGGGAGGTGGCCGCGCGGGAAGGCATATCCGAAGACACGCTCGCGACCGTGAACGCCCAACTCGACGCTCTCCAACTGTTGGTCGAAGCCGTGCGGGAGAAGCGCCCGCTCACGTCGTCGTTCATCAAGGAGCTGCACGCGGCGATCACCAGGAACCAGCCGACGTATGACGCCAGAGACCAGTTCGGAAACCTGGTACGGCGGCCGCTGCCGCACGGTGCCTGGAAGGAATATCCGAACGACGTCATCCGCGCTGACGGTTCGCGCCTGCACTATGTGCCGCCGGAGCACGTGCAGAGCCAGATCGATCGGATGTTGGCGCTCTATGTCGACTCGTCGAATGCACATCCGGTGGTCCGCTCGGCGTGGCTGCATCACCGTTTCGTACTCATTCACCCGTTTCAGGACGGCAATTGGCGAGTGGCCAGGGCGTTGACGCTCATGGTCCTGTTGCAGTCCCGGTATGCGCCGCTGGTCGTCGACCGAAGCCGGCGAGGCGAATACCTCGACGCGCTCGACGCGGCCAATGCGGCGGACCTCCGGCCGTTGATCAGGTTGTTCGCCGGCCTCGAGCTCGTTGCGCTGACAGCGGAGCTAAGCGCTCCGGTGTCCCAGGCCACGCGCGCCGTCGGGGCCGCGCAGGTAGCGCACGAGTTGGTCGGGCGGCTGCGCGACCGGAAGAAGACCGAGAACGAGCAGCGCGCGCAGGCCACCGCCCGGCTTGCCGACGACATGCAGCGGCTCGTTGTCGAGGAACTGCGCCGCCTCAGGTCCGAATTCGAACCGGACTTCCGTAGCGTGGACAATACCGCCCGGATAACGGTGTCTTCCGCTAAGCCCGGCGACAAGCGGGCGAAGTGGTGGCACGGCCAGATCGTCTACACGGCCCGCCGGGTGGACTTCTTCGCCGACCTGAGCGACGGTAGCTGGTGGACCGTGATACACGTGACGGCGCTCAACCAGGTCCTGCGGTTCCTGGTGGTGATCCAAAAGGTCGGTCGGGGCGACGTCGGCGTACTTGCGGTCACCACGTTCGGGGAAGTGATCGATCGCCAGTCGGATCGATCGCCGATCGAGTACTGGCGCGCGTTCGAGCCCACCGCCCGGGACAGCGTGACGCTCGTGCATACCAATTCCGCAGAAGAGCGGCGGCAGGAAGTAGTTGAGTTGATCGACCGCACGCTGTCCACCGCCTTGAAATACTTCGTCGACCAGCTCAGCTGATCGACCCGAAACCCGGGCGCGGACCGTGGGCGTCCCTGTGTCCCCCGAGAGGGTGGTGGGCGTCCCAGCGCTCGTTCGGGGGGTGGGGCTCGGGTGTTGCGTGGGCGTCCCAGCGCTCTCGGTGGGAGGTGTGGGCGTCCCAGCGCTCGCTACGGGCCCGGGCGGCGCGCGGCCGGCCGGACCACAATGGCCTGGTGCCACCGCCGCACGGACCGCCGCACCCACCACCGCACGGACCGCCGCACCCGCCAACGCACCGGCAGGCCGAACAGCAGCCGGACCCGTTGCCTGGGCTGGTCGGCTTCGCGCGGTCGCTGCGCCACGCCGGGTTGGCGGTGGACGCGCACCGGGTGGCGGCCTATCTCGGCGCGCTCGGGCACCTCGGCCTGGCCAGCCCGGTCCGCGCGTACTGGGCCGGGCGGCTGACGCTGTGCTCGCAGCCGGACGACCTGGCGCGGTACGACGCGGCGTTCGCGGCGTGGTTCCGCGAGGGCGACGCGGGCCGCGCCGGGCGGGGTGGGACGGCCGGGCCACCGAAGCCGCCGCCGCGGATCGCCAGCCTGACGGCGCGGGTCACCGTGCCCGACGGGGACACCGGCGAGCCGGCAGACCCGCTCGGCGCGGCCGCCAGCGACGCCGAGGCGCTGCGGCGGCGCGACCTCGCGGAGCTCACGCCGGCCGAGCGCGAGCACCTGCGGGCGGTGCTGGCGGCGCTGCGGCCGCGGCCGCCGGCCAGGCAGTCGCTGCGGCGGCGCCCCGCCCGGGCCGGCGAGGTGGATCCGCGGCGCACCCTGCGCGCCGCGATCAGGGTGCACGGCGAGCTCGTCCGCCCGCTGCGGCGGCGCCGCGGCGCCCGGCCGCGCCGGGTCGTGCTGCTGCTCGACGTCTCCGGCTCGATGAGCCCGTACGCCGACGCGCTGCTGCGGCTGGCGCACGCGGTGGTACGCAGCGCGCCAGCGTCGGTCGAGGCGTTCACCATCGGCACCCGGCTGACCAGGGTCACCGTGCCGCTGCGCCAGCGCGACCCGGAGCGGGCGCTGGCCATGGCCGGGGCGGCGGTGCCGGACTGGGCCGGCGGCACCCGGCTGGGTGAGACGGTCAAGGCGTTCCTGGACCGCTGGGGCCAGCGCGGCGCCGCCCGCGGCGCGGTCGTGGTGATCTGTTCGGACGGCTGGGAGCGCGGGGACGCCGCGCTGCTCGGCGAGCAGCTGGCCAGGCTGCGCCGGCTGGCGCACGCTGTGCTGTGGGCCAACCCGCACGCCGGCCACGACGGGTACGCGCCGGTGCAGTCCGGAATAGCCGCCGCGCTGCCGCACGTTGACCGGTTGCTCGCCGGGCACAGCCTGGCCAGCATGCAGGAGCTGCTCGAGGAGGTGCGCCGTGCGTGAGGTACTCGACGAGCTGCACGGCTGGTGGCGCCGCGGCGAGCCGGCCGCGCTGGCCACCGTGGTCGCCACGTTCCGGTCGGCGCCGCGCGGCCCCGGCGCGGCCATGCTGGTCGGCCCGCGCGGCGCGGTGTCCGGCAGCGTGTCCGGCGGCTGCGTCGAGGGCGCGGTGTACGAGCTGGCCACCGAGGTGATCGGGACCGGCGAGCCGGCGCTGGCCAGGTACGGCGTGAGCGACGACGACGCGTTCGCCGTCGGGCTGACCTGCGGCGGCGTCATCGACGTGTTCGTGCAGCGGGTCGACCGGGCGAGCTGGCCGTGGCTGGACGAGGTCGCCGCCGCCGTGCGCGACGGGCGGCCGGTGGCGCTCGCCACCGTGATCGCGCACCCGGACGCCACCAGGGCCGGCGCCACCCTCCTGGTCTGGCCGGACGCCGGCGCCGGCGCGGACGGTGACGACGCCACCGGCGCGAACGCCACCGGCGCGAACGCCACCCCAGGCGCGAACGCCACCCCAGGCGCGAACGCCACCCCAGGCGCGAACGCCACCCCAGGCGCGAACGCCACCGCAGGCGCCTTCGCCGCCGGCGGCGGAGGCGACGGTGCCGGACCCACCGCGGGCACCACCGGCGGCGGGCTCGGCTCGCGGCGGGTGGACGACGCCGTCGCAGACGACGCGCGCGGCCTGCTCGCCGCCGGCCGGTCCGCCACCCTGGAGTACGGCCCGGACGGGCAGCGCCGCGGCGAGGGCATGCGGGTCTTCGTCAACTCCTTCGCGCCCCGGCCGCGGATGCTCGTGTTCGGCGCGATCGACTTCGCCGCCGCGGTCGCCAGGATCGGCAGCTTCCTCGGCTACCGGGTCACCGTGTGCGACGCCCGGCCGGTCTTCGCCACCCCGCAGCGCTTCCCCGCCGCCGACGAGGTGATCGTCGACTGGCCGCACCGCTATCTGCGGGCCGAGGCCGACGCCGGCCGCCTCGACGGCCGGACCGTGGTCACCGTGCTCACCCACGACCCCAAGTTCGACGTGCCGGTGCTGCAGGTGGCGCTGCGGCTGGACCTCGCCTACGTCGGCGCCATGGGCTCCCGCCGCACCCACGACGACCGGCTGGACCGGCTGCGCGAGGCCGGCCTCACCGGCGCCGAGCTGGCCAGGCTGTCCTCGCCGATCGGGCTGGACCTCGGCGCCCGCACCCCCGAGGAGACCGCCGTCTCGATCGCCGCCGAGATCATCGCGCTGCGCTGGGGCGGCCGCGGTGGCCGGCTCACCGCCATGGACGGCGCCATCCACCACACCCGCGCTCCGGCTGCCGTCCCATAGGGCTGCGGTTCCCAGCTCTGGTGAGGTGGTCCCGGCCCCCGGGTGGGACGTGGGCGTCCCAGTGTTCCACTGGTGGACGCTGGGACGCCCACGTCTCAGCGAAGCGGCGGACGTCGGTGATGGCCCGCTCTGCCCCGGCGAGGTGTGGGCGTCCCAGCGTCCGCCCGACGAGCGCTGGGACGCCCACGCCCCGGGCGAGCGGCGCCCAGCCGACACCGGTCGATCACTGACGGGGGCGGGGGTCGCGCCACCACTTGCGGCCGGCAGTCACCAGGAGTGTCATGTGTGGCGGATCACTCCAGCGTCGCTCCCCCACGCCGACCAAGAGGTGAGGTCTGTGGTCGCAATCCGAGTAACAGTCGATGGCACCCACTACGACGACGATGTCGAGCCGCGCATGCTGCTGGTGCACTACCTGCGCGAACGCCTCGGCAAGGTCGGGACGGTGGTTGGGTGCGATACCAGCAACTGCGGTGCGTGCACCGTCCACCTGGACGGTCACAGCGTCAAGTCGTGCGCCGTGTTGGCGGTGCAGGCGGACGGCCGCGAGGTCGCGACGATCGAGGGCCTCGCCAGGGACGGCCAGCTGCACCCGATGCAACAGGCGTTTCACGACAACCACGCGCTGCAGTGCGGCTTCTGCACCCCGGGGATGATCATGCAGGCGATCGACCTGCTGGCGGACAACCCCGATCCCGACGAGCGGGCCGTCCGGGAGGGCCTCGAGGGCAACCTGTGCCGGTGCACGGGGTACCAGAACATCGTGCGCGCGGTGCTCGACGCCGCCCAGCGGATGAGCCCCGGCGCCGGGCCGGACATGGAACGCGCTGAGGACCGGCACGCCGCGCCGGTGGCCGGAGGTGGGGGCGAATGACCGCCACCGTCGACTCACCGGGTCTGGAGATCGGCAAGGCCCGGCGGCGCAAGGAGGACGCGCGGCTGATCACCGGCCGCACCCGCTGGACGGACAACCTCCAGCTGCCGGGCATGCTGCACATGGCCATCCTGCGCAGCACGTCGGCGCACGCCAAGATCACCCACCTGGACACAACCGCGGCCAGGCAGCTGCCCGGCGTGCTGGCCGTGCTCACCGGCGCCGACCTGGCCGGCGAGCAGGGCAGCCTGCCGTGCGCGTGGCCGATCACGCCGGACATGAAGGCGCCGCCGCGCCCGTCGATCGCGGTCGACACCGTCCGGTTCGCCGGCGAGGCGGTGGCCGTGGTGGTCGCCAGGTCCGCCTACGCCGCGGCCGACGCCGTCGAGGCGATCGACATCGACTACCAGGACCTGCCTGCCGTGCTGGACCTGGAGGCCGCGCTGGCCGGCGGCTCGCCGCTGGTGCACCCGGACCTGGGCACCAACCGGAATGCGCTGTGGGTGTTCGACTCCGGCGAGGCCGGCACCGGCGGCGACGTGCAGCAGGCCATCGACGGCTCCGAGGTGGTGCTGCGCCGGCGGTTCCGCCAGCAGCGGCTGATACCGGCGTTCATGGAACCGCGCAGCGTGGTGGTCGACCCGACCGGCGACCAGATGATCGTCTGGTCGGCCACCCAGATCCCGCACATCCTGCGGGTGATGCTGGCGCTGACCCTCAACGTGCCTGAGCACAAGATCCGGGTGATCGCGCCGGACGTCGGCGGCGGGTTCGGCGGCAAGCTGCAGCTCACGCCGGAGGAGGTGCTGACCTTCCTGGTGGCGCGGCGGCTGGGCAAGCCGGTGAAGTACACCGAGTCGCGGTCGGACTCCCTGGTGTCCGCGCACCACGGCCGCGACCAGATCCAGGACATCACGATCTCGGCCAACCGCGACGGCACGGTCACCGGGCTCAAAGTCGACCTGCTCGCCGACATGGGTGCCTACCTGGGGCTGGTCACTCCCGGGGTGCCGATCCTCGGCGCGTTCATGTTCAACGCGATCTACAAGTTCCCGGCGTACCGCTTCGCCTGCACCAACGTGTTCACCAACAAGACGATCACCGACGCCTACCGCGGCGCCGGCCGCCCGGAGGCAACCTTCGCCATCGAGCGGATCATGGACGAGCTCGCCGTCGAGCTCGGCATGGACCCGATGCAGCTGCGGCGCAAGAACTGGATCACGCACGAGGAGTTCCCGTTCACCACGGTGTGCGGGCTGACCTACGACTCCGGCAATTACGAGGCGGCCACCCACCGGGCCATGGAGCTGTTCGGCTACGACGCGCTGCGCATGGAGCAGCAGCAGCGCCGGGAGCGCGGCGACGCGGTGCAGCTCGGCATCGGCATCTCCACCTACACCGAGATGTGCGGGCTCGCGCCGTCCCGGGTGCTCGGGTCGCTGTCCTACGGCGCCGGCGGCTGGGAGCACGCCGCGATCCGCATGCTGCCCACCGGCAAGGTCGAGGTGGTCACCGGCTCGTCCCCGCACGGCCAGGGCCACGAGACGGCCTGGAGCCAGATCATCGCCGACCGGCTCGGGGTCCCGTTCGAGGACATCGAGGTGATCCACGGCGACACCCAGGTCTCACACAAGGGCATGGACACCTACGGCTCGCGCTCGCTGACCGTCGGCGCGATCGCCGCGCTCAAGGCGGCCGACAAGGTGATCGAGAAGGCCAGGCCGATCGCCGCGCACATGCTGGAGTGCGGGGTGGACGACCTGGAGTGGGAGGCCGGCCGGTTCACCGTCCGCGGCACGTCGAACGCCAAGACCATCGCCGAGGTGGCGCTGGCCGTGTTCGCCGCGCACGACCTGCCGGACGGCGTCGAGCCCAACCTGGACTCCGAGGCCACCTACGACCCGGAGAACTTCTCCTTCCCGCACGGCACCCACCTGTGCGCCGCCGAGGTGGACACCGAGACCGGTGGCGTGCGGCTGCGCTCCTACGTGGCGGTCGACGACGTCGGCGTGGTGGTCAACCCGCTGATCGTCGACGGCCAGGTGCACGGCGGCCTGGCCCAGGGCATCGCCCAGGCGCTGTACGAGGAGGCGGTGCACGACGAGAGCGGCACGCTGGTCACCGGCACGCTCGCCGACTACCTCGTGCCATCGGCGGCCGACCTGCCCCCGTTCACCCTCGACCGCACCGAGTCGCCGTCGACGTCCAACCCGCTCGGTGTCAAGGGCGTCGGCGAGGCCGGCACCATCGCGTCCACGCCGGCCGTGGTGAACGCCGTGATCGACGCCGTGCGCCACCTCGGGGTGCGCGACATCGAGATGCCGTGCACGCCCCGCCGGGTCTGGCAGGCGATCAACCAGGGAGGTTCGCAGTGATCCCCGCCGCGTTCGACTACCAGGCGCCCGGCACCGTCGAGGACGCGGTGCGGGCCATCCACCAGGCCGGCGAGGACGGCAAGGTCATGGCGGGCGGGCAGAGCCTGATGCCGGTGCTGCGGCTGCGGCTGGCCGCCCCGGAGATGGTCATCGACCTCGGCCGGGTGGCCGGCCTGCGCGGCGTGCGTGACGACGGCGACGCGCTCGTGATCGGCGCCATGACCACGCACTACGACGTCATCGGCGACCCGATGGTCGGCGAGCACGCCGCGCTGCTGGCCCGCACCACGGCGACGGTCGCCGACCCGCAGATCCGCCACCGCGGCACGTTCGGCGGCTCGCTGGCGCACGCCGACCCGGCCGGTGACCTCGGCGCGGCGGTGATCGCCATGGGCGCCGAGATGGTGATCGCCGGCATGGACGGCCGGCGAACCGTGCCCGCCGCGGAGTTCTTCGTCGACTACTTCACCACCGCGCTGGCCGCCGGTGAGCTGCTGGTAGAGGTGCGGGTGCCCAAGCACACCGGCTGGGGCGCGCACTACGAGAAGTTCAACCGCACCGCGCAGGCCTGGTGCATCGTCGGCGCCGCCGCCACGGTGCGGCTGTCCGGTGGCACGATCGCCGAGGCCAGGGTCGGGCTGGCCAACATGGGCCCGACGCCGGTCCGGGCCAGCGCCGTCGAGCAGGCGCTGGCCGGCGCACCGGCCACGGCGGACGCGATCAGGGCGGCCGCGGCGCACGCGGCGGAGGGCACCTCGCCGCCGTCGGACGCCAACGCCGACCCCGAGTACCGGCGTCACCTGGCCGAGGTACTCGTTCGGCGCGCGGTGGCCGCCGCGGCGGGCGTACGTTAAGTCGATGCAACTGGAGCACAGCTTCACCGTGCCGGTGCCGGTCGAGGTGGCCTGGCAGGCGCTGCTCGACCCGCAGCGGGTCGCGCCGTGCTTTCCCGGGGCCACCCTGACCGGCGTCGACGGGTCCGAGTTCAGCGGGACCGTCAAGGTGCGGATGGGGCCGGTCTCCTTGCTGTACAAGGGAACCGGGCGCTTCACCACCGCGGACGAGGCGGCCAGGCGGCTGGTTCTGGAGGCCACCGGCAAGGACTCCCGCGGCAACGGCACGGCGCACGCGATGGTCACCGCAACGCTGTCCCCCGGGGCGGCGGCCGGTGCCGGCGCCGAGAGCGGTGCCGCGGCGGGTGCCGGTGCTGTCAACGGAGGGTCTGGCGCGGCCGGTGCCACCACGGTCGGAGTGGTCACCGACCTCACCATCACCGGCCGGCCGGCGCAGTTCGGGCGCGGGCTGATCGGTGAGATCGGGGGCAAGCTCCTGGACACCTTCGCCGGCTGCCTCGCCACCCGCCTCACCGAGTCCGCCGCCACCCCCGCCGCCGCAACCCCGGCGCCACCCCCGCCCGCCACCGAGTCCCCGCCCGCTCCAGCGTCCCCGCCCGCCGCCGCCGTCGCGTCCCGCGCCGATGGACCATCCGCACGGTTAGACCGGGCAAATGGTCCATCCGCGCGGAACGAGCCGGCGGGCGCGGAGCCGGCAGGCGCCGAGTTGGGCGTCGCGGGGGCGGGGGATGGGGGGACGACCATCGCGCAGCCGGCTCGGGCCGCCGAGGAGATCGACCTTCTCGATCTTGCCGGGCCGCCGGTGCTGCGGCGGCTGCTGCCGGTGCTCGGTGCACTGCTCGCCCTGGTCCTGGTGCTTCGCTGGTTGCGCCGCCGCGGCTGAGTAGGCCGGCGCGCGCACCGAGGGGACCCCGTGCCCACCGCCCGGGGTCCCCTCGCATGTGGCGGCGATTGTGCTCGTTCGGCTCCTCGCGCTGGGCGCCTGGTTAGTACAGGATGTCCCAACGTCGATGGAGGGAGATCCCATGCGACGGATCGCTGGCTCGGCCGTGGTGGCGGCGGCCGCGCTCGGTGCCTCCGCGCTCGCCGGCTGCGCGGAGCCGGTGTCGCCCGGCCAGGGGATCCCGGCCGTCGAGGCGTCGAGCCCGCCACTGCGCCAGCCGCTGCCGAGCTGGACGGCGCCGCCGCGGTCCAGCTTCACCCTGCTCGCCGGCGGTGACGTCCTGATCCACTCCGAACTCACCGAGCAGGCCGTCGCGGACGGCAAGGGCGCGCGGGACTTCCGGCCGTTGCTGGCCGGCGTGCAGCCCGCGGTGTCGGCGGCCGACCTGGCCATCTGCCACCTGGAGGTGCCGCTGGCCGGGGCGGACGGGCTGTTCAGCGGCTGGCCGGTGTTCGCCGCGCCACCCGAGGTCGCCGCCGCGCTGGCAGCCACCGGCTACGACGCGTGCTCGACGGCGTCCAACCACACCCTGGACCGCGGCGCTGCCGGCGTGCGGAGCACCCTGGACGCCCTGGACGCCGCCGGCATCGCGCACACCGGCTCGGCCCGCAGCGCCGAGGAGGTCCTCGCGCCGCGGATCCTCGACGTCGACGGTGTGCGCGTCGGCCACGTCGCGTTCACGTTCGGGCTCAACGGGTTCCGCGAGCCGGCCGGCGCCCCGTGGCTGGCCAACGAGCTCACCGCGGACGCCGTGCTCGCCGCGGCGCGGGCAGCCAAGGCGGCCGGCGCGGACGTGGTGGTCGCGAGCCTGCACTGGGGTGAGGAGTTCCAGTCCGAGCCGACCGCCGAGCAGCAGAACCTCGCCCGGCGGCTGCTCGCCGACGACGCGGTGGACCTGATCATCGGCCACCACGCCCACGTCGTGCAGCCCTTCGAGCAGATCGGCGGCAAGTGGGTCGCCTACGGCCTCGGCAACCTGCTCGCCAGGCACGCCGTGCCCCGCGGCACCACCGAGGAGGGCGTGCTCGCGCGTTTCCGCTTCTCCCGCAACGACCAGGGCCGCTGGCGCGTCGACCGGGTCGACTACGTGCCGACGCTTATCGACCTCGGCCCGCCCATCCGGCTGCTCGACCTCACCACCACCCGCGACAGCGACCGCAGGGCCCAGGCCCTGCAACGCATCGACCACGTGGTCCTCAGCCGCGGCGCCCCCCTCGCCCGCTCCGGCTAACCCCCGGCTCCAGCCGCGCGTGTCCGCCGTTCCGGCCAGGCGTGTCCGGGTTCCAGCCGCGCGTGTCCGCGGTTCTGGTCAGGTGTGTCCGCCGTTCCGGCCAGGTGTGTCCGCGGTTCCGGTCGTGCGTGTCCGCCGTTCCGGTCAGGTGTGTCCGCGGTTCCGGTCGTGCGTGTCCGCGTTTCTGGTCGTGCGTGTCCGCCGTTCGGGGCAACCGACATTGGCGCCAGGCGGACCAGCCGCCCCGCGCGCGCCCTGGCACGGATAGATCATGCTCGGCGCCCAGGGCCGGTCCGCGTGATCTTGGGACGGCGGCGGGCCCAGACACGGATCACGCCGGATGCGGATGGCGCGCGCCGGCTGGACGGCCGGGTCGCCACCCGGCGCGCAATGGGGAGCTGAGCACGGCACGAGATGCGCGCGCCGGTGTTGGCGGTGTATCCAGGGATGATCCGTAGTAACGGAGGCCCCCTTGGACGCCATCGAGCGTGCCGTCACCGAGATTGCGGCCGGCCGGCCCGTCGTCGTGGTGGACGACCCGGACCGGGAGAACGAGGGCGACCTGGTGTTCGCCGCTAGCAGCGCCACGCCCGAGCTGGTGGGGTTCACCGTGCGGTACACCAGCGGCGTGATCTGCGTGCCGATGCAGGGCGCCGACCTGGACCGGCTCAAGCTGCCCCCGATGACCACGGTCAACGAGGACCCGAAGGGCACCGCGTACGCCACGTCGGTCGACGCGCGGCACCCCACGATCAGCACCGGCATCTCGGCCCATGATCGCGCCCTGACCTGCCGGACGCTTGCCGACGCCGGCACCACGGCCCAGCAGCTGACCCGGCCGGGGCACATCTTCCCGCTGCGCGCCGTGCCGGGCGGCGTGCTGAACCGGCGCGGCCACACCGAGGCGGCCGTCGACCTCGCCCGGCTCGCCGGGCAGCCGCCGGTCGGGGTGATCGCCGAGTTGGTCGCCGATGATGGCAGCCTGCTGCGGCTGCCGCAGCTGCGGCTCTTCGCGGCGGACCATGGCCTGGCCATCGTGTCCATCACCGACTTGGTGGCCTACCGCCAGCGGCGGGAGACCAGGGTCGAGCGGGCCGCGGAGGCGTGGCTGCCGACCAGGTACGGCCAGTTCCGGGTGTACGGCTACCGGGACGCGTTCGACGGCCTCGAGCACGTCGCGCTGGTGCACGGCGACCTGGGCGCCGGCCGGGACGTGCCGGTGAGCATCCACCTGGAGTGCCTCACCGGCGACGTGGCCGGCTCGCTGCGCTGCCAGTGCCGCCCGCAGCTGGCCGCGGCCTTGGAGTGCATCGCATCGCGTGGCCGCGGTGTGCTGCTCTACCTGCGCAGGCACGAGAGCCGCGGCGTCGGCCTGCTGCACAAGCTCCGCGCGTACCAGCTGCAGGAGCAGGGACGCGAGGTGGCCGGCGCGCCGGTGCTGCGCAGCGACGCGCGGGACCATGCCACCTGTGCCCACATGCTCACCGACCTCGGCGTGCAGTCGCTCTGGCTGCTGAACCACATCCCGGGCCAGCGCGAGGCGCTGCAGGAGCACGGCCTTCGGGTGCTGTCCTGGCCGCAGGTCGTCGAGGCGCCAGCGCGCAGCGGCATCATCGACACTGATCGGCGCGCGTTGCGTTGACCGCGCTAGGTTGACCGACCGTGCCACTGCAGAACCGGGTCAACCCGTTCGGTGAGATCGTCGCGGTTGCCGCGCGCGGCACCATGATGGGCAACCGCGGCGGCAAGTTCCACCGCGACGACCGGACCCTCGGCCGCCGCCGCTGGGCCACCCGGCACTGGATCTGCTGCCTGCTGGACTACAAGAACAAGCACCACGAGGCGATGGGCCCGTACTACACGTCGCTGTTCTTCCTCGACGAGGTGACGGCGCTGTCCGCAGGCCACCGGCCGTGCTTCTTCTGCCGCAACCGCGACGCCACCCGGTTCCTGTTGCTCGCCGACGCGCCG
>Ga0209382_10008342_pt1 | contig 13072 bp, 9 predicted proteins | sample SoiMetdeltSBSDD5_FD_187599 | JGI IMG/M metagenome (GOLD analysis project Ga0209382, IMG submission 187599) | Bulk soil microbial communities from a Populus tree surrounding site in Tennessee, USA - Soil MetaG P. deltoides SBSDD5 (SPAdes) (version 2) | ecosystem: Environmental > Terrestrial >... | reverse complement strand
CAGGATCGGGACCGGGCGGCGGGGCACGGGCGCCATCTGGAGCCGGTCGAAGTCGTAGAACTCGCCGTGGTGCTCGACCATCCCTCCCTGCCACAGGGTCCGCAGCACCTGGACCTGCTCCTCGAGCCGGGCGCCGCGGCGGTCGAAGGCCTGCTCGAGGTGGTCGAACTCCTCGCGCATCCAGCCGGCCCCGATCCCGAGGCTCACCCGGTCGCCGGACAGCCACGCGGCGGTCCCCACGGCCTTGGCCACCACGAAGGGGTTCCGGGCCGGCAGGACGTAGACGTTGGTGGTGAACTCGATGGAGCTGGTCGCGGCGGCCATCGCGCCGACCATCACCCACACGTCGGGCCACGGTGTGTCGGGCTCGAACACCGGGCGGCCGGTCGCCGTGTAGGGGTACGAGGACGTCAGCTTCTCCGGGTAGAACACGTGGTCCGACAGGGCCAGCTGGTCGAACCCCAACGCCTCGGCGTGCCGCGCGAGCTCCACCCACTGGGCCGGATCGGCGTACATCATCGACTGGCAGAACCTCATGCCTGCTCCCCGCTCCCGCTGCTTTCCGGCTGCTGCGCCGCCGCGGCGATGTCACGCAGCTCGTACTTCAGGACCTTGCCGATCGCGTTGAGCGGGAAGGCCTCCACCACCCGCACCTCGCGGGGCGCCTTGTAGTTGGCCATGTGGTCCCGAGCCCACGCCACCACCTCGTAGGGGGCGACGGTGTGGTCGGGCTTGGGGATCACGAACGCCACCCCCACCTCGCCCAGCCGCTCGTCGGGCACCCCGACCACCGCCACCTGGCCCAGGTCCGGGTGGGCCAGCAGCAGGTTCTCGATCTCGGCCGGGTAGGCGTTGAACCCCCCGACGATGAACATGTCCTTCTTGCGATCGGTGATCTTGATGTAGCCCCGCTCATCCATGGTCCCGATGTCGCCGGTGTGCAGCCAGCCGGCCGCGTCGATGGTCTCGGCGGTCTGCTCGGGGTCCTCGAAGTAGCCGGAGGTGACGTTGTAGCCCCGGACCACGATCTCGCCGGGTGCGTCGGCCGGCACCTCCTTGCCGTCGTCGTCGACCACCCGGACCTCGACGCCCGGGATGGCCCGACCCGAGGTGGTGGCGATGGTCTCGGCGTCGTCCACGGCCCGGCACGCGGTGGCGAAGCCGGTGGCCTCGGTGAGCCCGTAGGCCGTCAGGACGGTCTCGATGCCCAGCTCGTCGCGCATCTCCTCGACCAGCGACACCGGGATCGCCGCGGCGCCGGTCACCGCGAGCCGCAGGCTCGGGCGGGGCGCGTCGGGGTCGGCCCGGAGGCTGGCCAGCAGGCTCTGGTAGATGGTCGGCGGCCCGGGCAGGCAGGTGATCCCGTGCTCGGCCACCATCCGCTGGGTATCGGCCACGTCGAACACGGCCTGCGGATAGATGGTCGCCCCGGCCACCAGCGAGGCGACGATGCCGGCCTTGTAGCCGAAGCTGTGGAAGAAGGGGTTGACGACCAGGTAGCGGTCGTCGTGACGCAGCCCGACCAGGTGCGCCCAGTCGGCGAAGGCCCGCAGCGTTTGGCCGTGGGTCGCCACCACGCCCTTGGGTGCGCCGGTGGTGCCCGAGGTGAAGATGATGTCGCTGAGGTCGTCGGGCCCCGACGCGGCCAGGCGCTGGTCGACGACGGCGGGATCGATGCCCGCTCCCGCGGCCAGCAGCTCGGACCAGCCGGTGATCCCCGCCGCGGGATCACCACGCAGCAGGATCGTCCCCTCCAGGTGCGGGAGGGCGAGTCCATCCAGCAGCGACGGGTAGTCGGTGCCGAGGAACCCGCGCACGGTGACCAGCAGGCGGGCCCGGCTCTTGTCGAGGATGTAGGCCGCTTCCGTGCCCTTGAACCGGGTGTTGAGCGGCACCACGACCGCGCCGGCGGCCTGGATGCCGAGCAGCGCGACCGGCCACTCCCAGATGTTGGGCGACCAGAGGGCGACCCGGTCTCCCGGTTGGACACCCGCAGCGACGAAGCCTCGGGCCGCGTCGTGGGCCGCTTGCCAGAGCTCGGCGAAGCTCAGCGTGGTCCCGCCGTCGACCAGGGCCGGATCGCCGCCGAAGCGCTCGGCGGCCTGGCGGGCCAGGTTCGGGATCGTCCCCCACTCCAGGTCCCCCCGCGGCATGGTCAGGCTCCTCCGTCGCGCCCGGCGGGCGTCGCGGGCCCCGCCCAGACGGCCACCAGCTGGTCGACGGTGGTCAGCGTGGCCAGGAGGGCGAGCGTGTTCTCGATGACCGCCGCCGCGTAGTCCGCGGGGATGCCGCACACGGCGTCGGTCGGTAGCACCACCTGGTAGCCCCGGTTGACGGCCTCCATGACCAGGTTGGTGACCGCGATGTTGACCGACACGCCCACCACGACCACCGTCTGTACGCCGAGGTTGCGCAGCACCGGATCGAGGTCGGTGCCCGACATGGGGTTGAGGCCGTGGGTGCGGGCCAGCACCAGGTCCTCGGGCTCCACGCCCACCTCGGCCACCACATCGACCGCGGGACTGCCCGGCAGCAGTCCCACCTCAGCCTTCCGGATCGCCCCGAACAGCCGGGCGTTGTGGTTGGCTCCCCGGCCGTCGGCCCGGCGGTAGGCGGTGCCGTGGATCACCGGCACGCCGGCCGCCCGCGCCGCCTTCGCCAGGCGCCCCGCGGCCGCGACGGCCGGGCGGGCGGCGTCGGCCAGCGCCGGCAGCGGGCTCCGCTCGCCGACCACGCCGTTCTGCAGCTCCGAGGTCACGACGGCGGTCGTCGCGGGATCGACGAGCTCGATGAGCGTCCTCGGGGCCATCGCCTGGACAATATCTGACGGCGCGTCAGAAAGCGGTACGGTGAAGCGGTGGGGACGCCCCCGATCGACCCGGCGAGCTTCGAGACCCTCGGCTACGAGGTCGGCGACGACGGGGTCGCCGTGGTCACCCTGGACCGGCCCGAGCGCCACAACGCGTTCGACACCACCATGTGCGAGGAGCTGTCCGCGCTGTGGCGGAGGCTGCGCACCGACGATCGGGTCCGGTGCGTCGTCCTCACCGGCGCCGGCGACAAGGCGTTCTGCACCGGCATCGATCGGGCCGAGGTCCCGGCCGACGAGGCCAGCTACGACTTCGACCCCTACACCTACGACGATCCCGGCAAGCAGCTGGGCCCAAAGAGCAACGAGCTGTGGACCCCGGTGATCGCCGCTGTGAACGGGATGGCCTGCGCCGGCGCCTTCTACCTGCTGGGCGAAGTGGAGTTCATCGTCGCCGCCGAGCACGCCACGTTCTTCGACCCCCACGTGACCTACGGGATGCCAGCGGTGTACGAGCCGACGCTGATGGCGGCCCGCATGCCCTTCGGCGAGATCATGCGGATGTCGCTGCTCGGCAGCCACGAGCGGATGTCGGCCCGCCGGGCCCACGAGATCGGGCTGGTGTCCGAGGTCGTGGCCGGCAGCCGGGACGACCTGCTCGCCGCGGCCCGCCGGTCGGCGGCGGCCATCGCGAGCGCCCGCCCCGCCGCGGTGCAGGCCACGGTTCGCACGCTGTGGGCCGCGCGGGAGCTGAGCCGCCAGCAGGCCCTCGACCTCGGCAACACCTTCCTCAACCTGGCGATGCGCCAGGACGCCCTGGCCGAGGGGCAGGCGGCGTTCGCCTCCGGCCAGCGCATCGAGCCGAGGATCCGGTGAGCCGCCGCTCCCCGGCGTTCTTTGAAGCTGAATGGCCCGATAGGGGCCATTCAGCTTCAAAGTCGCCGGTGGGGGCGGTGAGCCAAGCGGTGGGCTAGCGCAGGGCGATGCTGGCGGAGACGGTGCGGGAGGCAGGCCGGCGCTTCGGCGACCTCGTGGCCTTCGTCGACCCCGACGGCCGACCCTTCACCTACCGTGAGCTGGACCGGCGCTCGGACGCGGTCGCCGCCGGCCTGGCCCGGCGGGGCGTCAGGCCTGGCGACCGGGTGGTGCTGCAGCTGCCGTCGGACTCGGCCTACGTCGTCGCCTACGCCGCGGCCGCCAAGCTCGGCGCGGTCACGGCCGGGATCAACCCCCGCTTGGCGCCTCCCGAGCAGGCCAGGCTGGTCGAGTTGGCCGATCCCGCCGTCGTCCTGGCCGACCGTGACGAGGTCGACGAGCTGGCGTCGCCGTCGCCGGCGGTCGTCCTGCCGGTGAGCGGCCCCACCGACGGACGGCGAGCCGCCCAGGCCGACCACCCGGTGCCACCCCACCTGCCACCCGATCCGCACCGGCCGGTGGCCGTGGTCTTCACCTCCGGCACCACCGGCCGTCCCAAAGGAGCGGTGTTCACGGAGGCTCAGCTCGCCGCGGCCGCCCAGATCGACACCGGCAGCGCCTGGGCCGACCCCGGTACGCCCGGGCCGGGGATGCTGGCCTCCACCCAGTTCGCCCACGTGGGCTTCATGACCAAGCTGCCCTGGTACCTGCGTCTGGCCACCCGGACCCACATCCTGGGCCGCTGGCGGGCCGACGAGGCCCTGCGCACCATCGCCGAGCAGCGGATGCCGTCCATCGGCGGTGTCGCACCCCAGATCGCGCTGATGCTGCGATCCCCGGAGATCGACCGCCACGACTGGGCCCACGTCCGGACCCTGGTGGTCGGCGCCGCCGCCTCGCCCCCGGCGCTGGTGGCCGAGGCTCGGGAGCGGTTCGGCGCCGCCTACTCCATCCGCTACTCCTCGACCGAGTCCGGGGGCTGCGGGACCGCGACGGCGTTCGACGCCGACGACGAGGAGGCCCTCCACACCATCGGCTGGCCCCGGCCGGGCATCGTCGTCGAGGTGCGGGACGACGACGACCGCCCGATCCGCGACGGCGCCATCGGGCAACTGTGGCTGCGATCGCCGACCCAGATGACCGGCTACTGGCGCGATCCCGCAGCCACCGCCACCACGCTGGTCGACGGCTGGCTGCGCACCGGCGACCTGGCCCGGATCGACGAGCGCGGCAACGTCGTGCTGGCCGGGCGGCGCACCGAGATGTTCATCCGGGGTGGCTACAACGTCTACCCCTTCGAGGTGGAGGCGCAGCTGCTCGCGCACCCCCGGGTGGCGGAGGCGGCGGTGGTCCCCCGGCCCGATCCGGTCATGGGCGAGATCGGGGTCGCGGTGATCGTGCCCCGCGGGCCCGATGCGCCGGGCGGGCGGACGACGGGCGTCGGCGACGGCGTCGGCGACGGCGACGGCATCGGCGACGATCCGGACACCGCCCCGCTGTCCCTGGAGGAGCTCCGCCGGTTCCTGGCGCCCCGGCTGGCCCACTACAAGCTGCCCGAGGACCTCCGGGTGGTGGAGGCGCTGCCGCTCACGCCGATGCAGAAGGTCGACCGCCGGGCACTCGCGACGGAGATCGAGGGCGACGTCGAGGTCGGTCAGACCGGCACGTAGTGCGCCGTGAAGGTCCCCGGGTCGGCGGGGACCGTGATCTGGTGGGCGCGGGCGCCGCCGTCCGACCAGCTCGAGAACACGTAGTCCACGCCGCCGACGGTGGTCGTCGCGGGTGCGGTCAGCGTCACCCGCCCGTTGGTGGCCAGCGGCAGCGTGAACGGCGTGGCCTGGGTGGTGCTGCCGGCGCTGACCGCGATCCCGGGCGGCTCCGACGCCACGGTCACGTTGGTGGTCCGGTAGTCGATCCGGCGGGTGGACGTCACCGTCCGGCCGTTCCACTCCACCGCGAGGTGCAGCTCGACGGCCGCGGGCTGCTCGTGGTCCGGCATCGTGAACGATCCGGAGACGACGTCGTCCCGGGAGAACACGCCGGCGTGCCGATGGCACGACGACGGGCAGTGCAGGAGGTCCGCCGACCACGACAGCGCCTCGGCCGGGAGGAGGTTGCCGTCGGGATCGGCGCCAAAGCCCTGGAAGTCGATGGTGTCGCCCACGGCCGCGGCCGTCTCGCCCTCCGGCCGCTGGATCACCGCCACCGGATCCTGGGGGTCGCCCACGGTCACCGCCACCAGTCCGAACGCGGTGGCACCGGCCATGTCGGTCACCCGCACCCGGACCAGCTTGATGCCCTGGTCGCTGAAGGTCGCCGTTGCCGTGGGGCCGGAGGCGTCGTCGTAGGTCCCGTCGTCGTCCAGGTCCCAGGCGAAGCTCAGGACGTCGCCGGGGTCGGGATCGCTGGACGCCGACGCGTCGAAGCCGACCGTCAACGGCGGCTGGCCCGACGACGGCGTGGCGCTGACGACGGCGGTCGGCGGCCGGTCGGCGTCGGTGCTCCCGATGCGCACCACCCGGCCGCCGTAGTGGTCGACGTACCACAGCTCGCCCTGGGGGCTGAAGGTGAGGTCGACCGGGGTCCCGGCCGGCGTCACGAACGGGGCCACCGTCGCCGGGTCAGGGTCGCCCCCGGCTCCCAGCCGCATGCTCCACACGCAGCCCCGTGTGGCGTCGGCCAGGAACAGCGCGCCGTCGTAGACGTCGGGGTAGGCGCTGTCGGCCGGCGCGAAGACCAGCCCGGAGAGCGACGAGCCGTTGTCGCGCTCACAGCGCTCGCCCGACGTGAGGTCCGCGTCGTGCCGGTAGGTCCACCACGGCGACCGCACCGCCGTCGGACCGGCGGCGTAGAGGGACTCGCAGATCGACAGGTCGAGCTGGTCGAAGGCCGCCAGCCGCCCCGGGCCCTCGTAGCAGGGCCAGCCGAAGTTGTCGACGATGCCGTCGTTGCCGATGCTGCGGTCGATCTCCTCGTAGGTGCCGGCGCCGACGTCGCCGATCCACAGCTCGTCGCTGCCCGGCCGGAGGGTGAACCGGAACGGGTTGCGGAGGCCGAAGGCCACGATGCGCCGTGTGTTCGGATCGGGCGACGCGGCCAGGGGATTGCTGGGGAGAGCGGCGCCCGTCGCCGGGTCGACCCGGATGATGGAGCCGTCGAGGCCGGCGGGGTCAGCCGTCGTGCGGACGTCCTGGCTGCGCAGCGAACCACCCTCGGCGGACGGCGAGGTCTGGAGCGTGCCCACGTCGGCCGCAGGGTCCCCGCAAGGGTTCAGCGGGTCGCCCTCCTGGCCGTAGTCCGTGAAGCCGAACCCCGCGCCATCGCCGGCACCGGCGTAGAGCGAGCCGTCCGCGCCGAACACCAGGGTGCCGATGGTGTGGCTCGGGAACTGCTGGCACCAGTCCTGCACCAGCACCTGCTCCTGCCCGGTCCACCGGCCGTCGGCGCCCAGGGCGAGCCGGGACAGCCGGGCGGTCACGACACAGCCGTCGGTGTTCGCGCCGGGCGGGTCGGGGCAGTTGTCGACGTCGGTGTTCGCGGTCCCCCACTGCGGTGCCGTCCCGCCGGGAAGGGCGTCGTAGGTGTAGAGGACGTACAGCGACGGGTCGCTGGGGAAGTTGGGCGCCAGCGCGACGTCGAGCAGCCCGCGGTCCCAGTTGTTGTAGACGTTGGTCCGTAGGTCCGCGGCGACGGTGGGCGAGTCGTCGAGCGGACCGTCGAACACCTTGACCACGCCGCGCTTCTCGGCCACGAAGATCCGCCCGTCGGGCGAGAAGGCCACGGCCGTGGGCAGGATCAGACGGTCGAAGACCGTGTACTCGTGGAAGCCCTCCGGCACGTTGCTGCGACAACCCACCGCCGTGAAGGCAATAACAAGAACGAAAACACCCCAGACCGCCCGCCGCACGTTGCGTCAGGCTACTACCCCTCTCCGCCGGATTCTCTGGAACCGAGGGTCAATCGGGCGTGGAGCCGAGGATGGAGACGAAGCTCACCATCTCACCGGGGTAGCCACCGAGGTTGTGAGTCAGGGCCAGGTTGCGGTCGGCGCCGAGGGTGGCGATGCGGCGGGCCTCGGGCGCCTCGCCCCGCAGCTGGAGCCACGCCTCGTAGATCATGCGCAGGCCGCTGGCGCCCACCGGGTGCCCGAACGACTTCAGCCCCCCGTCCGGGTTGACGGGCAGCTCGCCGTCCAGGTCGAACACGCCGTCGAGGATCGCCTTCCACGCCGTGCCCCGCTCGCAGAACCCGAGGTCCTCCATCAGGACCAGCTCGGTGGGCGTGAAGCAGTCGTGCACCTCGGCCATGGCGAGCTGGGCCCGCGGATCGGTCACTCCGGCCTGGCGGTAGGCGTCCTCGGCGCAGTGCACGACCTCGGGGAAGGTCGTGTAGTCGTAGCTCGGGTCGGTGAGCCCCGAGCCGTTCCCGGCCACCAACGACAGGGCCTTGATGAACAGCGGGCGGTCCGTGTACCGCTCGGCGTCCTCGGCCCGGACCACCAGTGCGGCCGCGGCTCCGTCGGCCACACCCGCGCAGTCGAAGACCGACAGCTCGCCCGCGACCGCCGCCATGGCGCAGATCTGCTCGACCGACACCTCCCGGCGGAACTGCGCCTTGGGGTTGCGGGCGCCGTTGTGGTGGTTCTTCGACGCCACCCGGGCCAGCGCCCGGCGCAGCTCGGCCGGATCGACGCCGTAGCGCTCGGCATAGGCCGGAGCGACCATCGAGAACATCGCAGCAGCGGTCAGCGTCCGGTTGGTGCCGTCGGTGGGGATGGGGAAGGCGTTCAGGCCCTGGTAGCCAGAGTCCTTCACCTTCTCGACCCCGACCGCCATCGCCACGTCGTAGGCACCGGAGGAGACGGCGTACGCGGCCTGGCGCAGTGCCTCCGAGCCTGTGGCGCACATGTTCTCGACCCGGGTCACCGGCTTGCCCTCCAGGCCGAGGGGCTTGGCCAGCATCATCCCGCTCATCCCCGACTGGGCCGTTCCCAGCCAGTAGGCGTCGACCTCGGCCGCCGTGAGCTCGGCACCGGCCAGGGCCTCGCCGGTCGCGTCGAGCAGCAGGTCGTCGGCGCCCTTGTCCCAGTGCTCGCCGAAGCGGGTGCAGCCCATGGCGACGATGGCCACGCGGTCGCAGATGCCGTGCGAGCCCATCAGCTCCCCTCGCCGATGGCACGGGAGCGGGTCGGCCGCGCCTTCCAGAAGTAGTTGTGGATGCCGTCGGCGGTGTAGAGCCGGCGGAAGGTCATCTCCACCCGGTCGCCGATGTGCACCGCCGCCGGATCGACATCGGTCAGCTCGACCGGCAGCCGGCCGCCGCCGTCGAAGTCCACCACCGCGAACACCACCGGGGGCGAGGGTGAGTAGGCCATGCGGTCGACGGTGAAGGTCACGATGGTGCCGGTGGCCCCGGACATCGGGCGCGGCCGGGGATCCAGCGGTGACGGCGGTAGGTGGACCGTCCCGGCGTCGTCCTCCGATCCGACGAAGCCGAACTTCCACTCGGTCGAGCGGCCCGCCGCGGCGGCCGAGGGCCGGCCGGGCTCGGGCCGGCGGGGTGGGTCGACGGGGAGGAACCCCCGCCAGGTCAGGTAGCGGCCGTAGCCGACCGCAGCTCCCGCGCCCACCTGGTCCAGGACCGGCACCGGCGAGCAGTAGCTGGCCAGGGCCTCGCTGGTGCGCAGCACGACGGCGTCGGCCCCGTCGGCCAGGGTCACCAGGACCACCACCTGCCCGGGCCCGATCTCGTCGAGCGTGGCCGCGAGGACCAGGGCCGGATGCGCGGCGCCCGTGAACCCCACGCCGGCCGCGAGCTCGGCGCCCACCGGGTGGAGGCGCGCCCCGAGGTCGAGCTTTCTGGCCAGCGTCGTCGTGGCCCGGGCGTGGGCACCGACGACGATCACGTGGTCGACCTGGTCGGCGGTGAGACCGGCGGAGGCGAGGGCGTGATCCCAGGCCCGCTGGCCGAGGTCGACGTAGCGACCCTCGCCAAAGCGCTCCTCCCACACCTTGGCGTGCTGCTCGCCGGGAGCACGCCAGCGGTCGAGGAACTCGGCCGTCGCACTCCCCCAGCCCAGGGCCTGGGCCAGGACCGGCCTGCCGTCCCGCCCCGGATCACCGGTGCCACCGGGGCCGACGACCAGCGCCGCCGCCCCATCGCCGCCCGCCGCCTCGTCCGCGCTGCCCGGCAGCCCGGTCCGCAGATCCGCGGCGACCACCAGGGCCGGGCGGGCGCTGTGCAGCCCGGCCCGCAGGGCACCCATCGCCGAGCGGACGGCCCCGGCCGCGTCGAACGCCGCGACCTCCGGCGCGAGCCCCAGCGCGGCGTGGATCGCGGTCGCGTTGGTCTTGTCGGCGTAGGCGGGCGCCGTGGTCGCGAACCACAGGGAGCCGATGTCGTGGCCCGCCAGGACGCCCCGGGCCGCTTCGACGGCCATCGTGGTCGTGTCCTCGTCGTAGGAGGCCACGGTGCGGGTGCCCTGGCCCCCGCCCTTCCCGGCCACGGCACTGATGGCCGCGCGGTCGAGCCGGTGGACCGGCAGGTAGGTGCCGTAGGCCAGGATCCCACGGGGTGTCGCCGGCGTCACCCGGCCCAGCGTACGGGCGAATCTGACGGGTCGTCACATCTGTCCGGGGCCGTGCGGCGTCTGCCCGGATGGGTGGCGCGGGTAGGGTTGTCGGGTGACGCCAGCGCCGACGTCCGCAGTCTGGGAGCTCGAGGGCGGGGCACCCCTGAGAGGCTCGATCCGGGCCCAGGGAGCCAAGAACGCCGTCAGCAAGCAGCTCGTGGCCAGCATGTTGACCAGCGACGCCTGCACGCTGCACAACGTGCCGCAGATCACCGAGGTCGACGTGACCCTCGGCATCCTGGGCGAGCTGGGGGCCGAGTTCCAGCGTGACGGCACCACCATCGAGATCGCCACCCCTCAGGTGACGGGGCAGGTGTCCGAGCGCTACTCGGGCCTCAACCGCATCCCGATCCTGCTGCTCGGCCCGCTGCTCAACCGGGTCGGCGAGGCTGTCGTCCCCATGCTCGGCGGCTGCCAGATCGGCCAGCGCCCCATCGACTTCCACGTCGCCGGGCTCGAAGCCATGGGCGCCGAGATCAGCATCGAGGGGTCGAGCATGGTGGCCAAGGCCAAGCGCCTGGTCGGCTGCCGCCACCGGCTGCCCTACCCGTCGGTCGGCGCGACCGAGAACCTGATCCTGGCGGCGGTGGGCGCCAAGGGCACCACCGTCATCGAGAACGCCGCCATCGAGCCCGAGATCATCGACCTGCTGCTGCTGCTCCAGAAGATGGGGGCCCACGCCGTGGTCGAGGTCGACCGGCGCATCCTGATCGAGGGCGTCGACCGCCTGCACGGCAGCACCCACCACGTCATCGAGGACCGCATCGAGATCGCCTCCTACGCCGCGGCGGCCGCGGCGACCGGCGGGAACATCGAGGTGATCGGGGCCAGCCAGGTCCACCTGATGAGCTTCCTCAACTTCCTGCGCCGCATCGGCGGTCAGTTCACGGTGACCGACCGGGGCATGCGCTTCTGGAGCGACTCCGCCAAGCTGCGTCCCTGGCACCTCGAGACCGACGTGCACCCGGGCTTCATGACCGACTGGCAGCAGCCGGCGGTCGTGGTGCTCACCCAGGCCGAGGGGGTCTCGGTGGTGCACGAGACGGTCTACGAGAACCGGTTCGGCTACACCGAGCACCTGCGGACGATGGGCGCCCGCATCGAGCTGTCCAACCAGTGCCTCGGCCGGCGGACCTGCCGCTTCGTCGACCAGGACTTCCCCCACTCGGCCGTGATCTCCGGCCCGACCTCGCTGCTGGGCAGCGACCTGGCCATCCCCGACCTGCGGGCCGGCTTCGCCTACGTCCTGGCGGGGCTGCTGGCCCACGGCCGGACCCGCCTCCACAACGTGTGGTACCTCGACCGGGGCTACGAGGACATCCCCGGCAAGCTCGGCGCTCTCGGCGTGGACGTCACCGTCCTCCCCGAGCTCGATCCCGGCGCGCGGGGCGACGTCATCCTCGACGCCTAGAGAGCGTCTCCCACCAGGGTTGCTGGGCCCTCCGCTGGCACGTCGTAGCTACCCAGACGTAATCTGACGGTCCGTCAGATTCTCGTCGGTGGAGGCCAGCGCGATGGACTTCGAGTTCTCCGAGGACCAGCAGCGGTACCTGGCCGAGGTCGAGCAGTTCCTCGACGAGCACCACGATCCGGCGGTCATGGATCCGACCCGCGAGAACATGGCCCAGATCGTCGACACCCCCGAGCGGCGGGCCTTCATGGCCGAGCTCGGCGAGCAGGGCTGGCTGGGGATGACCTGGCCCAAGGAGCACGGCGGCCAGGAAGGCGACGGCGTCTACGAGTACCTGCTCAACGAGGCCCTGGCCCGCCGCGGCGCACCGCAGATCGGCAAGGGCATCGGCATCGTCGGCAAGACGCTGATCCGCCACGGGTCCGACAAGCTCAAGGCCGAGTTCCTGCCCAAGATCCTGCGGGGCGGCGAGGTCGAGTTCGCCGTGGGCTACTCCGAGCCCAACGCCGGGTCCGACGCCGCGTCGATGCAGCTCAAGGCCACCAAGGACGGCGACGGCTGGATACTCAACGGCCAGAAGACCTGGACCACCTCGGCCCACTTCGCGGACTGGTACTGGGTCGGGGCCCGCACCGATCCCGACGCCCCCAAGCACCACGGCATCACGCTGTTCCTGGTGCCGATGGACCATCCTGGCCTCACCGTGGTGCCCATCTGGACCATGGGGGACGAGCGCACCAACGAGGTGTTCTTCGACAACGTGTTCGTCCACGACGACTACGTGGTCGGCGACCTGAACCGGGGCTTCCAGTACATCGCCCAGGCGCTCGACCTCGAGCGGTTCACGATGTTCACGTCGTCGCAGATCGAGGCCCGGCTCCAGCTCCTGGTGGACTACGTCCGCACCGCCCGGCGTGACGGTGAGCCGCTGCGGGACGACCCGGTGGTCCGCCAGCGCATCGCCCGCCTGGTCACCCACGGCGAGGTGACCCGGCTGCTCGGCCTCCGCTTCGTCCACGAGTCGCTGGCCGGCGGCGACCCGCCCCGCAGCGAGGCGTCGGAGTACAAGCTGTGGGCCACGGAGCACTCCAAGCGCCTGGCCGACGCCTCCGTGGACATCGCCGGCCCGGGCGGCCAGCTCCGCGTGGGCACCGAGGGCGCGCCGATGGGCGGCCGGGCAGAGTCCACCTACCGCTACACGGTCATCGACACCATCGGCGGCGGGACGTCCGAGGTGCAGAAGAACATCATCGCCACCCGCAAGCTGGGCCTCCCGAAGAACTTCTGAGGGCTACGAGGCGTCCGA
>Ga0209382_10008341_pt1 | contig 13073 bp, 10 predicted proteins | sample SoiMetdeltSBSDD5_FD_187599 | JGI IMG/M metagenome (GOLD analysis project Ga0209382, IMG submission 187599) | Bulk soil microbial communities from a Populus tree surrounding site in Tennessee, USA - Soil MetaG P. deltoides SBSDD5 (SPAdes) (version 2) | ecosystem: Environmental > Terrestrial >... | reverse complement strand
CAGACGAAATCGTTATGGTCGACGAAAATGCCGTGCTCCCGTCCTGGCCAATAGCACCCGTCCGCTGCCCGGCATCGCTTTTCGAGGAAACCGGGATCTGCGGGTCCTCCCCAGGCCTGCAGAAGATTGCCCGCTTTGTCGAACTGCAGCACTGAGGGCGCCGGAACGCAGCACCCGGACAGCTGACCAAAGGGCCGAGGGTGTCCGATCGCGCTGATCGGCTCGCCTTTGGCATTCTTGCCTGCTTCGCCCAGGGCGCCCGCGTCAGTCGACGTCAGGGAGCGGGGCCGATGATAGACCCAGATGTTGTCGTGCGAATCGACTGTGAGACCACCGACATCACCAATGATCCAGTTATTCGGCAGGGGCTTCGGCCACCCTGGATCAGGAACGAAGCTCGGTGCAGTCGCGCCTGACGCCGGCTTTGCCGAAGTCCGCTCGAGCACGCGTTGCAACGCCTGTGACTTGGACAGTACTCCTAAGCCCGGGTTGTCACTCTCAGACGCCGACGTTGGTTGCTGCGGAGCCGAGCACGCTGCGCCCATCAACAGGAGCGTGCCCGCCGCGATCCTCACCATCCATCTGTTCCACAAACGTTGCATATCCGTCTCCCTTCTTTCCGTTGACAACAACCAAGACAACGCTCTCTCGCCGCTACTTCTTCTCATAGCGCACGACTTGGCGCGGGCCCACTTCAGCGCCGAAGATGATGCCATCGTCGGTGGCTGCGACTCCTTCCGCTGCGCTCGAGCCGCCGGCGGGTTTCGGGTCCGGAATAAGGTACTTGACGGAGCCGTCCTTTGCACTCCCCACCCGGATTCCGCGTTTGAAGGGGCTTGGTGGCCCGCCGTACTTCGGGTCGTCCATTCTCGATTCTGAATCGGCCACGTATATGTTGTCGTTGGCGTCGATGTGGATCCCGCTCGGCCGGCCGAACTGATACCAGCATTCCAGGAAGTTGCCGTCCTGGTCGAAGATCTGAATCCGGTTGTTGTCGCGATCGCCGACGAACAGACGGCCCTGCGAGTCCAGTTCCAGCGCGTGAACCGTCGAAAACTGATTAGTGCCGCAGGGCCCGAAGCCGGGCGTTCCCCATTCCTTAATGTAGCGTCCGTTCCGATCGAACTTCACGATGCGCTCGTTCGTGCCCTCGGCATGTCCGTCCGCCACGAAGACGTCGCCATTCCTGCCGACTACGACGTCGGAGGGTGAACTGAACGTGTTGGTGCCCTTGCCGGTCACAAGCTTCGTGCCCAGTTGCATGAGCACTTCGCCTTTCTTCGTGAACTTCGTGACCTGCTGACCCACGTTTCCGCCAGCACCTCTACCGTCGACCGGGAGCGGGTCGGTGACCCACACATTCCCTTCGTAATCGATGTGGATGCCGTGTGGAAAGGCGAACATCCCCTTGCCAAAGCTACCCAGGAACTTGCCAGTCTTGTCGTAGTGGAGGATCGGATCGAGATTAGACCCAACGCATGTGTTCGACCCGCATCGATCGATGACCCAGACGGTGCCGTCGGTCGGGTCGACGTCGACCCCGGCAGTCGATCCCCATTTTCGTCCGTCAGGAATCGGAAGTACTTGCCCAACCCAGGGATTCGGGAGATCGTTGGTCGGTTCCCACCACTTTGCCATGGGCGCATTTCTATTCTGTGCATGCGGTCGCACAGACCAGGCAGCAACAGCGGCGACAACCATGACAAGAAACCACTTCACTCTCGCGTGCGACATCGATCCTCCCTTCTTGATGTATGAGCCAATAATACGAAACGCTCGGGACGGTCAATGGAATTGAGCGATTCAGAACATCGCTAACTTTACCTAACGGGTTTGGCGCCCCCCACCGTTCCGTCGAACCTGCCGGTGAACCGTTGTCCACTTCACCGGCCGCAACAAACCCTAACAAGTGAGGCTGTTGCAATTCCGAAACACGCGGGCATAACGGGCCGGGTTATAAGGCGGATTCTAACGGGCTACGGAAAGTTCAAGAACCCTCTCCGGCATCCTTCAATTCCTTGAATAACAGCGCTCGCTTGCGACGCGCTGCCTCCTCCTCTTCGCACCTTCAGGTTCACCCGAGTTCCTCCGCGTTCCTCTTTTGTACCAACAAATGTCAGTGTCAGGCCCAATGCTATCAACCGATCGCCTGACGAACGCGTCCGAAGTTTTTCGGTAATGGAACTGCACGTTGGAAACGAATCAGAAAAACGTAGGAGGCATCGATGAAAGGAACAGGGTATCCGAGAGTGCTTCGTACAAAAGAGATTTTCAGCGAAAACGTCCGCAATGCGGCGGGCGAGAACCTTGGAAAAATCGAAGAACTGGTGGTCGATGTGACCGGCCGCGTCGCGTATGCGGTGTTGTCGTTCGGCGGAGTTTTGAAAATGGGCAACAAACTGTTCGCCATCCCGTGGGAAGCCCTGCGGCTTGACGCGCAGAACAAGCAGTTCATTCTAAACGTGGACAAAACACGCTTGGAAAATGCCACCGGCTTCGACAAAGACAACTGGCCAGACATGGCGGATGCGAGGTTCGGTACGACGATCTATCAGCACTATGGCTTCAGGCCGTACTGGGAAGATGTCGCATAGAAACTAACGCTTCAGCATCTTGAAGCCGCGATCGACGACGTTCGGCGCGGCTTCTTCTCTTCCCTCCAGTGAAAGGAATTCTCTGTGTCTATCGACGACCTCTGGTACAAGAACGCGATCATCTACTGCCTCGATGTGGAAAAATATCAGGATGGAAATGGCGACGGGATTGGCGACTTCGAGGGCCTGATGCGGCGCCTCGACTATCTACAAGGTCTTGGTGTGACCTGCGTATGGCTGCAACCGTTCTACACGTCACCGAACCGCGACAATGGCTACGATGTCGCGGATTTTTTTAACGTCGATCGCAAACATGGGTCACTCGGCGACTTCGTCGCATTCATGAATCGGGCCGAGGCGCTCGGCATTCGTGTCATCGTGGACCTGGTCGTCAATCACTCGTCGGTAGATTGCCCGTGGTACCAGGAAGCCCGACGCGACAAGAAATCGTTCTTCCGCGACTGGTACGTCTGGGCCGACGAGCGTCCGAAGAACCACAAAGAAGGCATTGTGTTTCCCGGCCAGCAGACGACCACGTGGTCTTTCGACAACGCCGCCGGACAGTACTATTTCCACCGATTTTATAAACACCAGCCCGATCTGAATACGTGGAATCCATACGTACGAGCCGAAATTCAAAAGATAATGGGGTTCTGGCTGCAGCTCGGAGTCTCGGGTTTCCGCATGGACGCGGTGCCATTTCTGATCCAAAAGAAAGGCCCCGGTATCGAGTGGGATCAGGATTTCACACTACTGAAAGAGATGCGCGACTTTCTTCAGTGGCGTAGTAGCTCTGCCATCCTTCTGGCCGAAGCCAACGTACCGCCGGAAGAAAGCATGAAGTACTTCGGCGAGGAAGGTGATCGCCTCCAGATGATGCTGAATTTTCCCGTGAACCAGCGGCTGTTCTACGCGCTGGCAACAGCTGATCTGGATCCGCTGATATGGGCGTTGGAGCAGACTTTTACGCGTCCGCCGAACGCGCAGTGGCTACACTTTCTCCGCAGTCACGATGAACTGGATCTTGGTCGGCTCACGGAGGAACAGCGCGCGAAAGTGTTCAAGGCCTTCGGCCCGAAGAAAAACATGCAGCTTTACGACCGCGGTATTCGGCGCAGACTGACGCCGATGCTTCACAACAACCGGCAAATGCTCGAACTGGCTTTTAGCCTGCTTTTTTCGCTCCCCGGTACCCCAATGATGCAATATGGCGACGAGATCGGAATCGGCGACAATCTGCGGCTGCCCGAGCGTGAATGCGCCCGTACGCCAATGCAATGGACCGACGAAATGCACGGCGGCTTCTCCCGCGCGAAGAAAATTGTGCGTCCAGCCATTAATGATTCCGTCTATGGATTCCAGAAGGTCAACGTGGCAAGACAACGCCGTGATTCGAACTCGCTTTTGAACTGGACGGAGCGAATGATCCGGGTGCGTAAGGAATGTCCGGAGATCAGCTGGGGGTCATTCAGTGTCCTGCGCACGAATGTCACGGAGGTGCTCGCCATTCGATACGATTGGCGCGACACTTCCCTGCTGACCTTGCACAACTTCAGTCCACAAATGAAAAAAGTTACCTTGAAGGTGGATACCAAGCGTGATGACCTGCTTGTCGAAGTCTTCGACGGCCGTCATAGCCGCGCACACAACGATGGCAGCCACCGGATCGAACTCGATGGGTACGCCTGGCGATGGTATCGCGTCGGTTCGGCCGACAACACACTGGATCGCTCCGATCTGAATCTGCGATCAATCAAGAAAACCTGACTGACGCGGGCCACTTAGGCGGGAAACGCCGTTAACTCGCCTTGCGGTGGTGCATCGCGAGACGGCGTTTCAGCGCTGCTAATGGCTGCCAGTTGCTGCAATCGCTTGAGCGCCTCGAGATCCTGAGCCGGCAGACTGAGTAGCAACCGCCCAAGCAGGGTGTCGAGCGCGGTGACGTCGCGACTGGCCACAGGCACGAGCGAACGCAACACTCCAGCCCGCTCGGCCTGGGAAAGCGCGGGGTCGGCAAGCGCCTGCGCAGACAGGCATGTGGCAATGAATGGCGCCAATCCAGGATCCGGTACGTTGACGACAGTGCCGGCTGGCAGCGACTGGTGCTGCCCGACACCCGGATTCAGACGCATGAAGTCTGAAATGGGACGCTCGTACGCAGTGGCGAGTTCAGCTAATGTCGTAGCTCTAATCAGATCGTATGGCAATGGCACAGTTCGCCCGATATCGCGACCGCCGTACGTTTCGCCGACGCGATGTCGAGCCGCGAATTCGCTTGTTGCGCTGTCCTTCCCGAGCCGTTGAGCAGCCGAACGCGAATCGAGAACGCCATTAGGTAGCGGTTTCCACCAGTTCTCGCGAAGCGCATTCACCCGCGCCGTCGTCCGCGCACAGAAGGTGGGATCGTTGATGTTGTGGGCCGACGCGAGGGCCGCAGTCAGAGCACGATCGATAGCCATGGCATCAGCAGGTGTCGTCACCCGTACCGATTCGGCCACCCGGAGTGCTGCCGGAGCCGAAAAGCCTGCGAAACCGAACTGGATTTCGAGCGCGCGTGCGATCAACTGAGCCGCTTTTGTCTGGCGATCAGGCACACGAACAAGTGTCTCGGCCAGCGCCGCAAGGCGACGCTTGTGCGTCCCCCACACGTCACCCTGACCGCGCGTGTTCGCAGTGCGCAGATTCTCTGTTGCTTTCAGTGCAGCCTCGGCGCGTTCGTCGAGTGCTGCGAGGGCGCTCGCATCCGCGAGCAGACCGCGTTGTCCCAAAGCCGCCAGTTCCAGCGCCTCCTGGAATTCGCCGCGGATCGGCGCGAGCACGGCTTCACCGACCACGGGCATCCAACTTCGGATCCAGTCGGGCTTCGGGTGACGTAGCACAGCATCGAGTAAGGCCCAGAGCGAGCCATTGCGATACTGGGGGTAACCATACGCGGCGTGGATATCGACGTAGCGCCGGAGAAGCGGCTCGCCGTGCGCCGGGTCCACCACAGCATGTGCAACCAAGGGCTCCCCATCCTGGTGTGCTAAGTAGAACGTGGCGTCACTTTGCTGGTACATCAGCTCTGGACTGAATCCGGCCAACAAGGAGGTGTTGTATGCCGAGCCGCTCAAGCGAGCAACAATCGCCTCGGCAACATCGGGCTGCGCGGGCGCACTGAGCGACACCGGTGCCGGCACTGTTTTGTTAAGCGCTGCCGCGACTTGACCGATCAAGAGATTCAGAGTTGCAGAGGGTGACCCCACCGCCTTGACGGCGTTAAGTATGCGCTGAGCTTCCATCGGCGTTTTCGCCGCGCCCAGCCAGGCGATTGTCAAACGAAGCGCGTTATACCAATCTTCGTCCACGCCGAGTGCGAACAAATCCAACCTGCGTTCCGCAGCTACCACTTCTCCACGTTGCGCGAGCTCGAAAATCGGCTGGGGTTGGCGTTGCTGTCGCCGGAAAGTCACCAGGGGCAGCGCCACTTCGGCCAGCAAGAACATTGTCGGTTTTTGCTCATCCTCGGAAGCAGTGCGCAGTGTGAGCTCGAGGTCGCGTTCTATGTGTGTGGGGTCCGCGAGCTTCTCAAGAGATTCCTTCTGGAACTCGGCATCCGTAACGAGCGCGACCATACGTTCGACGATCGCATGGTGCCCCGCCGAATTACCGCGTGACGCCTGGGCGTAGTGACTGATCGTGTGCTTCAGTCCGTATGTGTCCCACTTGGCCCAGTCATGGTGAAGTCCGACCGAGTAGTAGTCGGCCACCGCCGAATGCGCGCCTCGAAGATCGATCTTGGTAGCCAGGAAATCGGCGAAGGATCGGTGCACCAGCCGCCAGGCATCGATGCCATTACGTTGCTCTCGGCCGAGAAGACGCTGCCACCGCTCGAGGGCGCGGTCGAGCACCTCATTAGTGCTGCGGTTGATCTGTTTGCCCAGCCATTCGGCGGGCACGGGTTCGAAGGCGACTCCGAGTCGTTCGATGACTGGACGGTATAATCCGTCCCAATCGGCCCAACCCTCGGCCTTGGGTTCCTCCAGACGTGACCAGAAGCGCTTGTAATAACCGAACAACCCCTTGGGTAAGTTGTCCAGATCAAGCGGCGGATCGTTCGGTTTACGTTTCGCGATGTCTTCGATCACGTAGCTCACATACATGAAGTTGGACTCGCTGACTGCTTTCAAGTACGTGACAAACTGCTCCACGTCGATGGGCGGTTTCGCCGCCGCAAGCTGCTGACCGACTCGAGTCGATGGCTTCGCCTGAGCGCGAAGATAAGCCTCGATCGAGGCGGCCTGGTCAGCGTCGTCGCGATGGATCGTGTAACGCTCAACCGGCGTGTTGGCGACAGTCGAGAGATCGGGCCCGGGTCGCCGCGTCAGCACGACGTACGTTGATTTTGGAAGTTCGTCCGGCAGGAGCAATGGGTTGGCCTCATCCACCGGCGGGTCAGCCTCGTCGAGTCCATCCACCACGAGCCAAAGCGAGCCGCCCGGCGCGAGGCTGCCAGCCGCTTGTCGCAGCACCTTCGTGAAGAATGTTGCATCGTTGCCGATGTTTTCCGGCAGACGTTCGTAGTTGAGATTGTGCTTGACGATGAGCGCCGCGCTGGCGTGGGTCAAGAATTGATCAGCACGCTTCAGGCCGCGGTTCGCGCTTGCGAAGAAGCAGATCGCATCGCGACGCCGGGCGATCGCGGCCGCCAGCGCAGTCTTTCCCAAACCTGCTTCGGCAACGATATCGAAGTAGCCTCTGTCATAGTTGGCGCGAAAGGTTTCCATTGCGGCGAATACCGTCTCGCGGCCCACAAACGTGTCCGCAATGGCGAGTGCAGAATCGAAGTCGAGAACCTTCTCCTGGGGCGTCGGCGCCGCGCTCATGTACACGGCATCGATCCGCTCCGCGACCGCAACGTTTCGGGCGTTGATGGTATTGACGAGGGCCTGATCGAGTTGCCTCACAATTTCACCCTCTTAGAAGTGAACGCCGCCCTCAATCCGATTCGCCACGACGATTCGGCCACCGGCGGCATTGATCTGCCCAACCAATCCCCCGCTCGCACCCGGCTGCACCTTTTCGGCATCCTCGAGCAACTTGGCCGACGCATCGACAACTTCCTGATCACGATCGACACCCGCTTCGCGCAAGCTTTTCTCGGCTGGCTTCTCCCATGTCTCGGGATCTTTCGAGTACTCGTCGATGTGCTGTTCCAACTTGGGCTGAGCCATACCGAACTTGCGCACGATGAGCGCCTTCAGTCCCGCGTAGCCGTCTTTGATTACCTGGTCGCCTATCTTGGAGCCGGCCACTGATAGCGCGCCCAGAATGACCGTAATCGGATCCATAGATCACCCCCATGCGCACGGTACAGCCTGCATGGGATGCTTGCAAGCAAAACAACCGACAGATAGAGACATTGGAGCGGTCTTTCTATTTTTTTTGTGCGAGGTAGGAGTATCGCGACAATCGCCGTTCGGTCGAAAGGGTGTGGACACAGCGAAGGAATCGTTGCAGGCCCTGAAAGTTTTCGCCGCCTTCCCTCATTATCAGAGCCTCGCGATGCTGTTCACGCGCGTCGCACCACCGCTGAGCAATGTCGGCTGCGCTGCCGGTGAGATCCTCGACACTCAGCAACTCGAAACCAGCTTCTCGCAGCAGCCGTTCGTTCTCGTTCGGCGGTACGAAGAGATAGAAACCGATCGAGCTGCGGATTGCGATTTCTTCATGAGATACCGGTCCTGTGATGACCATCGCATCGGTGAATAGCGCTCGACCGTCGGGACGCAGCACGCGATGCCATTCACGAAGGGTGGCGAGCCGGCGCTCGATATGACACATGGCATCATTCGACACTATGGCATCAAACTCCGCCGCTGCGAACGGCAGTGCAGCGCCTGCGTCGGCGACTCGGAAGTCCACGTGATCAGCCACACCGCGATCCGCCGCCAGCTCGATCGCATTGCGAACGCCGTGTTCATTGATATCCACACCTGTTACGTGGCATCCGCGCTTCACTGCCAGATAAACTGCGGGACCACCAGAACCACTGCCGACCTCCAGAACTTTTGAAGCAGCACTCACTCTGAGTTGGTCCGCGAACCAGAGCCACTCACTGGCTGTCATCCAGCTGCTCTGGCCGATATCTTCGCCATAGGTCTGGCGACGCACGGCAGCTTCTGCGTCACTCGCAAAGCCGGAATACACATTGTTGTAAAGGTCGACGGGAATCTCCCGCTTCATAGTGGTTCGGCGTTGCTCATCTTCTCGAGCTCACTTGGGGAACCGTGTTTTTGTAGACTTTGCCGTCCTTCATGATTACCACGAAATTCCTGGATGGGTCGGCAATCAGCTGAATGTTCTCCAACGGATTACCCTCAACGAGCAGCAGGTCAGCGAGGGCGCCTTCCTCGATCACGCCGAGTTTGCCGGGGTAGGGGTTCCGTTTTCCGGACAGCGTGAGCAGTTCTGCGTTGGTCCTGGTTGCCATGACGAGCGCTTCCGCAGGCGTAAACCACCGGACCATCTTCGACAGCAATTCTCCCTGACGTTTTGCCAACGCTCTTGAGAACAGGATGTCGGTGCCCCAGGCCGTTTTGATCTTGTACTTTTTCACCAACGCATACATTTTGTCAGTCCCGGCGAACACCTCTTGCGCCTTCTGCCGCTCAAATGAACCGGGTGGAAAGGCTTCCGCCATTTCGTCCGGGAATGGCTGCGTACTCAGCCAGATGTTTCGTTCGGCAATCAATTTCGCAGACGCTTCGTCCATGAGGTGGCCATGCTCGATGCACTGCACGCCGGCGCTGATCGATCGCTGCACCGTTTCGGGAGTATAGGCGTGAACGGCGACGTAGGTGCCCCAGTTCGTGGCCGCCTCGACGGCCGCACGCAGTTCGCTTTCGGTGAAAGTAATCGCATCGAGTGGGCTGTGGGGCGAAGCCACACCCCCGCCGGCAGTCAGTTTTATTTGGGTCGCGCCAAGCATGAGCTGTTCACGTACACGGACGCGAACCTCATCCGGGCTGTCCGCAATCATAGCGGCTCCGATCTGCTCACCGTGGCTTAACGGTGCACCAATGGTGCGCGGCACTTCAAACGGCTGGCGGAAGTCACCATGACCGCTGGTGACGGTAATAATGGCGCCGGATGGGTAGATCCGCGGCCCCGCAACGATACCTTCGTCGATGGCCCGCTTGAGCCCGAACGCCGGGCCGCCAAGATCGCGAATAGTGGTGAACCCGCGCATCAGCGTGTCCTGAGCCTCATCCGCGGCCACCAGGTTGAGATAGCCGAGGTCCGCCGAAAGCAACTCCGAGGGTGACGGCCGCACCATCATCGTATGCCAGTGCATGTCGATCAGCCCCGGCATCAGCGTTCGACCACCTCCGTCGATGACGCGAGGACTGCCGAGCCTGTCCGCGGGGATCGGCGCGGTGAAGATCTTGTCGATTTTGTTTCCGCGAACCAGGACGTTCGTAATGCCTGAGAGTTGTGCTGACTTGCCATCGAATATACGGACGTTCTCGAAGAGCACGGATGAAGGCACCGAGTTCTGAGCCCGGATCGTGAAACTGAAGCAGCCGATGAGGAATAGAAATGAGAGAATCTGCCACCTGTTCAGCTGGTAGGCGGTTTTGTTCACTGGAATGCCTTTCTCGTAACGTGTGGACTCTTCCATCACCGTAAAGCATGGAAGGGCGTAACGTCACACTTCAACCCGGTAAACTCCAGGAAACCAGCGTCGAACTTTCTGAAAAGCCAAACGGAAGCTGGCCCTCGGCGGGGAAAAGATCTCACCGCCGATTGCCCGTGAAAGTTCAAGAGGGGCACGCAGCCGGCGCCTCTCAGAACAAGTGCGGCACGAACCTGCTGCGGTTGTGCGTAATCAACCCCACATCCTCGCGGATGCCGATGCCGCGGCTGACACCGTCGATCACCCAACTGCCAATCACCGCATGATGTGTGACGTCGTTGCCAACCGCATCGACGCCGGCACTTTCCGCTAACGGCGTCAGCGCCTGATAGACATAACCTTCGTCGCCATAAGGGCCGCCGAGGCTAGCCAGCGGAGCTCCGACCGGCTTGCCTTCCCCGCCGAACGTGGCGATGGAAATGTTGGCGCCCTCGCGCCCTAACAAAGGTTTGGCCACCACGGTCTCGCCGGCGGCAAAGGCGCGGCGATCCATGAAAGCCGGCAGCAGATTCGGGTGGTCGGGATACATCTCCCACAGCACGGCCAATATCGCTTTGTTGGCTGGGATCATCTTCCACGCCGGCTCGATGAGGCTCACGCGCCGCGTCATGACGGTGCGCGCCAATTGCGGGCCGAATTGATCCGAGAGCATCCAGTCCCACGGCAGGAGCTTGAACATCACCGTGATGGCGGTTTCTTCCGCGTCGACGAAGTGGCCGTAGAGCGCGTCTTCGGGGACGTTCACCGGTGTCGTCCAGCCGATGTCGGCGGCGTTCAGGATCTTGCCGCTCAATCCTGCTTCGAGCGCGGTGTCGAGCATGTAGCGCAGCGTGCCTTCATCTTCGGCATGCGGCATCATGCAGGTGAAGTGCAACGCTTGCGGCAGGTCCAATTGTTTGAGCGCGTCGCCGATCTTGGTCCAGGTCGCCACCAATCCTTCATGCAACGAATTGAACTGGTCGCGGCCTCGAAAGCGCTCCTCCAGCCAGGTCCATTGCACCACGGCGGCTTCGTAAAGGCCCGTCGGCGTGTCGGCGTTGTACTCCAGCATCTTGGGCTGGCCATCGCCGGTGTCCTCGCCGCCGAACGCGAAGTCGAAACGCCCATAAACGCTCGGCTGGTCATCATCGCGGCGTGCCCAGCTGTCCTTGATCACGTCGATAGCCAAGGGAGTGAAGCCGAAGTGGGGCAGCAGCCCCCGCTCGATCACATGGCCGGCGGCGGCGATGCACATCCTGTGCAGCTCTTCTGTGGCCGCTTCCAGCTGGTCGACCTCGGCGGCCGTCAGCTCCCAATAGGCGCTTTCGTCCCAATAGGTGCCGATGGAGTCTTCGGGCGTCGGAGCCGAATGCCAATCGAAGCCCAACGCTTCGGCTCTCGCGCGCCAATCGGCACGCGGCTCGAGCGGGATTCGCTTCATGGTGGATCTGTTTTTAGGAGCCGCCGCTCATGCGTCCGCCGAAGCCACCGCGCGCCGGCGCGCGCATGGTGACCTTGTTGCCGGCCAGCGACGTCGTGCCCGGAGCCACCTGGCCGACATTGCGTCCGCCGGGGGCGAACATATAGCCGTTGCGGTTGCCGTAGACAGGTTGCCCCATCATGCCGCCACCGCCCATCATGCGGCCCATCATGTAGCCCATCATCATCGGCATGAACATACCGCCGCCGCCCGCGTGGGTCGCGGTTGGCGTCTCCGATGCAACTTCGCAAGCGGCGTAGCCGGCCGCTTCGCACTCTTCCTTGGTCGTGAACTTGGGCGCCGTTTTGACGTGCTCTTCCTTGGCCGCGCGGTAGGCCGTGGTGCAGGCCTGCGCATCCCAATCCTGGGCGCAGGTATCGGCGTCGCCGTAAACCGTGGTGTTCTCTTCGGCGTTCCGGCCGCACGAACTCAGGCCGAGGGCCGCGGCTCCCGCCAGCAGCACCGAGATATAACGTGATTTGCGCATAGCTATTTCCTTTATGAACTGAGGGCGCCGGCGTTGAGGATGCCCATGGCGATGGACAGCCCGCCCAGCAGAATGCCGTAACAGGTGCGATCGTCGGTCATGCCCTGCTTCAAGCCGGGGATCATCAACGAGACGATGGCGAAGACGAACAACTGGCCGACCAGGCCGATCGCGCCCCACACCAGCAACTCTTTCACCAGAAAGGTGCTCGACGCGGTGCTGTACAGCACGATCGCCATGCCGATGGCGGTGCCGCCCAGGCTGTAGGCGGCGGCGGAATTGCCCTGCCGGATCAACCGGACTTCGTGGTGCGGCGTGATCAGGACGTAGAGCCCGAGCGCGCAGACGAGCAAGCCTACAGCCGTGCCCAGGAACGTCAGATACAGCGGCAACGATTCAAGCATCATCTCCTCCCCGCGATTTTGCACACGCGGATGATGGGCCTTTGGCTCTCATGCGGTCAAATGACAAAAATGGAAGCGGTGGCCACAACTTCCATTGTCACCGACCAGTTCATCCGGGTGGTCCATCTCTCAACGAGCGGATCGCGTTTCACGATGGATCAAATGAATTGGACGATGACAGATTGTATGCTACCTCACACCACAACCGCGTTATGCAATTTCTCCGGAAAATCCCATCGAATGGCATGCAGAAGAGGGCTGGAATAATACGGCCGCACCCCATCCAGTCTGAAGGTGGCATGTATCGAGTTGTTCTATTGGCATGGTTTTTTATGCAGACGGACGCTCGCCCATCGCAATCTCTTGAACTCCGGATTGAAGCGCCCCCAGAACTCGCGGCTGTCCGCAAACGTTTGGAGTCGATCGATCCGCAGCGATTTGACGACATCGC
>Ga0209382_10008340_pt1 | contig 13073 bp, 12 predicted proteins | sample SoiMetdeltSBSDD5_FD_187599 | JGI IMG/M metagenome (GOLD analysis project Ga0209382, IMG submission 187599) | Bulk soil microbial communities from a Populus tree surrounding site in Tennessee, USA - Soil MetaG P. deltoides SBSDD5 (SPAdes) (version 2) | ecosystem: Environmental > Terrestrial >... | reverse complement strand
AAGACCCACCTGATGCAGGCGATTGCCCACGCAGTGATCGAACGCCATCCCGACACCCGGGTCCTCTACGTCGGCGCCGAACAGTTCATCAATGAAGTGATCGAGAGTATCCACAGCCGCACCATGCCGGAGTTCCGCCGGCGCTATCGGATGGACGTGGACCTCTTCCTGGTGGACGACGTGCATTTCCTCGAGGGCAAGGAGATGACCCAGGAGGAGTTCTTCCACACCTTCAATGCCCTCTACGAGGGAAACAAGCAGATCGTGCTGACCTCGGACCGGCCGCCCAAGGAGTTGCCCGGTCTGGAGGCCCGCCTGGTCAGCCGCTTCGAGTGGGGCATGGTGGCCGATATCGGCCAGCCCGACCTGGAGCACCGTATCGCCATCCTGCGGAAGAAGCAGGAGCAAGATCACTTGGAGCTCACCATCCCGGACGACGTGCTCCGGTTCATCGCCGAGCACGTCCGTTCCAACGTCCGTGAGCTCGAGGGCTGCATCATCAAGCTCCTGCTGTTCGCCTCCCTGAAGCACAAGGAAGTGTCCATCGAGCTGGCTCGCGAGGCGCTGTCCGACAAGATCCGGCCGGGCGAAGATGGAACCGCAACCCCCCGGGCCATGCCCTCCATCAATAAGGTGCAGGAAGTGGTCGCCCGGCGCTGGGGGGTGACACCTGAGGGACTTCGCTCCAAGGCGCGGATCAAGACACTCACGGTGCCCCGGCAGATCGCGATGTATCTCGCGCGCGAGCTGCTGGAGATGCAGCTGGTCGAGATCGGCCAGGCCTTCGGCGGCCGCGACCACTCGACCGTGATTCATAGCGTCGATAAGGTGAGCCGCCAGATGTCTCGCGATCGCGGCTTCCGCGAGCGGGTCGAGCACGCTCGCCAGGAGTTGTCCGCAGAATAATCCCCGCGGAATCTTGGCCCGTGTGGGCAGTATGGAATCAGTGGATAGGAGAAGAATTCACCGGGGCCGCGTCCCCATGGCACACATGCTTTCGACAGTGGTTCGGCTCCTTAAGTCTGACGGCGCAGTATCATTAAGGTGACGGTCAACATTTCCAGACCCTCTACTACGGCTACTAAGTTTTTAAATACGAAGAGTAGTATCTGGTCTTAGCATTCCGAGGAGTGGCATGAAGCTCACGATAACGCGGGAACAGCTGCAGGAGGGACTCGTTGCCGTAGCCGCCTCCGTTCCTGCGAAGACAACTCTGCCTATCCTCTCGAACATCCTGCTCGAGGCGACCAAGGACGGGATCCGGCTGTCCGGAACCGATCTCGACATCTCGGTGAGTACCACGGTGCCCGCATCGATCGATCAGGACGGCGCCATCACCCTGCCGGCCCGCAAGCTGGTCGAGATCGTGCGGGAGCTTCCCAGCGCCGCTATCCGCCTCACCGCCTCGGGCGAGCAGCGAGTCTCCATCGAATGCGGACGGTCCCGTTTCCGGCTGCTGGGGCTTCCCCGCGAGGAGTTTCCGGCCTTCCCCAGCCTCAAGTTCGACGGCGGCTGGCGCACCTCCTCAGGAGACCTGCAGAAGCTGATCAGCCACGTCGCCTTTGCGGCCAGCACCGAAGAGAGCCGTCCCATCCTCAATGGTGTGCTGTGGGAGCTTCGCCCCGAACGTATGCGCATGGTCGCTACCAACGGACACCGGCTCGCCCGGATGGATGTGCCCACCACCGAGAGCTCGGGCGCGGCGCAGGCCGACTTGATCGTTCCCCCCAAGGCGCTGGAGCAGATCCGGCGTCTCTTCGGCACCGACGAGACGGTCGAGATCGCCCGGAGTGAGAACCATCTCGGCTTCCGCTCCAGCTCCACCCAGATCTTCACCCGACTGATCGAAGGTCCCTATCCCAATTACGAGCAGGTCATTCCCCGGGAAAACGACAAGGTGGCCACGGCCGACAAGACCGCCCTCACCGCTGCGCTCCGACGGATGAGTATTGTGGCCAGCGATCAGACGCACCGGATCCGGATGGCGTTTGCCAACGGGTCGTGCAAGCTGTCGGTCCAGACTCCTGACCTCGGAGAGGCCCAGGAAGAGGTCAGCGTGAGCTATGAGGGAGACCCGCTGGAGATCGGATTCAATGCCGCGTACCTCCTCGAGATCCTGAAATACATCCCGACCGATGAAGTACGCATGACCTTCAAGGCACCCGAGCGCGCGGCGACCTGCGAGCCGGTGGGCTGGGACGATCCGGCCAGTTATCTCGCCCTCGTCATGCCGCTCAGGTTAGTCGATTAGCCCGACTGGAGACTCCCATGTCCGACGAACAACTCAGCTTGGAAAACGGCTCCTCTGGTGAGGCGTCCGAGGGTGGTGGCGGGTTCGTGGCGCTGGCCGTGATTGCCGCGGCGCTCGGCGCCGGCGCGGCTCTGCTGTTGGCACCCGAGACAGGCGCCCGTACCCGCGACCGCGTAGGAAGAGGGCTCCGCAGCATCCGGGGAGAAGCAGCCGGGACCATCGCGCAGCTGCAGCGAGAGCTGGGGCGGCGGAGAAACCAGGCCCGCCGGGAAAAGGGGCTGATGGGCCTGACCGGCTTTCTGATCGGCGCCGGACTTGCCGCCGTTCTCAATCCCGAGAGCGGGCCCGCTACCCGGGAGCGGCTGGCCGGCAGGCTGGGACGAATCAAGGTCGGCGCGGTGGATCGGATCAGCCGACTGCGTCGGTCGGAGGAAAGCGACCAGCCGTCAGCTGAAGCACAGCCGGTGCGGAGCGTGCAGGAGCTGGGGCGAGATCCGGATACGGTCTTCTAGCCCCTGGTTCAACCGACTAGCGTTTGCCCGGCCGGAATGCAGTGATGGTGTAGGTCCCAGTCTGCTTGACTGGGACAGTCTGTCCTACCGCCGGAACGGTGATAGTCATGTCTCCCGCGTCGCTCCCCCGCGCCGACACCAATATCCCATCCTGACTCATCAGATACACGGTCGAGCGGGAGCCCGAGGCGGTCATCTCCAGCTGTTGATCGTACTGGGTTCCCTTGCCCGACCGCTGGTACGTTCCACTTGATTCCAACTTCACCGCCTTCTTGACCCGGGGGTCGTCGCTGTCGCTGGCCCGGTACCGGGTGAGCGATCGCTCGACCGCGTCGAAGGCATCGGCTCGGATGGGAACTTCGGTGGTGTCGGTCCAGTCCATCCCGGATTTCACCCCACCCGGTGGCAGAGTAGGGAAGAGCGCCCGAAGATTGCTGCCGATCTGGTCGCCCAGGGTGCTCGACCGGTCGGCCTTTAGCGCCGACAGCTCTCCGGCCGGCGTCAGGAATCCGGTCCAGCGGGTCCCCTTTGCCGGCAGAATGGAGTCCAGTACCGCCGGTACCCCGCCGACCGATGCCTGGAGCGAGTCCAGTACAATGGTGACCAGGTATCCGTTGGTATCCGGCGCGAGCGACAGGCGCAGATAGGCTGTGCGGTCGATCAGCTGGAGCTGGTTGCCTCCCCCGGGAAGCTGGAGGGAAAGACTATCGTGTCGTACCAGCGCATACCCCGCATCGCGCACCGGGAGGTAAATAATTCCGCCTTCAGTGGGCGGTGTTCCGATCGGGGGATTGCCCGGCTCGGGAGACGGGGTCCCGGGCTGGTTGGGACCGGAGGTGCCTGAGCTGCACGCCACCGCAGCGAGGCACGCCAGGGCCAGCGACCCGCGAAGCATGATGCGGCTCACTTGAGCGCGCGCACTTCGGTGCGTTGCACGACGGTAATAGGCAGCGGCTTCGGCGCGAACGAGCCCGAGATCCGCAGCGTGGACTGCTGCTGCCAACTCCCTCCCAGGTAGCGGCCATCGGGGGTGACATAGTAGGAGCCGCTGCCGCTGCCAGTGCCTTCGATCTTGGCAGGCCCGTTTGGAGTAGGCTGGGTGCCGGACACCGATGACTTGAAGTCCTGTTGAACCAGAATGGCCTTTCGCGACTCCCGGGTGGCAGTCGCCGCCTTGTAGGCGCTGATGCGGCTCACCGTCACGCTGTCCGGCCCGCTGCCGTTGCTCTTCGAGGTGGTATCGCTCCAGCTCTGGCCCGCCTTCAGGCCGACCTTAACCCAGGGAAAGAAGTCGCTCAGGAGGCTTTGGATCTGGGCTGCCGCGGGAACCTTGCCTGAAGGCTCCAGGCCACTGGGCTTGCCGGCTCGGTTCAGGAAGCCGTGGAACTCCGCGCCTCGCACGCTGTCCAGCACCGCCCGGGGAATCGGTGTGGCACTGTCTCCCCGCACTGAGTCGATAACGACCCGCATGGCTTTTCCGCCGGCGCTATCGGCTAGGAGGACGGTGACAAAGCTGCTGGTCCGGAAGCTCAGCTTCTCCTTGGCCCCGCCGGCGCCGCTGGCATCTATCTCCTGCTCGAGGGTCTGATCGATCCGGTACTTGGCTTGGGTCGGGGCAGTGCTCGGCTCGAGCACCGAGGCTGGCAGACCCACGCCGGTGGCAAGAGCGGCAAAGACGGTTATTCGTGGCAGCATTGATTCTCCACCGATCTGGGGCAAGGAGCAAAAAGGTAACCGGCCTTTCGCCTCAAAACCAACAGCCCTCCGGAGAGTATCCGGAGGGCCGCTGCTGGTCGAGCCGTAAGCCGAGTTCTGTGTCCCTGGAAACCAGGGAGATGGTCATCTGTCTGGGATGGCCGTCGCCGACCACCTCTAGCAGCCTACCCGCGGCTTCCCTGCTCTGACGAGCCGGGATGGACGGTGTGGGTCACACCTCGCCGCCTATTTGGCCTTGCTCCGGCTGGGGGTTACCGTGCCGCTACTGTTGCCAGCAGCGCGGTGGGCTCTTACCCCACCGTTTCACCCTTACCTCTGCGGCGTACCGCAGAGGCGGTCTGTTCTCTGTGGCCCTTTCCGTCGCCTTGCGGCGCCCAGGCGTTACCTGGCAGCCTACCCGTTGGAGCTCGGACTTTCCTCGGGAGCCTTGCGGTCCCGCGACCATCGTGCCTGACCAGTGGGCGAAATATAGCTTGAAGCGGGGCGGCGGGGCAGCGGGGCAGCAACCTTCGATGGCCCATGATCTTCTGGCCAAACTCTCCCCGCCCCGCGGCCCCGCCGCCCCTGGCTGCCCCGCTTTCCTCACCCCGCCGTCCCCACCCGCGCCAGCCCCCGCTCCGCCTGCTGCACGAAAGGCTGCAGCGCCGGGTCCGCCTTCCTCCACTGCGCCAGAACCTGCCGGTACTGCTCTCTCGCTTCCGCCCGCCGCCCCAGCCGCTCGTACGCTGCACCCCGCAGCAGCCGAACCCGGCCCAGCATCCCCCAACCAGAATCAAAGCCGCCGGTCTGCAGGGCCGAGGGTTGATAGCCATCGAGCAGCCGAAGGGTAGTTTCGTACTCCCCGAGGAGATAGTAGGCCTGCGCCGCCAAAGGCTCGTTCAGCACTCGATACATGCTGTGCTTGCCGTACGGGGTAGCCTGGGCCTCGGCCAGCGCCCGCCGGGCCACGGCCGAATCGCCTCGACTGATCGCCAGCAGGGCGCGCACTTCCTTGGCCGCCGGCTCGCCGGAGATGACCCCCAATTCCTGCAGCGCAGTCGTGTCGGCGGCCAGCCCGGTAAAGAGGCCAATCGCGGCACTGGCGCCGCTATGAACGATGTGCTTCCGCTCATCGGCCGGTGCCATCCGAGCCGCTTCGGCGGCTGCCTGCCAGATCTGTCGCAGCGCAGCCGGGGGGGCCCCTGCAGCCGCGTACAGCTCACCGAGCATCGCTCGACGCCAGCCGTAACCCTTTGAGCCCGGCCACTCGGGATGAAATGCCACCTCGCGCCGCACCTGATCCGCCAGGTCCAGGGCCTTGGCGGCATTGTTCAGGTCGCCCTGGTAAGCGAACACGTTGGCCGCTGCAGCAATGTCGCTGACCACTGTCGAGGTGCCCCGATAGAGCCGGAAGTCTTTCGAGGCGACCGTATCCAGCGCGGTCCGCAGCTGGGCCGCGGCGCGATCCACATCCCCGGAGGCAAAGCGCACCCGGGCCTCGACGAAAGGCAGCTCAGGATGCTCCGGCGTGGCCAGGCGGAAACGCTCCAGCTCGGATAATGCGCCGTTGTAGTTCCCGGCCGACACGTATGCGTTGACCATGGCACCGTGGGCCCGCAGCGTGGTGGGCTGGGAGGAGACCCAGCTCCGCGCCGTGGCGAGCGCCTCCGAGCGAGCCCGCTGGACTGCTGCCCGCACGGTCGCGCTGTCCAGTATGGGCCGGCCGCTCGAGGTGCGGGTGATGGCGAAGGAATCACCGGGAAGCAGGGCGTATGCCGGGTAGCTCGCTGCCGCAACGCCCAGCATGAACTGCACATGATCGTAGGCCAGCGCGTAGTTGGGGTCGAGCGCCAGTGCCCGCTTGAACGCCCGGAGTGACTGGGTCCAGAAGGGCGCCTCGTAGGTGCCTGCCGTATCGTGGAACCAGGCGTCGCCCAAGCCATACCAGGCATCGGCGTCTCCCTTGTTCTGCGCCAGCAGCTGCTGGTAGAGCGACCGGGCTTCCTCGTACTGGTCCCCGATAAATGCCCGGTAGGCGTTGATGACGGTGCGCTCGTGAGCCGGGAGGTTGGCCGAGTGGGTGGTCGCCCGGAGCATGAGTTGGTCGGATACCGAGTCCTCGGTTCCTGCCATCCAGCCTCGGGTCAGGGCGAGCTTGTAATAGGCCAGGCCGAAGGTGCTGTCCAAGGCAATGGCCCGCTCCAGGTCCCGCTGGGCGCCGATCAGATCCCACCGGTTGAGCTGGTCCACGCCCCGCAGATAGGCGCGAAATGCCTCCAGGGAGCCGGTCGTGGAGCGGGCCAGTCCGATCCGGATCTCGTTAGGCGCGCCCGAGAGGTCGAGGAGCTTGGCGGCCAGCTGATCGAACAGGGGGCGCACGTCCTGGCCGGCCAGGTCATCCACCCGCGCCACATCCACCCGGCTTCCGCTGGCCACATCGAAGACCCGAGCCACCAGGTGGATCGAGTCTCCCGCCGGCGTAAAGTCGCCTAGAACGACGGTCCAGACTCCGGCATCACGGGCGAGCCGCCGGGCCATGTCCAGCCCGATCTGGTCACCTACCTTGAGCCGGTGACGGGTCAGGAGGTCGTGCAGCCGCTCGTGATCCACCACCGTCAGATCGTTCCATTGCGACAGATTCAATCCCAGCATGCTGACGCTGCCGTCGCGCAGCCAATCGACGCTCCGATCCTCTCGCAGGTTGTTGAAGGGGAGCACCAAAATGGAGTGCCGGGGGTTGACCCCACTCGGCGGGCCGGGATTGCGGCGGATGATGCCGATTGTCGCGGTGAGCACTGCGAGCGCAACGGCTCCAGCCAGCAGCAGTCGCCCGCGCTTGCGCCGGGGCGAGTGGGGAAGATCCCGTTCGCCGGCGATGGCCTGGCGCAGCTCTTCACCGGTTTGCCAGCGCTCCGTCGGCTGCTTCTCCAGCGAGCGCATGATGGCTGCTGCCAGCTCGCGCGGGGTCTCGGGGCGCACCCGGTCGATGGGCGCCGGCCGTTCGGCGATGTGCTTGGATACGACCACGCGGTGGGAGCCCTGGAAAGGCGGATGACCGGCCAGCATCTCATAGGCCACGATGCCCAGGGCGTAGAGGTCGCTCCGGGTATCGATCTCCTCGCCGGCCGCTTGTTCCGGACTCATGTACACCGGTGTTCCCACGGCCACGCCCTGGCCGGTGCTCGAGCCGGTGGAATCGGCCGCGATGGCTCGAGCGATACCGAAATCGGCAAGCAGGGCACGCCCGCTCGCCTGATCCAGCAGCACGTTCTCCGGCTTGACGTCCCGGTGAACTACCCCAGCGCGACCGGCAGCATCGAGCGCGGCAGCGAGATCCGAAACGATTCGGGCAGTCTCTCCGATATCCAACTTTCCGCTGCGGGTGAGCCGCTCACGCAGGCTCTCACCGGCGATCTCGTCCATCACATAGTACAGCAGCCCGTCCGCACTCCCGGCGGCGTGGATGGCAACGATGTTGGGGTGGCGCAGGCGCGCAATGGTGCGCGCTTCGGCGAGGAAGCGTCGGGTGATCGACTCGTGCGGCGCGAGCTCCGGGTGAACGACCTTGATGGCGACTCGGCGGTCGAGCGTGAGGTCGGTCGCCTGGAACACCACCCCCATTCCTCCGCGGCCAAGCTCGCGCTCGAGGCGGTACTGCGGCCCGAGCGCCGCTTGCAGCGCGGCGAAAAGATCGAGGGTGGTATCGCTCACGTGAGACCGGAAAAAGTGACTTGAGAATATACCTCAATTGGACCAACCCACAGCCCGGAACGTTGCCCGTGGTGTGGTCGCTGCCACTCCGTGCTGCGTGCCTTTTGAACCCGACGGAGCCGAGCTTCGCTCCGTTTCAGATTTAATCTTGTTTGACGTCGAAGAGGTACCCTCCCGCACGACCTACCGGGAGGACAATGTGGTGTTCGGCTCGACCGAGGCTTCCCCGACCGTGGCAACCGTCCTTCTCCCGGTCGAACGACCTCGGGTAGATGCTGCCGGCAGCGGCTGTTTCGCGGTGCTGCATCGCGACTCGATCCCCGAGGCGGTGCGCATAGTCCGAGAGCGGCCGGTCGACGCCGTTCTGGTATCGGTGCACCGGTGTCATCCGGAGCAGGTCGCAGCGCTGGGGCATCTGGTTCGAGAGTTTCCCGGAATTCCCACCGTTGCGCTGGTGTCGCATCACGATCCCAGCGCCACCGAAATGTTGCTTCGGCTTGGTGCCTCCGGCGTCCGCCAGGTGGTGGATGTCACCTCTCCCACCGGCTGGAGTCGCCTCCGCCAGATCGTGGGTCAGCCGGCCACCAGAGCCGTTGCCAGAATTCAGGGACCGATCCTGGAAGCCCTGGCTGGGGCGCCGGCCGATGCCCGCCTGTTTGTGGAGGCCATGATCCGGCTCGCACCTGACACTCCCACTGTTACGAATTTGGCACAGAGGCTCTACGTGCGGCCCAGCACCCTCATGTCGCGCTTCGCCCGGGCCGGGCTTCCCTCGCCCAAGAACTATCTCGCCGCCATTCGTCTGCTGCATGCGGCCCACCTGTTCGATACGGCGGGGCTGTCGGTGGCTGATGTCTCCTATCGGCTGGAGTATTCGTCGCCCCAGAGCTTTGGCCGCCACCTGCGGGCCATGCTGGGTCTCACCGCAATCGAGTTTAGGCGCCGCTTTCCCTTTCAAACCGCGTTGCCCCGCTTCATCGAGCTGATGATCACTCCGTACTTATCTATTTGGCGGAACTTTCACCCGGTGGCAGCGGGAGGTTGGGACGGGGAGAAATCGTAACGTTTCAGCGCGTCAGCCGGCCGTACTTTTTCAGAATGGTCCGCAGCCGATCGTGGGGCAGGGCAGGGACTTTGAGGTCGTCGGCGCCGGTCATGGTCTGAGCCGCCAGCAGTGCATTGACGATGGCCTCTTCGGTTGCCTCCACTGTGGCCTGGTAGACCGGATCGATGCGCTCGTCCTGCAGCATCCGCACTGCGGTGACAGGACCGGGGTCGGAGCTTCCGGTGGGTGTGGTGGAAAAGGCCAGGAACAGATCGCCCGACGCGGAGCCGGCTATGCCACCCATCCGGCCAATTCCCAGGGCAGCGCGGCGAGCCACCCGGCGGAGCTGGTGAGGGAGTAGCGGAGCGTCGGTAGCAATGACCACGATGATGGAGCCATGCTCCTGAGCCGCCGAGGGGCGGGCCCCAGGGCAGCGCATGGGCGCCTGCTCCCGGGTAAGCGGCCGACTGGTGTCGTAACACGGCTCCAGGTCGGCAATCTCCTGGCCCACCGGCACACCGGCAATCCGGAGCTGGCGCCGCCGCCCGAAGTTGCACTGCACCAGCACCCCAACGGTAAAGGCTCCCAGTTTCGGGTCCAATCGCCGGCTGGCCGTACCGATGCCGCCCTTGAACCCCAGGCACTGCATGCCGGTGCCGCCGCCGACGTTCCCCTCCGGCACCGGTCCGGCCTTGGCGGAATCAAACGCGGCAAACACATGCTCCTTCCTGATGTGAAAGCCGTAAATGTCGCTGAGGTCTCCGTCCCAGGTCTCGGCCACCACCGGCAAACAGCAGTTGAACACCCCCGGAACCCGGGTGCGTCCCCACTCGATGACGGCGTCTCGCACGACACCCACGCTGTTGGTGTTGGTGATCGTGACCGGGTATAGCATGAGGGCATAGTCGTCCAGCCACGCCGTGCCCGTCATCTCGCCATTGCCGTTTAGGCTGAACCAGCCGGCAAAGACCGGCTCCAGGTCTCCCCGGCCCCGGGGAAAGACTGCGGTGACTCCGGTGCGGACCGGCCCTTCGCCGACGCGCAGCGGCCCGGACCCGCGGATCACCGTGGTGTGCCCGACGGTTACCCCGGGCACATCGGTGATCGCGTTGAGCGGACCAGTGGTGCCCTCCAGCGGGATTCCCAAATCCCGGCTTCGCTCCCGGCGGCCCTGGCCGGCCAGCGCCGAAGGCAGGAGAGCGACTACCAGAACCGAGTAAAGCAGTCGGAGCGGGGTCACGCCGAAGGCGAGCGGAAGACGAAATACACCGCGCCGACCAGGCACAGCGCCGCCCATAGATAGTCCAGCTTGATCGGCTGTCGCATGTACAACACTGCAAACGGTGCAAAGACGAGCAGGGTGATCACCTCCTGCAGAATCTTGAGCTGTGACAGGGAAAATGCGGTGTATCCGATCCGGTTTGCCGGCACCTGGAGCAGATACTCGAACAGCGCGATGCCCCAGCTCACCACCGCCGCGAAGTACCAGGGCCGGTTCCCCAGGTTCCTGAGGTGCCCGTACCAGGCGAAGGTCATGAAGATGTTGGAGAGAATGAGCAGGCCGGCGGTTCGAAGGAAGATCGCGGCGGAGATAATCACCTCCCGGTTAGCGGCGGTCTGACTGTCGGGCTCAGCTCCAGCCCATGCGACTGCGAAGCGACGTGATCTGGGCAACGTGGTGGCGGCCGTGCCAGGCATACATCGCCAGCACCTCGTCCAGCCCGATGCTCCGACCCTGTTCCGGATGCCGGAACCGGCGGGCGAAATCGCCAGGCTCGAGTTCCCGAAGGAGCAATACCCAGCGCCGGTGCAGGCACTCGAGCAGAGTCAGGGATGTCTCCACCGGCGTGGTGCGGACATCGGGCAGCTCCGCCCAGCGGTCCTGCTCATAGGGCTTGATGGTCGGCTCATCTTCGGTGAGAGCCAGCTTGATGCGGATGTAGGCATTGAGATGGCTGTCCGGTACATGGTGAACCACCTGACGTACCGTCCAGCCCTGCTCCCGATAGGGCGTGTCGAGTTGTTGCGGGCCGAGTCCGGCCACCGCCGCGCGGAGTGCACCCGGCGCCGCCGCAATTTCAGCGGTCCACTGTTCTCGTAGCTGGGGCGACATGCGGCCGGCAAACTCGAAACGCCCGACCGGATAGCGGAGGTCTTCCATCTACTCCTCGGCCGCACCGGAGGCGACGTCCCTCGCCCGGGAACCGGGAGGCTGGCGAGGCGTCCCGTCCGGCGTCTCTCCTCGGAACTCGAAGTGCCTCTCGTCCAGAATACGGTCCTGCAGCGGGGCCTCGGAGATTTGCGACAGGAGAAATCGGGCCAGCACCACCTCGGCAATTCGAGCCGCCGGCTCCCACTGGCCCGGAGTCAGAGTGGGATAGAGATCGGCGAACTCCGGTCGTAGTCGGGCTTCACGCATCCTCGATCCTACTTCCGGTCTGGAAGACGCGCCAGCGGCCCCAATGTCTTCCGCAGCAGAATCTCGGAATGGCCGGCCACGATGTAGTCGCTCAGCTCGCCTACGACCCGATAGCCTAGCCGCTCGTACAGCCGCCGCGCATCGTGATTGAACGAGGATACACACATGAAGACGTTGGGGAACTGGCTCAGAATCCGTTCCTCGGCAAATGCCAGCAGTCTGGTGCCCAGCCCTTGTCCCCGGCAGTCCGGGTCGATGCAGATGGTCTGGATGTAGCCGACGAACGCTCCGGTCAAACAGAGGATGAGAAACCCCGAGAGCTTCCTGGTGCCGTCGCACAGCACGAACACCTCTCGGGTGGAATCTCGAATGATCGCAAGCGATGCTTCGTAGGTGCGGCCCAGGGTGAGCCAGGGCTCGGAGCTCGCCATCAGCCGGGCGCAGGCCTCGGCGTCGGCTTCCGTCTCGAGCCGGGCGATGGACCACTCCATCAGCGCAGCCACACCTCCTTGATCCGCGCGGCGGCGGCGGCCCGCTCGGCAGCGGTAGGGTTGCGCAGTAGATAAAGCTGTCGAAGGAGATTGCGCGCCCGGCGGTACAGGTCGGAGATCACGTGGCCCCGCGGCATGCCTCGGGTCCGCGGGAGCATCAGGAAGTGCAGGTGGCGTACCCGCTCGTTGAAGGAGACCGCGTAAATTCGCTCGGCCGCGGTCACCTGCTCCAGGGCTCGGGTCGCCGAGTGGAGCACCGGCCCCAGGGCCTCGGCCTCTTCTCGGCTCAGCTCGCTCAGGGATTCGCAGTGGCGTCGGGTCTTGATGATGAGCTCGCCCGGATCGGTGAATGAGCCAGTATGGTGGCTGACCAGCCAGCGCCCATCGTCGAAAATCACGCCCCCGGGGGCCAAGACATCACCGGCCACTTCGGCACATGCGCTGCACCCGGGTCGGGGCGGCTCTACGCTCGAATGTGGGTGTTGTTCTGCAGACGGCGGGCTCATACCCCGATCGAGACTCTCTCCTTGAGCACCCACACCTTGGTGGCAAAGAACAGCCGGATCATCCACTCGTGAGCGCCTGCGGGCACCAGGATCACCAGGGCCTTTCCGTCGGTGCCGCGGGTGGGTTTCACCTTTTCCTTGATCCGCATTCTGCCGCGGACTGCATCGAACCAGCGGGGGAGCAGCGGTCGCTGGTCGCCCCGCACGATGTCTCTGCTTCTCAAGCCGGTGGGATCGGCCAGTGCCACCTGGCAGTACCACTTTCCTCTGGCCGGGCCTTTGGTGGCCCGGGCAAAAGTCAGGGACCGGTCCGGCAGCTCGGCCCAGACCTTGACGTTGGGGGTAACCCGGGGGCGGACCTCGATGCGTTCATCCCGCCCCCGCGGTACCCGCACCACGAACTCCCATTCGTTCCGCGAACGAAAGTTCTCATCTCGAACGGT
>Ga0209382_10008338_pt1 | contig 13074 bp, 10 predicted proteins | sample SoiMetdeltSBSDD5_FD_187599 | JGI IMG/M metagenome (GOLD analysis project Ga0209382, IMG submission 187599) | Bulk soil microbial communities from a Populus tree surrounding site in Tennessee, USA - Soil MetaG P. deltoides SBSDD5 (SPAdes) (version 2) | ecosystem: Environmental > Terrestrial >... | reverse complement strand
CTTATCCGTGAAGGGACGTACGTCCTTACGATAGATGGCGATGGCTCCGACGACCTCGTTTTCTCGCATCATCGGCACGCAAAGCAGCGTGCGGACGCCGGCAACCTCGACGGCGGAGACCGGCAACGCACCACCGCTGCGATAGGAAATATCCTCGCGCATATCGGGGATGTGGAGCGGTTGGCGGCTCGCCGCTGCGCGCGGCATCGGCGCATTGGGGCCGGGATTGAACCACGATCCACTGCGCCACCAATCAAGATAAGCGGGAGGCAGGTCGCCGTGCATCGCGGCGGCGTTCCACTGATCCCCTTTGCAACGCCACAGGGCGCCGTAAATCGCTTCGCAGAGTCGAGCGGCATTGGCGAGCAGGGCGCTGAAAACGGGTTGTAGCTCGCCGGTCGAAGAGGCGATGACCTTGAGCACCTCCGAGGTGGCGGTCTGCTGCTCCAGCGCCTCCGAAAGCTCGCGTGTGCGCGTCTGTTCTGCCTCGAACAAACGCACGTTCTCGATCGCGATCACTGCTTGATCGGCAAACGTTTTCAATAGTTGAATTTGTTGCTCTGAAAAAGGCGTCGGCTCACGTTTGCCCACTGTGATAGCGCCCACCGATTGTCCGTCACGAAGCAGAGGAACTCCGAGCACGGCCCGCCATCCTCCGGCAAGCGCGAATTCGCGCGAGTACTCCGGGTCCTCAAGCACATCGTGAATGTGAACAACAGCGCGATCCAAGATTGCCCGGCCACCGGTGTGGGAACGATCGGGCCGTTTTAGCTCTGGGCGTCCGTAAATCTGACTCGTCGCCTCGGGGGTGAAGTTTTTGGTGGCTGCAATGCGGAGATGATCGCCGTCGCAGAGGTAAACAACACTGAATACGGCACCACACAGACGCGCGGCACTCTGGACGATCGCATCAAATACCGGTTGGGGATCCGCCGGTGAACGGCGAATGATGCTTAGCACTTCGCTCGTGGCAGTCTGTTGCTGAAGCGCCTCGTCGAGTTCGCGGGTACGGCGGTCGAGTTGTTCCTCTAGGTCGACAGCAGATACGGATGCGATTGGCGCTTTGCGAGCCTTGGGCCCAATCTTGCGCTGGCCCTTAGTCGGCTGTCCGCTTTCACCGCGTCGCTGCATGTCGCCCCCGGGGCGGTTCACGACGATGCTCAATCCTAGGCAAATCCTCGCTTTCGCGCCATGGCATGATGTCCGCTTTGGGTCATAAGCGGACATATGCAGTGCACAAACCCATGTCCGCTTTACCCCCAATAGCGACATCGATTGCGTTTTTCGGCATGCCTGCTTTGGGTCAATAGCGGACATTCGGATATGTCTCTGCTAAGTGGTTGTTGTCATGAATTGGCAAGACGCTGCCTTGGGGATCGCCGGTGTCATAGGATGCTGCGTGGCGGTGTTTCACGGCGTCCTGATCCAACGGCTTATGGTCAGACCGCTTGAGGGGTTTTTTCTAACGGACAAGCGGACAGCCACTTCGGTCAAAAAACTCGTGCCGCTGCTCTTGCATTTCAGCACGATCAGCTGGTTGCTCGGCGGCTTCGCCTTAATCGCGGCGGCAAACTGGTTCGAGCAGGGTGCAAGGCTCGCGACTGGCCTATTCGTTGGCAGCCTCTATTTGTTTGGCGCTCTCGCCAACCTTTGGGCGACGCGCGGTCGCCATCCTGGCTGGATGCTCATGGCAGCCGCGATCGTTCTGATCGGCTTTGGTGCTAACAAATCCAGCGGCTGAGCAATGTCCGCTTTGGGTCAAAAGCACACATCCGCATTGCACAAAGGCATGTCCGCTTTGCCCCCAATAGCGACCGCGAAAGCGGATTCCCGCAAACGGTCATGTCCGCTTTACCCCCGAAAGCGGACATCCAATACATGCGATGGAATGTCCGCTAAGTGCCATAGCGGACACCCTTTCCATTGATTAGATCAAAGCGCGTTCGGCCTTAATCGGGCCTCATGGGTAGATATCATCTAGGAGGATGAAAAGCCGTCGCATTTGGAAGGCCATTTGATTGCGTCGTGGCATAAATTTTCTGGCGAGTTTGGCTGCCTGTCTTTCGCTGCTTACGGCTTGTGTTGGGATATCAACGACTGAGCTGCAGAGCATTGGCTCAAAAGTTACTCCTGAGAATATAAATTTCCGCGAAGTCTATACCTACGCCGAGAGAGCGAACGCCGCCTACGCAGCTAAATCTGTTATCCGGTCAAAATATCCTTTAACGGTCCGGATTAACGCACCGGGCCAGACCGACGTCCTGTATTTTCTGGAACGGAATGATAAGACACGCACGCAATTTATTACGGTCCGTGGATCAGCCGACAGCAGGAATTTTTCTGAGGATCTTGACATCGCGGTGCGCGAAGATCGCAAGGCTGACATCCCGGTACATTCCGGTTTCGATCTGGCCGCTCGCACAATATACCAAGATGTGAAACCCCATTTGAAACCCGGCTATAAGACGTATCTGACCGGACACTCTCTTGGGGGTGCTGTTGCGGCCATCGTGACGATCTACATGATTGAAGACGGCGTGGAAGTTGTTCGTGTGGTGACGTTCGGACAGCCACGATTCACGACCGCCGATGGCGTAAAGCGATTGAGTTTCCTGCCGCTAGCGCGGGTTGTCGATGAGAATGATATCATACCCATGGTGCCGCCAGCGACTGCACTGCATCCGACATTCGGACCCTATGAGCATGTCGGTTCCGAGGTGATCCTTCTTGAAGGGAGGAATATTGTCTATCTGCCCGCACATGACGCCAATCGCATTTCGGTGGGCGAGTTCTGGCGCTCGGCTTCTTTTGCAGACTTGAAAGACCACAAGATGGAAAAGTATCTCCAGAGGATTGCGGACAAGGCAAAAGGCACTATCGAAGTTCCGTACAACAAGCGCGAGACGTTTGTGGTCGGGCGGTTTTAAGAAACCTCGCTAGTGCCCGAGCATTGCAATGCTTGGCAGCGTGGTTCCTGATTTGACGGCGGCAAAATAATCACGGCGACCGGCCCTCACGTCCGCTTTGGGTCAAAAGCAGACATTTCGCGGTGCAATCGGCATGTCCGCTTTGGGCCAGAAGCGGAAGCGACGCGGGTTCACATTGTTGTCCCCGAAAGCGGACATTCTGCGCTGATTGAGAACATTACCTGCTGAGCCGCCGCAGCAGGTCCGGCAGCGCTCGCCGTGTGCGCCGCGCTAGGACTGTTTGCGGCGTGTGTCCAACGCCTCTAACAGGTCGGCGTAAGCCTTGTACCCGGTGATCTCAGCGGCAGCAGCTTCGGCAGCGTTACCCGCTTGGTCCAAGACTGCAAAATAGTTCTCATCTGCTTCGTCGGTCGCTTCCGCTGCGTTAGTCGCAGCGTTGAAGATGCGGTAGCGGGCAGCCTCTTGCCGCGCCTCCCAGGCTTTATCGGCCTTCGTCCTGTCGTCGTTCATACCCTCCTCCTTCGTAAGAACCCAAGGCGGGCATCGTGCCACTGTTGATGTCTGCTTTTACCCCAAAAGCGGACATGTGCGGTGCAACTAGGGATGTCCGCTTTGGGCTAATAGCGGACATTGCAAGAATGCGGGCACTCGGGCTGGCTTATATTTCAGGAGCTATCCGCAATCCGGTAACCAATTCCCGGTTCAGTCAGGATGATCACCGGATCGTCGGGGTGCTCCTCGACCTTCTGGCGCAGCTGGCCGATGTAGACGCGAAGATATTGGGTGTCTTGGGTATGCGCCGGGCCCCAGACCGCAGTCAGGATCTGCTTGTGGGTGAGCACTCGGCCGGCATGTTTTGCCAAAAATGAAAGAAGCTCAAACTCCTTCGGCGTCAGCTTCAGCTCGGCGCCGGCGCGGCTGGCGCGATGGCGTACCGCATCGACTTCGAGCGTCCCGACACGCAAGACCGGGACTTCCGCTTTTCGCTGCATCCGGTGCCGCAGCGCCGCACGCATGCGCGCCAGCAATTCGCCGACATTGAACGGCTTGTTGATGTAATCGTCGGCACCAAGATCGAGCGCCTCGATCTTTTCCACCTCGCGCTCGCGCGCCGATAGAACGATGATCGGCACGTCCGACCATTCGCGCGCGCGCCTGATGACATCCTTCCCGTCGCCATCCGGCAAGCCGAGATCGAGCAAGACAATGTCGGGCGTTTCGACCGCAACGCGCTTGATGCCGTCGGCAACCGAGCCTGAGCTTGCCATCTCATAATTGTTGGCTTCCAGCGCGGGCTTGAGAAAGCGCAGGATCGCCGCCTCGTCGTCGATGACCAATACGCGAAGCCTGGCGCTCATGTTGCAGAACTTTCACGCGGAAACGTCATGTTGAACCGCGCGCCGCGGCCCTCTACTGGACTTTCGGCAGCGATGCTGCCGCCGTGGGCGTCCATGATGCCCCTGGCGATGGCAAGGCCAAGCCCGGTGCCCTGGGCAGAATTGGAATCGCCCCCTTCCCCTCCTGTGACAAATTTCTCGAAGATTTGCGAAAGCCTGTCTTGCGGAATTCCGGGCCCATCGTCAGTCACGCGCACGGTGATGGCATCCTGCACGACGGTCGCACTGAGGACAACGTGCGAGGTAGCCGGCGTGTGCGCTATCGCATTGCCGACCACGTTCCCGATCGCCTGCTCGATCAAAGTAGCATCGGCCCGCACAAGCGGAAGGTCCTGCGGCAAGCGGACATCGATGCGCTGGCGGGCGCCGCGCCTTCGCGCCGCATTCACCACCCGATCGGTTATTTCCCGCAGGTCGACCCAGTCGCGCCGCAGCTCCAGCGCACCCGCATCGATGCGCGTGATCGCCAGAAGATTGCGAACCATGTCATCGAGATCCTCGGCCTCCGTCTTGATCTGTCCGAGCAGATCTTTTTTTGCGGCCGCGTCGAGCCTGTCACCAAGTTCAATCAGGCTGGTAGCGGAACCGAGAATCGACGCCAGAGGAGTGCGGAAATCGTGTGAAACCGACGCGAGCAGTGTATTACGCACGCGTTCGGTTTCCGTCTCGGTCTTCGCGCTCACCATTTCGCGCGCCAGCGCGGCGCGATCAAGCGCCGCGGCGGTCTGCTCGACCAATGTATCGAGCAAAGCCCGCGCCTCAGAATCGAGCGGCGCGCCGTCTTTCTCCTTCGCGACGCCGACGACCCCAAGAGCCTTCGCAGCGGTCTTCAGGGGGACGAAATACCAGGGAATGATCGGCAGCGTGCTGGTATCTGCGCCGGCCGGCTCGCCGTGATTTAAGGCCCAGCGCGCGGCGGTCATCGCGGCGGCATCGAGCGCGTCTTCCGGCGGCCAGGCCGCGGTGAGCGAAAGATCATCGTCGTGCGTGAGCAGAACGACCACCGGACGTCCGAGGCTTGCATGGATCTCGCTTGCCGCACCCTCCGCGACACCATCGAGTGTTGCCAGTCCTGAAAGACGCCGCGTGAACTCGTAAAGCCGGCGCATGGCCCGCATGCGATTGGCGGCAATCCTCGCCTGCTCGCGCACGCGGCCGGCCAACGCCGAGCTGACAACTGCGACAACGAGAAAAATCACCAGCGCGAGAAGTTCGTAAGGCTCGGCAATGGTGAAGGTGTAAAGCGGCGGGATGAAGAAGAAATTGTAGGCGAAAAACGAGAGAACGGACGCAAAGATCGCGGGCCAGACGCCGAAGCTCATGGCCGTGACCAGGACCGCCAACAGGAACACCATCGACAGATTGGGGATAGGCGTCAGTTCGGTCAGCCCTTCCCCGACCAAAAGCGCAACTGCAACGGCCAGCGTTGCGTAGAGGAAATGCAAGGGCGCGCGCGGCAGCGCGCGGAGAAAAGACAAGACGGGCCGTTCCTGCGGTTCGCTTTGCCGCGTCACAAGGTGAATGGCGATGTCCTGCGCCCGGCGCACGAGTTCATGCGGCAGCGATCGCCCGAGCAGCTCGCTGACAAAGCTCCCGCGCGAGCGGCCGATCACGATCTGGGTGACATTTTCAAACTTGGCAAAGCGCAGCACCTCGGCCGGTATGTCGGTCGCCGTCAGCGTCTGGGTCTCGGCGCCAAGGCTCTGCGCGAGCGCCATGGCCTCATCGAGCCTTCGGCGCGCCTTGTCGGCGAGCGCCACGCTCGGCCGCTCGACGGTGACCGCGATCCACGGCGCATCCATCAGATCGGCAAGCCGCTTGGCCGTGCGCACCACGGCCGGGGAACCCGGATCGGAACCGATACAGGCCAGAATACGCTCGCCGGCAGCCCATGGCCCCTCGATCGCCTGCGCCTGCATGCGCTCGACCAGGTCGGCATCGATGCGCTCCGCAGCACGCCGCAAAGCAAGCTCGCGCAGCGCCGTGAGATTTTGCGGCTTGAAGAAATTCTCAACCGCGCGCGCGGCAGTGTCCTGGACGTAGACCTTGCCCTCCGCAAGCCGCTTGAGCAACTCGTCGGGCGGGAAATCGACCAGTACGATCTCGTCGGCCTTGTCGAAAACGGTGTCCGGCACAGTTTCGCGGACGCGCACCTTGCTGATCTTCTGGATGACGTCGTTGAGGCTTTCGAGATGCTGGATGTTCAGGGTCGTCCAGACGTCGATCCCGGCCGCCAAAAGTTCGTCGATGTCCTGCCACCGTTTGGGGTGGCGGCTGCCGGGCACATTCGTGTGGGCAAATTCGTCGACCAGTAAGAGCTTTGGCCGGCGGGCGAGCGCGGCGTCAAGATCGAACTCGTGCATAACCTGATTGCGGTAGATGACAGGCTTGCGAGGCAGGGTCTCGAGGCCATCGATCAGTTGCTCGGTCTCGCGCCGGCCATGCGTCTCGATCAGTCCGGCAACGACATCACGGCCGCCCGATTTTTCGGCGCGGGCAGCACCGAGCATGGCGTAAGTTTTTCCGACACCGGGGGCGGCGCCGAGAAAAATTTTCAGATGTCCCCGCCCTTCCTTCTTGGCGAGGGCGAGGAGTGCGTCAGGCGAAGCGCGTTGCGTTGCGTTGGCGGCCATTCGCCTCCTCTCGCGGCGGCAATTTACGACTTCAAGTCGTCAAGCGCGAGATTGAGCTTGAGCACATTGACACGCGGCTCACCAAGCAGGCCAAGCATGCGTCCTTCCGTCTGGTTTTCCACCAAGGCACGGATACGCGCTTCAGGTAGATTGCGAGCCTTGGCGACGCGCGGCACCTGAAATAGCGCCGCTTCAGGAGATATGTCGGGGTCGAGCCCGCTGCCAGATGTGGTCACGAGGTCGACCGGGACCGGCGCAGACGGGTTTTCCTTCTTGAGGGCGTCAACGGCACCCGCGACCCGCTCCGCCAGTGCCTTGCTGGTCGGGCCAAGATTCGAGCCCATCGAATTGGCGGCGTTGTAGGGCGCATCGACTGTCTTGGTCGAATCCTTGGGGTCGGGTGCGTTGGTCGCCGACGGCCGGCCGTGGAAATATTTGGCATCAGCAAATTCCTGCCCGATCAGCGGCGAGCCGATCACCTTGCCGTCCTTCTCGATCAGGCTGCCCTGAGCTTGGTAGGGGAAAATCGCCGCGGCAATGCCGGTCATTGCCAGCGGATAGACGAGCCCTGTGATCAGCGTCAGCGTGACGACGAACACGATTGCGGGGCGGATTTCCTTCAACATGGCTTTCTCCTCACGCGAGATGCATGGCCGTGACCGCAAGATCGATGGCTTTGATGCCGATAAAAGGCAGCACGATGCCGCCCAGACCGTAGACCAACAGGTTGCGGCGCAGGAGCGCGGCCGCACCGATCGGGCGATATTTGACGCCCTTCAGCGCCAGCGGAATGAGCGTGATGATGATGAGCGCATTGAAGATGATCGCCGACAAGATCGCGCTCTTCGGCGTCGATAGTTGCATGATGTTGAGGACCTGCAGCTGCGGATAGAAGGCGACGAACATTGCGGGGATGATGGCGAAATATTTCGCAACGTCGTTGGCGATCGAGAACGTGGTCAACGCGCCGCGCGTCATTAGCAATTGCTTGCCGATCTCCACCACCTCGATGAGCTTGGTCGGATCGGAGTCGAGATCGACCATATTTCCAGCTTCGCGCGCGGCCTGCGTTCCGCTCTGCATGCAGACGCCGACATCGGCTTGCGCCAACGCGGGCGCGTCATTGGTGCCGTCGCCGCACATAGCGATGAGCCGGCCCTGCGCCTGCTCGTCGCGGATGTAGCGCAGCTTGTCCTCCGGCGTTGCCTGAGCGATGAAATCGTCGACTCCAGCCTCAGACGCGATCGCCGCCGCCGTCACCGGATTGTCACCGGTGATTATCACGGTCTTGATGCCCATGCGCCGCAGGGCGGCAAACCGCTCGCGCACGTCGGGCTTCACGACATCCTTGAGATGGATGACGCCGAGCAGACGGTCATTTTCGACGAGCCCGAGCGGCGTGCCGCCTGAGCGCGCGATCTTGTCGACCGTTGCGCGGAAGCCCGAAGGCTCGGCGACCGGCCTGCCGACCTGATCGCCGGCGAACTTGAGCACCGAGTCGACCGCGCCCTTGCGCAGCTTGCGGCCATTCATGTCCACACCGGACAGTCTGGTCATGGCCGAGAATTCGATGAACTTCTGGTCCTTGTTCGCGGGCTTGTGATGGATGGCGTATTTCGACTCGGCCAGCGTCACGATCGAGCGGCCTTCCGCGGTTTCGTCCGCAATGCTCGCAAGCAGCGCGGCCTCAGCCGCTTCCTTCTCGCTCACCCCCTGCACCGAAATGATTTCGGTGGCCAGCCGATTGCCGAATGTCACGGTGCCGGTCTTGTCGAGCAGCAACGTGTCAACATCGCCCGCCGCTTCCACGGCGCGGCCGGACATTGCGAGCACGTTGAAGCGCACCAGCCGGTCCATCCCGGCAATGCCGATCGCGGACAGCAGCGCACCGATCGTGGTCGGGATCAATGTGACGAACAGCGCGACCAGGACAACGACGGAAATGGCGCCGCCGGCATACGCGGCGTAGCTCGGGATGGTCGCGGTGGCGAACACGAAAATGATCGTAAGGCCGACCAGCAGGGTATTCAGCGCAATCTCGTTAGGAGTCTTCTGGCGCTCGGCGCCTTCGACTAGCTTGATCATGCGGTCAAGGAAGGACGAACCGGGCGATGAGGTGATGCGGATGACGATACGGTCGGAGATGACGGTCGTTCCGCCGGTGACGGCTGAGCGGTCGCCGCCGGATTCGCGTATTACCGGCGCGGACTCTCCGGTGATCGCTGCTTCGTTTACCGAAGCAATGCCTTCGATCACTTCGCCGTCGCCGGGAATAATGTCACCGGCTTCGCAGATGACCAGGTCACCCGCCTGCAAGTCTTCGGCCAGCACACGCTGATAGACCTCGTAATTGTCGGGCATCAGGATGCGCTTGGCGCGCGTCTCCGTGCGCGTCTTGCGCAAGCTGTCCGCCTGCGCCTTGCCCCGCCCCTCCGCCACTGCCTCTGCAAAATTCGCAAACAGCACGGTAAACCACAGCCAGATCACGATCTGAAACTCGAAGGCGAGCGTTTGCGCGTGCACGACAATGTCGCGAACGAGAAGGACCGTGGTGAGCACGGTCACCATTTCCAGCACGAACATCACCGGGTTGCGGGCGAGCGTACGTGGGTCGAGCTTGCGGAAGGCCTGCCCGATCGCGGGAATCACGATTTTCGGGTCGGCCAGGGTTGTGACCGGCATCCGCTTGCGGATCTTCGAGGTTTCCATTGCCAAGCCTCCGAGGAATTTCAAAACACCGTGCCGGCCTGCATCGCGAGCTGTTCGACGATCGGCCCGAGCGCCAGCGCCGGGAAGAACGTGAGGCCGCCCATGATCAAGATGACGCCGACAAGAAGGCCGACGAACAGCGCGCCGGTGGTCGGGAACGTGCCGAGCGACGGAGGCACCGATTTCTTGGCGGCGAGCGAACCGGCGATGGCCATCGTCGGGATGATCATCCAGAAGCGGCCGACGAACATCGCGATGGCGCCGGTCAAGTTGTAGAAGAAGGTGTTGCCCGTCAGGCCCGCGAAAGCCGAGCCGTTGTTGCCGGTCTGCGAGCTGTAGGCATAGAGCACCTCGCTGAACCCGTGCGGGCCCGCATTGGCCATCGAAGCGACCGCGGGCGGATTGACGACCGCGACCGCAGTCCAGCCGAGGATCATGAGTGGCAGGATCAAAATGGCGAGCATCGCCATTTTGACTTCCTTGGCCTCGACTTTCTTGCCGACATATTCCGGCGTGCGGCCGACCATAAGGCCGGCGACAAAGACAGTGAGCACGACGAACAGCAGCATGCCGTACAGTCCCGCGCCGACGCCGCCGACGATGATCTCGCCGAGTTGCATGTTGATCAGCGGAATCATGCCGCCGAGCGCGGTGAACGAGTCGTGCATAGCATTGACCGCGCCGCACGATGCCGCGGTGGTGACCACGGCAAAGAGCGCCGAGGCGACGATGCCGAAGCGAACCTCCTTGCCTTCCATGTTGCCGCCGCTCAGCCCGAGCGCCTCGAGCGTATGGGTACCGGCTGCCTCGGCCCAATAAGTGACGAGAACGCCGGCGAGGAACAGCACGCCCATGGCGGCGAGAATGGCCCAACCCTGGCGTTGATTGCCGACCATACGGCCGAACACATTGGTGAGCGCGGCGCCGAGTGCGAAGATCAGGACGATCTGCACGAAATTCGACAGCGCGGTCGGATTTTCGAAGGGGTGCGCCGCATTGGCGTTGAAAAAGCCGCCACCATTGGTGCCGAGCATCTTGATCGCAACCTGCGAGGCAACCGGACCGACCGCGATGGTCTGTTTGGCGCCTTCAAACGTCGTCGCCTCGACATAGGGGCCGAGCGTCTGCGGCATGCCCTGCCAGACAAGGAATAGCGCCGCTACGACGCAGATCGGCAACAGGACGTAGAGCGTGCAGCGGGTGATATCGACCCAGAAGTTGCCGATCGTCCTCGCCGACGCGCGGGCAAAGCCGCGGATGAGTGCGACAGCAAGGACGATACCGGTGGCTGCCGACAGGAAGTTCTGATGGGTCAGCCCGAGCATCTGCACAAGATAGGACATCGTGCTTTCGCCGCCGTAGTTCTGCCAGTTTGTGTTGGTGATGAAGCTGATCGCGGTATTGAACGTTAGATCGGGCGCGACGGCCGACTGCTCCGCCGGGTTGAACGGCAGCCCGGCCTGCAAGCGCATCAGCGCGTAGAGGATAAGAAAACCGCCAATGTGAAAGAGCAGCATGGCGACCGTATAGGCCAGCCAGCCTTGCTCCTGTTTTTCCTCAATCGCGGCGGCGCGGTACAACAAGAGCTCGACCGGCCGTAGCACCGGCGTCAAGATCGTGCGCTCGCCCCTGAACACGCGCGTCATGTAGCCGCCGAGCAGTGGGGTGAGCGCCACGACGATCGCGCAGAAGAGCAGAATTTGCGTCCAGCCGATGATGGTCATTGTGACACCTCAAGTCCGGCTTAAAATTTCTCCGGCGTAAGCAGCGCGTAGACGAGGTAGATCATCAGTCCCGCGGTCACGATTGCGGCGAGCGAGAAGTCGAAAACCATGGCCGCCTCCCTAGAGTCGGTCGCAGGCGTAGGCGTAGCCGACCGAGACCGCGAACAGGCCAAGGCCAAGCGCAAGCAAGGCAAGGTCGAGCACGAGCGCCTCCTTCAATTGCGGACGCTCGTTCAGTTAGGAGATGCGGGATAAAGAAGCGATGTGAATCGCCTTGACCGTATATCAAGAGGAAATAAAGAGCGCCCAGCGCGAAGGCAGACATGTGCAGTGCAAAGTTTCATGTCTGCTAAGGGCCAATAGCGGACATAGACACTAAGCTATTGGCAGCAACTACCGGCTTGTCTAGGCGGACATGGCGCTGATCCGTATGAGCAGAATACGCAACAATCACCCTGCTTTGGCTTGAGGCGTTCGCCACAACCTTTGCAGTCATAAACGAACTGGCACGCATCAATTGGCATGCGTTCCGTTTCTTTGTGACCACACTTAGGACATGTGATTGTCGAAGTTTCAATCAAAGTGCAATTGCCTCAGTGATTGTGTAACTGCCAGTGCGGCGATTATATAAACGCATGGCCGATTGTTGCTGCGAACCACTACCACGGAAACTAGACCCGCATCGGGGTAATGAGCGCTATCGCCGTGTCCTGTGGATCGTGCTTGCGATCAATGCGGCCATGTTCTTCGTTGAAATCGGAGCGGGCGTGGCTGCTGGTTCCGCTTCGTTACAAGCCGATGCCCTCGACTTCCTTGGAGATGCTTCAAACTACGCAATAAGCCTCTTTGTGGTCGGAATGGCGCTGCGCTACCGGGCGAGCGCTGCGCTTGCCAAGGGTGCGACGATGGGTGCGTTCGGCCTCTGGGTCATTGCCACGGTTATCTGGCACGCTCTACACGGCACCCTGCCGAGCGCCTTTACAATGGGCGCGGTTGGTTTCGCTGCGCTCACTGCCAATGCGGCGTCCTTTGGGTTGCTCTGGGCGTTCCGAGAAGGCGACGCCAACATGCGCTCGGCGTGGATTTGCACTCGTAACGACGTGCTCGGCAATCTGGCGGTGTTGCTCGCGGCGGCTGGCGTGTTTGGCACGGGCACCGGTTGGCCGGATGTCGTGGTCGCGGCCATTATGGCTGGGCTGGCGTTGCAAGGCGCGTCAACCGTTATCCAGCAATCTCTTGGTGAATTGCGCCAGCCAACCAGTGTGCCCGCTGAGTAACTGTGTCATGTCCGCTTTGGGTCATGAGCGGACATTTGCACTGCACCAGCCCATGTCCGCTTTACCCCCAATAGCGACATCGATTGCGTTTTTCGGCATGTCCGCTATGGGCCAAAAGCGGACATGGCTCATTCGATCAGCTTATCAGCACGAAGAACAAGCGCGGCCGGGACTTCAACGCCAATAGCTTTCGCAGTGCGAAGATTGATTACTAGCTCAAACTTTGTTGGCTGTTCGACTGGCAAGTCTGCGGCTTTGGCACCCCGCAGGAGTTGGACTAGTTGCCGTATCTCGATACGCAATTTATCTGCGCGTTCGATGATGATCTGACGATTCGCGAACAGTAGCGGCGATGCCAATACGTTGAGCGCCGCAACATCCGATGCTTTCGCCGCATCGATTGCAGG
>Ga0209382_10008336_pt1 | contig 13076 bp, 10 predicted proteins | sample SoiMetdeltSBSDD5_FD_187599 | JGI IMG/M metagenome (GOLD analysis project Ga0209382, IMG submission 187599) | Bulk soil microbial communities from a Populus tree surrounding site in Tennessee, USA - Soil MetaG P. deltoides SBSDD5 (SPAdes) (version 2) | ecosystem: Environmental > Terrestrial >... | reverse complement strand
CTCCCCCCACGACAAACCCGGCGGCGGGCGGCTGGCGCCGCACGATGCCGCCGCCGCGGCGCTGCTCGCGAAGATGACACTCGCGGAGAAGATCGGCCAGATGACCCAGGCCGAGCAGGGCAAGCTCGATCTCGCGGACATCGAGACGTACTCCCTGGGCTCGGTGCTCTCCGGCGGCAACGCCGACCCCGCCACGAACTCGTTCGCGGACTGGCGCGAGATGTACGACCAGCATCAGGCCCGCGCGCTGAAGACGCGGCTGGGCATCCCCATCCTGTACGGCGTGGACGCGCTCCACGGCCACAACAACGTCGTGGGCGCCGTCGTGTTCCCCCACAACATCGGCCTGGGCGCGACGCGCGACCCCCGGCTCGTCGAAGACATCGCTCGCGCCACCGCCCTCGAGGTCCGCGCCACCGGAATCCAGTGGGCCTTCGCGCCGTGTGTGGCGGTGCCGCGCGACAAGCGCTGGGGCCGCACGTATGAGGGCTACTCGGAGGACCCGCAGGTCGTGGCCGAGCTGGGCGGCGCCGCCGTGCGCGGCCTCCAGGGCGACGATCCCTCCGACCCACGCCGCGTCCTCGCCTGCGCCAAACACTTCGTCGGCGACGGCGGCTCGACCTGGGGCACCGGCGTCAAGGACAAGAAGACCGGCCGGCGCTATCCCCTGGACCGCGGCGACACCCGAATCCCCGAGGCCGAGCTGCGGAGCCTGCACATGCGCGGCTACCTCACGGCCATCGAGGCCGGCGTACTGACCATCATGCCGTCGGACAGCGAATGGAACGGCGAGAAGGTCGGGGCGAGCCACCGCCTGCTCACGGAGATCCTGAAGGACGAGCTCGGCTTCGAGGGCTTCCTCATCTCCGACTACAACGCCGTCGAGGAGCTGCCTGGCACGTACGGCGACCAGGTGCGGGCGTCGGTCAACGCCGGCATGGACATGTTCATGGTGCCGGGCCGCCACCGCGAGCTCCACACGACGCTCACGGCCCTGGTCGAGCAGGGCGCGGTACCGCAGGCGCGGATCGACGACGCCGTGCGCCGCATCCTGCGGGTCAAGCTCGCGATGGGTCTGCTCGATCCCGCGCGCAGCCCGCTGGCGGATCGCGGGCTGGAGCCGGTGTTCGGCAGCGCCGGCCATCGTGCGCTCGCCCGCCGCGCCGTGCGCGAGTCGCTCGTCTTGCTGAAGAACGACAGCGGCACGTTACCGCTCGCCCCCACGGCGCGCCGCATTCACGTGGCCGGACGCAGCGCGGACGACATGGGACGCCAGTGCGGCGGCTGGACGATCTCCTGGCAAGGGCAACCCGGGCCCGTGACCCGCGGCCGGACCGTGCTCGCGGCGGTGCGCGCGGCCGCGTCGTCCGGCACACAGGTCACGTTCTCGCAGGACGGCTCCGGAGCGGAGGGCGCCGACGCGGCCGTGATCGTCGTGGGCGAGGCCCCGTACGCCGAGTTCGAGGGCGACCGTGAGGACATCGCGCTCGAGCCGGCGGATCTCGAGACGATCGCGCGGGTGGCCAAGACGGGCGTGCCCGTCGTCGTCGTCGTGGTCTCCGGCCGCCCGCTCGTGCTCAACGCCGCCCTCGAGCACGCGGATGCCCTGGTCGCGGCCTGGCTGCCCGGCACCGAAGGCGACGGCGTGGCCGACGTCCTCTTCGGACGCCACCCCCCCGCGGGCAAGCTCCCGATGTCGTGGCCGCGCACGTCCGCCCAGGCGGCGATGAACGTCGGCGATGCCGGCTACGATCCGCAGTTCCCGTTCGGCTTCGGCCTCTCGTACCCGACGGCCGAACGCCTCAGCACGCCAGCGTCGACAGCCACGGCGAGCGACGGATCTGCGGGTATCGCTTCACCAGACCAGCCAGGCGCCGCGCGATAGACGCTTCGAGCCGGCGCTCCCCCCCGTCGACGGTGAGCGCGGTACCGGCCGGCAAGGTCTCGGGACGCCCGTACAGCGGGCGCCCTTCGCGGAGAACCAGAGCGACCGCGTCGCGGCGGCCGGCGAGGAGCGCCTCCACGGAATCGACGACGATCAGGTCCGGCACGGCACCCGGCGCGGTATCTCCCGCGGGGAGACGTGCGACGACAGCGCTGTCGTGCGTGGCCAGGCGCAGGAGACCGAAGTCGTCGAGGACACCCTCGCCGCGCGCGGCCGCGAGGTTCGACAGCGCGTCCCGCACACCGGAGACCGGACTGTCGCTGCCCAGGCCGACACGCACGCCGGCCGCGCGCAACACCGCGAAGGGCGCGGTGGCGCCGTACAGGTGCCGGTTCGATTCCGGACACCACACGACGCACGCCTCCTTCTCCGCCATGAGCCGCGCGTCGTCCTCGCCCACCGCGATGGCGTGCACGGCCACTGTGTTCTGCCGCAGGACATTCGCCTCGACGAGCGCGCTCACCTCTGCGCGCGCGCGGTCGTCGACACCTTCGGCCACATGCACGAACCACGGGATGCGCCGGTCGGTCGAGCGATACGTCTTGCGCAACGCCGGCGTGAGCCCCGGCGAGTGCGCGAACTGGTACCGGTCCTGGACGCGCACCGGGAAGTCGGGGCGAACCAGCGACCTATGGAACACGCCGTGGTGCACGACGGCGGTCACGCCGGCCAGCAGGTTGCGCACGCCGCCCAGGAACAGACGATCGACCTCGGGCACGGCCAGGGCCGCCTGCGCCTCGGGGTCGTTCGTGCCCCCCGCGATCTCCGCCGCCCAGTCGTAGACACTGGTGTACGGCGGCTTCCCCAGCGGCGGGAACACGGAGAAGTCGAGATGGTCGTGGGCGTTCACGAGCCCGGGCATCACCACGCGGCCCTCGAGCTCGATCTCGGTGTCGCCGCGGGGGCCCTGCCCGGCCGCCGTACGCTCGCGGACCTGGCCGCCGTCGAGGACGAGGTCCGCCGGCTCCGGCTCGAGGCCGTCGCCGCCGAGAAGCCGCGCGTTCCGCAGGACGAGCCTGGGTACCCTCAATGGAGGATCGCGCGCGCGGGCTGTCGCCGCATCGCGACCCAGGCGCGCAGCGCCCAGATCTCCACGGGCAGGCGGATCCACATCAGGCGCAGCCGCACGCGCGCGAGGTGCTTGAGCACGCCGCGCAGGGCCCCGCGCCAGCCGCGGGCCGGCGCCACCACCATCTGCCGCGCGGAGTATCCGAGGCGGATGTAGTCGCGGATCCGCTGGATGCGCGCGTGCCGCCGTCCCTCGAGCCACGGCAAGACCTGCACCTTCGGATGGAAGGCGGCCCACTCCTCGAGCGTCCGCGGCTCGCGCACGCCGCGCGCCACCGCCACCGGCCAGATCGGCGAGCCGGGATACGGCGAGAAGATGTTCGTGAAGAAGTCCGCCTCGGGATGGATGCGGCCCACGCGGTCCACGACGGCCAGCGTGTCGCGCACGTCGTCGTCGCCCTCCTCGGGCAGGCCGAAGATGAGGTTGAAGGAGGGCCGGATGCCGTAGCGCCGGCAGCGCTCGGCCGTGCGGTACACGGTGTCGAAGTCCAGGCGCTTGTTGACCGAACGCATCACCTTCGGCGACCCGGACTCGAGGCCGAAGAAGATCCGCCGGAGGCCGCTGCGCGCGAGCAGCGCCAGCTCCTCGTCGGCCACGCGGTCGATCTGGTCGGTCCGCGTCTGCACGTAGTACGCGAACCGCGTCCCCGTGCGCAGGAGGCCGTCGGCGATCTCGAGGGCGCGGTCGCGCCGGACGAGGTAGTTGTCGTCGATGACGTCGATGACATCCAGCCGGTAGCGCGCGGCCAGCTCCGCCATCTCCGAGACGGCGGCCGCCGGCTCCAGCGGCTTCCAACTCCGGCCGTAGACCGATGCGTTCGAGCAATACGAGCAGTCCCACGGGCACCCGTGCGACGTGCAGTAGAGCAGCCACCGCGTCCCCTCGCCGCGGCGCGCGTACGCCTCGAAGTCGACGAGCTCGAACGGCCGCCGCGGCAGCGCGTTGATGTCGGTGTAGCCGCGATCCGGGTTGCGGACGATCGCGCCGCCGTCGCCCTTGAACCACACGCCGGCGATCCCGGCGAGGTCGCGTTCGCCGCGCGCGTAGCACTCCACGATCTCGAGGAACGTGATCTCCCCCTGTCCCTTCACGACCGCATCCACGTAGGGCGAGCGCAGCGTCTGCTCGGGAAGGATCGACGGATGCCAGCCGCCGGCCACGATCGGCAGCTCCGGGCGGACCGCACGCACCGCCCGCGCCACCTCCACCGCCTGCGTGATCATCGGCCCCGTCACCAGGCTCATGCCGAGGCACAGGGCGCCGTCGATCTCGCGCAGGACGGCGGCCACGGAGTCCGTCTCGATCGCGGAATCGACGATGCGGACCTCATGCCCGGCGGCCACGAGCGGCGCCGCGATGTGGATGAGGGCGAGGGGCGGCGCGACTTCGCCCGAGCCGTAGGCCGGAAAGAAGAGCACCACCTTAGGCATCGTTGCCCCGGCGGGCCACCATGTGCACGAGCAGCGGCAGTCCCAGGAGCGCGGGCAAATCGCGGCGCCCCGCGCGGCGGAAGTGCGGCTCCAGGCGCTCGTCGACCGGCGTCTCGCGGAAGACCTCCACGCGGAATCCCGCCGCGTCCAACTCGCCCGCCAGCACCCGCGGGTCGGGCGGAGGCGCCTCGACCGCCAGCGTCCGTCCGGTGGCACCGCGGAACGTCCGCCGCCAGCCGCCCTGCGCCACCCCCCGCGCGTGGAGCTCGGAGACGAACAGCAGGCCCGAAGGCCTCAGCACGCGCGCGATCTCCACGAGGGTGCGGACGCGATCGACATACGAAAGAAGCAGCGCCGCGATCATGACGTCGGCGCTGGCGGAAGCCAGTGGCAACGCCGCGGCGTCGGCGACCAGCGCCGGTACCGTCACCCCCTGCAGCATGGCCGCGCTCACGTCCACCGCGATCGCCCGCCGCGCCCCGCGCGCCCGCGCCAGCCGCGCGTAGTGGGCATGGCCGGCGCCGAGGTCGACGACGTCGCGGCCCTCGAGATCGGGCAGCAGCGCCTCCATCTCCGGACGCTCGATGGCCAGGAGCGGGTTGTTCCGGTCGTACTGCGTCGCGCGGGCGAAGATGCTCCGCGCCGCCGCCGCCGTCCACTTCATGCGACCTCCCGGCGCCGGAGCCGCGGCGGCTGATGCCTCCGGCGCGGCGGCGCGTCGAATCCCTGCCGCTCCGGCGTACGCAGCCGCACGAGCTTGTGCACGAGCTTGAGCTCGTACGGCCGGGCGAACACGCGATGCCGCCAGCGCCAGGCGGCCAGGGCCTGCAGCGTCCAGCGGAACGGCTTCGTGAAGCGAATGTCCGTCACCGTCGGGAAACGGCTCGTGATCACGAGCTCGAAGTCGCGGATCTCCTCGCGCAACCCCGATGGCAGCCAGGGCGTCTGCGGGTCCTTCATCGACATGAACCGCACCCATTGCGGCTCCGCCCACTCCTCGAGGGTGGCCGGGAAACGGAAGCCGCGGCGGCCGGCCTCTTCGAAGAGCGCCCCGGGCTGCGGCACCGGCGTGTACATGAAGATGAGGATCTCGCAGCGCGGCGACACGTCCTTCAGCCGGTACATGAAGTCGATGCTCTCACGGACGTCGCGCTCGGGGTCCATCGGGTTGCCGAGGACGAAGGAAAACTCGGGGACGATGCCGTGCGCCTCGCAGCGGCGCGCACAGGTGAGGATCTCCCCCGTCGGTATCGGCTTCGACATCCGGGCGAGCACGGCGTCGCTGCCGCTCTCGGCCCCGAAGAACATCATCCACAGGCCGCTGCGGCGCAGACGCGCCCAGGTGTCGTCGCCGTATGAGTTCATGGTGTCGATCCGAGCCTGGCACCACCAGCGCAGGCCGAACGGCTCCAACCTCTCCGCGATCGCCAACGCCCGCGATTCCGCGGCCATGAAGTTGGCATCGAAGAACTCCATGGCGTCGATGGCGTGGTCCCGCACGAACCCGGCGACGACGCGCTCCACGCGCGCGGGCTCTTCCGCCAGCCACCGCCGGCGATAGACCTCGGTGATCGCGCAGAAGTTGCAGGGGAACGGGCAGCCGCGGCTCGTGATGTGGCACAGCGTGCGCTCGCCGAGATACGTGCGCACGACGTACTCCTCCATGTCGTCGAGCTTGTGATACGGGAACTCGGGGAACGCGCCGAGCCCCGCGAGCGGGCGGTCGGGATTGTGATGGACGCCGCCGCCGTCCTTCCACGACAGGCCGGCGACCTGGGCCAGGCCGCCCTGCCCCGCATCCGCGCGCAGCCACTCCCCGAACGTCTCTTCGCCTTGCCCGCGCACGACGGCATCCACCAGCGTCGAACGCAGCACCACCTCGGCGTGCAGGCTCGGGAAGTAGCCGCCCCACACGACGCGCACGTCCGGCACGCGCGCGCGGATCCATCGCGTATCGATGATCGCCTGGCGGAGCTGGTTGCCGGGCATGACTGTCACCGCCAGCACCGGACGTCCCGAACCGCGCGACAGGATCTCGACGGCGCGCGAAGGCGCGAGGTCGCCGTCGACGTTGGCGTCGACGATGGCGTACTCGTCGTCCCGCCGCGTCGCCCCGAGGGCGAGGAGGGTGAGAGGCAGACGCCGGCGGCCCTCGATGCACGAGGCCGGGTTGTAGAGAACGATCACCGCTTCTCCGCCCCGACGCCCGTCGCGAGGTGGTAGGCCGTGATGTCGTTCTTCTCGATCCTCACCGCCAGCCGCGCACGGGGTTGGGCGAAGGCCTGCGAGATCTGGAACAGGCGCTCGACCTCCTCGGGGCGGGTCACCGTGTTCTCGACGGTGATGCCGCTGGCCAGGTGCGCCTTCACGATCGTCGGCTCGTGAGCCTCGTACGTGATCACGAGCTCACGCACCTCGACCAGGCCCTTGATGCCGAACGCGCTCTTGGGGTCGTCGGAGAGGCCCTGAGCCCCCACCCAGGCGCCGAGCCCCGCCGCCAGCATCAGACCCACGACCACCGCCGCCACCCGCGTCTTCATCTCAAGCCTCCGCGATCCCCGGCTGTTGCCGGTTCACCCCTGTACGCAGCCGTTTCCACAGGTCCACCGCCCGGCGCTCCACGTCGAAGCGATAGAAATCGCGACGCGTCCGGGCCCGGGCGAGACGGTGCAGCAGCGTCCGGGACCAGTGCCCGCCCGCGCGCTCGTAGCCGTGGCGCAGGTAGAAGTTGTAGCGCGGCACCCACCGCCGCACCTGCGGCGAGATCCAGGGCCCGATCGAGTGGTCGAGATCCACGTGCCGCCACTCCTCGAGAGACCGCGGCGCGCCGAAGCCCAGCGCGGGCATCCGCTCCGCCAGCTCCGTCCCCGGATAGGGCGCGTAGAAGTAGATCGGGGTCTCGAAGGCGGGATCGATCTCGCGCAGCGCCTTCACCGCGCGATACGTGTCGGCCAGGCTCTCCGGCGGCTCCTGGGGGAATCCGGCGATGAAGGAGAAGCGCGCCCCGATGCCGGCGCGGCGGAGCTTCTCGGCGGTCTCCAGTACCTCGTCGATGAGGGTGCCCTTGCGGATCGTCTTCAGCAGCTCGGGGCTGCCGCTCTCCGCCCCCACGTTGACCTTGTAGCAGCCGCTCTCGTGCAGGAGACGCATCTGCTCGGCGGTGAGCCGGCACAGCAGGTCGGCGCGGCCGGTGCCGAACCAGCGGAAGGGCCGACCATTCTCGACGAGGCCGCGGGCGATGGCCTCGGTGCGGCGCAGGTCGGTGAAGAAGTTGTCGTCGTTGAAGAAGACCTCCTCCAGCCCATACCTCTGTGCGTGCTCCACGAGCTCGCCCACCACGCGCTCGGCCCGCAGGCCGCTCCAGCGCTGGCCATACACCTGCGGATCGGCGCAGAACGAACAGACGAACGGGCACCCCTGGCTCGAGCAGTAGTCGAGACGCCGGACGCCGCGGAAGCGGAAATAGCGCGGCATGTCGAGAAGATCGAAGCGTGCCGGTGGGAACGCGTTTACGTCGGTGAAGGCACGCGGTCGGTTGCGGACGATGCCGATGCCGTCGCGAAAGACGAGCCCGGGGATCCCCTGCCACGAGGCACCGTCCTCGATCGCCGCCACCGCCTCCACGAACGTGTGCTCGCCCTGGCCGGTGATGCACGCATCCACCGCGGGCTCGGCCAGGCACTGCTCCGGCATCAGCGACGGGTGCCATCCGCCCCAGATCACCGGCAGATCGGGGCGCACGGCCTTCGCGGCCCGAGTCACGGCCAGGGCGTCCAGTATCGGCGCTCCGGTCAGCACGCTGACCCCGAGGGCCAGCGCGTCGGGGGCCAGCTCCGCGATGCGCCGCGCGGGGTCACGCTCGAGCCGGCCGTCGACGATCACGACGCGGCCGGCCGGGAACATCGAGCCGACGTGGACGAGGGCGAGCGGCAGCATGTGCCCCTCGCACCGCGGCTGATAGAGGACGAGGGCCTTCATCGGAACACCTGGCGCCAGCCGGGGCCGCGCCACTTCGGGCACACGCAGCGCGCGCACGTCTCGTTCGGCGCCTCGATGCCCCGGAGCGCCGCGCGATACTCCCGCGAGCGATGCCCTCGAGCGACGCCCTCGCTCACGTCGCCCACCGGCGGGTGGAAGAAACACGGCTTCAACCGGCCGTCGACGGTGACGACAGCCGACCAGCGCGGCGCGTCGCAGCGCGGCCGCTCGAAGGGGACGCGGCCGCCGCTGGCCGCCAGGTGGCGCGCGAGGCGGCGCAGCTTGTCCGCGCTCTCGAGGACGAAGCCGTCACGACACACGCCGTCCGCCTCCAGCCGATCGATCGTCGCCTCGAGCCCGCGCACCTGCTCGTCTGACGGGACGAGGCCGCGACGCGACTCCGGCCCGCCGCCGAACGCGTCCGAGGACGCATCGACGGGAAGGAACGAGACGTGATCGGCGCCCAGCCGCCGCGCGGCGGTGACGATCTCCGCGAGCTGGTCCACGTTCCCCGCTTGAACGACAGATCGTGCCACCACACGCGGACGCCGCGGGTAGCGCCGCAGGGCCGCGATCCCGGCCGCCACCCGGGCGAAGGACGCGGCGCCGCGCAGATGGTCGTGGGTAGCCGCGTCCGCGCCGTCCAGGCTGACGTAGACCTCGTCGACGAGCCGCGCGACGTCGCCCGCGAAGCGCTCGAGGGACATGCCGGTGGTCGACAGCATCACGCGGGCGCCTCCCGTCCTCAGGCGCGATGCCACCGGCCAGACGTCCGCGGACAGCAGCGGCTCCCCTCCGGTGAGGAGCGCCTCGCGCACCCCCGCCGCGAGGGCATCATCGACGACCCGCAGGCGCTCGGCCAGGCCGAGGGCGGGCCCGGACGCCGCCGCGCCGCCCCTCCAGATGGCGCAGTGCGCGCATCGCTGATCGCAGCGCGCGGAGAGCTCCAGCACCAGCAGCCTCATGCCCGCACGCCTTCGATGACGAGGTGATCGCCCCACGTGCGGAGCACCGGCCACGTGCGCACGACACGCTCCGCCATCGCCAACAGGCCGAACGCTTGCGGATGTGCCTCCACCCAGCGGTACTGCCCGGGGTCGGGCACACACACGCCCAGCGCCGCCGCGCGCTCCCAGCGGAAGGCGGCGCCCAGGGAGTCGCACAGGTCCGCGAGGCGCGGATAGCGGACGGGCACCGGGATCCCGCCGACGCTCACGTCGCCGTCGCGGCGGCGCGACCCGTGGCCGCGCAGGGCGCGATACACGGTGGCGGGCACGGGCGAGCGCGCCATCACGCTGAACACGACCGGCGCCCCGCGGCGCAGGAGGAGCGCGAGCCGACGCCCGACCGCCGCCGTGTCGGCACAGTTGAGGGCACCGAAGTTCGAGCAGGCGCCCTCCCAGCCCGGCTCGAAGCCGGCGAGGGACTCGATCGAGCCCTGCACGAGATCGATCGCCGCCCCCGGCCCACGCCGCCGCACCTTCTCCGACGCTCGCGCGATCATCGCCGCGGAGGCATCGACGGCGCCGACGGCGACCCCGCGCGCGGCCAGGAAGAGAGCGTCGTCACCGGTGCCGCAGCCCAGGTCGAGGACGCGCTGGCCCGCCACGAAGCGGGCGGCGAGGCGCTCCTGGTAGATCCGCCGGAACAAGAGCCCCACGGGGTTGGTCCCCCAGGTGTCGTCGTATGTCGCGGCCGCCTCATCGAACGCCCGCGCGACGGCCTCAGCTGTCACGTCGGGCCACCAGTACCGGGAACCTCGCCGTGCGCCGGCCGTGGCGAGCCTTCTCGAGGAGGTCCCGCAGCGTCTCGCCCACGCGGCCCGGCCAACCGTGGACCTCCACCCCCCAACCTGCGCTCTCGAACAAATCGGCGAGCTCACCGACGACGAGGTACCCGGCCTCCCCCTCGCGCGGCGGTACCGCGCCGTAGCGCGCCTGATGCCGGCGCATCCGCGCCGCCACCATCCCCTCGCCGTCCTCGCGCCGCCGGTACACCGGCGAGTCCCAGACGAGGAGCAGCCCGCCGCGGCGCGTCACCCGCCGCAGCTCGACCAGCGTCCGCGCGAGGCGCGCCGTATAGTGCAGCGCCGCCGCCGCGATCACCAGATCGAACGCGCCCGGCTCGAAGGGCAGCGCCTCCATCTCCGCCTCCGCGCGGGGCAGGTGCTCGGCGAGGGGCGAGATCCGATCGGCGGCGACGAGGCCGTCCTGGGCGTCGAGATTGACGTCGATGGCGGCCACACGGTGGCCGCGCTCCATGAGGCGGAGGCTCGCCCAGCTGCAGCCGGCGCCGATCTCGAGGACACGCCAGGGGCTCGGCCCGAGGACGCGGCCCGCGAGGTCGACCGCCCGCCGATACGACGCCGCACGCTGTCGCCACACGGACGCGTGGGGCGCCCCGGGCGCCGTCTCGGGCAGCAGCGGTGAGGCCACCCAACCTTCGTCCCGCCGGACGCGCTGGTACATCTCGAGGAACGGCAGGATCTCGCGGCGGCGCTCCTCGGGAAGGAGGCGATAGACCCCGTTGACGTTGGCGAAGAAGCGGCCCTCCGGCGGGCAGAAGAGGCCGTGCGGCCGCAGCAACAGCGGGGACGCGCAGTACGAGCAGCACCACCCCGGCCAGGTCGGCAGATCGTGGCCGTACGCGGTCTCCGCGCGCTCGCTCAGGTTTCCCTCCGATACCCGAGCAGCTTCATGCCCAGCCGGCCGGCGCCGGCAATGGCGGCGGCGCGCGCCGCGCGCACGAGGCGACCCTCGCGCCAGTGCCGGTCTCGGGCGACCTCGGCCGTCATCCACCGCTGCGCCCAACGGTAGTACCCGCGGGAGCGGCGCCCGCGGATGCGCAGGTCGCGATCGGTCGTGTCCGCCCACGCCCCGGGGGCGACGACGCGCGAGGCCACCTCGTCGTGGAACGGCGTGCCGCGGATCGGGTAGGCCACCGTCGTGAGGAACGTGTCCGGACGCGAGGACTTCAGATGCGCCACCGTCGCCTCGAGGTCCGATTCCTCCTCGCCCACATAGCCGAGCATCACGAAATGACCGACCTCGATCCCGCGCGCCTGCAGGCCCCGCGTCGCCGCCTGGATCTGCTCGACACGCACGCGCCGCTGCATGGCCTCGAGCACGCGCGGCGAGCCGCTCTCCGATCCGATCCACACACGGAAACAACCCAGGCGCGCGAGCGCGTCGGCTACGTCGTCGTCGATACGCTCGGCGCGGGAGATGCATTCGAACGGCACCCGCAAGCGGCGACGGGCCATCTCGTCGGCGAAGGCGAGCGTCCATCCGCGATGGATGGCGAACACGTCGTCGGCATACCAGAGCTGCTCCGGCCGGTAGCGCTCGACGAGCATCTGCGCCTCGTCCGCCACCGCCGCCACCGATCGCCGCCGGTGCGTTTCGCCGAACACGGACCGGCTGCACCAGGTGCACGTGAAAGGACAGCCGCGGGCCGTCACGAGTGAGAGCGATCCACGGCCGTGCCGGCGCCGCCACGCGTCGAGATACGGCTCGATCGCGATGGCGTCGCGGTCGGGCCACGGCTGATCGTCGAGCGTCGGCAGCAGCGGCCGCGGCGCGGTGCGGCGGAGCGTGCCGTCTTCGTCGCGGTAGACGAGGCCGGCGATGTCGCCCCAGGGCCGCCGCCTCGGATCGTTCCGCACGCGCGGCAAGAGCTCCTCGAGCGTCCGCTCCCCTTCGCCGATCACGACGGCGTCCGCACCGTGAGCCAGGTACTCGTCCGCATGCGCCGGCGGGTCCGGCCCGCCGAGCACGACGGTGGCGCCCACCTCGCGCGCGGCGGCGGCGATCCGCAGGACCGTCGCCTTCGTCATCAAGTTCGCGTACACGCCCACGACCGGCGGCCGCCGCGTCCGCAGCCGCGCCGCCAACTCCGCGAACGAACGGAACGTCGAGTCGAAGACCTCCACCGAGAAGCCGGCGCGCTTCAAGTGCGACGAGAGGTACAAGATCCCCAGCGGCGGGTACGGCCGCAGGATGCGCCGCTCCTGCGCGTCGGCCTCGAGGAAGTACCCGTGGGTGAGGAGGACGTCCATCAGGCCAGGCTCCGGAGGTGCCAGCGCGCCACCGGCAGCGCCGCCGCCCCGAGCCAGCGTCGCCACCCGCGCCGCCGCGGCTGCCGCAGCTCCGCATGGACGACCCGATGCAACGCGCGGTAGAACGCCGTCGTGAACGGACCTTCGTACATCATGGCCAGGTCCGCGGAGTCGACCCAGCGGCGCTGGGCCCCGAGCTGCGCCGCCACCGTATCGTGGAAGCGCGTGCCCGGCAGCGGATACGCCACCGAGACGCCGATGTCGTCGGGCTGGCACTCCTTCACGAGGGCGCGCGTCTCGTCGATCTCCTCCCAGCCTTCGCCGGGATAACCGAACAGCAGGAAGAAGCCGACCTCGATGCCGTGGGCCCGCAGGCGGCGGGAGGCCGCGCGGATGTCCTCGACGCGCGTGCCCTTGTCCATCGCGTCGAGGATCTTCTGCGAGCCCGACTCCGCCCCCAGCCACACCGTGCGGCAGCCGGCGCGCGCCAGGGCGGCCACGGTCTCGTCGTCCAGACGGTCGGCACGGGAGAGACACTTGAACGGGATGACGGCTCCGTGCGCCGACAGCTGATCGGCGAGCGCGGCGACCCAGCCC
>Ga0209382_10008335_pt1 | contig 13076 bp, 10 predicted proteins | sample SoiMetdeltSBSDD5_FD_187599 | JGI IMG/M metagenome (GOLD analysis project Ga0209382, IMG submission 187599) | Bulk soil microbial communities from a Populus tree surrounding site in Tennessee, USA - Soil MetaG P. deltoides SBSDD5 (SPAdes) (version 2) | ecosystem: Environmental > Terrestrial >... | reverse complement strand
AATGCCGCTACGGTCTCATGCTCGACGAGAACGGGATGGTGTTCGACGATGGCGTAACGGCGCGACTGGGCGCTCACCACTACCTCATGAGCACCACGACCGGCGGGGCCGCGCGCGTGCTCAGCTGGATGGAGCGGTGGCTGCAGACCGAATGGCCCGAGCTGAAGGTGTATCTCACCTCGGTGTCGGAACATTTCGCAACGTTCGCTCTCGCGGGACCGTTCGCCCGTCGTGTTCTGCAGAAAGTCTGCGACGATATCGACCTCTCGCCGGCGGCATTTCCCTTCATGGGCGTGCGCGAAGCTACCGTGGGAGGTGTAGCCGCGCGCGTCATGCGCATCAGTTTCTCGGGTGAGCTTGGGTACGAAGTGAACGTGCCGGCGAATTTCGGACGCGCCGTATGGGACGCGCTCGTAGCGGCGGGAGACGAATATGGAATCACGCCATACGGCACGGAGGCCATGCACGTGCTGCGCGCGGAGAAAGGCTACATCATCGTCGGTCAGGACACCGACGGCTCCGTCACCCCGCTCGATCTGGGAATGCAGGGGTTCATTGCCCGCGACAAGGATTTTCTCGGCAAGCGATCGCTCTCGCGTTCGGATACGGCGGCGCACGATCGGAAGCAGCTGGTCGGTCTTCTCGCCGACGATGCGAGTTGTGTGCTGCGGGAGGGCAGCCAGATCGTAAACGACGCTACCGGCCGGGGTGCCACGCTGCCGCTTGGTCATGTCACGTCGAGTTACATGAGTCCGACGCTCGGCCGCTCGATCGCACTGGCCCTCGTGAAGCGCGGCCGCGAGCGGACAGGCGAGGACGTTTTCGTCGTGCTGCGCGGCGGTGCGACCATGCGCGCAAAGATCTGCAGCCCGGTGTTTTACGATCCCGAAGGGACTCGGCAACGTGTCGAATGAGATGAGGCTCACCGAGAAGGCGGGTCTCGAGCTCGTGAATTTGCGCGGCGAGCTTGCGTCGACCGGATTCAGTGCGGCAGTCCGGCAGATCCTTGGGCTCGAGCTGCCGGCGACGCCGAACACCGTTGTGAGCGGCACCGACTACCGCGCGCTCTGGTTAGGCCCGGACGAATGGCTGCTGCAATCGACATCGCCGTGCACGCCGGGCGCCGAGCGCATGCTGCGGCCACTCATAGGCACCGAGCTCGCAGCCGTGGTCGATGTAAGCAGCGGTTACACGGTGCTCGAGCTCACGGGCGCGCGCGTCCGCGAGGTGCTCCGGAAAGGCTGTCCGCTCGACGTGCATCCGCACGTCTTTGGGATCGGTCAGTGCGCGCAAAGCCATTTCTTCAAAGCCGCCATCCTCCTTCGGCCAGCCGCACCGGACGCTTACGAGCTGATCGTGCGCCGCAGCTTTGCGGATTACACTGCGCGCATGCTCCTCGACGCAGCGGACGAATAGCGCGCTTATTCGACCTTGATGTTTCGCTCGCGCACCACATGATTCCATTTGCCAAGCTCGGTGCGAACGCGGGTCGCGAACTCATCGCCACTCAGCGCAAGCGGTTCATAGCTTTGCTGTGCGAGGAAGTCTCTGAACTCGGCGCTGCGAGCGACTTTCAGCGTCTCTGCCTGTAATCGCGAAACGATCACCTTCGACGTGCCCGCGGGCGCAAGGAGCCCGGTCACGAAATCCGATTCGGCCGCGGCGAAGCCGAGCTCGGCCACCGTCGGCACGTCCGGCAATTGCGGACTGCGCTTGGCGCTCGTGATCGCGAGCGGTCGGAAGCGGCCGGCTTTGATGTTCGCCATCGCCGAAGCCGGTGAGTCCGCGACGAAATCGATACGGCCGCCGAGTATGTCGGCGTAGGCACCCGTCACGCCTTTATACGGCACGTGCTGCATATTCACCTTCGCCACGACTGCGAGGAGCTCGACCACCATGTGCGTGAGCGTGCCCGTACCGCTCGAGCCGAAGGTGAGCTTTCCCGGCGCGGCGCGCGCGGCGGAAAGGAGATCCCCGAAGCTTCGCACGCGCGATTCGCCAGCCACCACATAAACGAAAGGCGAGACGCAGAACGCGGCGATCGGCGTCAAATCCTTCACCGTGTCGTATGGCGGCTTCATCACGCTCGGGAGCACGGATAGTGTGCTCGTGGTCGCGACGAGCAGCGTATATCCGTCCGGTGTGCTCTTCGCGACGAGATGCGTTCCGAGCGTCGTGCTCGCGCCAGGTCTGTTGTCGACGACGATCTGCTGCCCGAGATTTTGCGCCAGCTGCGCCGTCATGCGGCGCGCAATGATGTCGGTGCCTGCGCCCGTGAAGAGGGGCACGACGGCGCGGATGGGGCGCGAGGGGTAGGGGTCAGCCGCGCCTGCCGGTAAGGTTGTCGCTGCAAGCGCGACGAGAGCGATGAAAGCTTTCAATCCGGCCATGCGGAACTCCACATGCGCACTACCAGGCCATCGCGTAGGCCTCGCGCCTTGGATCCGCGCCCGCATGGAGCCAGCCGGTAACCGGATCGCGCATCACGGCACAGACCGCGCCGGCCGCCGGCGACACGTCGGGCCAGAGCTCCACTGGATGCCCGAGCGTTTCTAGTGCAGCGACCGTCGACCGCGGAAAACGGCTTTCGATATTGAAGTTGCCGACCGCGAAGGGTGAGAACGAGTTCGGGTACATGAACGTGCCGAAGCGCGGCGCTTCGATCGCCTGCTGCAACGCCATGCCGAACTCCGTCACGTTGAGGAAAACCTGGAGCATCGCCTGCATCTGAACGTCGCCGCCCGGCGTTCCTAATCCCATGTAAAGCTCGCCGTCCCGAAGCGCGATCGCCGGCGAGGGCGTGAGCCGCGGCCGTTTACCGGCTTTGACTTGCGCCGGATGCCCCGGCTCGAGCCGGGACTGCGCACCGCGCGACGAGATGGTGCCGCCAAAACCCGGGATAACGACCGTGTCGCGCGCGTTGTCCGAGAGCGTCGCCGAGTAGCAGTTGCCTTCGGCGTCCACGACACAGCAGTAGATCGTATCCGGCGCAGCACCTTTCTCGAGCTTCGGCAAACCCTCGAGGTCGGGGATGAACGGCTCGCGCGTGGCGCCGGGCGGTTTGCCGGGGAGCGGCATGCGCCCGAAAGCCTTGTCGCCGCGTATGCGTGCGCCCTGCTCCGCCGCGTAGTCATCCGAAAGCAGCCCCGAGACAGGGACATCGACGAAGCGCGGATCGCCGACGTAACCCTCGCGATCGGCAAACGCGAGGCTGAGCGCTTCGGCCACGTGATGCACGTACGCGGGCGAGTTGTGTCCGAGCGCCTGCAGGTCGATGCGTTCGAGTATCTTCATCGTCTCGAGCAGCGATATGCCCTGGCACCACACGTCGCAGCTGTGCACCTCGAAGCCCTTGAAGCGGCAGTGGATGCTGGGCTCGATCGGCGCGTTGAATCCCGCGAGATCTTCCTTCGTAACCAGCCCGCCGTTGTCACGGTGGAAAGCGGCGATGCTCTCCGCAATCGGGCCCTTGTAATAGTAATCATGGGCTGCGCGAAGCTTGGTAACGCGGTCGCCGCGCGAGCGCCTTTCCGCTTCCATCATGCCCGCGATGGATTCCGCGAGTTTCTCCTGCCTGAAAATCTGGCCCACCTGGGGCGGCTCTCCGCCCGGCAGATACACCGCCGCGCTCGATGGCCAGCGGCGATACTTCTCGTGATTTTTTTCGAGATGCCGCACGAAAACGGGATACGCGGCGAAACCGTCTCGCGCAAGCTCGTAAGCGGCAGTCGCCGCCTCCTCGAAAGAAATCGTGCCGAACTGGCTGAGCGCAGCGATATGGGTCGCCGGCGCGGCAGGCATGACGGTGCGCAGGATGCCTTCCGGGATCGCGCCCCCGCCGGCGCTGCGCAGCCGCTCGACATCCGTCGCGGCGGGCCAGTAGCCCAGCCCTGCGATGCTCTGCACCTTGCGCTCTTTGCGGCGGTAGACGAGCGTGGGCGCGACGCCCGAGAAGCTCACGATGTCCGGCTGTACGACCGCGAGCGCCATCGCGGCCGCAACGCCTGCATCGACGGCGTTCCCGCCGCGGTCGAGTATCCGCATTGCGGCTGCAGCCGGCAGATAGTGACCGCAGGCGACGGCGTAACGCTTGCCGATGAGCGTCGGCCGCCAGCTTTGACGTGACGGGGTCGGTGTGCGTTGCATAGCCAGCTCCTCGTCGATCGAAGAGGCGAAGTGGAAAAGTATATTGCAAGTACAATCCAGCGGCCTCGCTCATCACGCGTCACTCGTCCCCGTCACTCGTCGCCCACCCGTCACTTGTCACGGCTTTTGAATGGCACAAGACACCCTCTTCCACATTCTGCGGCGTCAGCCCTGGTGGATCTCGATACTCGTCGCGATCGTCATCTTCTGGATCGCGTACGCGATCTTTCCGCCGGTCGCCCCATTCATCGCGCTGCCGTTCGTGCTGCTCGCCCTCTACATCGCCATCGTGCAGTGGCGTCGCGGCACGCCGGGCGATGTCGGCGCACGGCTCGCGGAGCTTCGCGCAATGTCGTGGGAAACGTTCAGCGCAGCTGTCGCCGACGCCTATCGAAACAAAGGCTACGCAGTCTCGCCTTCGGAAGGTCGCGGCTACGACTTCAAGCTCACGAAACAAGGCGAGGTCATCCTGCTGCAGTGCCGCCGGTGGAAAGTGAACCAGGTCGGAGCTGCGCCCGTGCGCGAGCTTGCCGAAGCGGTCGATCGCGCGGATGCGCGGCGGGGGATATGCATTGCTGCAGGTGACTTTTCAGCGCCGGCACGCGCGATCGCTGCTGGTGAGCCCGTCACGCTGCTCTCCGGATCCGAGCTCGTGGAGCTCGTCCGCGTGCGAAAAAAGAAAAATGCCTGAACGCACGCGGGCCAACTGTCGGGTACAAGCGACTCGCTAAAACGATGTACCGTCAGTACCCTACGGCGTCCGGTGATTCCGGACGTCGCTGGCGAGCGACGATCTTCCGGATTATGGAGTGACACCAGAAATCTAAGTGTCTGATAAATAGGACTTCTTCATTGTGGCACAGCTTGTGCTCTTAGATCGGCATTCTGCTTCCCTGAAGCGGATTACCCTCCCCTGTTTCCCCCGGCCCGAAAGGCCGGGGTTTTTTTTGCGCGGTCAGTATGCAGCGACGCCGCCGTCGCTTCGCGGGTCCGCGCCACCGTCGAGCGCGCCGTTCTTATGGCGCACGATCGCGCCCGCATGACCCACCGCTTCATCGTATGGCTCGAGAATCTCCACTTCGTGTCCCCACTCGCGCAGCGTACGCGCAATGCCCATTTCGAAACGCGCTTCGAGCTTGAGCGTTTCGCTGGACTCGCCCCACGTCCTGCCCAGCAGCCATCGCGGCGCATTGAGCGCTTCCTGCGGATCCATGTCGAAGTCGACGATGCGGGTGAACACCGCCGACTGGCTCTGCGGCTGACCGTCCCCACCCATGGCGCCATACACGATCGTGCGCCCGTCCTTCAGGACCGCGAGCGGCGGATTGAGCGTATGGAAAGGTTTCTTGCCGGGCAGAAGCGCGTTGAGCGAAAACTGATCGAGCGAGAAGCTGCAGCCGCGGTTCTGCCACACGACTCCGCTCTCGCCGAGCACCGCCCCGCAGCCGAACTCGTGATAGATGCTCTGTATGAACGAGACGGCGCGGCCCGCCTCGTCAACGACGCCCATCCACACCGTGTCCCCGGGGCCTTTGCCGCTTCTGCCCGCTGCGGCCCACGGCGCGGCGCGACGCCGGTGAATCTTGGAAGCGAGACTCCGCACGAAGCTTCGCGTGAGCAGGCGCTGCGCACTGGTCGTCATGTAGCGCGGATCTTCGATGTACCGATCGCGCACGCTGAAAGCCTGTTTCGCGGCCTCGACGCAGAGATGCACGAACTCCGGACTCGCGGGACCGGTTTTGCGCACGCGCAGCTCGTCCAGTATCGCGAGAATCAGCAGCGACACGACACCCTGCGTGGGCGGCATCGTGTTGTGGAGCGTGCCGACAGTATGTTTGACCGCGAGCGGGTCGGTGAGCCGCGCGCGATGAGCATTCAGATCCTTCAGCCTGATCGGGCTGCCGATACTCTCGAGGTCTTTTGCAATCGCGCGGGCGAGCTCGCCGCGATAGAAGTCTTCCGTGCCGCGCCGTGAAATACGTTCCAGCACCGCGGCGATGCGCGGCTGCACGAAGAGCGTTCCCACGTCCGGAACCCTGCCGCGCGCGAGGAAGGTCGCCGAATAGCCCGGCTGTTCGCGAAGCTCGCCCGCTTTTCTTGCGGTCGTCGCGGCCTGGCTGCGGCTCACCGGCACACCGCGCTTCGCATAATAGACGGCGTCCTCGAGCAGACGCGCAAACGGCATTCGGCCGCGAAGCGCTCGACGTGAAAGCTCGTATGCTGCGCCCCAGCCGGAGAGCGTTCCCGCCACGGTGTTCGCGGCGATGCCTCCCCGAAACGGAATTGCGTCTTCCACCCCAAGCTCGCGATACCAGTCGATGGAAGCTCGAGAAGCTGCGGCGCCGCTCCCGTCGATCGCGCCGGGCGCGTGCCCCGGCACGTGCATGAGCCAGAAGCTGTCGCCGCCGATCGAGTTCATGTGGGGATAGACCACCGCGATCGTCGCGGCGGCTGCGATCATGGCCTCGATCGCATTGCCGCCTTCGCGAAGTACATCAAGGGCTGACTGCGCGGCGAGCGCATGAGGCGCCACGGCCATGCCGCGGCGCCCGCGAACTGCTGTCGACATCGATCGGCGTTCTTTTCAGGAAGCGCCGATTGTACGCGATCGAAGTCGTTAGCCGTCGCGCCGCCCTGACCCTCGCACGCTCGCACGAGAGTTCTAACGGGCGTTCGAATGTTACGTTCGCGGGAGACCGCGGACGGCGGAGCAGTGCCTGCCGCGTAGCGGGGAGGTGCGACCCGGAAGCGGGCTGAGGCACGCGCATTAGAACCGCGGTCTCACGCACGCTTTCGCCGTCAGATCCCCGCCAAGGCGGGGCCCCTCTTCCAGGCTTCAGCGCGCCCGCGTCTTCGACGCCCCCGTCCGTCTCTCTAAGCCTCGCAATATCGGACGAGAGTTCTAACGGGCGCTCGAATGTTACGTTCGCGGGGACCCCGCGTCTTCGACGCCCCCGCTCACCAATTACGCGCCGGATCTAGTATGACTAGTACGTCTTGTAAGGCAGGAACTTGCCCGAAAGCATGACGTTCACTCGATCGCCTTTCGGGTCGGGCTCGCGCGTGATGTCCATCTTGAAATCGATCGCGCTCATGATGCCGTCGCCGAACTCCTCGTGAATCAGTTCTTTGATCGTCGTGCCGTAGACGTTCACGATCTCGTACCAGCGATAGATGAGGGGATCGGTCGGCACTGCGGTGGGCAGCGATCCTTTGTAGGGAACCTGCTGCAGCAAGAGCACCGCGTCGGCGGGCAGGCCCAGGAGCTTGCCGGCTTTCTCAGCCTGCTCTTTCGTCATCTGCATCTGGCCGAGCAGCGCGGCCGTCGTCCATTCCTTGCTCTGGCCGATCGCTTTCGCAAGCTTCGCCCACGTCAGGCCTTTCTTGAGACGGGCCATGACGACGAGCTCCGTCACATCGGTGCGCGTCATCGGTTTCGTGTACTGGCCCGCGGCGGCGAGCAGCGCTTCGGGTGCGTCTGATTTTTTCATGCAGGGGCTCCTTCAGTGGTTATCGAACGGCGACGAGCGTGGGCGTGCCATGGCGTTCGGGCGGCGCTTCAACGGCGCGCGCCTCAGTGGGATCGAGGCCGGGCTTTACGAGCGGCGGGTTGCGCGGGTCGTAATCCGCCGAAGCACCGCTTAGCGCAAAGGCGCGCGAGCGGTCGACCAGAAACTCGATCAGATGGTTGCGGATGCGATAGTAGTGCGGATGCTTGTGCAGATCGTGCCGCGTGCGGGTGCGTGGTAGCGTATTCACGACGATCTCGGCGATTTTTGCGCACGGGCCGTTGGTCATGAGCACGATCTTGTCCGCGAGCAGTATTGCTTCGTCGACGTCGTGAGTGATCATGAAGACGGTCTGCCGGGTTTCCGCGCAGATGCGCAGGACCTCCTCCTGGAGCACGCCGCGGGTGAGCGCGTCGAGCGCCGAGAAGGGCTCGTCCATGAGAAGCATCCTGGGCTCGATAGAGAGGGCACGGGCAATACCGACGCGCTGCTTCATGCCGCCCGAGAGCTCCGCGGGGCGTTTTTTCTCCGCGCCGCCAAGGTTCACGAGATCGATGTACTTCTGGCTGTGGGCGCGGACCTTCTCGCTGCTCCATTCCGGCCAGCGCGATTTCACGGCAAAAGCGATGTTGCCGGCCACCGTCAGCCAGGGCATCAGCGCGTGGCTTTGAAAAATCACCGCGCGGTCGAGGCTCGGCCCGCTCACTTCGCGGCCGCCGACGAATACGTACCCCTCGGTCGCATGATCGAGGCCTGCGAGCACGTTGAGTATGGTCGTCTTGCCGCAGCCCGAATGACCGATGAGACACGCGAACTCGCCGGCTTCCACGGAAAAATGAAGGTTCTCGAAGACGGTCGTGGTACCGAAGCGCTTGGCGATGCCTTCGAGGCGGATGAGGGGTTCAGTCATGGCTGGCGTGGTGGACGGGTGAACGGGTAACGCAACTCGCGTGGATCATTCCGGGAACGTCACGAGTTTGGTCAACCTCGCGAGCGCGAGATCGAGCAGCATGCCGACGAGCCCGATCGCGAGAATGCCGCTGATAATGTTTGCGATCGAAAGGTTGTTCCACTCGTTCCACACGAAGTAGCCGATGCCTGTGCCGCCTACGAGCATTTCGGCCGCCACGATCACGAGCCATGCGATGCCGATCGAGATGCGCATGCCGGTCATGATCGTGGGCGCGGCTGCAGGCAGGATCACGCGAAATGCTTTGCGAAACGGGCCGACTTCGAGCGTGCGCGCGACGTTCAGCCACTCGCGCCGCACGGCCGCCACGCCGAAAGCGGTGTTGATGAGCATCGGCCACATCGAGCAGATGAAAATCACGAATATCGCGGAGATGGAGCTGTCCTGGAGCGTGAAAAGAGCCAGGGGCATCCACGCGAGAGGCGAAATCGGTTTGAGCACCTGGATGAACGGATCGAGTGCGCGATACACGAGCGGCGACATGCCGATGACGAAACCGACCGGAATGGCGACGAGCGCAGCGAGCAGATATCCCATGAGCACGCGCGCGATCGAATACGCGAGCTGGATGCCGATGCCTTTGTCGTTCGGCCCTTTGTCGTAGAACGGATCGTTCAGATGCGACCAGAGCGTCCGCCCGACGTCGGCCGGCGTAGGTAGCGCGGATTTCTGACCAGTCGCGGCGGCATCGCCGACGAGCTTCGCGTACTCGGGGTCGACGATCTGCCTTGCGGTCTCCTGTTTCGTTGCTGCGTGCCATATGGCGAGGAACGAGAGCAGGATCACGATCGAGAGGAGCGGCGCGCCCCAGACGTTCACGGCTTTCATATGGGAACCTCAGGCCGTGCGCTTGATCGCAAAGCTCGCGAGGTAGGCGTCGGGTTTCGCCGGATCGAACTCCTTGCCCATCACTGCAAATTTCTTCGTCATTGCGGCCGGAGTCTTGAGGCCCGCCTCTTTCATGAGCTTGGCCGCGTCGGTCGCCAGAAACACTTCGCGCGCGATTTTCGCGTAATCGACGTCGCCTTTGAGCTGGCCCCAGCGCTTCATCTGCGTGAGTATCCAGACGGCGAACGACTGATACGGGAACGGATCGAAATCGATGCGGTTCGGCTCCTTGCGCACGTTGCCCAGACCGTCTGCGAAAGTACCGGTGAGCACCTGCTCGACTACCGTGACCGGCTGGTTCAGATAGTTGGCCGGTGCGATCGCTTCCGCGATCTGCTTGCGGTTCTCGGCTTTCGTCGCGAACGCCGTGGCATCGACGATCGCCTTCAGGAGCGCGCGGTACGTGCCTGGATACTGCGTGACGAACTCCTTGCTCGCCGCGAATGCACAGCACGGATGGCCGTCCCAGATTTCCTTCGACAGGATGTGTATGAATCCGACGCCGTCGTACACCGCGCGCTGGTTCACGGGATCGGGCGCGAGAAAACCATCGATATTGTCGGCGCGCAAATTCGCCACCATCTCGGGCGGGGGAACGGCGCGGATCTGGATGTCACGGTCGGGGTCGAGCCCGTGCTCCGCCACGAAGTAGCGCAGCAGGTAGTTGTGCATCGAGTAATCGAAAGGCACCGCGAACTTGAAGCCTTTCCACTGCTTCGGATCGCGCTTGTCCTTGTGCTTGACGGCGAGCGTGATCGCCTGGCCGTTGATGTTCTCGACGGCCGGCATCGTATACGGAATCGGTTTCGCGCCGACGCCAAGCGTGATCGCAAGCGGCATGGGCGAAAGCATGTGCGCCGCGTCGTACTCCTTGTTGATCGTCTTGTCGCGTATGACAGCCCAGCCCGCCGTTTTCACGACATCGACGTTCAACCCCTGCCGGCCATAGAACCCCATAGGCTGCGACATGATGATCGGCGTCGCACACGTGATGGGAATGAAACCGACTTTCAGATTGGGCTTTTCGATTTTGCCGCTCTGCGCGAACGCCTCCTTCGCTGCGGCCAGGGGAAAGAGGGCGGAAATCGCAGCGAGCGCCGTGCTGCTGCCGACTGTCCGTATGAAACGGCGCCTCGTCGCGTCATGCGGAAACAGCGCGCGCATCACCGTGCTTTCCACGACCCGGGACTGCAGCGCTTCGGTGTCGGCGGCGCGCAACGGTGCGGGCCGCCAAGTGTCGTTTGCGAGCGCCTGTTCGTGCTCCGCTCGGGTTGTATGACGTCCGCAGCCGCAGCCAAGTGCCGCGTCGGGATCGAATGGATCTTTGAATGCCGGCATCGCCGCTCTCCTCGTATACGTATGGCGCGGCCTTGTGCACGATGCATACCAGGTTGTATGCGAGCTCGCCCACAGCCCATCAAAAACCTGTTTTTGCGAGATATTTCGACGCAAGGGGGGAATCGACGCGAAGCACGGGACGATCGCACGGATGCACGCTATCAGTGCGCGCCGCACCGAATTCGCGCGTCGAGTGATTCGACGGGATGACATAATTGCAAAGTGCATAATAAGAAGTGTTTCGCCGCCGCTCAGCGCAGTCGGGGGGCGGTGCCGTGATATCCCGGCGCCGTGTTCTCGTCGCTTTGCTGTGTGTCGCCTGGATCCTGCCGGGTCTACTCGCGCACGATCCGTGGAAGCCCGACGAGGCATACAACTTCGGGGTCGTCTACGAGATGGTGCGTGGCGGGTCGTGGGTCGCACCCGCGCTCGCGGGCGAGCCTTTCGTCCGCGAGCCGCCGCTTTACTACATCACGGCGGCGCTCAGCGCCCTTCTTTTTTCTCCGGTGCTGCCTCTGCACGACGGCGCGCGCCTTGCGAGCGGCTTCTACATCGCGCTCGCGCTGCTGTTTTTCGCCCTGGCAGCGCGGGAGCTGAACAGTCCGGGCAGCGGCACGGCGGCCACCGTGTTGCTCCTCGGGTCTCTGGGGCTCGTGCTGCGCGGCCATCAGCTCGTGCCGCACGTCGCGGGCATCGCCGGTTTCGCCATGGCGTATTACGGCGCCGCGCGTGGATTGCGAGGCGCCTCGGGTGGTGTGTGGATCGGCACGGGGATCGGTGTCGTGTTTCTTTCGCTCGGCATACCGGAAGCGACGGTCGTCGTACTTATCGCGGCGTTGCCGCCGCTCGTGAGCAGCGCGTGGCGCTCTCGGACGTACGCACTCGCGCTCGGTGTGGCCGTGCTCGCCGCGATCCCATGGGTCGTCATCTGGCCGCTGCTCCTCTACTCGCACTCGCCGGAGCTTCTGCGGGCCTGGCTCGACGCGGACACGCTCATGCGTCTTTTTCGTGGGGGCGGCGGAGGGTTCTATTACCTGCGGTTACTTCCCTGGTATGCCTGGCCCGTGTGGCCGATCGCGCTCTGGGCATTGTGGCGCGCCTTCGGCAGCAGCCCCGTCAAGCCTGCGGTGACCCTTCCGCTGACCGGGCTCCTGGTCACGCTGCTTGGCTTGAGCGAGGCCGCCGACAAACGCGAGCTCTATGCAATGCCGCTGTTGATACCGCTTGCGCTGCTCGCCACACCCGGTGTGGAAACGCTGCGCCGTGGCGCGGCGAACGCCTGGTACTGGTTTGCCGCGATGGGCTTTACGTTTTTCGTGCTGGTCGCCTGGTTTTACTGGTCAGGACTGGAGCTCGGCGTACCGGCACGGCTGCACGCCCATCTCACTCGGCAGCAGCCCGGCTACGAATCCGGTTTCAAGCTGGTGCCGTTCGTCTTCGGGCTCGCCTACACGGCGCTGTGGTTCGCCGTGCTGACAAAGCTCGACCGCACGCCGCAGCGGCCGGCGTACCTCTGGGCAACGGGCGTCACCGTCATATGGGGCCTTGCAGCAACGCTCTTCATAGGATTGGTCGATGCGGGCAAGACATACCGCACGATGTTCACGAGCATGGAAACGGCGCTTCCGCCGACCTACCGCTGCATGTCGAGCCGGGATCTCGGCGAACCCCAGAGGGCGATGCTGCATTACTTCTCGGGCATCGTGACATACCGGGAAGAAGTAGCCGACCGCCGCCGGGATTGCGATCTCATGCTCGTGCAGGGGATACCTCAGGAAGAACACGCGCCCGCAGGCACCTGGATCAGGATCTGGGAAGGAAACCGGCCGGGAGACAAGTCCGAAAGATTTCGGCTTTACCGGCGTCTCACGCCCAGCGTCAAGCCCGCGGCGCGATGACCCATTTCCGGGTCCTTCGGGAGGGAATTATTTGCACCGGTGTGAGTCCAACGACGTTCACTTGAAAATGGCAGCCTATGAACGACACTTTGCAACGGTTTCTTTTCGAGCACGCCCCGATTCGCGGTGAAGTTGCGCACCTCGACGCGACCTGGCGCGCCGTGCTGGAGCGGCACGATTATCCGCCGGTTCTCCGCACCGTCCTCGGTGAGCTCATGGCGGCCGGGGCATTGCTCGCTGCGACGCTCAAATTCGACGGGTCCATCATTCTTCAGCTCCAGGGAAGCGGGCCCGTGAAGCTGATCGTCGTCGAATGCACCAGTGAGC
>Ga0209382_10008331_pt1 | contig 13079 bp, 24 predicted proteins | sample SoiMetdeltSBSDD5_FD_187599 | JGI IMG/M metagenome (GOLD analysis project Ga0209382, IMG submission 187599) | Bulk soil microbial communities from a Populus tree surrounding site in Tennessee, USA - Soil MetaG P. deltoides SBSDD5 (SPAdes) (version 2) | ecosystem: Environmental > Terrestrial >... | reverse complement strand
ATTGTCTACATAATAGGCATTCTGCGAAATATCTATTTCCTCAGGCGCTTGTGCTATTATACGAACCCTAGCGAGAATCATGGTGGACAAGCGTGCTCTACGAAAGGAGAGCACGTGCCTCAAGAGGCGCAACCATCTCAGACTCGTGTTCCTCAGCAGAATCGGGTACTCCAATTTTTCTCTCACCCTGTCTTTGGTATTATTGGTCATATTACTAGTGTTATAGGCATCGTGCTCGCCATCCTCTTTTACCTACAAACACTCCAGACTCGGGAATTGGTGTATACGGTACATTATGTACAAAGCATATTAGCGCAAGAAGGTACGACAGAAGACCTACAGATTGTGTTTAAGGGCGAGACAGTTACTCTACTTTCCGGTAAATAATGGGCAAGTGAGGAGGACATCAGGCAAGTCTTCAGGGAGAGTGTGTGTGCCCCACACCACGCGTTGTGCAGGGCCCGCACCTGCGGTCCGTGCTCCTCTCCCGTCTCAAGGACGTTTTGTCGCGTGTGGTCTCGCACGTGCCCGTGGGTACCCATCTGGGCCTTTGCCCCCTCCTGTGGACGTTGCGCAGTGGGCCTCTGCTCCAGCGGCGCGGCGCGCTCATCCCCGCATGTGCCGATTGGGGGCGCTGTGCGGCGGCCGTGCGGCGAGCCGGGACCGCATGCGCGTCGGGTTGCTGGAGCACGCCCCAGTTCCTGACCGCCTGGCCGCGTGGCGTCCAGGATGATGGCCCCGGGCAGGCCCACCGGCAGGGCGGCGCCTGTCCGGTGGCCTGGGCCCTGCCCGGCTGCGGGTGGCCGCGCCGTCACGGGGGGCCGACCAAGCCCGCCGGGGCCCCGGCGGGCACGGCGCCCCCCGCCATCCCGCTCGGGAGCGCGGCCCGCCGGGGGGCGGGGGGCTCCCCACGGCTCGCCATGCCCGGGCTGCTGGGGCCTGCCGACGCCGCCGATGCAGGCGCACCCGCGTTGCAGAGACGCCGGTGCCCCAGCCCCCAGCCCTCCGAGCCCCCGACGCAGCGCTCGTGACGGAGCGGGGCGGGCCGCGAGCCCCGCTCCAGGCCGCAGCGCTCACGCGCTCTGGCAGTCGCGGGTCCACCCACGGCGCGGCGGGCCAGCCGTCCTCCCGACCGCGGCAAGGGGTACCGCCCACCCCAAGGCCTCCTGGTCCGGCCGCGGCCACGGACGTCCAAAGGACGTACACGGGCGGCCACGCCCCCCGCTCGGGGGGAGACCTGGCAGGGCGGCCCGCTGGCGGCCCCCTGGAGCGTCTCGGCACAGGTCGGGGCCCACCTCGTACTGCCGGAGGCCCCGCCTGGCGCGCCGCCCGTTACCCGCCTCGTGATCCGGGCCCCGCGTTGGGCCGCCCCCTGGCTGCGCCACACCCCCCGCCCCCGCAGCGGGGCGCAGGCCCAGGCGCTGTCGCGGGAGCGCTGGCCGGGGGAGGGGCGGCCCCTGGGGGCCACGCCGAGGCGGGGGGCGGCACGGCCGTGCGTCTTTGCCGACCTGAGGCGGCCGCGGCTGCCCGCATGGGCCTTCCTGGTAGGCAGTGGCCTCGCGGACACCGCCGCGACCCAGCCCGCCTTCTCGACGGGCTGCGGGGAGCGGGCTCCCCGCCCGACGCCCGGGCGGTGGCGTCGGGTGCTGGCCCCCGTGCAGTACACAGACTGGCAGGAGTTGCTCGAGCCACGGCGTCAAAAGCCGTCACCGACTGCGCACTGGCCCACAAGCGTGCGCGGCCACCGCAGATAGAAACAGGGGATCCCCATGCTCTCGGATCGGCCTCTCGCTGCATGACACCTACGGTTACCGGCAGGCAAAGCTCCAAGCAATCTACATTGCGCATTGATATCGGAGCGATATACAATGGCTATCGCTAAGAAACCCCAACGCAGTCGTTTGGCGGCGAAACAAGAGAGCCCAGACGATGCCGCCGAAAAGTTCATTGCTGGCGCAATCCCCTCACGTGAGGAAGGGTCCCAGGAAGACAGGAAGAAAGTCTCTATCATGGTACACTTCGACCGCGTCTTGCTTCAGCGTGTAGATGCGGCAGCGAAACACAGAGGTATCAGCCGAAGCGCATGGATTCAGTTCACCCTGAGCCGTGCGCTCGATCAGGGAGAGGGCTGAGCACCTTTTTCCTGTGGATCACCCCGTAGACCCGGAGATTTCGCGATCACTCCTTGGAGGAGAACAGGTCGATGACACGTGTCTTGCTAGGGTATGGGGCGCTCATAGGCATTATCCTTGGAGGTCTGACGAGCGCTGAGGCGATGCGCTGTGGACAGCGTATCATTGCGCTGGGCTATACGAAGGCAGAAGTGGTGGACCGGTGTGGGGAACCCGCCGCCATAGACCAGAGGTATGAGGAAGAGATTACGGGCACATTTGTCGATCCCGTTACCAAACAATCGGTCCTACACACAGTGAGCGTCCTTGTGGAAGAATGGACGTATAATTTTGGCCCGCATAGTCTTCTCTATCTGCTGATCTTCAAAGAAAACCGACTCATGAAGATCGACACGCGGGGGTATGGGAATTAGTCTGGGTATTGTCCCCGTGATGATTCCCCTCTTTTTCTCATTTGGCTTCCCGATAGTCATCGCGAAATGTGGAAAGCGCGGGAAAGGCGGGGAAGGAGTGTGGTCGGTGCCCAGGCTGACGTTGGAGCTGGGAGAGAGGCGTCTCAGGAGGAGTGTGCGCAACGCTCTCCATCGCAGAACCCAGCGCCTCACTCCCTCATACCGTTCCGCTTACGTACCAGCAACAAGCGAGAATTCCAGCACATCGTCGTCGTGCAACCCCAGCGTGGCCCGGAGATGGTGGTCACTCATAATTTCCACCTGCTCAGGAGGATACTCGGGCTCATCACCCTGGAACACCATCCCGCGGTAGCGCTCGGCTATGAGCACCTCACCACAGCGGATGCCGGTACGGTTGGGTGCATGATCTCTCCAGACATTCCCGCCCAGAGCAGCCTCCGTCGGGTACCACGGTAAGAGACCGTCGAAGGGCTGTGGTAGTCGGACGTTGAGCGTCCCAGGCGCCAGGGTCAGCGCAGTCAAGCGTTGAGCCGTGTGTAGGACTGCAGGGTTGGCCATGCGTTGTGCACCGAACCCTCGTCCTGGCACCACAACACCTCTGAACTCTTTTCCTGGGATACCCATCAGGCTACCCTCCCGCAGTGGTCAGGTGTGTTGACGTCCCTCTTATAGTCAGGAGCGCGATCATCGCATCCATTCATAGCGCGGATCCCGCTCCCGTGCTCGCTCCTGCTGCCACTGCTGATATCTCTGCTCCTGTTCCTGCTCCTGGGCACTGCGCCGTCTCCGGTAGTCGAACTCTTCCTCATCCATCTTACGCTCGTATGGCGAGGGTTGGTAGACGTCTGGCCTTCTCGTGCCCGTCGTAGAGGGAGGGGGTACATATGGAAGGGGAGCCACTGCAGGAGGGATGTCTGCAGGAGGCGGCGCCGGCGGCGTGACTGCTGAGGGAGCTGCAGGAAGCAGAGTCGCGCGGAGAGGCGCCACTGGAGGCGGAGGAGTCGTTGCACACCCCATGACGATGCTCAGTAATCCCAAGCCCAGGCACATCATACATAGACGTGAAACCATCGGTTGTATTCCTTCCCCGATGTGATACCCAACGACACCCATGGTCTTATCCACACCTGTGATGAGCAAAACCTGTGCCAGGTTTCCCCAGAGAGTTCAGCACGGTCGACGGGCTTGGCAGGGCATGAATAGGGCGTGCATGGATCATCAGAGAGACGGCGACCAACCAGTCCTGACCGAGAGCGCAACCGTGCACAGGCATGCAGCTACGGAGTCCTTCTGCCTAGAGCCGTGCAGGAAGAATACGTTCGGCTTCTTTGTGCTCTCGTACACTGTCACCTTGTGCTTTCCAACACTCGAATATGCCGTTTGTTCCCGTCAAGTTCATCGGTATTTTCTCCGATACACAAAGCATCTATAATCATATTGCAGCAGATCATACTTTTTTGAACGAGAAATATATGGTAGAACTCCTGTATTGTACCCATCATGAACGTCTGTATGATGAGACAGAGCACCGATGGATCCCATTTTTACGTGGGGAAATGCGTCTTGTCCAGACAATCTATCCAAAGCGTGGCGATCTCCACGTCCGGCATAACATCTGTGATGTCTGCGTCCGGGTCAGTCAGCGCTGCTTTAGGTGGCAGTTGGAGCGAGAATTGGCGCGCGTGCCTGCGCATCTCTTGAACCCAGCCGTGCAGGAACACGAGATGTGAGACAGACGTGTTGACACGCCTCGACACACTCGCCTTTGCCATATCAGAACGCGATACTACGGTCCATGACGCACGGCATTACATACACTCACAACTCACCATTCGCCCAATCAATTTCCCATATCGTGAATTTCAAGCTGCCGGTAGAGAGACGTCTCCAGCCCCAACCGACGTAGGACCTCCTGCTGTACCGTGGACAAGGGCGTCAGCCGACGCAGAATGTCTGCCCCGGCGGCCGTCTTGACGATGGTCAGCGACACATGCGAGAAAGCCTTCAAGAGGCGCTCAGCCGTTGGCGTGTCGGTCATCTTGGCCCGATTTTCCGGGTGGAGCCCGGGGCGCTGGGCCTGATCGTTCTGTAGAGAGTGCCGCAGGACAAACGCCAGCACCGTTAACGCCCGCCCGCCCAACGTCAGCAGGGACGTGAGGCCCTCGATGTGGTCGTCCCGCGTGACAAACAGCGGGGCAATAGGCACGCGGCTCTTGCGACGGTTGACAATGCGTTCGACGCGGTATGCGTGGCGATAGCACCACACCGCATCCCCCAAAGACCACCGTTCTTGCGTGGCGTTGGTGACCAACGCTTGCCAGCCAAAGCGGTCTTTGCGGGCGGCCATGGGGCCTGCCTGGCGCGCCATACGCGTGATGTGGTAGCGGATGGTCTCATGCACCTGCTGTGCACGTGTCACCGAGCCTCGGCCCCGACCCACAGAGCGCGTGTGCCGCTCCAGCTGCTGTGCCCATGCACTGCGCAGCAACCCCTCCACCCGCTGCTCCTTGCGCACGGTGTCCATCGCCACCACCAGCGTTGCTGCCGCGGTGATCTGACGCTTCCCCCGCCCTCGCGTTGGCGTCAGGGCCGCGAGCTTTGTCTCCGCATGGGCCAAACGTTTGTCCAGCCCTGCTGCCTGGCGCTCGGCATGCCTGGGCGACCGCCCCACCAATACCCGTTCACTCCATTCCTCGGCGCTGCGCTCCAGGCAACACGTTCGCTCTCACTCCTAGCCCTCGGCCGCTCGGACCGTTTCACCGCGGTGATTGGTGCGGAACATCCGGTCCAGCTCGCCCTCGCTGTCTTGCCTCATCCCCTCCGTGCTCCATGCCTCCATGGCCTCAGCCGTCGCGCCTGTCCATGGCAACGGCGACAGAGACAAGTGCTGGCGCCCCGCTCCATACGCGCGGGTGGCCAACGCACGCATCGTACCATCGCCGACCTACAGCAAGCCGGGGGGCTGCAGCCTGGCCTCGATCCGCTCGATGCGTGGCATATAGAACCCATCCTCGGCGCGTTCGCCCGCGCACACATCCGTCGCTCACGGCATCCCCAGCGGGTCCAACGCCCCTGGCATCCCTTTGCTCTGGGGCCGACGCGGATCATCTTGACTGGGGCCAAACTGCCACAGGCTCCCCTCCGTCACGTCGTGGTCACCCGAGACGGTGGTGGCCTCACAGCGCATCACGGCCGGGGGCCAGGGAGAGACGGCGATGCTACGCGCATTGCAGTCCCGTGCGATCCCGTGCCAAGAGTGCGGCTTGCTGCAGTGCCTCAGCAGATGTCCGCACCGGTCATCACGGCCATCCAGGGAGACGATAACCTGCCCACTCCGGTGGCTGAGGGAGGGTTGCATGCCCTGGATGGAGGCTTCCACCGCCACCTGTCGGTGATCGCCTTCGGTGACGATATACGCCAGCCAGATGACCGCCGTCCAGCCCCCACTGCGCTCCCGTTGCTGCCAGTGCCGGGGGAGAGGCCGATCGAGCACCTCGACAAAGCCCATCGTGACCATGTGACCGATGAGCAGGGCCACATCGTCGACCCGCTCCGTGATGCTCACCAAGGCGTGTTGCCCGAGGAACTCCTGGACCTGTCGAGCCAATTGCACTCTCATGAGGCCCTCCTCTCCCCAGATGAAGCCGTTGCGGATAGAGGAGAGCCATTGCACGTCACAGTCTGAAAAGGCGTATTGACCTCGCTCCCCGACAACTGCCCGGAAATTAAGTTTTTGATCTTCTTATAGAGCCAATGGGGAGTCACAATAATGCTTTTGATCCTTTTTGTGGCATAGCGCTTATGCTATACGGTGTATACTTACATGGACAACGCGATGTCCTCTCGCTGTGCGCCTTACGGTGGAACAGCATGTCCAGCACGAAGAGCGTCAGAGGTTTCCCCAGGCCGAGGTGGCACTGGCAGGGTAGTTGGAGGACCTCCGGGACGAGAGGCAAGACATCAAAGACCACCTGCTTGGTGAACCGGTCGGCAGCGGGAGGTGTGTCCTTGTTCCTCATGGTCGTCCGTGGCACCGTGTGACACGTGACGCGATACAGGGAGACTACCCATGAGTGCAGATGCATTGCTGAGCGTGTGTGTGCTGATGTTACCGGCAGTGATTATCTGGTTTCTGTGGGTCTCCGCGCTCGGCAGACACCGCGGAAGGCAGCAGTCAGTGCGCATGCAGCAGGAAGCGATTGCCCTGAGGGCAGGTGAAACCTTTGTTGGGGTCATTGAGGGTGACACAGGGCCTTCTATCTTTATCGTCTATGATGCGACCGATGGTATCAACAATGCCTAACAAACAAGAAGCACCGCTACGTATCTTGCGCACGCTCCCAGGCTAGCGTGTTGCAGAGGTGGCGGACCGCATCCTGGCGCTGTTCAACGCACCCCAGCGCTGGAAGCCGGAAGACCATCAAGAAGTCTATAGGGTGTCGGATTGTAGGGAGATTCGTGCCTCGACGTTTCTGCACGGAGAGCAACACTCGGAAGCCCTGTGGGCCTTTGGGAATTGCTTCAAGACCAAGGAGGACGCCGCCTATGCCCGTGATGCTATTGAGCAATTATTGGTCCACTTCCACACACAGCAGGCGTAGCTCCTCCACCAGAGCTCAACCTCCCCATATCGAGAAACACACGTTGTATGCGTGCATCCCTCGTACACTCCCCCCTATGATACCTCCAACGTCAAAGCATTCCTGTGTCAATATGGCCAGCCCGCACAAAACGCTTTTCATCCGCATCTCAGTGATATAGCACTTGCAATATGCAGCCTACACGGAGCCAACGATGCGGTCCCCTGTCTCTCGAGGTCAGAGGCCTGTCGCTGCCCATACATCGTGGAAGAAGAAGATTGCATGGCACATGCATACCCATGCCAGCGATGACGAGACAAGGCATCAGCCTGACGATGCCATAGCGATGCTCACAGCCGATCACTGCCAGGTACGCGTGCTCTTTCAGCAATATGAAGACACACCCGATCCATACCTGAAGCAGATCATTGCCACTCTTCGTGACCTGTATTGGCAGCAACGGTTTCATGATAGGTGGGGGGTATGACGATATTGACGCCACGGGCCTGGTTTTCATCTTTGAGGCGTCACATATCGAGGACGAGGTATTTCCACTACCTATCCATATGCTCGTCGTAGACCGGCGGGGCGATGCGGCCCACGTGCGGCATACCCGCGATGGTGGACAGGATGCACTCTGACCCTTGCCTGTGACAGCGGGCTGCGCGTGGAGGGAGTCAGCTACCCTATGAAAATTCAGGTACGTGTTGGCCCGTCGCGGATTGCTGGGCAAGGACTCTTCGCAGCCCAGGATATTAAAAAAGGTACACGGATCATTCAGTACATTGGCGCCAAGATTCCCAAAGCAGAAAGTGTCGAGCGAGCCGCCCAGGGTAATGCCTATATTTTTGCGTTTAACGACCACTACGATATCGACGGCAAGACGCTGAAGAACACAGCGCGGTACATCAACCATTCCTGTGAGCCGAACTGTGAAGTCGTCGTCACCAAGCACACCGTCTGGATTGTGGCGCTACAGGACATTCAGGCAGGTGAGGAGCTGAGTTATAATTACGGGTTGATGGGCAAGCAATACCGGTGTCGTTGTGGGGCAAAGCATTGCTGTGGGTATATCCTTGATCCAGCGTATTGGTGATGGATACTGCGCCAGGTAGACTTATCATCTGCCATCCTTATCCTTGCCTTGGTGTAGGCTGTGGATGTGGAGCTGGAATGCTGGCAAGGTCCTCAGACCAGAGGAATGAGCCATCTCAGGCGTAGCAGGACAGGTTATGTGATCCCGGCCATAAAAGCCCGTCGTCCACGATAAAGTCTTGTCCTGCGACAAAGCTGGCATGGTCGCTTGCCAGCCAGAGGAGGAGTTCCGCTGAAGTGCTGCATTTGGTCTTCGCATTTCCGGGTTTTCAGACCTACAATGTGCTGATCAATCTCAATAATCCACTTGTCCAAGCGGTCCTGAGGGCAATGCTCGACGACGGGGATTATTTCTTTTTTGCCCTAAACGCCCAGGCCATGTCACGGCTTTCCGGGCGGACATCGGGAGCGACGGGCTGGCCGTCCTGTGCGCCAACCGGGCATGTTTGCAGCATGCCACCACGACGGAGGAGCAATCCCAGCAGGTCCTCGCGTCGTTCGCCGCCCATCCCGATCCGGCAGGTATCCTGCTCCGTTGGGTCTGTCGAGATAATGTAGCCTCTGTAGACCTGACCACCAATCGGATGGCGTTGACGCCTGTGTAGGGGGGAGAGCCTGTGCGCAGACGGTGTCTCCAGCGGTGCAGATCCCAGAGCCCTGGTTGCCTACACAGGCTCACACGAGGGTGTATGGAAAACAGGTGATTTACGACACCGCCCCCGAAGGGCTTGACACCCTCCGCATACCCTCAGCATCTGTCCAACAAACGCTGTTGGGCGGGCGAGGTGTCCGCCAACGCCAGGAGAAAAGTGTGCTGGAGGGGACTATGACCCACAGCGGCCAGGCCTCGACCTAGCCCCCAGCGCACCTCCTGACGCGGCGCACCAGGCTGCAGTCCAGCCCCCACTGGGGCCTGGTCGCCATCGGCGCGGGAGGGGCTCGCACGGGCATGCCCCTGGCAGGCGGGAAGTATGGCACCGCTTGACACGGGTACGCGGGCGGTGTAGCCTGGGGCCCACACCGACAGCCGGGGCCGGTACGGCGTGTGCCCTGCGCCCGGGCTGCCATCTGTGACACAGGAGGGTGCTATGGGACGTCTCATTGTGGCGAACCGGCGCGGCCATCAGGTGCTCGAGTGGCCCGACACCGACACCGAGGAGGCCCGCCAGCAGATCGCTCTCGCCGAGCGCATCATCCAGGAGGCCCGTGCCCATGGCGCGCTGGTCTCCAAGAAAGTCGACGGCCAGCACGTGCTGGACCGCGCCCCCTTCGATCCCCAAGTCGAGGAGTACCAGATTGTGGCGCCCATTGCCGGTGGCTAGCCGGCTGGCCACGGCGCTGGCCGTCGTGGGTACCTGGTGGTGCCGGGGCCGGGGGCGGCTGGCCGGGGTGGAGCCAGGGGCGCCGACGCTTGAGCGCCCCTGGCGGCGGACCTGGGCCCACGTGCCCAAGCGCAGTGCTGGTGCTGACTTTACCCGTGCCGACTATGCCGCTGCGCGCGCCCGCGCCCGTGAGGTGGCCCGCGCCACGCTGGGGGACGCCCTCTGGGCGCAGCTCCAGCGTCAGGGCTATCTCGACGTACCCTCGACGCTCCAGCCCGGCGTGATCTATCGCCTGCGCGTCGGGCGGCGCATCGAGGTGCGCTGCGCGCCGGGGGTGCGCTCCCCCTGGCCTGCGCCGTACCTCTGTATCAATCCCACGTACCCGCTGCCCGAAGAGGAATTTTTCGCCCACCTCTATCTCTATGTGCGCGACCGCGAAGACATTGTGCGCCGCATCGCCGCCCCCCAGCCGTGGGATCAGGCCCTCGGACGCACGTTCTAGCGCAGGCTCAGCCCGGTCGAGCCGCTCCATACCGGGAGGTTGACCCCTCTGTACACCTGTCGTACAGGAGAGATAGGAAGCGAGGGGCCGCGAGGAGAGGTCGTGAAAGCAGAGCTTTCATGAGCCGCCACATGGGGTGAGAGGCGACAGATTGTCTCGTGTTCAAATTAAACGGTTCTTGGCCAGAGTTCGTGAAGCCGAGGCGATCCGGTATAATTTCACACGCTATTGGCCTTAATATAGAGAAGCTGTCATACGCCGCCACGCGAGCACACGTTGACCTCCCTTGGGCGTGTTGACCACGCCACCAGACACCCTTCCGAACAGCTTCAATCCTCCCAGAAGTTTTGAAAGCGTTGGGCGGTTAATTCCGTATAGCGGACCGTATGCTGAATGTTCCGATGGCCGAGATACTGTTGCAGGGCGCGGGTGTCGACCCCTTTGTTGGCCAAATAAAACCCACACGCGTGCCGCAACATATGGGGATGGACCGGGAAGGCGAAGCCAGCCGCGCGCCCAGCCGCGGCCACGAGATGGTGGACGGTCCGCGCCGTGAGCGGTCCCCCGCGTTCTGACACAAACACATAGGCCATCTCGGCATACGTGTGTTGGAGGTGACGGAGGGCGCGGAGTTCCGTGCCCCGTCAGGGATGCAGCGCGGCGAGGCCGTTTTTGACCCGCCGGACATGCAAGAGCGCGGCCTTGAGATCAAGCATGGCCCATTGTAAGCGGATCACTTCGGCCACGCGTAATCCATGGCGATACATGAGCAAGATCAGGGTGGCATTGCGTTGGCCGTAGCGCCCTGGGCGCCGGGCCGCGCGCATGAGCATATCCACTTCCTCGGCCGTTAAGTATTCCCGGGAACGCCGGGTCACGTTGGCGGGTTTCGTGGGAGGGCACTTTGCCGAAAATAATAGCTGAGTCATGACGAGGATTCCTCCTGCCCCCGCCTGGCTGCGAGGACCAGGCCCGGGGAGTTTTCTGCGCATCGCTGAGGCCACCCCCTACCCGCTCCCAGCCGGGAGCCGGTTGTTGCAGGATCTGGGCTTCCTGGCCTTCACGCTCCCCCAGGTGGAGATCCTCATGCCCACCAAGAAACCACGTGGCCAGGAGCTCACCCTAGAGCAGCAAGCGGCCAATCAGGCGCTGCACCACCGCCGGCTACGCATCGAGCATGTCCACAGCAGTGTCAAGCGCTGTCGCATCGTGAAAGACCGGATCCGCCTCTGGAAGGAAGGCATCCGCGATATCGTGATGGAAATCTGCTGTGCCCTGCATAACTTCCGGGTGCGTCTCACTCCCTGGCAGCCGATGATTTAATCGGGATAAACTCAATTGATCGCGAGGTGTTGGGGGTCGTTGGGGGCTGGCGGACATCCGTGTAGCCATAGGGCGGATTCCCCCAGTGCACGCGCCCTTGGCGGGCGGCAAAGAGCCGGCCGCGGCGCGGCCGCTCCTGGAGCAGCGCCCGTGCATACTCCGTAAAGACGCCCTGCATCTGGAGCAGCCTCTGTTCCTCCGGGCTGGCGCCGAGGGACTGCTGCACGAAGACCACCTCGCACCCAGCCCGGATAACCTCCTCCACCAACCCCACCTGATACGCCTCACGGCACGCGAGGCGGTCAGGCGCCGTGACCAGAATGACCTCAAAGCCCCTTCTGCTGCGAGATCCCGTCAGCGATCCAGCGCTGGTCGATCGAGGCGTGTCCCACGGATGCCGTCAGCAATGAAGACGTTGCCCGGAAGCACGTCAGAGCTGTGGGGCGCCATGGTCTGCGGGCGCAGATCTCCCTGGCTCGCAATCGTCTCCTCGCGTTCGTGTGTCTCTGTAGAGACACGGGCATACAGCGCCGCCCGTTGCAAGCCCCTCCCGCCCGACGGCTGGGTCGCGTCGCGTGGCGGCGCGCTGGACGCGGGACTAGAGGCGGCCGCTGGGGCCGTTGTTCCTGGTGGAACAGTTCGATGGCTCGCCATCCACGTTCCCTCCCCTCTCGACATGGCACGCTCACGCACACAATGTCCTCACTCTGTGGAGGACCCTCGGACGCCATAGGCCTCCCTCCTTCGCATACGCTCATGGAGGTAAAGCCGCGTCGAGCCCCTGCCTTCGGCCCGGCTCGACGCGGCTTTACTGCGTGATTTTTCACAACGTGCATGCGCAGACGCGGATTCTGCATCAGTTGGCGCAGGAGGGATATCTCGTTGAGGATGAGGTGCTAGCACGTCTCAGCCCTTACCTTACGGCGCATGTCAATCGCTTCGGACGCTATACGTTAGATTTCGGACGCCGAGTGCCCGCACCCGACTACACTATGCGTGTGGGATTGCAAGCGGCATGAAAGGGGTGGTGATGTGGCCCATTTTCGCACGATAGGTTGCCATCTACGGTGAATATTAGGGAAGAAGCGTCCACTCTCCCGCTTGGGGTGCGCTGCCAAGGCGCAGGCGCAGAAATGCTGTTTGAATTGCTATCTGCTCACGCAAAGCCCTGACTCAGCGCATGCAGGAGGAGTTGCTGAGCGACTCCAGCGGCAGCCCCCCCATGCGCCGTCAGCTCACGCACGTCGGTTTCAGAGGGCAAGTTGCCGTTGCCATAGGCCGCACCGATGGCTTTACGGACGCCCAGGTCATCGGCCACAACACGTGGACGTCTCAGAGTGCGAGTGAGAAATCACGCTGCCGTCCACCGTCCGAGGCCGCGACACGCCGTCAGGCAGGCGATTATTTCGGTGTCTGGCTGGTCACGGAGCCCTGCTGGGAGGGGAGACGCGGACGGCGAAACGGTCCTCGGGATGGGCGAACGGCGGCTCGCCCATCACCAAGGAAGCACACAGCGAGGGGGGAAGCAATCCCCTCACAGGCTCTATCGGTCGCGAGGGCGTCCCACTTGAGTGAGATATGGGGAGGCTAGGAGCCTGTCCGAAAAAGTCCGAGTTTAGTAACCGATGGTTGCCGTTGGTCAAATGAAAGGCGATAATAACGCCTTTCTGTGAGCGAATCTTTGGTCAAACTGCCATGCGGAGCTCGATGAT